>Ga0075362_10000421_pt1 | contig 12191 bp, 13 predicted proteins | sample EndMetdeltDD1762_FD_71397 | JGI IMG/M metagenome (GOLD analysis project Ga0075362, IMG submission 71397) | Populus endosphere microbial communities from Tennessee, USA - Endosphere MetaG P. deltoides DD176-2 | ecosystem: Host-associated > Plants > Roots > Endosphere | place: USA: Tennessee...
GCGAGCCCGACGCCGTGGTACTCGTTCATCGTCTCGAGCATGTCGTCGATGAGCTGCTGGATCCGCGGCGACTTGATGTCGTTGGGATCGATCGCCTGCGCGCGCGCGCGCAGCACCGGATGCCCCATGCGGGCGACCTTGAGGATCGACATCGCGTTAGTATTTCACAGCGAAACCTGCGTGGTATAATCGCGCTCCCCGGGACTCACCGCTCTCGCTCGATCGAAACCGAAAAACGTATGAAGACTTACATTTTCGCCTGCGCGCTCGCGATGTCCGTGGCCGCCAGCGGCTGCGTCGGATACGAAAACAAGACCACCACGACGAGCCCGACCTCGACCACGGTCGAAGCGCTTCTCGGCACCTGGCAGTCGGCGTCGGCGAACGTCCTTCCGTCGCCGTCGAGCTGCACCAATTTCAACTGGACGCCCGCGCAGCAGACGCCGACCTCGGCCATGGGATCGTTCAGCGCGACGTGCGCCGGCGGGCTCAAGGTCGTCGGCACGGCTGCCGGCACGCTCAACGGGACGACCGTCAACTGGTCGGCGAATGCGACGGCGAGCACGCCCGACATTCCGTCCTGCAACGTGACGCTCAGCGGAACCGCCGAGCTCGGCGTGAACTCGATCCGCGTGCCCTACTCGGGCAACACCTGCCTCGGCCCCGTCTCGGGCGTCGAGGTGCTCAACAAGAAGTAGCGATCTCCGGCCGGCGCGACGGCCGCGGCTCAACGTTCCAACACAAAGGCCACGAAGAACACAAAGACCACAAACAATGTGGTCTCTGTGCTCTTTGTGGCCTTCGTGCCGGAGCGTCGCGCGTCGCGCGCGTCAGCCCGCCAGGTCGTCCGCGCTCTTGGCGCCGTAGAAGGCGAACCAGGGGTGCGCCGGCTTCAGGCGCTCGTTGACGTTGGCGATGTTCTTCACGCCTTCGCTCTCGAGCCACGCGCGGAACGCGGCGGCGCCCTGCTTGGCGTAGATCGGGATGCCGTCCTTCCACGTCGCGCGGCCGCACAGCACGCCGGAGAAGCGCGTGCCGGCCTCGGCGGCCAGCTCCAGCGTCTCGCTGAACTCCGGGTTGCTCACGCCGGCGGAGAGATAGATGAACGGCCGCGTGGTGGCCTCGGCGGTCTTGCGGAACCACTCCTTTGCCTGCTCGCGCGTGTAGGCCGCCTGCCCGCCAAAGGCCTTGGTCCCTTCGACGAACTTCATGTTGATCGGCACTTCGACCTTCAGGACGTCGACGCCGTAGCGATCCTTGGTGAACTCGCGCATGTAGGCTTCGACGAGCTGCGGCTTCTTCTTCGCGAAGTCGAGCCCCTTCTCGTCGAGCCCCTCCTCGTAGGCGATGACCTCGAGGAAGAACGGGATGTCGTTGGCGCGGCACTCGTCGCCGATCCGCTCCACCCAGGCGTGCTTGTGGTCGTTGATCTTCTGCGCGTCGGCCGGCGCGTAGTAGAGCAGGATCTTGACGCAGTCGCCGCCCACTTCCTTGATGCGGCGGACCGACCACACGTCCAGCAGATCGGGCAGCCGTCCCGGGGTCGCGGCGTCGTAGCCGGTCTTCTCGTAGGCGAGCAGCAGTCCGGAGTTCTTCGCGCGACGCTTGCTCGCCGGAATCCCCCATTCGGGATCGAGCAGGATCGCGCTCGCATGCTGCGTCAGCACTTCCGTCACGAGGATCTTGAACTCCTCGAGATCCTTGTCGCCCACGGCGCTGCCGCGTTCCTTCGCGAGCGCCTTCTGCAGCGATCCGCGCTGATCCATCGCCGCCGCCGCGATCACCCCGCGATCGTCCGCGACCGCCTTCATCCCCGCCAGCTTGCCTGATGTGATTTTCACGGAAAATATTCTATATGGGAAAGCGGTAGTGCTCCACCACCGCGGCGGCCGCCGCCTGATCGACAATTTCGTCGATCGGCAGGTTTTCTTCGGCGCGCGCCACGTCGTGCGGTTTCGCCCGCGTGGCGGGATGACGCGGCGTGAACAGCGTGCAGCAATCCTGATCCGGGATGATCGAGATCGGATAGGTGCCGAGACGCTGCGCCTCCGCGGTGATCTCGTCCTTGTCGAGACCGACCAGCGGGCGCAGCACGGGCAGCGAGACCACGCTGCCGATGGCGGCCATGTTCTCCAGCGTCTGGGACGCGACCTGGCCGACGACCTCTCCCGTCACGAGCGCCTGCGCGTGCTGCGCGCGCGCGATCCGCTCGGCGATCCGCATCATCAGGCGCCGGTAGATCACGACGCGCAGCGGCGGCGCGACGGCGAGCACGACACGCTGCTGGATCTCGCCGAAGGCGACGAGGAACAGCTTCGAGTCGAACTGAAAGCGCGCGAGCGATCGCGCCAGCTCGCGCACCTTCTCCTGCGACGCGCGCGACAGGATCGGATAGCTGTGGAAGTGCACGAGATGGACGCGGCAGCCGCGCCGCATCAGCCGCCACGCCGCCACCGGTGAGTCGATGCCGCCCGACAGCAGGCACGTGACGCGCCCGCTCACGCCGACCGGCAGCCCGCCAGGGCCCGGCTCCTTGCCGAACGAATAGAACGCCTCGCCGGTCAGCGCCTCGAGGTGGATCGTCAGCGCCGGCTCGTCGAGATTCACCGTCCAGCCGCGCGCCTCCTTGATGCGGCCGCCGACCTCCCGCTCGAGCTGCGGCGACGTCAGCGGGAAGCGCTTGTCGGCCCGCCGCGCCGAGACGCGGAACGTCGGCGGGTTCTCGGGCCCGAGGTCCTTCAGGATCTCGGCGGCAATCACGTCGACGTCGAGCGCCACGCGTCCGGCCCGCGCGAAGTTCGCGATCCCGAAGACCGTCGACAGGCGATCGCGGACCGCCTCCCACGACGCCGACGGGCCCAGCACCACTTCGATGCGGCCCATCAGCACGCGGACGTCCTTCACGTCGAGGCCGCGCACCGCTTCACGAATGTTGCGCGCGAGCCGGGCGACGAACCACGGCCGGTTCTTCCCCTTGAGCGCGATCTCCTGATAGTGAATGACGACGGATCTCATGACCGATGACCGATGTCCGATATGCGATGACCGAGAACGGCCCGCGCCGCCAGATGGCCGGCGACCGCCGCGCTCTCAATTGTGGCCGGTAATCCGGTGTCGATCCAGTCGCCGGCCAGGAACAGCCCCGCGACGGGCGTCGTCACGCCGGGGCGCGGAGGCTCGCCGGGGGCGACGGAGAACGTCGCGCGCTTCTCGCGGACCACGGTGCCGCGGACCAGACGCGCGTCGCGCGCGCCGGGAATCGCCTGCGCCACTTCGCGCGCCGCCAGCGCCACGAGGGATGCCGTGTCCTGCGCCGCCAGCGCGTCGGCGCCGCTGGCCACCAGCGACAGGTGCGACGCCGACTCGCCGAAGACGCGCCGCTTGTCGAACACCCACTGCATCTGGCGGCCCGGCAGGCCGACGAACTCGTCGTGACTCAGCGGATCGACCGGCATCACCGCGCGGTCGTACCAGAGGTTGACCGTCACGATCGGCTTCGATCGCATGCGCGACGCGCGCGCGAGGATTTCGCGCAGCGGCGCCACGTCGCCCGTCACCAGCGTCTCGAGCGCAAACCAGGGGACGGCCGCGACGACCGCCGCCGCCGGCACGCGCTCGCCCCGGACGTCGACGTCGATGCGTCCGCCGGCGATCCTGATCCGCGCGAGCGCGTTGACGCGCACCTCGCCGCCGCGCTGCTCGACGTAGCGCCGCGCCGGCACCGCATACATCTCGTGCAGCGGCGTGGTGGGCAGGGCGATCGACGAATTGGTCCGCGCTCCCGCGAACATCCGCGCGAGCACTTCGACGAATGGCCCGGCCGCGGCCTCGCCGGGCGCCTCGTTGAGCGCCGCGACTGCCAGCGGCTCCCAGAGCCATTCGCGGATCCGTCCCCGCTGCCCGCGCCACGTCAGGAAATCGGCCACCGTGGCGCCGGTCTCCCTCACGCGCGCCGCCGTCCCGCGCAGGCCCGGCGCAATGCGAAGCACCGCGAGCTTCTCCGAAAACGGCAGCGCCTCCCACCCGAACACGCCCCCCAGCAGATGGAGCGGCGCCGGCCATCGCGGACACCGGAGCACGGAGCGCCGGCCGTCGACATCCAGGTACGGCACTTCGAGCGCCGGCTGCACGCGCACGTGTCCTTCGGCGTCGATCCGGCGCAGGAACCGGAAGGTCTCGTGGTAACACCCGAACAGCACGTGCTGGCCGTTGTCCACCAGCTCGCCCGTCTCGCGGTCGCGAAACGCCGTCGCGCGCCCGCCCAGCTCGCCGCGCGCCTCGAGGACGACGACGCGCTTCCCCGCCTCCGCCAGCGCGCTCGCCGCCGCCAGCCCCGCCACGCCGGCGCCGACCACGGCTACATCGAATGGCGGCATGGGGGTCGACAAAGAGTCAGGGGCTGGCTCACCTTCCCGTCACCAGCGTCCGGGCCCATGTCGTCGCCGCGATCAGCGCGCGGCGGGGCCGCGGCACGCGGATGACGGCGGTGAAGACGTCGTAGCCGCCGCGCTCGATGCGGTCGAGGATGCCGCGATAGATGTTGCCCATGATGCGGGCCGCGACCAGACGGCGGGCATCCGTGCGCGGCAGCGCCGCGTCGGCGCGCGCGTAGTACTGCCGCGCGCGCTCCGCCTGGAACGCGAGCAGCGCCCTCACCTGTGACGAGCGCACGCCGCCGCCGGCCCGCGCCGTCTCGTCGCGGAGATCCGCTTCCGTCACGCCGAACCGATCGAGATCGACCGTCGGCAGGTAGACGCGGCCACGCGCGAGATCGCCCGGCACGTCGCGCAGGATGTTGGTCAGCTGGAGCGCCACGCCGAGATCGATCGCGTACTGCCGCGACCCCGGATCCGTGCAGCCGAAGATGCGCACGCACATCAGCCCGACCGCCGACGCCACGCGGATGCAGTATTCGTAGAGATCCTCGAACGTCTGGTAGCGGCGTTCGTGCAGATCCATTTCGACGCCCTCGACCAGCGCCTCGAATGCCGAACGCGGCAGGTCGAAGACCGCAATCAGCGGCTGCAGGGCGCGGCCCTGGGGCGTCTCGGGCACGCCGCCGTCGAAGCAGCGCGCCACCTCGTCGCGCCAGCGCTTCACCTCGAAGGCGCTGCGCTCCGCCGGCGCCTCGTCCACGGCATCGTCCACCGCCCGGCAGAAGTCCCAGACGGCGACGATCGCCTCCCGCTTGTCGGCGGGCAGCACGAGGAACGAGTAGTAGAAGCTGGTGTCTCTCGCCACGAATCGTCTCTGGTCAGCGGCCCGCGCGCGGCCACGCCAACGTGCGCCACAGCAACCCGGGGACGTCGGCCTTCGTCAGCGTCGGCCGGCGCGCGAAGACGTCGAAATCCGCGGCCTCAAGCTTATCCAGAATCGCCGTCCCGCCAAGCCACGTCGCGCGGAGCTCGTAGCGAAGGCGGCCCGTCACGCCGTCGCACACGGGGCGGCCGGCCGCGAAGAGCGCCCGCGTGCGCAGCGTCACGTCGGCGAGCGCGGCCCGCCACGCGGGGGTCAGCACGCGCCCGTCGAGATCCGCCTCGCGCGCGCCGGCCGGCCGCCAGATCGATTCCGGCACGTAGAGCCGTCCCCTGCGCCAGTCGATCTCGAAGTCCTGCCAGAAGTTCGCGAGCTGGAGCGCCGTGCAGACCGCGTCCGAGGCGGCGTCGAGCGCGGGATGCTCGTAGCCGGCCACCCGCAGCACGAGGCGGCCGACCGGATTCGCCGAGCGCCGGCAGTAGTCGAGCACCTCGTCCCACGTCGCGTATCGCGTCTGGGTGACGTCCTGCCGGAACGCGCTGAGCAGATCGCGGAAGAGCTGCGCCGGCAGGCCGCAGTCGCGCATCGTCTGTCGGAGCGCGAGGAAGACGTCGGCCCGCGCATCCTGCGGGATCGGCACCTGGCCGGCCGCCGCGTCGAGGCGCCGCTCCCAGTCGTCCAGATCGGCCAGGCGGTCGGCCGCCGGCCGCGTCCCTTCGTCGGCCATGTCGTCGGCGATCCGCGCGAAGGCGTAGATCGCGGCGACGTGCGGCCGCATGCGCGCGGGCAGGAGCGCCGACGCCACGGGGAAGTTCTCGTAGTGCGTCCGCGCCAGCCGCTCGCAGTACGCGTAGGCGCCCGCGAGCCCGGGCGTCACCACTCGATTTCGGGCGTGTCGTCGCGGAAGTTGGCGACGCGGGCCATGACGAAGAGCAGGTCCGACAGGCGGTTGACGTAGATGATCAGCGCCGGCTCGACCGACGCTTCGTCGCCCGCGCGCAGCGCGACCATCGATCGCTCGGCGCGGCGGCAGACGGTCCGCGCGAGGTGCAGCGTCGCGCCGGCCTGCGATCCGCCGGCCAGGATGAACCGGCGCAGCGGCGGCAGCAGCGAGTCGAGCATGTCGATCCACCGCTCGAGCCGGACGATGTCGGCGGGGCCGATGCCGGCCTTGGAGACGCGCTCGGCGATCTTGCGGGAGGGATCCGCGAGCCGCGCGCCCACGGCGAAGAGGTCGCGCTGGATCTGCACGATCATCTCGGCCATCTCGGCCTCGTGCGCGAGCGCCGCGCGCGCCAGCCCCAGCCACGCGTTGAGCTCGTCGACCTCGCCGTAGGTCGCCACGCGCGCGTCGGACTTCAGGACGCGTGTGCCGTCGAAGAGGCCGGTCTCTCCCGTGTCGCCGGTCCTGGTGTAGATTTTCACCGTTTGGGAATTATAAGACTGCCGAAACCCGCCGAGAGACAGCTCTTCCGTCGCCGGCTGCTGACGTGGTACCGGCGCCACGGCCGCGATTTACCGTGGCGGCGCACGACCGATCCCTACCACATCCTGGTGTCGGAAGTGATGCTGCAGCAGACGCAGGTCGATCGCGTCCTGCCGAAGTATCACGAATGGCTGACGAAATACCCCAGCCTGCAGGCGCTCGCCGACGCGCCCGAGGGGGACGTCGCCGAGACCTGGCGGCCGCTCGGCTACAACGTCCGGCCGCGCCGGCTCCATGCCATCGCGCGTGAGTCGGTGGCGCGCTACGGCGGAGCGCTGCCGTCCGACGAAGCGACGCTGCTCTCGTTCAAGGGCATCGGGGAGTACACCGCGGGCGCGGTGATGAGCTTCGCGTTCGGCAAGCGGGCCGCGATCCTCGACACCAACGTGGCCCGCGTGCTGTTCCGCATGTTCGTCGGACGCGGCGACGCCAAATCGCACGCGATGAAGAAGCACCTGTGGGCCGTGTCGCGCGCGGTGCTGCCGCACCGCCACGTGTTCGACTTCAATCAGGCGCTGATGGACTTCGGCGCCACGCTCTGCACCGCCCGCAAGCCCGCCTGCCTCGTCTGCCCGATGCGCCAGGGATGCGTGTCCTACCCCTTCAACCCCGAACACGAGCGCGCATGAAGATCGTCGTCACCGCCGCCGTGATCGAGGACCATGGCCGCTACTTCGTCACGCGGCGGCAGCGCGGCGTGCACCTGGAAGGCTACTGGGAGTTTCCGGGCGGCAAGTGCGAGGCGGCCGAGTCGCTCGACGCCTGCCTCCGGCGCGAGCTGAAAGAGGAGCTCGGCGTCGAGGTCACGGTCGGCGCCGAAGTCTTCACCGTCACCCACGGGTATCCCGACCGCGACGTCGAGCTGCACTTCTTCGCCTGCACGTTCCTCAACGCGCCGATGCCGCTGCTCGGCCAGGAGATGCGCTGGGTTGAACGCGAGGAACTGCGGTCGCTCGACTTTCCACCCGCGGACGACGAGCTGATCGCCCACCTCTCGCGCTAGAGGATTTCGCTCTTCTCGTAGTTTCCGCCTTCAGGCGGAACGTCAGATCCGGAGAGCACTGCGGCGGTCTCTCACGGCTGACCCACCAGCGGCAGCGCCGTCACGACGGCTTCCGCGGGACCGGCGGCGCCGACGACGACGTGCGTGCCGGGCTCCGCGAAATCGCGATGGACGTAGCCGAGCGCGGCAGGGCGCGCGAGCGACGGCGACCAGGCGGCGCTCGTCACGCGGCCGATCTCGCGCTCGGCGGCGCGAATCGGCGCGCCGGGGGCGGGCACCGCCGCCGTCCCCTCGAAGGTGAGACCCACGAGCCTGCGCGCGACGCGGCCGTGGCCGCGGTCCAGGACGCGGACGATGACTTCCTGGCCCACGTAGCAGCCCTTGCTCCGGGAGATCGCGCGATCGTCGATGCCCGCTTCGAGCGGGATCGTGTCGGTGTCCATGTCGGCGCCGAACCGCGGCCGCCCGCTCTCGATGCGCACCGCCTCGGCGGCATCCGCGCCGGCGTCGATCGCGCCAGCCGCGCGCAGCGCCGCGCGGATGTCGTCCGCCGCGGCCGCCTCCACGATGACGTCGAACCCGTCGATCCCGATCGCGTCCGAGCGGACGATCAGCGCCTCGTGCCCCGACAGGCGCGTGCGCGTGACGCCATGGAGGGCGCCCGCAACGCCTCCCTCGACGCCGGCCGCGGCGAGCACGTCCGTCGCGCGCGGGCCGTAGAGGCCGACTTCGGCGCGCGCGTCCGTGACGTCCTCGACGGCGACGTCCTCGCTGAAGACAAAGCGCTCCAGATGATCCTTGACGGCGGTGCCGATCGCCCGCGGGACGTCGAGCAGGATGGCGTCGCCCAGCTCCAGCACGCGCATGTCGGTGATCATCCGTCCCTGCGCGGTGAGCATGGCGGCGTAGCAGCCGGTGCCCGGCGTCAGCGCGGCGATGTCGTTGGTGAGGATGCCCTGGAGATACGAGCGGCGATCGGCCCCGCGCACGATCAGCCGCGTGTCGGGCCGCTCCACGATCGCGGCGCCGGTCCGCAGCGCCGCATATCCGCTGCTGTTATCCTGTTTCAATGCTCTTTCGACTCGCGTCGCTCGCTCAGGGCGGGCGTCTTCATTGTACCGCTCTGGCGGCGGCTCTGGCCGCCTCGGCCGTGGCGGGAGCGTCCGCCTTCGCGCAGGCCGCGCCGGACAGGCAGCCGGCACAACCTGCGTCCGGCAGCAGCGTCTTTGCGATCTATCTTCGCGGCACGCAGATCGGACGCGAGCAGACGACGCTGACGCGGAACGAGAGCGGCTGGATCATCACGTCGAGCGGACGCCTGGAAGCGCCGCTCGACTTCACGATCAACCGGTTCGACATCAGGTATTCCCCCGACTGGCAGCCGCTCGAGATGACGTTCGAGGCGCGCGTCCGCAACTCGAACGTCATCGTCAAGACGTCGTTCGCGATGACCACCGCGATCAACGAGGTCATGCAGAACAACACGACGGGCTCGAAAGAGGATCAGATCAGCGCGCGCACCGTCGTGATGCCGAACCAGGTGTTCGGCGCGGCGGAAGCGCTCGCCGTCCGGCTCTGGAACGCGGCGCCGGGCGACGAGATTCCCGTCTACGTCGCTCCCGCCGCCGAGGTGAAGGCGAAGGTGGGCGCCGTCACCGCGCAGATACTGGAGGGACCGAACGGATCGGTGTCGGCCCGCCGGTTCGATCTCACCCTGCAGGTTCCCGATCGGCCCGTGAAAGTCGTCGTCGTCGTCGACGAGCGGCGCCGCCTCGTGCGCTACGAGCTGCCCGACGCCGGACTGCTGGCGGTCCGCGAAGACGTGTCGAGCGTCGCCGTGCGCGCGCAGGTCGTGCGCAATCCGACCGACGCCGACGTCTCGATCGGCGCCAACGGCTTCAACCTCGCCGGCACGCTGACGACGCCGCCGACGCTGGCGGGACGGCTGCGCTACCCCGGCGTGCTGCTCGTCGGGGGCACGTCGCCGGCGGATCGCGACCAGACGATCGACAGGGTGGCCGTCTTCGCCGAGCTGGCGCGGATGCTGGCCGACAGCGGCCACGTCGTGCTGCGGTACGACCGGCGCGGCACGGGCCAGAGCGGCGGCCGGACCGACAGCGCGACACTGGCGGACTACGCGGCAGACGCGGCGTCGGCCATGAAATGGCTGAAGCAGCGCGACGACGTGGACAAGCGGCATCTCGTGATCGTCGGGCACATGGACGGCGGACCCGTGGCGCTGCTGGCGGCCTCGGCGGGGAACGACATCGACGGCGTCGTGACGATCGACGCGGCCGGCTCGAGCGGCGCGGATCTCATCCTGCTCCAGCAGCAGAAGCTGCTCGGCGAGCTGAAGCTGTCGGACACCGACCGGCAGGCGCGCATCGAGCTGCAGAAGAAGATCCAGGCGGCGGTCGTGAGCGGCACGGGCTGGGACGGCGTGCCGGCGCCCATGCGCCGTCAGGCCGACACGCCGTGGTTCAAGAGCGTGCTGACCTACGATCCGGCGAAGGTCATGCCCAAGGTCAAGCAGCCGATCCTCGTCCTGCACGGCGATCTCGATCCGACGGTGCCGGCGTCCGAAGCGGATCGGCTCGGCGAGCTCGCCAAGTCGCGCAAGAAAGCGCCGCCCTCCGAAGTGGTCCACCTGCCCGACGTGACGCACGCGCTGACGGCGCCCGGAGGCGCGGCGGTCAGCCCGAAGGCGGCTGAGTCGATCGCGTCGTGGATCAAGAAGCTGTGAGCTACGCTAGACTTCGCGCATGAGAGTGGGAGTTCCGCGTGAGACATGGCCGGGCGAGCGGCGGGTGGCCCTGATTCCGGCCGCGGCCGCCGCGCTCCGGAAGTCCGGCCTCGACGTCGTCGTCGAACAGGAGGCCGGCACCGAGGCAGGTTTCCCGTCCTCGGCGTACGAAGCGGCCGGCGCGGCGGTGGCGCCGCGCCGCGAGGTCTTCGCGTCGGCCGACATCCTGCTGCAGGTGCGCTCGACGCCGCCGGAAACGACGAGCCTGCGCCGCGGACAGGTGACGATCGGCTTCGCCGATCCGCTCGGCTCGCCCGAAGCGATCCGCGCCATGGCGAGCGCCGGCGTGACGGCGTTCTCGATGGAACTGATGCCGCGCATCACGCGCGCGCAGAGCATGGACGCGCTCTCGTCGATGGCCACCATCGCGGGCTACAAAGGCGCGCTGCTGGCCGCGAACCACCTGCCGCGCATGTTCCCGATGCTGATGACTGCGGCCGGCACCCTCACCGCGGCGCGCGTCTTCATCGTCGGCGCCGGCGTCGCCGGGCTGCAGGCGATCGCGTCGTCGCGCCGGCTCGGCGCGAAGGTCGAGGCGTACGACGTGCGCCCGGCGGTGAAGGAGCAGGTGCAGTCGCTCGGCGCGCGATTCGTCGAGATGGCGCTCGAAACCGGCGACTCCGAGGACAAGGGCGGATATGCCAAGGCGCAGGACGAGTCGTTCTACCGCCGGCAGCGCGAGATGATGCTGAAGGTGGTCGCCGGGAGCGACGTCGTGATCACGACGGCCCTGATCCCAGGCAAGAAGGCGCCGATCCTCGTCACGACCGAAATGGTCGAAGGCATGGCGCCGGGATCGGTCGTCGTGGATCTCGCCGCCGAGCGCGGCGGCAACTGCGAGCTGACCAGGCCGGACGAGGTGGTCGTGCACCGCGGCGTGACGATCCTCGGACCGTCGAACCCGCCGGCGCTCGTGCCGAATCACGCGAGCCAGATGTATTCGAAGAACATCACGACGTTCCTCGCGCACCTGCTCGGCAAGGACGGCGCGAAGAAGCCGGCCCTCGAGCTGGACCTCGCCGACGAGATCACGCGCGAGACGCTGCTGACCAAGGACGGCGAGGTCGTCCAGAGCCGCGTGAAGGACCTGCTCGCCGCGGGAGCGCGCGCCTAGATGTGGGTCCTGACCACCGCTGAAGAGGCGGAGCTGCCGTTCACCTTCAGGATTCTGCCCGGCAGCATCAAGACGATCGGCCGCGCCCCGCGCGCCGACTTCATCGTCGACGCCGCCCTCGTCTCGCGGCTCCACTGCCGCCTCACCGCCGGCGCCGCCGAGCTCGAAGTCGTGGACCTCGACAGCACCAACGGCACCTTCGTGAACGGCGAGCGCACGCCGCGGGCGATCCTCAAGACCGGCGATCGCCTCGGCGTGGGCCGCGTAGAGCTATTGGTAGAGCACCTGTAGTTTTCCGCCTTCAGGCGGAGTCACGCAAGAAAGGGGTTCGTCCGCCGCTCCTGGCCGATCGTGGTGGCCGGGCCGTGGCCGGGCCAGACGACGGTGTCGTCGGGAAACGCGAACAGCACTTCGCGGATCGAGCGAAGCAGCGTCTCCAGGTCCCCGCCCGGCAGATCCGTGCGGCCGATCGATCCGGCAAAGAGCGTGTCGCCGACGACGAGCGTCGCGCGTTCCTTCGCGTCCTTCG
>Ga0075362_10000422_pt1 | contig 12183 bp, 12 predicted proteins | sample EndMetdeltDD1762_FD_71397 | JGI IMG/M metagenome (GOLD analysis project Ga0075362, IMG submission 71397) | Populus endosphere microbial communities from Tennessee, USA - Endosphere MetaG P. deltoides DD176-2 | ecosystem: Host-associated > Plants > Roots > Endosphere | place: USA: Tennessee...
GGCGACGCGGCCGACCAGCGCTACGGCGCGCCCTACTGGGCGATCCATCGCGCGGACCTGCAAGCCGTGCTCGCCGCCGCGGTCAGCGAGAGCGTCGACGTCACGCTACGGCTCGGCACGCGCGTCGAAGACTTCGCCGTGCATCAACACGGCGTCAGCGTGCAGGCGCGCCGCCAGGATGGCGTGCACGACGAGCAGGGTATCGCGCTGATCGGCGCCGACGGGCTGTGGTCCACGCTGCGCACACGCATGGGCGACGACAAGCCGCCGGTCTTCGCGCAGCGTACCGCATGGCGCGCCACCCTGCCCGCGCAACAGGTCACGCCGGAATTCCGCACCTCCGAGACGTCGCTCTGGCTCGGGCGCGACGCGCACCTCGTCCACTATCCCGTGAAGGCCGGACGCGAGATCAACATCGTCGCCATCGTGCGCGACGATTGGCACGGCGCAGGCTGGAGCGAGCCCGGCAAGGCCTCCGACCTGCTGCCGCGCTACGACAGCTTCGCGCCCGCGGCGCGCGCGCTGCTTAGCCTTCCGCAACGCTGGCAGAAATGGGCGCTGTTCGACCGGCCGCCCGGCCTGCCGCGCCGCGAGGGGCCGATGACGCTGATCGGCGATGCCGCCCACCCGATGCTGCCGTTTCTGGCGCAGGGCGGCGCGATGGCGATCGAGGATGCGGCCGTGCTGGCGAACTGCCTTGTGCGCGACGAGAGCCCCGTGGACGCGATGCGCGCGTTCGAAAGCGCGCGCCGCGCGCGCGTGGCGCGCGTTCAGAACGAGGCGCGCAGCAACTCGCAGCGCTACCACATGGCCGGCCCACTCGGGCTCGCCCGCAACACGTTCCTTCGAATGATGGGCGGCGAAAAGCTCTTGCGCAGCTACGATTGGCTGTATGGTTGGTCCCCATAACAACACGCCAAAATGCTCTTGGGGAAACGCATGTTCGAAACCACCATCGCCGGCAGCTTGCCAAAGCCCGCCTGGCTCGCCGAAACCAACAAGCTGTGGCCGCAGTGGCGCGCCGAAGGCGCTGACCTCACCGCCGCGAAGGCGGACGCCACGCTCCTCGCCATCAAGGAACAGGAAGACGCCGGCATCGACTGCGTGACTGACGGAGAGATGTCGCGCCAGCATTTCGTGCACGGCTTTCTCGAAACCGTCGAGGGCATCGACTTCGCGCACAAGGTCGAGATGGGTATCCGCGCGGATCGCTACAAGGCGATGGTGCCGCAGGTGATCGGCGAACTGAAACTGAAAGGCCGCGTGCACGGAACGGAAGCGAAGCTCGCGCGCACCCATACGAAGAAGAAACTGAAAATCACCATGCCGGGACCGATGACGATCATCGACACCATCGCGGACCGCCACTATGGCGACAAGGTGAAGATGGCTTTTGCATTCGCGAGCCTGCTCAATCAGGAGGCGCGCGCCTTGCAGGCCGATGGCGTCGACGTGATCCAGTTCGATGAGCCGGCCTTCAACGTCTACATGGACGAGGTGGCCGGCTGGGGCATCGAGGCGCTGCACAAGGCGATCGAGGGCGTGACCTGCACGACCGCCGTGCACATCTGCTACGGCTACGGCATCAAGGCCAACACCGACTGGAAGGCGACGCTCGGCAACGAGTGGCGCCACTACGAGAAGACCTTTCCGGCGCTGGCGAAGTCACGGCTCAATCAGGTCTCCCTCGAATGCCGCAACTCGAAGGTGCCGATGAACCTCTTGAAGCTGCTCGACGGCAAGCAGGTGCAGGTCGGCGTGATCGACGTGGCGTCGGATGACGTGGAAACGCCCGAACAGGTCGTGGACGTGATCGCCGAGGCGATGAAATACGTCGCCAAAGAGAACATCCTGCCGGGCACCAACTGCGGCATGGCGCCGATGCGGCGGGATATTGCGAACGCGAAGCTGATAGCGCTCGGCAAGGGCGCGAAACTGGCGCGGAAGAAGTTCGGGTAGCTGCGGAAGCAGGTATGGCTCCGCGCGTCCCGCACGCGGTGCAGCACGATAGTCATGCACCGCAGATGCGGGACCCCGGTTGCTTCTTTCTCCGGAACAATAGTAACCGGGGTCCCGGGTCTGCACCGCGGCATTCGCTTCGCTCACGCCGCCGTGCGCCCGGGACACGCGAGACCGGAAAGCCTATGCCCTCCAATTCATCCTCCCTTCCCTCCCCGTACTTCCGCGAGGAACACGAAGCCCTCCGCGCGCAAATCCGCCGCTTCGTCGAGCAGGAGATCAAGCCGCACGGGCTGAAGTGGGAGGAAAAGGGATACGTGCCGCGCGAGGTGCTGCGCCGCATGGGCGAACTCGGCTTCCTCGGCATCCGCTATCCGGCCGAATACGGCGGCTCCGAGATGGACACGCTCGGCTCCATCGTGCTCGCCGAGGAGCTCGGGCGCTCAACGTTTTCCGGCGCCGCGATCACGATCCTCGTGCACACCGACATGGCCTCGGTGCACATGGCGAACGGCGGCTCGGCGGCGCAGAAGGCGCACTGGATGCCGAAGATCGTCGCGGGGACCGCCATCACGGCCGTCGCCGTGACCGAGCCGGACGCCGGCTCTGACGTAAAAGGCATTCGCACCACGGCGCGGCGCGACGGCGATCACTTCGTGCTCAACGGCACCAAGATGTTCATCACCAACGGCGTACACGCGGACATCTATTTCATCGCCGCGAAGACCTCGCCCGACGCCCGCCCCTCGCAACAGATCTCCATGATCATGGTGGAGAAAGGCACGCCCGGCTTCCGCGTCAGCCGCGCGCTCGACAAGCACGGCTGGCGCTCCTCCGACACCGCCGAGCTCGTGTTCGAGGACTGCCGCGTCCCGGCCGAGAACTTGCTCGGCAAGGAAGGCCGCGGCTTCTACGCCATCATGAGCAACTTCCAGAACGAACGCACCGTGATCGGCGCGATGGCGATGGGCGAAGCCCAGGCGGCGCTCGACCTCACGCTCGACTATGTGACGACGCGCAGGGCATTCGGCGGCACGCTGTTCGAGAAGCAGGGCATTCGTCAGCGCCTCGCGATGCTATCCGCCAAGGTCGAGGCCGGCCGGCAACTCGTCTACCAGGCAGCCTTCCTCGACGCGCAGGGCGTCGACTGCACGCGCGAGGTCTCGATGGTGAAGGCTTACTGCGGCGAGCTGGTCAACGAAGTGATGTACGCCTGCGTGCAGTTCCATGGCGGCATGGGCTTCATGCGCGAGTCAACGATCGAGCGCATGGCCCGCGACGCACGCGTGCAGACGATCGGCGGCGGCGCGACCGAGGTAATGCTCGAGGAAGTCGCCAAGCGGCTGAAGCGGTAACACATCTGCGTGACGGGCTGGCTCGGCAGAAACATCGCTTGCGAAATCTGTTATCGTGAGTGTCGCGGGGCAGTACGCAGAAGCCGGGAGACCCCATGATCGCGAGGCTCATTATAACAGTGGCCGCCCTGACGTTCGTCGCCAGTGCCGCCGAGGCGCGGCACATCAAGCGCCACAAGGTCGTGCGGCATGGCCCGGCCCACGTGTACGTGCCGGCCCCGTACTATGCCGCGGGCCCTCGCCCGATCTGGGGCGCACCGCAGCAGTGCTTCACCGACGAAGGCTATGGCCGCTACTGGCCCTGCGGCGCGGGACCGAGCACGCGGTAAGGCGGCCTACGACTCCAGCAACTCACGCAGCACTGTGGCGTGGCTCAGCTCCAGTTCCTTGGTCGCGGTCAGCAGCGTCACGGTGCGGCCCTTCACGGCTGCGCGCAGTTCGGCAAGCCCCTCGCCCTGCGGCTCGAGCTCCGCGACGTAACGCTTGCGGAATTCGGCGAACTTTGCCGGGTCGTGCTGGTACCACTGGCGCAGTTCGTTGCTGGGTGAGAGGTGCTTCACCCAGGTGTCGAGTTTGAGCGCAGTCTTCGACACTCCGCGCGGCCACAACCGGTCGATCAGCACGCGCAGGCCGTCGTCCGCACTCCAGTCGTCGTAGACGCGCTTGACTTGGATGTTCGTCTTGCCAGCCTTTTTCGCCGACTTCGTTTTCGCGACCTTCTTCGTGCTCGCCGCCCTCTTTGCCATCATCGATCCGCCCGCCCGATCACGTCCATCAGTTCCGCGATCTTGCGCCGCTGATCGGCCTTGTTGCCAGAGGCAATCGCGCCTTCCACACAATGCGCGACGTGCTCGCGCAACACCTCTTCCTCGACCTTGCGCAGCGCGGCGCGCACCGCCGCGATCTGCGTCACGATGTCGATGCAGTAGCGCCCCTCCTCAACCATGCGCGCGAGCCCGCGCACCTGGCCTTCGATCCGTCCCAGCCTTTTTAGCGTCGGCGCCTTGGCATCGTGTTGCATGCACGTTATATACCTATACGGGGTATAGGTATCAAGGGCGAACATGCCGCACGGACACGAACATCACGACCACTCCCATCGTCCCGCACCTGCGGCAGGCAGCGTCCTCGACCTCGTCTGCGGTATGACGGTCGATCCGCACACCGCGAAACATCGCCATACCCACAAGGGCCACCCCTATTACTTCTGCTCCGCCGGCTGCCGCACGAAGTTCGCCGCTGCGCCTGAGAAGTACCTTGAGAAAGATCAACATCCGGCCGCGCCCGTTCCGGAGGGCACGATCTACACCTGCCCGATGCACCCCGAGATCCGGCAGGTTGGCCCCGGCTCCTGCCCGATCTGCGGCATGGCGCTCGAGCCCGAGATCGTCACCGCGGACACCGGCCCAAATCCCGAACTGATCGACTTCACGCGCCGCTTCTGGATCGGCCTCGTACTCACTTTGCCGGTGTTCGCGCTGGAGATGGGCGCGCACATCGTCGGCGGGCACGGCTTCATCGACCAGCAGCTGTCCAACTGGATTCAGTTCGTACTCGCGACGCCCGTGGTGCTGTGGGCCGGCTGGCCGTTCTTCGAGCGCGGCCGGCAGTCGCTGGTGACGCGCAATCTCAACATGTTCACGCTGATCGCACTCGGCACCGGCGTCGCGTACCTCTACAGCATCGTGGCAACGCTCGCGCCCGGCCTCTTCCCCGCCGCGCTGCGCGGGCACTCTGGCGCTGTGGCGGTCTATTTCGAGGCCGCCGCCGTCATCACCGTGCTGGTGCTGCTCGGGCAGTTGCTCGAATTGCGCGCGCGCGAGGCGACGTCGGGCGCCATCAAGGCGCTGATCGACCTCGCACCCAAGACCGCGCGGCGCGTCACGACGAGTGGTGCGGAAGAAGACATCGCGCTCGATCAGGTCGCGGTCGGCGACATCCTGCGCGTGCGCCCCGGCGACAAGGTGCCGGTCGATGGCGTGTTGACCGAGGGGCGCTCGTCGCTCGATGAGTCGATGGTCACCGGCGAGTCGATGCCGGTGACGAAGGAGCAAGGCGCCAAGGTCATCGCCGGCACGCTCAACACCACCGGCTCATTTCTGATGCGCGCCGAGAAGGTCGGGCGCGACACGATGCTGTCGCAGATCGTCCAGATGGTCGCACAGGCGCAGCGCTCGCGCGCGCCGATCCAGCGCCTCGCCGATCAAGTCTCCGGCTGGTTCGTGCCGCTGGTGATCGCGGTCGCGCTCGCGGCGTTCGCCGCATGGGTCGTGTTCGGGCCGGAGCCGCGGTTCACCTACGCGCTGGTCGCCGCCGTAACTGTGCTGATCATCGCCTGCCCCTGCGCGCTGGGCCTCGCGACGCCGATGTCGATCATGGTCGGCGTCGGCCGCGGCGCCGCGGCCGGCGTGCTGATCAAGAACGCCGAGGCGCTGGAGCGCATGGAGAAGATCGACACGCTGGTGGTCGACAAGACCGGCACGCTCACCGAAGGCAAGCCAAAGGTGGTGGCGGTTGCGGCCGAGGGCGTGGCGGAAGCGGAATTGCTGCGGCTCGCGGCGAGCGTCGAGCAAGCCAGCGAGCATCCGCTTGCCGCCGCGATCGTCGCGGAGGCAAAGACGCGCGACATCGCGCTCGCGAAGGTGATGGGTTTCGACTCACCGACGGGCAAGGGTGCGATCGGCATGGTCGATCGCAAGCGCGTGGTATTGGGCAACGCGAAGTTCCTCGGCGAGCTGAACATTGCGACGGCCGCGCTCGAGGCCCGCGCCGAGGAGATGCGCCGTGACGGCGCCACCGCGATCTTCGTGGCAATCGACGGTCAGGTCGCGGGCGCGATTGCGATTGCCGATCCCGTGAAGGCAACCACACCAGAAGCTATCAAGGCGCTGACCGCCGAAGGCATCCGCGTCGTGATGCTGACCGGCGACAACCGCACGACCGCCGAAGCGGTCGCCCGCAAGCTCGGCATTGCCGAGGTTGAGGCGGAGGTGCTCCCCGATCAGAAGAGCGCGGTGATCGACAAGCTCAAGCGCGAGGGCCGCGTTGTCGCGATGGCGGGCGATGGCGTCAACGATGCCCCTGCGCTCGCGGCCGCCGATGTCGGCATCGCGATGGGCACTGGCACGGACGTGGCAATCGAGAGCGCCGGCATCACCCTGCTCAAAGGCGACCTCACCGGCATCGTGCGCGCGCGGCGGCTGTCACAGGCCGTGATGGGCAATATCCGGCAGAATCTCGTGTTCGCGTTCATCTACAATGCGGCGGGCGTTCCGGTTGCGGCGGGCGCGCTCTATCCGCTGTTCGGCATCCTGTTGTCGCCGATGCTCGCAGCGGCCGCCATGGCACTGAGTTCGGTCAGCGTGGTCGGTAATGCGCTGCGGTTGCGCGGGACGAAACTATGATTTTTCCGCCGTGAACCGCGCGCCTCCAAGCTCGCCGGACTGCACCAGTTCGACGAACCGCACATAGGACTCGTGGAACGCATTGTGGCCCGGCGGGGTCCCGGCGCGTTCGGCCTCTTCGCGCAGCTTGCGATACATCGCGAGCCGCTCGGCGAGGATCACGCCCCAGTCTTTGGTGAGATTGTCGACCGAGACGACGCGGAGGCCCGCGCCTTCCAGCAGCGCGCGATACGCCGACACGCTTTGCAGATTCTGGGCCGCCATGCCGCGCCACATCAAATCTGCGTCGGCCGCCGACAGCGGCGCGTCGGGCGCCCAGTCGGTGAAGGCGAACCGCCCGCCGGGTTTGAGAATGCGCCGGGCTTCGGCAATCGCCCGGCCCTTGTCCGGCACATGCAGGAACGCTTCCTGGCTCACCACGGCATCCGTGCTACGGTCCGGCAACGGCACGTCCATCACGTTACCCTCGATGACGCGCACGCGATCCTGCAAGCCGACGAGCGCCGTCAACTCGGCCGCGCCCGCAACACGGGCCGGCGTCAACTCGATGCCGGTGACGTCCGCACCATAGCGCTGCGCCAGATAGCGCGCCGGCCCGCCGAGACCCGCGCAGAAGTCCGCGACCGTCATGCCGGGTTGGATCTGGGCCGCAGCGGCCAGCGCATCGTTGGCGCCAAGCCCGCCATAATGATCCTGATCGTGTGCCCACAATTCGTCCGGCTGCACGTTGTCAAGATTGCCGCGCGCGGCGCGCAGCTTCGACAGGATGATGGCGGATGAAATGGGGTGCCGGGTGTAGAAGTAGATCGCCTGCTCGCTCATGCTTTTGCTTAGCATGCGCGAGCGAGCGTTCAATCAGGCAGCACGGCTTTGGGTTGCCGAGCCCGGACGCCATTCGGCATCGCCGGTGATCGGCCCGTGCATCATGCTCGATGGCGGCTGGGCCGGCGGATCCGAGTATCCCGGCACGTCGGGATCGCCCGGCTGCGGCGGCTCAGGTGTCGCGGGCGGCGATGGGGTCGGATCGTGGTACGGCTGCGCCGGCGGGTCCCTCATTGGTGGCACGGTCGGGTCGCGGAACGGCTCTGTGGGCTTTTTTGGATCAGGCATGCCGGACAACGCGCCGCATTCGCGCTTCGTTCCGCCTTGCGAACGCGCTCAGAACACCGCCAGATATTTCAGCATCGAGATAATGCCGATCACGATGACGATGATGCGCGCGATCTGCTTGGCGCGCCCGTCGATCGGCAGCATGCCGATGAGGTAGAGCACCAGGATGATGACCAAAAACGTGATCAGAATGCTGATAAGAACCGAACTGCCCATGGCATCAACCTTGTGAAACGTCAGACCGCCGACCGGTCGGTGCGACAACGTGGATGGAACCGGAAAGTTCCCGACGTGGCCGGGGCCGCCGCGCGAGTGATAGGCTCACGGCCTGACCGGGAGCCACCCATGATCCGTTTCGTCCTTGCCGCGTTTGCTGTCCTCGCCACCCTGCCCGCGCTGGCGAACGATCTTGCGAAGACCGTCGCGCCGACCGGCACGCTGCGCGCGACCTACATCGCCACCAACCCGGTGCAGGCTTTCGTCGATCCCGCCACCAAGGAGGTGCGCGGGCCTGCCGCCGAACTCACGAGCGAACTGGCCAAGCAGGCCGGCGTGCCATTCACCGTCACGGGGGCGCGCGGCGTCGAGGGCGTGATCGATAGCGTGAAGAACGGCGAAGCCGACATCGGCTTCGTGGCGTTCGATCCGGTGCGCGCCGCGCAGGTCGATTTCGCACAGAACTATGCGCTCGCGCAGAACACCTACGTCGTGGTCGAGGCCTCGCCGATCAAATCGGTGGCGGATGCCGACAGACCGGGCGTGCGCATTGGCGTCGGCGCGCGCGACGCCGGCGACTACTTTCTCACCAAGGCGCTCAAGAATGCCGAGCTGAAGCGCAACGAAGGCGGCATCTCGGACGCGATTGTGAAGGCGCTGCTTGGCGGTGAACTTGAGGCCTATGCCGGAAATCGCATGCGCCTGCACGCGATGGCGCAGAAGACGTCAGGCCTCCGGCTCGCGACCGACAATTTCTATGGCGTCGAACAGGCGATCATCGTGCCCAAGGGCGACGCGGCTCGGCTCGCCGCCGCGAACAAGCTGATCGAGGAGGCTCGTGCGTCAGGGCTCATCGCCGGAGCGGTCACGCGCGCTGGACTCGTGGGTGTCGACGTCGCGCCGCCGAATTCGCGCTAGTACCCCAACACGCGCGGCAGCCACATCGCAATGCTCGGGAACACCACCACGAGCGCGAGCGCGCCGAACATCGCCAGGATCATCCAGAACACCCACGGGATCGTGGATTCCATCGTCACGCCCGCGATCTTGCACGACACCATGAGGTTCACCGCCAGCGGCGGCGTGAACTGCCCGATGGCAATCTTCATGGTGAGGATCACGCCGAACCACACCATGTCCCAGCCGTAGCTGTTGGCGATGGGCTGGAGCACCGGCAGCAGGATCAGGAAGGTCGAGACGCCGTCGAGGAACATCCCGACGACGATCAGCGCGATCATCAAGAGCGCGATGGTGCCGTATTCGCCCAAGCCCATCCCCACGATAGTGGTGGCGATCGGCTGCACCACGCCGATTGTGCTGGTCGCCCACGCGAACACCGACGCGAGCGCCACGACGATCAGGATCAGCGCGGAGAGTTCTCCGGCCTCCACCAGCATCTCGTAGACGTCGCGCAAGGTGAGCGAGCGGTAGATGAAGAAGCCGATGAACAGGCCGTAGAACACCGCCATCACGGCGGCCTCCGTTGGGGTGAACGCGCCCACCCGCATGCCACCCAGGATCACGACCGGCGCCAGCAGGCCCCAGAACGCCTCCTTAAAGGTCTGCCAGATCTGCAGGCGCTCCACATCCTTCGACTTGCCGCCGAAATCCTTGATGATCGAGATCGCCACGATCGGGATCAGCATCATCAGCCCGGCGAGGATGCCGGGGAACATGCCGGCCGCGAAGATCGCCGGCACCGAGACGCCCGGCGTCATCACGGCGTAGATAATGAACGCGATCGAGGGCGGGATCAGAATGTCGGTCGCCGCCGCGGCACCGACCACGCTGGCGATGAACGGGCGCGGATAGCCATCCTTGACCATGCTCTTGGTCACGACGCCGCCGACCGCCGCCGAGGTCGCCGGTCCTGACCCCGAGATGCCGCCGATCACCATGGCGACCAGCATCGCGACGGTTGCGAGCGCGCCGCGCCCGGCGCCAACCAGCGCGGTTGCGAAACGCACAAGCCGCAGCGCGACGCCCGTGCGGTCGAACACCGAGCCGACCAGCACGAACATCGGGATCGCGATCAACGGGTATTTGGCAATGCCGGTGTAGACGTTCGTGGGCACCGCCATGATGCTCTGCCCGCCGAACCAGATCGCGAGCGCACCAGCGAGACCAAGCGCGACAGCGATCGGCACCGCGCCAAGCAGCATCACCACGAAAGCGATGAACAGGAAGGTCCCGATCACGCGGCTTCTCCCCGCCACATGCGCAGCGCCCGGCCGGCGGCGCGGCCGATCACGAACAGCGACAAGAGCGGCAGCCAGCCGGTGTGCAGCCATTGCGGCTGCCCGAGGCCGGGGGTGAGGCTTTCGAAGCGGTATTCATCCCACGTGAGGTAGGCGCCATAGATCGCGATGATGCCGAAGCAGATGATCACGAGGATCATCGCGATGATCTCGGCGATGCGCCGGCCTCGCGGGCTCATCAGGTAGGTGAAGTACTCGATCCGGATATGGCGTCCGCCGGCCATCGCGAGCGAGGTCCCAAGGATGGTCACGAGCACCATGAGGACCACCGAGTATTCCTCGGTGAAGGCGAACGAGATGTTGGTGAGATAGCGCACCGCGACATTGGCGGCGGTGATCAGCGCAATCGCCGCCATGCCGGCGGCGACGAGCGCTTCCTCGAATTTGAGCGTTAGCCACACCCGCGGCTTTGGCGCCTCCGCGGTCGGATCGAATTCAGCGCCCAACAACCCCTCCCACTCTGCCGTCATCGCCCGCGAAAGCGGGCGATCCAGTAAGCGGCGGCGCCGGCAGATGTGCCTCGACGCCAGCGTGTACTGGATGCCCCGCATTCGCGGGGCATGACGCCGCAGCCCCTTACGACGTCTTGCCGATCGCGGCTTCGGCCTTCTTCACGAGGTCCGCCCCAATGGTCGCCGCCCACTTGTCGAACACCGGCCGCGTTGCCTTGGCGAAGGCGGCCTTCTCGTCGAGGGTCAGCGCCGAGATTTCGACGCCGCGCTTCTTCACCTCCTCGAGCGACGAGCTATCGCCGTCGAGGCCGAGGCCCTTGCGGGTCGCGGCGATCTGCCGCTTGGCGGCTTCCTTGGCGGATTCGGCAACGATCTCCTGATCGGCCTTGGAGAAGCCATCCCACGCCGACTTCGCGACGTGGAAGATGCCCGCGTCGGCGCAGTAGTTCCAGATCGTCAGGTGCTTCTGCGCCAGCGTGTCCATCTTGAACGCAAGGAACAGGTTGATCGGGTTCTCCTGTCCGTCGACCGCGCCGGTCGAGAGCGCCGGCTGCAAATCCGCGAAGCTCATCTGCAACGGATTGGCGCCGAGCGCATTGAACACGTCGGCGAAGATCGGGCCGGCCGCGTAGCGGATCTTCATGCCCTTGAGGTCGTCCGGCTTGCGCACCGCACGCTTCGAATTCGACAACTCGCGGAAGCCGTTCTCGCCCCAGGCGAGCGGCACCACGTCGCGTTGCGCCAAAACCTTGAACAGATCCTGTCCGACGTCGCCGCCGATCAGCGCATCGAACGCCTTGTGGTTCGGCATCAGGAACGGCATCGAGAACAAGGTCATTTCCTTGATCTGCGGCGACAGGTTGATGGTCGAGGACACCGTCATGTCGATGATGCCCTGACGCATCGCGACGAGCTCGCGCGTCTGGTCGCCGCCGACGAGCTGCGAGCCCGGATAGACTTTCACGTTGATGCGCCCGTTGGAGCGCTGGTTCACGAGGTCGGCCCAGACGAAGGCGCCCTCGGAGAGCGGGATCGGCCGGTTGCCGACCACCGAGAGCTTGTACTCGGACTTCAGTGTCTGCGCGCGCGAGACCCACGGCATCGCGATTGCGGCGCCAGCGGCAGCGCCGCCGAGCAACAGTGTACGGCGATTGGTCTTGATCATGAGGGCTCCTCCGGGATCTTGGATGCCGGTCGTGCGGCCGGCTCACAGGCGCGTTTCTTCGGTTTCATCATAGCGGAACGCGCGCGGCAAGCACGATTGCAGGCGGGTGCAGCGCGAAAATCTGAATGGGGCCAACCGGGTGGCAAGCACGCCAGACGCCGCAGCAATTGTGGGCAGTGCAATATTCTGGGCAAATGGAGCCCGCCAGCGCCTCTACCACGCCGGTTGCCTGGCGGAGCAGGATGTTCTCCAAATCTCACGCCG
>Ga0075362_10000423_pt1 | contig 12182 bp, 9 predicted proteins | sample EndMetdeltDD1762_FD_71397 | JGI IMG/M metagenome (GOLD analysis project Ga0075362, IMG submission 71397) | Populus endosphere microbial communities from Tennessee, USA - Endosphere MetaG P. deltoides DD176-2 | ecosystem: Host-associated > Plants > Roots > Endosphere | place: USA: Tennessee...
TCCTGAAGGCGATCAAAGAAGCCAAAGTCAATAGCAGCTGGATCCAGCCGCAGAATGAGTGGGAAACAGCCGTCAGCCGATTCATCAGTGAGATCCTGAAACGGGAACATCCATTTCGTAACGAAATAGAGAAGGCGTCTGAGGTTGTCGCCTGGTATGGGATGTTGAACTCTCTCTCCCAAACGATCCTCAAACTCACCGTGCCCGGCATCCCCGATCTCTATCAAGGGACAGAGCTTTGGGACTTCAGCCTTGTGGATCCCGACAATCGGCGTCTTGTTGACTATAAATGTCGACAACAAATTCTTGACGAAATTCAAAAGGGAACAGCCACCGATTTCTTTCCTGAGTGGAAGGATGGCAGAATCAAGATGCATATTATGACTCGGCTTCTGCATCTCCGGCGTGCTGCTCCACTGCTGTTTCAACAAGGGACCTATTCCTCACTCCATGTCATCGGTGCATTAGCCGACAGTTGTGTCGCTTTTTTACGAGAGTATAACTCGCACAAATTGCTCGTGATCGTTCCACGGTTGACGACCCGGCTCGGTAAACCGAATGCTGCGATTGACTGGAAAAAGACAACGCTAATCATCGACGAAAAATTGCCAGCAATGCAGGATTTGTTTACTGGTAAAACCATCAAAGCAAGCCTGGATTCCTTTCCATTGGAAAATCTCGATACATTCCCATTCGCAGGGTTTCATAATCTAAGCGGTTTTTGAAACAGCGCTGGTGAAGTTGACTTGGCCCAGAAATTTCATCAAGTTTGATAAAATTTCTGGGTTCCTGTTTACTAAACCTGTCTACCAACCTTTATCAATCTTCCCAGCAGCCATCCCGTGATGCAAAAAGCGGGCGAGGCGATTACTTTCCCTGGATCGAGCAGGTGGAAGCAGCCACTGGGTCGTACGCAAAAAATGAGACTTACCTAGTGGGCGTCTCGGGCGGTCTCGATTCGCGGGTGCTTCTTCATGTCTTGCTGTTAATCGGATTCAAGCGGCTGGTGGTCTGTCATCTGAATCATAACCTTCGTGGGCTGGAGAGTTCCGAAGACAGCCGGTTTGTTCAAAGGTTATGTCGATGCCTCAATCTAACGTGTTACAACGAAAAGCTAGTCAAATTGCCAGATGCCGGTTCACTCGAAAGTTCAGCACGTGTGGCTCGATGGGAGTTTTACGCTCGGGCTGCGAAAAAATTCAATACAAGGAATATCTTTCTCGGACATCATGCGGATGATCAGATTGAAACCTTTCTATTCAATCTGTTCCGCGGCAGCGCCTCCCTTGGAAACGCTGTGATGAAACCAGAATCTCGGATCGAAATCGACCAACAGAAACTGGTCTTGTTGCGTCCCTTTCTTCAGATTCCCAAAGAGGATCTGCGACTGTTGGCTACCAAGTGTCGGCTGACATTCCGTGAAGACTCAACAAATCGGAGCCGTAAAATGACGCGAAACCGGATCCGGCACGATCTAATCCCAACTATTGAAACAGTACTCGGCCGATCGATCCGGGAAACACTTCTCAGGACGGTTGAGGTTGCAAGTGGGGAAGCTGATTTCATTCGTTTTCATGTTCCAGCGCTTGCCGATAGCGCTGAATTACGCGTCCATGAGGTGCGTCAATTGCCCCTGGCCATCCAACGGCTGGTCATCCACGATTGGCTAAGAAAGCAACAAATCAAACAATATGGCTTTAAAGAGGTAGAATCGGTACGCAGTCTCTTGGACAGAACGGAGATTGCGAAAGTAAATCTTCCCGGTGGCGCCTTCTGCCGGCGACGATCCGGAGTACTGTTCATTGAGCCTCCTTTATCAGCTGTGGGCGATCGAGATTGACTCAGGGTACTACTCCAATCACCCCATTTCCAAGGCTGCATTTCTGTATAAGCTACCAGTCTACCGTTGATTGTGGATAATTAGCTTTGCCTTGGTTCCAAATTCCCACACGAGTAAGAAAGATCTGCTGGGCCAGAATTATGGAGGACGATACCCAAAACACAATTGATTATAGAAGATCTGGTACCTCCACTGGGCATCAGTCCTATCCCAGTCTAGGAAGCTCCACAACAACTGCAAGCCAACAGTTATTCATCGAATCGTTATATCGGAGTTGCTGCCGGTGTTACAGGACACTCTAAATGACTTGCAATGGGACTAAAAACAAGCCTCCTTCCCAGATTAAACTGCCTCGTTGGAAAACTCGCGACATTTTTATGAATAGTGACGCAAAGCAGTTTTTGTTCAGGCTCCTCAACACACCTAGTCCAACCGGGTTCGAAGTCGAGGGTCAGAAAGTTTGGATGAACTATATCAGTCAGTTTGCCGATACCGTGGAGAATGATGCCTACGGGAATGCCTGGGCAACACGCAAGGGACGCGGATTGTCAGCCCGAATCATGATCGAAGCCCATGCAGACGAGATCGGTTTCATGGTTCATTACATCTCTAAAGATGGGTTTGTTTACTTGAAGCAGGTCGGCGGAATCGATCGAACGATCGCACGCGGTAAACGCCTCAAGGTTATGGGTGACAACGGGTCGGTGTTAGGCGTTATCGGAAATACAGCGATTCACCTTCGTGATAAGGATGCCGATAAAGCGCCCGAAGTCCACGAGTTGTTCGTCGACGTTGGCGCCCAATCAAGAGAAGAAGTTGCCAGCCGAGGGATTCGGGTTGGCCACCCCGCCGTTTATACTGATACTGCGGAAGAGCTGATTCCAGGCCGCATCGTCGGACGAGCAATTGATAACCGAATCGGCGGGTTCGTCCTTTCACAGGTATTGACGAATCTTGCAACTCTTGAAGAACGACCAGCTGCCACTGTGCAGGTAGTTAACACTGTCCAGGAAGAAATCGGGGGGGCAGGTGCCAAGATGACTTCCTATCGACTCGAACCGAACGTTGCGATCGTCCTGGATGTTACTCACGCCACCGATTCGCCGGGCATTGATGAGAACAAACATGGCGCGGTTAAGCTTGGTGGCGGCCCAAGCCTAACACATGGCACCGCTAACCATCCACTGATCGTGAAGCGGCTAATCTCGCTCGCCAAAAAATTGAGTATACCAATCCAGCACGAATCTTCGTCACGATCAACCGGTACCGACACTGATTCTGTTTATCCGTCGAAAAGCGGGATCCCAAGCGCCCTTCTTTCCATTCCGTTGCGTTATATGCATTCGACGGTGGAAATGGTCGATTTCACCGATATCGAACGTTGCATCGAGCTGCTGACGCACTTCACTCACTCGGTCGAGACGGCAGACGAATTTGTCCCGAAGCTAATGTGACATGCCAGAAACAGTCAGTTTGTGGCGATGAGATCTGACTGGAAGACCGTTTCTTATGTTACAGAAAAACCGTAAATTAGCTATTCCCTGTTTAAGTACTGGGGCGTTAATTATCTTTGAGCCACATCCGAGTTTGTATCGAACGGCTTGTGAGTAACGCTCATGGCGACCTTAGTCGAGTTCCCAGAGGGCTCCGTCTAAAGGGGCTCGATCACGAAGTACTCGAATCTGTCAACCTCATGGTATTAATTTCGGCTTAGCCTGGAACAATGATTTCAATTCCTTGGCGAGCTGTACGCCGATCGTCAAAAGTTCATTAGTTTGCCAAACTTATTGCGGTTTGTCGATAGAGTAGCGATTTGGATCAGTCGCCTGAGGATCGCGGAAAATGCGAGGTGGATTATTCGAAATCAACTTGTACCCGGTCAAAACAAACTCTGGATAGAAGCTGTTCGATGCCGGTTCATAGACAGTTTGCCCAGAGAAATAGCCTTCAACCCGGTACTCGAAATTGTTGTCGGAGCCGATGCTATTCGCCTGCCTGTCAGGTGCACGCACTTTCTGCTCGTTCAGCATCACAAGTTTCGACGTGCTCCAAGGTTGGTGCGGCTGCCGAATGTAACCCCAGAAGAAATAATTCCTGCGAAAAAACCGTCGACCGACAAAATAATTACCTGGAGGTTCGTTAGCGATAGTCTGGTTAAGAGCAGCCTGGGATTGACTGAATTGGTCCTGGGTAATTACGCAACCGCCCAGTATCAAGGCAGTGGCCAATATAATCAGAGCGAGAGTTTGCTTCATAAAAAAGTATGCAAAATCCGATGCCAGCAACAGCTTGAGCGATGAACTGTTGCCCCGGCAACAGATGGACCGGACTTCGGAAATAAAACGTTTAACTACCATGCGCTTTCACTTTAATACGAGTCAGCAGCTTTGGCTGCTTCTGCAGCTGAACCACCAAAGCCTCAACTGCGCGTAGAGTCTGAGGGCTGATATGATGCTCCATCCCTTCCACGTCGTGATAGATTACCTCTTCGTCGATGCCCAACATCCGAAGAAAATCGGTCAGGAGCTGGTGACGCCGCATGATGTTTCGAGCTAATGTCTCGCCGGCTGTCGTCAATACCAACCCCCGATATTTCTCGTACTTTAGCAACCTTTCCGTGTCAAGGCGTTGTACCATGTTGGTAACGCTCGCCTGGGAGATCTTCAACCCCTGAGCAATATCAGCAACACGGGCGTACCCTTTGGTGTTGATCAGATCGAGTATCTGCTCCAGGTAATCTTCCACTGCGGACGAGCGGCTAAGGGGGGCCTGCTTGGTTGGCATAGTGGCGCACTATTACTTAAAGTAATCATCGGATCAATGATAGTTTTTGGGGACAAATCACATTGAAAAAGCCTTCTGAGAACAAGGCGACTCCCGACCTTATCACCTAAGAGCTCCAGGACTCCATTTGACCCTATGTAAAAATTGATCTACTGAGTGGACTGCTTATTGGATTTCCTGCGATGCACGGTTAGCTTAGCGGTAGAGCGGCTGGTTTACACCCAGTAGGTCGGGGGTTCGATTCCCTCACCGTGCAAGGCTTGGAAAATTCCACTATTTGTGACAAAAAAAGTGTGACAGTCGGGTCTACCCTAAGCAATGGGTTCAATTTGGATTGGACATCTGCTCATATTTCGGAAGCCCCCTTTCGAGCATTACTATGCAAATTAGAGAGATTTTACCGATTTGGTTACGCTAGCTGTTGAATACGATTGTTTTATCGATTCTTCCACTGAAACCGTTATCACAGCATTTCCTGCCGACCTCGTACCGGTGCGAGAGATTGATCAAGGCATATCAAATCGGCTCAAAGTCCTATCTGGAGATGAAGGACTTTTGCCAGAAAATCCGAATCATGAAACCGAAAATTCTTTCCTCTACGAAAGGCAGACGTTACTCATGTAATCTAATGTATGTCAGTCAAATGACGATCAACGGTTTGTTATTTGATAACAAGGAACCGGAAATCCGTTTAAATAAAAGATGTCTAACAAAATCTTGTGCTGATCAAAAGATGGGGATGGCAACAAGATGGTAAAACTCAAATTTATTGGTGAGTTCATGACGTTCGAAGATGCCAAATGGTATAACAAGATACCATTAATAACAAAGTATAACTTAATAAGCACAATCGATACCGCAAAGTATACAGCCAGTGGAAGAAATTACATTTATGGGATTCTAACATTGGTAGTCATATTTGTGGTACCTGCGTTCCCCATCTATCGCAACCCAATCAAGCTAAACCGGTAATCGTAAGTTGAGAAACCCTCATAGGTTTATAATGATCATCGGTATTCACTCTAACGTTGGATCAAAAATCCCAGGCCGTTTCGTGCACCTGATTGACGATATTGAATCTATTTCAGAAGGCACCTGGAATTTGGGTTGAACTTAAAGTATTGCCGGTAAATGCGCCGTGCAGGTTTATACCCGACAGTACGATGCATGGTCCTTGACAAGGTTACAAGAAAAGAATAAAAAAGCACTTCATGTATTTTATATAAATGTATGAATTTTACTACAGGCATCTTATCATCTGTTATAGCCGTAATAACTATAATTTCGGTTGGGTTGAGTACTAGTACATACGCGCAGGATTCGATCAAAGTCGGTGAGTATGCGTCGATGACCGGTGAGCATGCGAGTTATGGCATCTCGCAAAACAATGGTGTGAGGTTGGCCGTAGATCAGATTAACCAGAACGATGGCATTTTGGGCAAACGAATCGAATTGATTGCAGAGGATGATCAATCCAAACAGGGTGAATCTACCACGATCGTTCGAAAGTTAATCTCGCAAGATCACGTAGTGGCAATTCTCGGTGAGTTTAACTCCTCAAGGTCATTGGAAGCTGCTCCCATTGCTCAAGCTGCAAAGGTTCCGATGATTTCGACCGGAGCAACTAATCCGAGAGTTACACAGGTTGGCGATTATATCTTCCGCGATTGTTACACAGATGATTTTCAAGGCGGCGTACTTGCACGATTTATCGTTCAAAAGCTCAAAGCCAGAAGAATTGCGGTCATCAACGATAGCAAACAGGATTCTAGTATCGGTTTAAGTCGAGCGCTGAAAGAGCGTCTCCAGGCGGATGGCATGCAAATTGTGAAGGAACTGAGTTATGTGTCAGGGGATAGGGACTTTCGCGCGCAGCTCTCAGCAATTAAAGCGAGTGCACCGGAGGTCATTGTTCACACAGGGCTATATCCAGAAGCTAGTCTGATCATTAAACAGGCGCGCCAATTGGGCATTCAGGTGCCATTTGTGGGTGGTGATGGTTGGGATGGATCATCACTGATACCGGTGGCTGGGAAAGCTATTGAAGGGTGTTATTTTTCGAATCACTACTGCAATACCGACCCGGCGGCTGAAGTTCAGGAATTTGTTCAGAAGTACAAAAAAAGATACGACATGTTGCCAGATGGGATTGCTGCACTTGGCTATGATGCCTTAATGATTTTGGCTGATGCGATGAAACAGGCTGGCACTCTGGAGCCGGACAAAATCCGGGAGGCGCTTGCGCAGACTGTTGGCTATCAAGGCGTCACCGGTAACATCACTTTCGACCACGATGGAAATCCTTCAAAATCGGTTGTCATTCTCACGATACGCGACGGGAAGTACAAATTCTTTGATCGAATTGATCCAGAGGGCGTTGTTGGGGAGGCGTGCTGCTCTGCGTCTTGAAGTCAGACCTGGTATTCGACACAATGCTTCAAATCGTTTCTATTTATGGGCGATTGCCTCTATTTAAATCCAGAGCTTGGGATGGATCGCCAGCGTATCGGAACCCGCTGAGTGAGGAATCCCCGAGCAGCCCTTTTTGCAGCAATAGATATTTAAACGCCATGCCCATCACACCTGGATGCATCAGGGTGCGGTAACCGGCCAGAAACGCTGAGTGGTGTTTGGTGAGCCCGCTTTTTGCAACCTGCTGTTCCAAACGCCGCAGGTCAGCTTCGCCCGCGCCTACCATAAAATGGTGTTGATCTGTATAGCCTGCTAGAGTGAGCCCGGCACTTTCGCCGGCTTCAGCCAAAGAGGTGAAATCAACGTGAGCTGTAATATCGATTTTTCCGGGATCATCAAGCGGGTTATCAAGCCGCCGATGTCTGGAATAAGCCGTCAACGTTCCCTCCGTCCGTTCTAGCTTGTAGTACTCGTCACGCGGGAAGCCGTAATCGATGGTCAGGACGAATCCCGCCTTCAACTTCGCGGCCACCGATCGGATCCATTGGGTGCTGTTCAGGTTGACTTCTGTTCGATACGGCTGCGCTATGGGCGTCGGCAACTTGCAAAGGGCTGCGGCAAGATCAGGTGCCAGGTCACCGGTTGCAATAAACTCGAACCTGGTCCCGCGAGCTTCGACCAGCAATTCAGACCAGCGATCGTCCTGGAATTCGACGATTCTCACCGGAAGTGCATCGACCAGTTCATTCGAAATAAAGGCACCGGTCATCGGGTTAAGGTCTACAACCTCTGCGGCCCAGGTGATGTTTTCTACGAAATCAGGTTCCAGTCGTGCTCGTTGCTGGCGTTGCTTTTCGATGTGCGGTTCTACAATCACGTAGTGCAGATGGCCTGGCAATTCGCCCTCGCGAGATTGGATGGCTGACAAGATATCCAAAGCGAGTTGGCCATCTTCCGCCCCTTGCTCGGCGATCGTGAACTCCTCCGTTCGACCCAGTTTTTCCCACATCTTGAGCAACTGGGAGGCCAACATATCGCCGAGTACCGGTCCGACGCTTACATTCGTGTAGAAATCTCCGGCTCGGCCAATTCGTTGGCGTGGAGCAGTGTAGTAGCCGAATTCAGGATGATAGAGTGCCTGTTCCATGAACCAGGAGAAAGTGACAGGTCCATTGCTCCGGATTTTTTCCCGGATTATTTCTACTAATGGCGGCATTGTATTCATGGCGAAAATTCAAAATCTGCGGTCAATGCACTCATTGATTTCAGTGGCCAAAGGGATGCCGAGCAACATTCCGGACCTGAATCGACTATTGAATTCTCCTTTGACCATGACAACATTTTCTATTTGATCCAGCCTCCACCTCGTGAAAGCAGTTCACCCCGGCTGTTATTATGTCTGACCATCGCCACCCATTTTACTTAAAACCATGGTTCGCTATTTCAGTCTGTGTGCTGCTCTTTCTTGGGGCGATCGGGTTCTGGTTCGGGATTAATTTTATCGGCCGATACGGAAAAAAAGCGGCGGAATTCGACTTATCGAAGCTCGATTCCGTCGAATCGGCAAGTGTAGTCTACGATCGCTATGGCCAGATTTTTGGGAAAATATTCATTCAGAATCGCGAGCAGGTTACCCTAGATCAAATCGCACCTTCGTTAATCGATGCCGTGGTGGCGGCGGAGGATAACCGGTTCTATGAGCACAATGGAGTCGATTTTTTTGGAATATTTCGGGCACTTCTGAAAAACACTCAATCAGGCCGTATCCGGCAGGGGGGGAGTACCGTCACACAGCAGTTGGCTCGGAATGCCTTTGATCTGCGGGACCGCACCTACGACCGCAAGATCCTGGAAGTGTTCCTGGCAGTGCGAATCGAGAAATCGATGCCCAAGAACAAGATTATGGAGTTGTACCTAAACCGCGTCTACTTCGGTGGTGGATTGTATGGTGTGGAGGCGGCTTCAAAAGGTTATTTTGGGAAATCGGCAAAAGGTCTAACAATTGGGGAGTCAGCGATGCTGGCCTCGCTGTTAAAAAGTCCGAATAACCTCTCTCCATGGAGAAATCTGGATATCGCGACAGCGGAGCGTGATTTTGTTTTGGGTCGGATGGTGGAAGAGCATAAGATCACTGCTCAACAGGCTGAGGAAGCGAAGCGACAACCGTTGGATGTCCAGCCAAAATCGAATATCATTTCGCAGTCGTATGTAATCGATTGGATTCGACAGGAGGCTCAAGGCCAGATCGGTCTGGAATCGCTCGAAAGCCAAGGGTATCAAATTTATACAACACTCGATCCAGTTCTGCAAAAAACCGCCGAAGACTCGCTTCGGCGTGAACTGGACAAAGTTGAGGCACGACCCGACTACCACCACCAGAAATATGGTGATTACCCGCTAGTGCTCGAAAATTGGAGGACCACGCGTCCCGGACCGGGGTCGCCGCCGACCCCTGAATATTTGCAAGGGGCAGTTCTAGCGGTTGATAACCAAACTGGAGGAATTCTGGCACTGGTTGGCGGTCGTGACTTCGCGCAAAGCGAATACGATCGTGTTTTACAGTCGAAGCGGCCGCCCGGCACCGCATTTACACCACTGGTTTTCAGTGCCGCACTACAAAAGGGAGTTTTTCCTGGATCATTGTTCGAAGACTCGCCTTTGGATAATCGCCAGGTCATGATTGGTGGCACCACCGGGATTCTGGGAGAATGGGGGGTCGAACGTCCTGATAATCATTACGAGGGCCCGATTCCAATGCGACGAATCCTCCAGGAATCGAAGAACGCTGCGACCGTCCGGGTTGGCATCGAGGCGGGATTGGATTCAGTGATCCAATTAGCAAAAAAGGCTGGCATTCAGAATGATCTGCGGCCGTATCCATCGACATTTCTAGGTAGCAGCGAAGTCACGTTGGCGGATCTCGTCACAGCCTACACGATGTTTCCTGGGAACGGTTCTCGCCCGGCCCAGATCATGTTGGTGACGAGGATCGAAACACAGGCTGGCCGCGAAATTTATCGAGCGCGCCCTAAGCGAGTTCCAGTGGTCGATTCGGATGTGGCGTTCGAAATGCATGCGTTCCTTACAGAGGCACTCAATGGGGGGACCGGCTCGGCTGCACACCGCCAGTTTGGTCTGAAACAATTTCCCGCCGCCGGCAAAACCGGCACAGCTTACAACTTTACTGATAATTGGTTTGTCGGATACGACAGCGCGATAACTTGTGGGGTTTGGACCGGGTTTGATAAACCACAGCAGATCTACCGAGGGGCCTTTGCAAATCAAATTTCGCTTCCGATCTGGACTGAGATTATGAACGCCTCGATCCACAGACACATCCCGCGTGAGCTGGGGCGTCCGATTGATTTAAAGCGAGTTGAAGTCTGTCTGAATACAGGTTTGCCAGCTTCCCCGAAATGTATGCTGACATCCGTTGCAGAATCGGGGTTGCCGCCACGGAAAGGAACATTTGTCGAGTTTTCGGCTGCCAATCAGTTGCCGAAGGAAACCTGCTGGCTTCACGGCGATGATACTCGCTCATTCATTCGCATGCTCCGCACACAGGATGCTCCACGAGCGACAAGTGTCGCGGAAGCCAGCAGGTTCATTCCGGTGCAAATGCGTGAACCGACGATCCTTGGCAACGATCCATACCAGGCTGTAAAACCGAAGGTGAAAGATCAGCAGCAAGCGACCCAAACTGCGAAGGTAGATTGGACTCTGGCACCCCGCGCTCTTCTGGTCGACAAACCTGAACCGGAAATTCGCCGAGCCAAGCCGGTCGGTCCATTGGATCGTCAGCAACCGGCCTTGTCTGTAGATCTCCCAACACCGTCTCCGGTCGATCTAAACAACGATCCAACCGACTTTTAGCATTTCATCAACCTTGATGAAATTCCTGTCCATTGGGTTGCAAATTGGCTCTAGGAACTGATTTGCAGAGTTACCTACTCAGAGGTGAAAATCTTTGCGAAGGAGGAAGACCGTTCATCTCCTACCTGAAACAGAAATGCAGAAAGAATAGTGCGGCGAGGATGTATGCGGTGATCGGAACTTCTCTGTAGCGGCCGACGCCTACCATCAATCCGACGTAGAGGACAAAACCCACTGCTAATCCCTCGCTGATGCTAAAGGCCAAAGCTGTCAACATCACCGTGATGATCGCCGGGAACGCTTTTATAAAATCTCGCAGATCCAGTTCGGCGATACTCTGCATCATGAAGACACCAACCATGATTAACACCGGCGCTGTTGCCGCAGTCGGTATCGCGCGAATCAACGGATGGAAAAACATCGCCGCGAGAAAGCAGATTGCGGTGGCCACGGCTGTTAATCCGGTTCGTCCTCCTTCTTCTACGCCCGCTACAGATTCAGCGTAGGGTGTCGTGTTCGATGTACCGAGCGTTGCGCCGATCATCACACTGGCTGCATCGGCGGTGAGTGCGCGTTGAAGGCCTGGCAACTGCCCTGTAGCATCGAGTAACCCGGCACGCTGGCTCACGCCGATTAATGTTCCCAAGGCGTCGAAGAGATCGATGAACAAGAGAGTAAGGCAAAGCGGAATCGCGGTTGACAGATGATCCCGCAAAAAAGAAAAATCGAATGCTAGGAATGTAGGGGCAATGCTGGCAGGTAGATCAATGAAATGATTGGGCAGCGTCGTGATCATTGTGCCAGGCGCAGTCGCGTTTGGAACGAAAGCTCCGACGAACGTCACAGCAAGGACGGCCAAAATCAGTGCTCCTCGGACTCGGCGAGCAATGAGGATTGCACTTAATAGGATACCAAAAGTCACAAGAAGAGTCGCTGGGTTTCTGAGGTCACCCAATGTCACCAGTGTACCCGGATGTGCCACAATGACGCCACCTTGCTGAAACCCAATGAATGCAATGAACAGACCCACGCCACAGGCGATGGCCATCTTTATCTCGTAGGGGATCGATTCAACAATCTTTTGCCGTACGCCAGTGATAGAAAGAATGAAAAACAGAACACCTTCAACGAAAATGAGGCCAAGCGTCGATTGCCATGGAATCTTCATGCCAGTACAGATTGTGAAGGCAAAAAAGGCATTCATTCCCATCCCAGGTGCCAGAGCAATCGGGTAGTTGGTAAAAAGCGCCATGAGCAGCGTGCTGATGGCAGA
>Ga0075362_10000424_pt1 | contig 12176 bp, 6 predicted proteins | sample EndMetdeltDD1762_FD_71397 | JGI IMG/M metagenome (GOLD analysis project Ga0075362, IMG submission 71397) | Populus endosphere microbial communities from Tennessee, USA - Endosphere MetaG P. deltoides DD176-2 | ecosystem: Host-associated > Plants > Roots > Endosphere | place: USA: Tennessee...
GAGTCATGCAAGGGGCGATCAGGTTCACCTTCTAATGTAGATTGTCGCCATGACCCGACTCGCCCGGATCCTCCTTCTCGCGGCCGCCGGATGCCTGGGTCTGGCCGGCACGGCGGCCGCCCAGAACCCGCACCTGGTCGTCTACCAGGGGACGACCGGGCCCGGCGCCGGCAAGCACATCGTGTTTCTCGCCGGCGACCACGAGTACCGATCGGAGGAATCGCTGCCGGCGCTCGCCCGCATCCTCGCGCGGCGTTACGGTTTCAAGTGCAGCGTGTTCTTCACGACGGATCCGAAGACAGGGTTCATCGAGCCCGGCAGCTCGCACGTCTCGGGCCTCGAGGCGCTGCGCACGGCCGACCTCATGGTCGTGTTCCTGCGCTTCCAGGATTTTCCCGACGGCGAGATGCAGCACATCGTGGACTATCTCGATCGCGGCGGCCCGGTCGTGGGCTTCCGCACCGCGACGCACGCCTTTCAGATCCGACGGCCCGACGCGAAGTTCGCGAAGTACACCTGGAACAACGCGACGGACTATCCGGGCGGCTTCGGACGGCAGATCCTCGGCGAGACATGGGTGTCGCACTACGGCAAGAACCACGCGCAGAGCTCGCGCCTGATCCTGCAGGAGAGCCAGGCGACGCATCCGATCCTGCGCGGCGTGAAAGACGTGTGGGTGCAGTCGGGCGGCTATACCGCGAAGCCGATCGACGGCAGTCAGATCCTCGCGACCGGACAGATCCTCGACGGCATGACGCCGGAGTCTCCCGCCGCGCCCGGCAAGGAGCTGATGCCGGTGGCCTGGTATCGGACCTATACGTCGCCGTCCGGCAAGTCGGGCCGCGTCTTCACCACCACGCACGGCGCCTCTGAAGATCTGCTGAACGAGGGCTTCCGCCGGATGTCGGTCAACGCGGTCTTGTGGGCGGCCGGTCTCGAGGCGGCCATCAGCCCCGTGTCGAACATCGGCTTCGTCGGTCCGTATCAGCCGACGACCTACAACTTCAACGGCTTCGTGAAGGGGGTGAAACCCGCCGCGGTGGCGGGATGGGATTCGCCGATCCTGCCGAAGCCGCAGGCGCCCGCGCCGTTCGAGCTCCACGCCAAGGAGCACATCGGCATCATCGGCAACGCGCTGGCGGAGCGGCTCCAGTACGACGGCTGGCTCGAGACGATGCTGCACGCGCGGTTTCCGGCGCACGAGCTCGTCGTCCGCAACCTCGGGTTCAGCGGCGACGAGATCGCGACCCGCCTGCGCTCGCGGAACTTCGGCACGCCCGACGAATGGCTGCGCGGACACGCGGCGCCGGTGGGCGGCTACCAGGACAACCGGCTCGACGGCGCCAACACCAAGGTCGATGTCATCTTCGCGTTCTTCGGCTACAACGAATCGTACGCCGGCGACGCGGGACTGAGCGCGTTCCGGACACAGCTGGACGAGTGGATCACCCATACGCTCGCGCAGAAGTACAACGGGACGTCGGCTCCCCGCATCGTCCTCTTCTCGCCGATCGCGCACGAGAACCTGGGCAATCCGGATCTGCCCGACGGCGTCGAGAACAACCGGCGCCTGGAGCTGTACGCGCGCGCGATGGGAGAGGTCGCGAAGACGCGCGGCGTGACGTTCGTGGACCTGTTCGCGCCGAGCGTGCAGCTATATGCGTCCGTGAAAGAGCCGCTGACGATCCAGGGGATCCACCTGAACGGCGACGGCAATCGCCGCATCGCCGAGGTGATCGATCGCTCTCTCTTCGGCCAGGGGCGATCGTACGAACCGTCCTACCTGGAGCGGCTGCGCCAGGCCGTCGTCGACAAGGACTTCCACTGGTTCAGCCGCTATCGCACGACCGACGGCTACGCGACGTATGGCGAACGGGCGTTCCTGACGTTCATCAAGGGCAATCCGCGGAACGTCGACGCCGACGCGGCCGCGAAGGCGGGCAGGGACGCGCGGCTGCCGTCGAACTACGAAGTGCTGCAGCGGGAGATCTCGATGCTCGACGTGATGACCCGCAACCGCGATCGCCGCATCTGGGCGGTCGCCGGCGGGTCGGACCTGAAGGTCGACGACTCCAACACGCCGCCTCCGATCGACGCGCAGACCAACGAGCCCGGACGCGGACCTGGCGGCGCGCACGTCTTTCTCGACGGCCGGGAGGCGATCGAGAAGATGACCGTCGGCGAAGGCTTGAAGGTCGAGCTCTTCGCGTCGGAGAAGGAATTCCCCGAGCTGGTGAATCCGGTGCAGATGGCCGTCGACACGCGCGGACGGCTCTGGGTCGCGGCGTGGAAGAACTATCCGCACTGGGAACCGAAGACGAAGATGGACGACAAGCTGCTGATCCTCGAGGACACGAACGGGGACGGCAGGGCCGACAAATGCACGACGTTCGCCGGCGATCTCAACAACCCCACCGGCTTCGAGTTCTACAACGGCGGCGTGATCGTCGCGCAGGCGCCGAACCTCGTGTTCCTCAAGGACACCAACGGCGACGACCGCTACGACACCAGGGAGATCCTGCTCCACGGCTTCGACACGGCCGACACGCATCACACGATCAACAGCTTCACGTTCGATCCGGGCGGCGCCCTCTACATGGGCGAAGGCATCTTTCATCGCAGCCAGGTCGAATCACCGTGGGCGCCGACGACGAGGCTGGTGGACGGCGGCATCTTCCGGTTCGAGCCGAAGACCTGGAAGTTCGAGGTCTACGTCCCGCACAACTTCCCCAACCCGCACGGGCACGTCTACGACGCCTGGGGCCGCGACATCCTGTTCGACGCGACCGGCGGACAGCCGTTCTACGGCCCGTCGTTCTCGACGAAGAAATACTTCCCGGCCGCGGAAAGCAATCGCGCGCCTCGGCCCGGCTCGGTGCGGACGCGTCCGGTCGCCGGCGCGGAGATCCTGTCGAGCCGGCACTTCCCAGAGAACCTGCAGGGCAACCTGATCGTGCTCAACGTGATCGGCTTCAGGGGCCTGCTCAACTACAAGCTCAGTGACGACGGCGCCGGTCTCAAGTGGACGGAAGTGGAGCCGATCCTCTCTTCGTCCGACGAGAACTTCCGTCCGGTGGACGCCGAAGTCGGCGCCGACGGCGCGCTGTACGTCGCCGACTGGCACAACCCGATCATCGGCCACATGCAGCACAACCTGCGGGACACGTCCCGCGATCGCCTGCACGGCCGCATCTACCGCGTGACGTCCCGGGATCGTCCCCTGCTGCAGCCGGCGCGAATCGCGGGTGAGCCCATCCCGCGGCTGCTCGACCTGCTCAAGGAACCCGAGGATCGCGTGCGCTATCGCGCGAAGATCGAGTTGAGCGGCCGCAGCACGGACGAGGTCCTGACCGCGCTCCAGACCTGGCTCAAGGCGCTCGATCCGAAGGATGCGAAGTACGAGCACCACATGCTGGAAGCGTTGTGGGTGCAGCAGTGGAACAATCGCGTCGACGAGACGCTGCTCAAGCGCATGCTGCGTTCGAGCGATCCGCTGGCCCGGGCGGCGGCGACGCGCGTGCTCTGCTACTCGCGCGATCGGATCGCCAATCCGCTGGCACTGCTCAAGGTCCAGGCCAACGACGAGCACCCCGCGGTGCGGCTCGAGGCCGTGCGCGCGGCGAGCTTCTTCCAGTCGGCGGAGGCCGCGAAGGTCGCGCTCGAGTCGCTCAATCATCCGCAGGATCGGTTCCTCGCCTACACGCTCGACCAGACGATGAAGACGCTGGACGCGTTCATCAAGTGACGTTCACTTGTTTCAGGAAGAGCTTCGACGGCCGACGGGTCAGAGTCCCGGCACAAAGCCCACGAAGAGCCACAAAGATCACACGTCGATTGGTGGTCTTTGTGGCCTTTGTGCCGGAGCGTTGGAACGTGCTCCGCCTCAGCGGACTGCCTGTGCTCGGGATGCTCCTGGCGTCGCTGGGCGCAGCAGCGGTTTCCGCGGCAGCGCAGGAGAGCGCGCCGCGGATTCTCTACGACACGTCGCCGCGCGCCGTCGAGTATCAACTCGGCCGCCTGAGCAACGATCAGCTGCTGCGCGTCGAACGGACCGACAGTGACGCCAGGCACCGGCCCGTGTACTTCGCGCTGTTGACGCGCAGGGCGATGGCGCGTTCCGTCCGCACGGAAGCGCTCGCGGCTCTCGTCAAGATCGACGGCACGTCGCGGACGCGAGTCCTGCTCGACGCGCTGGCCAAGGTGCCGGCGACTGAGGACACCGAGACAGAGAAGCAGAACGTGGACACGCTGCTGACAATGCTGCTGAGCCAGCCGGCCGCGACGCTCCGCCAGCATCGCGAGATTCTCGTCAGCGCGGCGGCCACGTCGAACGAGCCCCTGGTCCGGCGCGGCGCGTACGGCGCGCTGATGATCGCCGACGGCGATCCGACGGCCGCCTGGCGGGCCGCCGCGAAGGTCGACGGCCATCTGGCCGATCTGCTCCGCAGCGTGCCGCATCTCGGCACCGTCTACGCGCTGCGCGCCAGGCTGTTCACGCCGATCAGTGCGCTCCTCGAACAGGCGCCGGATCCCGGCACGCGCGCCGCCGCGATCGGCGCGCTGGGGTGGACGCGCCGCGACGGCGCGACCTTCGACTTGCTCGCGCGGGAAATCATTCAGGGCACGGATCCCGCGTCACGCGCGGCGGCGATCCGATCGATCCCGCTGATCCCCGAGCCGGCGTGGACGCGCGCGACGATCGAGCCTCTGACTCGGGCCGTCGTAGCCATCGTCACAGCCACGCCTGCCGCGCGCCGGACGGAGCCGTCCACACTCGACGCGATTCAGCTCGGAGAGAAACTCAGCGCCGCCCTGCCGGCGGAGGCGAGGCTCGGCGTCCGCCGCGAGCTGCGCGCCCTCGGCGTCCAGGTCGTGCGCATCCAGACCCTCCCCGAGCAGATGCTCTTCGATCTCGGCTGGTTCGTCGTGCAGGCGGGCAAGCCGGTGCAGATCCAGCTGACGAACCTCGACGCCATGCCGCACAACCTGGTGATCGGCCAGCCGGGATCGATGCAGGAGATCGGCACCAAGGGCGGCGCCATGCCGCCGCCCGCCGATCCCGAGGCCAAGGCCTACGTCCCCGACACGCCGCTCGTGTTGCAGTCCACCCGGCTCGTGAACGCGGGCGACGTCGTCCGCCTCAACTTCACCGCGCCGTCGAAGCCGGGCGAATACGTCTACGTCTGCACGTTCCCGGGCCACTGGGTCCGCATGTATGGCGTGATGCTGGTCGTCGACGACCTCGACGCCTGGGAGCGCGCGCCCACGGTGCCGGTGGATCCGACGACGAACAAGCCGTTCGCGACGCAGCGGAATGGTGGAGGCTCGTAGCCTGGTCCCCTGACGCGATTACTCGTGACGCAGGGCCACCAGCGGATCCATCCGGGCGGCCCGGCGCGCGGGCACGAAGGCGGCGGCCACGCCGACGACGGCCGTCACGACTGCGATGGCCAGGAGCGCGACGGGGTCGATATTCGGGCGGTACACGTCCAAGTTGCCGATCCCGATGTCCGCCGATCCGGACGTCGCGCGCAGCGCGAGCATGATCAGGATCGTGAGCACGAGCCCGATGCTCGTCCCCACGCCGATCAGCCCCGCCACGCCTCGCGCCACGCTCCAGACCACCTGCTGACTCGCGGCGCCGAGCGCCATCCGGATGCCGATCTCGCGCGACCGCCTCGCGACGGCGAACGCGACGACCGCATGGAGGCCGATGCTCGCCAGCACCAGACCGAGGCCGCCGAGGGCACTGAGAAACGTAGCGACCACCTTCGGTGCCACCTGCGATCGTTCCAGATCCTGCGCCATCGTCTGCGCCGTGATCACCGGCAGGGTGACGTCCACGGCGCGCAGCTCGCGCTGCATCGCCCCGAGAAGGGCGGCCGCATTGCCCGACGTTCGCGCAACGACGGTCGTCGGCACGAGGCCCGACTGCGTGTACGAGCGATAGAACTGCGACGGCTGTCGAGCGATCACGTCACCGGCGGAGAGACTCCGCGCGCCGGTGTCGCGGACGACGCCGATGACCTCCATCCAGGCGTTCGGCTGGTTATCGTTGCGGAAGCGGCGCCCGACCGCGTCGACCGTGCCGAAGTACCGCCGCGCCATCGTCTCGGTCACCACCGCGACGCTCGGCGTGCCCGGGCGATCGCGCGCGTCGAAGACACGCCCGTGCAGCAGCGGGATGCGCAGCGTCTCGAAGAAGCCCGGGCCGGCCCAGACCATCGAGACGTCACCACTCGATCTCGTCTCGCTGGCCCCCTCGACGACGGTCGCCACGGCCGCGCTCTCCATCGGCAGGCCGTAGGACAATGCCGCGGACTCGACGCCCGGAACGGCGGCGATCCGCCGCAGCAGTTCGTCGGACATGTTCGCGACCGCGGCCGCCGGGTGGCCGGCGAAGCGCGGGTCCGTCTCGAGCATGGCGACGCCGTCGACGGCATAGCCGACGCGCCGCTCTCTCGCCTCCGCGAGCTGCTGCAGGAAGATGCTGGTGACGCCGAGCAGCAGCACGGACACCGCGACCTGGACGACGATCAACGCGTTCTTCAGCGTGAGCCGGCGATGATCGATCGGCAGCACCCCCTCGTCGCGCAGGGCCGGGAGGAGGTCGATCTTCGTGGCCTTCAGCGCCGGCGCCAGGCCGAACGCCACGCCCGTGATCAGCGACAGCGCCATCGCAAACGCGAGCACGCGGTAGTCGACGGCCAGGTCCACGGTGACAGGGAGCTCGACGCCCTGCAGCACGCGCAGCGTCCACCACGCCAGGATGCAGCCGGCGATGCCGCCGGCCAGCGAGAGCAGCAGACTTTCGGTCAGCAGGTGCCGGACGATCTGTCGCCGCGTGGCGCCCAGGGCCAGCCGCATCGAGATTTCCTTCGTCCGCGCGGCGCCGCGCACCAGCAGCAGCGTGGCCAGGTTGCTGCAGGCGATCGCGAGCACGAGGCCGACGACGACGAGCAGGCCCGAAGCGATCGCCATGAATGGCGCGTCCGCCTGCGGATGAATCCGAACGTCCGTCGTGGCCACGAGCGTGATGCCCGTGCCGACCGCGAACTCGCCGCCGCCGCGAACCTCTTCCGGCAGCGCGGCCGCGAGCCGCGGGGCGAGGACGTCCATCGCGGCTTTGGCCTGCGCAACGGTTACGCCCTCGCGCAGCCGGGCCTTCACGAAAAAGGGCGCGATGATCGTGGGGCCGGCGCGCATCCACGGCATGGCGTTCAGCTCGCGGATGGCGGTCACGGGCATCCAGAAATCCGTCGCCAGCCCGACGTCGAGCGTGCCGCGGTAATTGGCGGGACCGATGCCGACAATCGTCACCGGCGCGCCTTCAATCCGGACGATGCGTCCGAGAACGGAGGGATCGGCGCGGAACACTCGCGTCCACGTCTGATACCCGAGGACGGCAACCAGCGGTGCCCCGGGCCGTTCCTCCGTGGACTCGAACCACCGGCCGAGAGACGGCCGGAGTCCCAGCACATCGAGATAGGTCGCGGTCGCGTACTCAGCCGTTCCACTGCGAATGCCGCCCTCGTGGAGATAGCGGGCCGGAAACGGAATCGTCGCGGCCATCGCCGCCGCGAAGATATCGGTGTACTGCGCCATCTCCCGGTAGGCGTCGTACGAGACGACGACGAGCGGCTTGCCGCCGAGATCGTTCTGATAGATGTTGACCAGGCGATCGGGCTCGGCGAACGGTGAGTCACGGAACAGCACCGCATTCACGACGCTGAAGATCGCGGTGTTGGCGCCGATGGCGAGGCCCAGGGTCAGGACCGCCGCCGAGGTGAAACGCCAATCGCGCAGCAGACGGCGGACGGCGTAGCGCGTGTCGCGCGACAGCGCGTCGACGGCCGCGGTCCCGCGCGCGTCGCGGCTGGCTTCCTTGATCTGCTCGACGCCGCCGAACAGGCGCAGGGCCTGGAGACGCGCGTCCTCTCGCGACAGGCCGCTCGCCTGCAGCCGCTCGGTCTCCCGCTCGAGATGGAACTGCAGCTCTTCGTTCAGATCGGACTCGCGGCCGCCGCGAAAGAAGAGCGATCTGAGCCGGCTGCGGACGATATGCCAGGCGCGCACGGCTACGTCCGTTGCAACACGAGGTTGACGCCGGCCGACAGTCGCTCCCACTTCGCGACTTCGGTCTCGAGCTGCTTGCGGCCCGCTTTCGTGAGCGCGTAGAAACGCGCGCGGCGGTTGTTCTCCGACGCGCCCCAGCCGGCCGTGATCCAGCCCTGGTGCTCGAGCCGGTGGAGCGCGGGATAGAGCGAGCCCTGCCGGACCCTCAGCAGGTCGTCTGAAATCTGCTGGATACGCTGCGCGATCGCCCAGCCATGCAGCGGTTCGAGGGCGATTGTCCGCATGATCAACAAGTCGAGAGTGCCTTGCAGGACGTCGGTCTGGTCGCTCACAGTGCTCTCCGCATCACCGCACGATGAAAAGTGAACCTATCCGCTGGGACGATGGGAACGATGAGTGCGCGATTCGCTACTTCGGTTTGCCGAAGCTCTCGGCTGTATCGACCGAGTACTTGCGATAGCCGGAAAACTCTGACGTTCCGCTGCGTCGGAGCGTGACGAACAGACCGACCCGTGCGCTGCCGTGATAACTGACAGCGGCAGGCAGCCAGAGCTCGCCGTTCACCTTGCGGCGCAGGAACGACAGCCGGGCCCCCTTGTGCAGCCTGACGAGCACACCCAGGCCCGACTTCAGATCGTCGATCCCCTCGGCCTCCAGTTTCACGAGCTCGTGATCGTTCTCGCTGACCCAGGCGCGCACGCTGAAGTGGCGTATCTGTTCCCCCACGCGGGTCTTTGGCTTCGCATCGCGCCTTGGCGTCAGTGCGAATGCGATCGTGTCGTGCTCTTCGACTCGCTCGCGTCCGACCATCCGGATCTCGAAGACGTTGAAGATGTCGTTCAATGCCTCTTCGCGCTCACGACGAGCCTTCTGAAGCTCACGCTCCTGGCGCGCGAGCTCTTTCGACGAGTCCCTGGCGAGGCGCTGGACCATCTCGTGGGCCTTCTGCTGGCGCTCGCGATCCTGCCTGGCCAATGCGTCCGGTGGCGCCGGTCGGCCGTCCTCCGCGATGAGCCGCTCCCAGCGCTCCTCACCAGGAAGGCCGGGATAGCTCTCGAAAACCTTGACCGATTCCCCGCGAGTACGCCCGCCCTTGTCGAGCTTCAGCTCACGTCGCGTCTCCATGTATACGTAGCCGCTCTGAAGCGTGCTGTCGGTCTGGAGGTGTTTGCGCGTCTCGACGAGAAAGGATTCCTGATCGGGCAGAGGCCGATGCTGCGCGCCCGGCGTGGATCCGCCGATGAGGAGCCCGAGAGCGACCAGTAACGGGAGTCCGCGAGCTGTCATGGACCTCGTGAGCCTCATGTTGCCTCTCTTGTCGATTAGCCTATGGAGTAGACGGAACCTCCCTGCGGGAAGTTCAGTCGAGCGGAATCAGGGCTTCCCATTGCATCGACTTTGCGATATAAAGTAGCCCGATGCCTCGTCTGAATGCCGGCCTCACCGCGGTCTCGTGGCTCGACTGGAAACTGGGCGCGCGTCTGCTGCGGAAGTACCCCGCGCTCACCATCATCGGCGGCCTCTCGCTGGCGGGCGCCATCGCGATGGGGGCGGTCGGCATCGAGGTCGCCGACGAACTGCTGTACAAGCGGCTGCCCTTCGATGGAGGCAGCCGCGTCGTGCGCCTCGAGACGCACGATACGGCGGCCTCACGCGTCGAGCCGAGGGTGCTCCACGATTTCGCGATCTGGCAGAAGTCCCTGAAGACGGTGACGGAGCTCGGCGCCGCCCAGGTGAGCGAGCGCAACGTGCTCACCGGCGAAGGGCGGGTCGAATCGCTGCGCGTGGCCGAGATCACGGCGTCGGCGTTTCCGCTCACCCGCGTGCCGCCGTTGCTCGGCCGGCCGCTGCAGCCTGCGGACGAAAGGCCGGGTGCGGGCCCCGTCGTGGTCCTCGGCTACGAGGTCTGGCAGAAACAGTTCCTGAACGACCCGGCCATCATCGGCCGCGCGGTGACGGTAGGCCGGACGATCCGCACTGTCGTGGGCGTGATGCCGCCGCGCTTCGGCTTTCCGCGCAATCAGGAGCTCTGGGTGCCCTTGCCGATCCAGGATGCGGCGCCGCGGGAAGGGCCGGCGGTACAGGTGTTCGGCCGGCTCGCCGACGGCGCGAGCTGGCAGGACGCCGCGGCGGAGATCGACGTCGCCTCGGCCCGCGCGGCCGCCGACCAGCCGAACACCCACGCGCAGCTGCGCACGCGCGTCCGCGCATTCGCCGGGCGCACGCCGGGCGAGCCGCTGCGGCTCGAAGACTTCGCCGTCCACGCCATCGTCTTCGTGCTGCTGGGAGCGATCTGTGCCAACGTCGCCACACTGATCTTCGCGCGCACCGCGATGCGCGAACCGGAGATCGTCGTCCGCCACGCGCTGGGGGCGAGCCGTGCCCGCGTGATCGCGCAGATCGTCACCGAAGGGCTCGTGCTGGCCCTCGCCGCCGCCGGCCTCGGGCTCGTCGTGGCTCAGACGACGGTGCGCTACGCCTGGGCGCGGGCGAGCCAGATCATCGGGGACGGCCTGCCGTTCTGGGTGGATCTGAGGCTCGAGCCTGTCACCATTGCCTATGCGCTGCTGCTCGCGCTCGTCGCCGCGGCCCTGATCGCTCTGCTGCCGGCGGTGAAAGCGACGGGCGCGTCCGTCCAGCGGGGACTGCAGGGGATCACCGGCACCGGCGGAACCATGAAGTTCGGCGGCGTCTGGTCGTTCATCGTCGGCGCGCAGGTGGCGTGCACGCTGTTGTTCGTGCCGGCCGCGGTCGGCATCTACACCAATTCCCTGCACGAGCAGTCGACGTGGGCCGCGTTTCCGACGGAGCGGTACCTCACCTTCCGCCTCCGGATGGACAACGAAGCGCTGGCAGGCGAGCGCGGAGTGCCTGACGAAAAGCAGATCGGCGCGCGGCGCGCGCGTGCATACGACGAGCTCGCGGGCCGGTTGCGTGAAGAGCCCGGCGTCACCCTCGTGACGATCGCGGATCGCCAGTTCGGCGCGCAGCCCGACTGGGTAGCGCTGGAAATCGAACAGGACGGCGCCTCACCGGCTGGGGTCCACGGCAACTACGAAGGCGGCTTCGCGATGTCGGCCGTCGGCGCCGGCTATCACGAGGCGTTCGGCGCGGCGGTCGTGGCCGGCCGCGGCCTGCAGCCCGCCGATGCGGGGGCGTCGAACCGGCCCGTGGTGGTGAACGAGGCGTTCATGCGGGGGCTCGGCAGGAATCCCGTGGGCGCACGGATACGCACGATCCAGCGAGGCAGCGAGCGCGAAACAGGACCATGGCTGGAGATCGTCGGCGTCGTCACCGATCTGAGTACCGGCGGCGACGGCGGCGGCGGGACGACGTCCGTCTATCGCGCCGCGTCCGCGGCGGACCTCGATCCCGTCGTCGTCACCGTGCGCGTCGCGGCCGACGCCACGCCGCTTGCGCCCCGCGCGGCCGTCCTTGCACGAGGGATCGACGCAGGCCTGCAGCTCCGGGATATCGCCACCCTCGACGAGGTCATCGCGAACGAGCAGGCATCGAAGGCATTCGGCAGCGTCGTCTTCATGAGCATTCTGTTCGTGGCGGTCGTCTTCTCCGCTGCCGGCCTGTACGCGCTGATGGCCGTCGCCGTGCAGCGCCGCACGCGCGAGATCGGCATCCGGATGGCGCTCGGCGCCAATCCCCGGAACGTGCTCCGCACCGTCTTCGCCCGTGCCGGCCGTCAGCTCGGCGGCGGCATCATCGCCGGCAACAGCCTCATCATGCTCATCGCGTGGCGCGCCGACAGCCTGACGGCCGATCTGGTCGTCTCGTCGGTGGTCACGTCCGCCATCATGGCGGCGGTCGGCGTGCTCGCGTGCGCCGCCCCGGCGCGCCGCGCGCTGCGTGTTCAACCGACCGAGGCGCTGCGGCAGAGTTGACGCGCGGATGCGCGAGCGAACGCGGTGAGCGAGATCAGACGATCGGCTTCAGGACCATCCGGCCGTAGGCGATGAACGCCATGAGGAGACCCAGCACGGCGCTCATGATGATGGGCGGGATCTCCCGGTACTTGACGTGCACTCCGATGAACACGAGGCTCTCGAGCGCCAGGAGCGCCGCGGCCGCCACCGTGAGCGACGGCC
>Ga0075362_10000425_pt1 | contig 12171 bp, 6 predicted proteins | sample EndMetdeltDD1762_FD_71397 | JGI IMG/M metagenome (GOLD analysis project Ga0075362, IMG submission 71397) | Populus endosphere microbial communities from Tennessee, USA - Endosphere MetaG P. deltoides DD176-2 | ecosystem: Host-associated > Plants > Roots > Endosphere | place: USA: Tennessee...
ATGCGCTCGGCCTTGTCGTGCTGGTCGAGCTCCAGCAGCGCCCAGGCGACGCCGGCCATGCCGGTGTAGAGACCCGGCGGATACGCGTCGGGCGTGACCTCGTGCCGGCCGATCCAGTCGAGCACGCGCTCCGGCACGCGGCCACAGAGGATCTTCAGCGCGAACGCGACACCGAGCGCGCCATAGCCGAGACCCACCGGATTGGTGACGAACAGCTTCGGATCCGCCGGAAACAGACGGTCGCGGCGATCGTACCGCGCCGTGTCCATGATGCTGTCGGTGAGCGCCGAGAGGAACCGCCGCGTCTCGTCCGGATCGATCGTCACCGGGTCGTTGAGGGCCAGCCGCCGGAGCGGGCCCGGCGACTCCAGCGCCGCGATCACCGCCGGCGGATCGGGGCGGCGGGCCGGGTCGCGGCTGAGCAGGGTCAGGACCATGTCGCGGAGCGCGATCGGCACGCCGTAGTCGTCCGCCACCGCCGCCGCGAAGCGGCGGAGCGCACTGGCGTCGAGCCCGATCATCGTGTGGACGGCCGCCAGGTACAGCAGCATCAGCGCGCCGAGCGCGAAGTAGTCGCTCTCGTAGCGCGCGAACTCGCTCGCGAACTGATCCGCCGCCGCGAAACCCGGCGTGAAGATCTCCGACGGCCGATCGACGCCCACTTCGCAGGCCGCCTCGAAGTCCACGAGCATCACGCGGTTGTCCGGCAGGATCAGCACGTTGCTCGGAGACAGATCCCGGAACGTGATGCCGATCGCGTGGAGCGTGGAGAGCACGCGCGTCAGGGACGTGAAGACGGCGCAGAACGTGTCCACGCACGCGCGGACGTCCGACTCGGCCGGCTGCGAGTAGCGGGCGAAGGCGTGCGACGTCGCATGGTGGCGGATCTCGACGGCATCGGCCACGTACTCCTCGACCAGGAAGAAGTGCTCCCACTCCTGGAAGAGATCGAGCGGCCGCGGCGCGATCCCGGTGCCGGCGACCTTCTGCAGGATCCGGAACTCCTTGTGGAGCGACGCCACCGCGTCGGTGCCCGAGCCGTCGAGGTTGACGCCCGGACGCGCCTCCTTGATCACCACCGCCGCGCCGGTCACCGTGTCGCGGCCGCGATAGACGCCGCCGGCATTCGAGAAATGGAGGACGTGCTCGACGACGTAGCGGCCGTCCCTGAGCGACTTCGTGTCGCCGTCCGCCCGGCGTGTCGGCGGAAACGGATCGTTCACCCACGGCGGAATCTCGCACCACGCCCGGCGCGCGTCGGGCACGCGCCGTCCGTCGGGCGCCAGCATGTAGGCCGTCTGGTCCCCGCCGATGCGCAGCGCGGTCCGCTTCGCGAACGAGCCGTAGCGGTAGTAGATGCAGCCGCTCTTCGCGTAGCGGCGATCGGACAGGATGTACGGGCCGGTGAACGACGCCGTCGCCGCGTCCAGCCGGCCCAGCAGATCGAGGAAGTGCGCCTGCGAGCGCGGGTAGACGGTGATGAACTTCCCCGCGGACCCGCGCGGCCACCGCTTGCCGATCATCATGCGCAGCAGCGTGGGATCCGCGGCGAACTTGAAGGCCGCTTCGCGATCGACGAGCACCGGGACCACGGCGCTGAGGACGTCGGCCGCATGGCCCGCCGTCGCCGAGACGTGGATCTTCCAGCCCTGCGGCGGCAGTTCGGACGCGGGCGGCGCAACGTTGAACCAGACGCTGCTCCTCGTCACCCGCCAGCCGGGCGGCAGCAGGGCGCGGACCACCGCGGCGTACGGCTGGTCATCGGGCGTGTAGTGGTCGAGCGACTCGTAGTAGATCGGATCGGCCAGGACGTATGCGTAACGATTGACGCTCCACATCTGCTCGTCTCCGTGGATGTCCCCGCAAGGGGAGGTCGGCGTGGCTCAGGACGCGGCGTACGCGGTCGGATCGGTCTCGGAGGCCGTCTGCAGCGAATAGAGCCTCGAGTACCGGCCGCCGAGCCGCAGCAGCTCGGCGTGCGTGCCTTCTTCGCACAGGCGTCCCTTGTGAAAGACCAGGATCCGCGTCGTGCGCCGGATGCTGCTGACGCGGTGTGCGACGACGATCGCCGTGCGTCCGGCGCGGACGCGATCGAGGGTGTCGCGCACGAGGTGCTCGGTCGCGGGATCGACGCTGGACGTCGCCTCGTCGAGGACGAGGATCTCGGGACGTCCGGCCAGCGCGCGCGCAAGGCCCACGAGCTGCCGCTGGCCCGCCGACAGCGTGCCGCCCCGCTCCGCCATGGCGGCGTGCACGCCCTCGGGCAGTCCGTCGAGGAACGGGCCCAGCCCCACCTGGCGCAGCGTCGCGTCGGCATCGTCGGCGTCGTCGCGGTGCATGCGCACGTTCGACTCGAGCGTGCCGATGAGGAGCGCCGGATCCTGGAGCACGACGCCGAAGCGGCGGCGCAGATCGGCCGGATCGAACGCGCGCACGTCGACGCCGTCGAGCAGGACCTGTCCGCGATCGACGTCGTAGAAGCGGAGCAGCAGCTGGATCACCGTGGTCTTCCCGGCGCCGCTGTGCCCGACGAGCGCGATCATCTCGCCCGGCTCGGCGCGGAAGCTGACGTCGCGCAGGATCCAGTCGTCCGCGCCGGCCGCCTCGGGCGTGCGGTAGCGGAACCAGACGTTCCGGAACTCGATCGCGCCGCCGGACGCGTCGCGCGGCGCGGTCGCGAGACGGAGCGGCGGGGCGGCCGGCTCGCCGAGCAGCTGCACGATGTTCTCGAGGCTCGCCATCGCGGCCTGCAGGCCGTCGAACTTCTGGCTGAGATCCTGTACGGGCCGGAAGAACCGCTGCGCGTACAGCATGAACGCGACGAGCACGCCGACCGGGACGGATCCCGCCAGCACGAGACCGCCGCCGTACCAGAACAACGCGCCGATCGCGACGTAGACGAGCCCGTCGATCGTGGCGGCGAAGAGCGCCGCCCGCTTCACCGCCGCGACCAGCGCGTCCCGGTAGGCGCCGTTCGGCTCGGCGAATCGCGCCCGCGCCGCGGCTTCACGGTTGAAGACCTGCACGACCGTCATGCCGCTGATGTGCTCCTGGAGAAACGCGTTCAGATCCGCGAGGGCGGCGCGCGCGATGCGATCCGACCCGCGGATGAGGCCGCGGAAGCGGTTGGTCACCCACACGCTCACCGGCACCATCGCGAGCGTCACGAGCGCCAGGCGCCAGTTGATCTCCAGCATGACGGCGGCGAACACGACGAGCAGGACGAGATCGTTCAGCATCGCGACGCCGTCCGACGACACGAGCTGGCTGAGCGCCCCCACGTCCGCCGTCGCCCGCGTGATGAGCCGGCCCGCCGGCGTGCGGTCGTAGAACGACAACGGCAGCGCCTGCAGGTGGACGAAGATGTCGTGCCTGAGATCGGCCATGACGCGCTGTCCGACGGTCTGCATCAGCCTGACCTGCAGGTAGATGACGGCCGCGATCACGGCGAGCGTGGCGGCATAGACGAGCGCCACGGCGTCGAGCCGCGCCAGCCCCTCGGCGGCGCTGAGGCGGCGCTGCAGCACCGGCGTGAAGGCGGAGTCGATCGCCACGTGGAACAGATAGGCGGGCACGGCCTCGAGCACGACCAGCGACGAGAGCAGGAGCACGACGGCCACCTGCGCCCGGTACGGGCGCAGATACCCGAGCAGGTACCGGACGAGCGCCACGTCGCTCGGGCCGGAGGCGCCGGATCGCGAAGCCTTCAGGAGCATCGCAGTTCGTCCTCCAGCCGCTGCTTGCGCCACATGTCCGCGTAGCGGCCGTCGAGCGCCAGCAGCTCGTCGTGCGTGCCCCGCTCCACGATCCGGCCGCGGTCCAGCACGACGATCGCGTCGGCGTGCCGGACGCCGGAGAGCCGATGGGTGATGACGATCGTCGTGCGCGTCCGGGTGAACGGCACCAGCCGGACGAGAATGTCCCGTTCCGTCTCCGCATCCACGCTGGAGAACGCGTCGTCGAGGATCAGGATGCGCGGACGGCGGAGGATCGCGCGCGCGAGCGCCGTCCGCTGCTTCTGGCCGCCGGAGAGCGTGACGCCGCGCTCGCCGACGCGCGTCTCCAACCCGTCGGGAAACGCCATCAGGTCCCGCGACAGGCCGGCCATCTCCGCGGCGTCGCGCACGTCGCCGTCGCTGGCGCCGGGCATGCCGAACGCGATGTTCTCGCGCAGCGTCCCGCCGAACAGGAAGGTCTCTTCCGGGACGTACCCGATCGCGCGCCGCAGGTCCTCCAGCGGATAGGCGTCGAGGACGTCGCCGTCGAGGCGCACCGATCCGGGAGCCGCCTCCCACAGACGCAGCAGGAGCGCCGCGAGCGTCGACTTCCCGCTGCCGGTCGGCCCCACGATCGCGCACGTGCGGCCTTCGGGCACCACGAGGCTGACGTCTTCGAGCACCGGAGGGCCGCCGCACGGCGCCCCGTCCGGTCCCCCCGGATAGCGGAAGTCGAGATGGCGGAATTCAACCGCGCCGCGGATACGTCGCGCCGGCGGCTCCGCGGCGCGGGGGACGCGGATCGCCGGACGCGCGGCGAGGATGTGGTCGAGCCGCGCGAGCGACGCCGCCCCGCCGTTGACCATGTTGGCGAGCTGCCCGAGGCTGCCGATCGGTCCGACCACCTGGCCGATGTAGGCGTAGAACGCGATGAGCGTGCCGATGGAGACGCGCTCGAGCATCACTTCCCGGCCGCCCTGCCACAGCACGAGCAGAAAGGCGAGGCCGAGCGACACCTGCATGGCCGGCATCAGGAGGGCGCGCGTCGAAATCAGCCGGACCTGGCTGGCCAGGTAGTCGGCGTTGGCCCGATCGAGCGCGCGCGTCTCGAACGGCTCCTGCCCGTACGCCCGCAGCACCCGGCACTCGGTGACGTTCTCGTGGAGCCTCGCCGAGAGCTGCCCCAGCATGCGCTGCGCCTCCGCGCTGCGGCGGTGCACGCGCGGTCCGAAGATGCGGACGAGGAACGCGATCAGCGGGACGGGCACGAGCACCCAGAGAGTCAGCGACGGCGACAGCCTCGCCATCATCACGATCGCCAGCGCCATCGTCAGCAGCGTGGTGATGCCGTAGGTCACGCCGTTCTCGATCAGGCCCTGCACGGCCGCGAGGTCGTTGGTGACGCGCGACATGAGCTCGCCGGTGCGGTTGCGCAGATAGAAGCCGCGGTCGAGCGTGACGAGCCGCGCGAACAGATCGTCGCGCAGCGCATGCTCGACGTCGCGCGACACGCGCGCCAGCGTCCATCGGCTGGCGTACGCGCACGCGTTCTTGAGCGCGACGGCCGCGATCAGCAGGACGCAGCACGCCACGACCGTGCGCAGGTCGCCCGGCCGGTAGAACGGCACCAGCATCTGCATGAGCGCGCCGCCGCCGCCGTCGAGACGGGACATCGGCGCGGGCCGGCCCGACAGCGCGTCGACGGCAGCGGCCACGTAAAGCGGCGGGACCGCCGCGACGAGACTGACGAGCAGCACGAAGAGCAGTCCAACGGCACAGCGCCGGGCGTGACGCCGCAGATACGGCGCCAGGAGGCCCAGACGGCGCCACGCCGGGATCGGCGCAGCTGTCGTAAGCGTGCTGATCGGAAGAGCTGTGGCCATGCGCGGACCGCGGAACGGCGGCTGACGGGAACCGGGAAGGGATCGCACGCGGGGTCCTCCAGAGCGGAAGCCCCGCGTGGATGGATCTGAAGTCTGCCTACTCCTCGTGCGACTGCGGATAGAGGTCGAACTGGGCGTTGCACGAATTGATGTTGCAATCGCTGTTGGTCGACCAGCAGAGCTCGTCGCTCTCTTCGTAGGTGATCTTCTGGAGTTCGAGCACTTCATCCATGACGCGTTCCTCCGTGAGGGTGTTGATGAAAGGCCGCGCCGGGCGGCCGCCTACTCCTCGTAGGACTGCGGAAACAGGTCGAACTGGGCGTTGCACGAGCCGATGTTGCAGTCGCTGTTGGTCGACCAGCACAGCTCGTCGCTTTCCTCGTAGGCGATCTTCTGGAGTTCGAGCACGTCGTCCATGTCTGCTCTCCTTTGTCTGGGAACGCGGAACGCGTTCCGAACCACGGCGTGGTGTGAGCAACATCGCGACCAACATGGCGCGCGGCACGCACGCGTGGCGCGCGCGGGACTCGGCTCGCGCCAACGTCAGACGTTCGCGCGACTTGCGCCGCCGGGGCGGGGGGCGCGCGCGTCGCGTGCCGACGCGATCGCCGCGTCGATCGGCTCGAGGTCTGGAGCCGGGTCCATGGCGGCGGTTCCAGAGCGGAGCGCCGCCTGGACCGCACGGGCATCGAGCGGCGCGACGAGCCCGTACTTCATCAGGCGGAAGATCTCGCCGAGCGCGCGCACGCGGTCGCCGTCCCGCGCCTCGCCGCCGGCGAGCAGATCGTCGATCGGCGTGCCGTCCGCGTCGGCCAGCCGGTCCAGGACCTGCGCCATGCCGTCGGGCGTGAACCAGCTCGCCGGAACGGCGATGCGTTCGAGCATGCCGGCCGCCAGCCGCCACTCGCGTCCGCGATCCGTGATCCGCAGCCGCATCGCCGGCGTGATGAAGCCGGTGCCGTAGTGCCCGAAGATCTCCCGGTATCCCCAGCTCGTCCAGTCGGGACGCACGGCCGCCGGCGCGCTGCCGTCCCGGTGCGCCTCGGCCTGCAGATCCGACCAGAGGGCTTCGTGCGCGCGGATGACCGCGCGCCAGTCGTACGTCGCGCGCGCGCGGCGCTGGCCGGCGGCGCCGAGCTGCAGGCGGTGATCGACGTCCGTGAACAGCAGATCGAGCGCGCGCGTCAGCGCCCCGATGTCCACCACTGTCGTCGCCGCGAGCAGGTCGGGCGAGAGCATCCGTCCGCTCCCGCGCACGTCGTCGAACGCCGGCGGATAGTCGGGCAGGAACGTCGGGATCAGGTAGCCGGTCTCTTCGGGTATCACCAGGTCGCGGTAGCCGTCCCAGTCGGACGCGACGACGGGCAAGCCGGCGGCCATCGCTTCGACGACCGAGAGACCGAACGTCTCCTGCAGGTTGTCGGACAACGACACGAACACCTCCGCCAGCCGGTAGAGCTCGACGCGTTGCGCCCCGGTGGGATTGGGGACGATCCGCACCCGATCGCCGCAGCCGAGCTGCGCGGCGAACTGCGTGAGATCGCCGGCCATCCGGAAATGCGTGTCGTCGCCCGCCAGCACGAGCACCGCCGCCGGCTGCAGCCGCGCGAGATCGGCGAAGGCGATCAACAGCGGCAGCAGGTCCGCCTTGCTGCTCGGCGAGAAGCGGCCGAAGTACAGGACGACGCGCTGATGGGCGTCGATGGACAAGGATCGCCGCAGCTCGGCGCCGTCGGTGCGCACGAAGTCGGCGGTCTCGACGCCCAGGGGCAGCACCGGCGTGCGCACGCGCGTGCGGGGCGCCTGGACGCCGGCCTCGGACAGGCGCCGTTCGATCGTCTGCTGGAACTTGACGATCGCCTGGCGGCCCGCGGTGCTGGAACACACGAGCGCGTCGAACGATTCGACCGGACTCAGATAGAGCTCGAGCATCGACGCCATCTGGTGCGCCGAGTTGATCGAATGGATGATGGCGGTGATCGGCGTGCGCGGACGGCGCAACAGCCGGCGGATGCGCAGCATCCCGGCCATCGACTGGAACGGCGCGGTCAGCACGAGGCGGTCCGCTCCGGCCATCTCCCCCAGCTGGTGCTCGGCCAGCGATCGGATCCGTCCGGGGTGCGCGGTGAACAGCTCCGCGCTCCGGGGATCGTCGGGGCGTCCCCGCGGATAGTCGGGGACGTAGATCGCGTCCACGGTGCTGTGCCGCACGAGCGCCTCGAAGAATCCGGCGATGTAGACGGCCGACCCCGTGATGCCGATCGCCGACGGCCGCTGGTCCTTCTGCGCCTGCGGATCCCTGGGCACGAGCGGAAAGTAGATGGCGTTCATGAGGAGATCTCCGGCTCGGCGTCCTTGAACCGGCGGGAATCGATCCGGTACCGGCGCAGCTTCGCGAGGAGCGTCTTGTAGTCGATTTGCAGCTGGCGGGCCGCCTGGCTCTTGTTGCCCCGCGTCGCCGCGAGGGCGGCTTCGACCGCGTGTTCTTCGGCGTGCGCGACCGCCGCGGCGACGACGTGCTTGAGCGGCGCCACCGTGCCCGGCTCCCCCGGCCAGCCGTCGGGCGCCGGAGCCGCCGGCGGGAGCGTCAGGCACAGATGCTCCGGCTCGATCGTCTCCGTGCTCACGAGGACCGCCCGACGCAGTACGTTCCGCAGCTCGCGAACGTTGCCGGGCCACCGGTGCTGCCGCAGCACCCTGATCGCCGCGTCGGACAGAACCCGATCGGGGCGATTCAGCTCGCGGTTCGCGTCGAGCACGAACCCGTGCGCGAGATCGAGCAGGTCGTCCCGCGTGCGCAATGGGGGAAGGTCGATCTGGAACTCGTTGATGCGGTAGTACAGGTCGGCGCGGAACCGTCCGGCCGCGACCTCGTCCTTCAGCGGAATCTGCGAGGCGGCGACGATGCGGACGTGAAAGGCGACGGGGTGCTCGCCGCCGAGCGGACGGACGCGCCGCTCCTGCAGCGCCCGCAGCAGCTTCGTCTGCGTCGGCACCGGCAGGTTCTGGATTTCGTCGAGGAACAGCGTGCCTCCCTCGGCGATCTGGAACTGCCCCTTCTTCCGCTGGACGGCGCCCGTGAACGCGCCGCGCTCGTAGCCGAAGAGCTCGGATTCGATCAGCGTCTCGGGAATGCCGCCGCAGTCCACGGCGACGAGCGGGCGCGCGTGGCGCGGGCTCAGCGCGTGAATGGCCTTGGAGACGAGCTCCTTGCCGGTGCCGCTCTCCCCTTCCACGAGGACCGAGAGCGACGTGTCGGCGACCTCGCGAATCTGCGAGACGACGTGCCGCATGGGGCCTCGCGGACTCGCCAGCCATCGCAGCGGCTCGCCCGACATCCGATCGCGCGCGCGAACGACCAGGCGGTCGTCCGGCGACTCATCGAGTGCGACGATCTTCATGACCTTCCGGAGTGGAGCCCGGCGGGCGGGCGTGTGTGGGTACGGTGCCGGTCAGCTGCGCAGGGCGGCCGCCGAATCGACGCGCGTCGCCCGCAGGGCCGGCACGCAGCACGCCGCGAAGACGACGAGGCTCACCAGCGCCGCCGCGCCGGCAAACGTGACGGGATCCGCCGCCGCGACGTTGAAGAGCAGGCTGGCGACGAATCCGGAGATCGCGAACGCGGCCACGGCGCCGAGCGCCAGCCCGGCGAACGCGGTGAGCAGCTCCTGTCCGAAGACGAGCCGCAGCACGTCGGCGCGCCGGGCGCCGAGCGCCATGCGCACGCCGATCTCGCGCGTGCGCAGCGTCACGATGTTGGCGGTGACGCTATAGACCCCCGAGGCGGCGAAGACCAGCGCGAGGATCGCGAAGGCCGCGAGCACGGCCGCCACGAACGCCTGCTGGCCGATCGACTGCGAGATGCGCGCCGGCATCGTCCGGACGTCGTAGACGGCCTGCCCGGGATCGATGCTGCGGATCTGCTCGCGGACGGCGAGCGCCGCGTCGGCGGGGCTGCCGCCGCTGCGGACGACGAGCGACATGCCGGGCGCGTACATCGGAAAGTAGACGAGGCCCTCGGGCGTGTCACGCACCGTCTGCGTCCGCACGGTGCCGACGACGCCGATGACCGTGACCCAGCCGCTCCTGCTGTTGCGGGCAATCTGACGGCCGATGGGATCCTGTCCCGGCCAGAATCGCCGGGCGAACGCCTGATCGACCACGGTGACCGGATTCCTGCTCGCCATGTCGGCGTCGGTGTAGGTCCGGCCCTGCAGCAGCGGAATGCCGAGTGTGGCGAAGTAATCGGGGGACGTCATGGTGACGTCGGCGTGGGGCTGCGGCGCGTTCGGGCCGCTCTGGTAGTCGCGGATGAGGAGGATCGCGCTGTTGGTGCCCATCAGCGGCGGTTCGCTCGCCAGCGCGGCGTGCTGGACGCCGGGCACCGCCGCGACGCGCGCGAGCAGCGCCTGCGCCGTGGCGGTGAAGTCTCCGCCGCCGGCGCGGTTCGACGGCGCGAGGCGCATCGCGAGGACCTGATCGGCGCGGAAGCCCATGTCCGCGTCGAAGAGATTGACGACCGTTCTCAGCAGCAGCCCCGAGACGACGACGAGCACGAAGGTCACCGCGACTTCCGCGAGCAGCAGCGCCCGCCGGACCTCGCGGCGCCTCGATCCGGACACCTGCGAGCGCCCCTCGCCCTGGATCGATCGCATGAGCGAGACGCGGCCGGCCTGCAGCGCGGGCGCGAGCCCGAAGAGTACGCCGGCGAGCAGGGACACGCCGGCGGTGAACGCCAGGACCACCGGATCGATGCGGATGCCGGCGGCGTGCGGCAGCGTCGCCGGCGCGTAGCTGACCAGCACGCGCACCCCGACCCACGCGATCGCCACGCCGACGACGCCGGCCACGAGCGCGAGACAGATGCTCTCGGTGAGCAGCTGGCGGCTGACCCGTCCCCGGCTCGCGCCGAGCGCCACGCGCATCGCGATCTCGTGCGATCGCTCGACGCCGCGCGCGATCAGGAGATTGGCGACGTTCGCGCAGGCGATCGTCAGCACGAGCACGACCGCGCCGAGCAGCAGGAACAGCGGCCGGCGCACGTCGCCGACGTACTCCGACGGCAGCGTCGTCGCCGTGACGCCGAAGCCGGCGAGCTTGCCCGCGTGCTCCGGCGGCGTGCTCGCGAGGACGCGCGAGGCGTCGGCCTCGAGCGCGGCGCGCGCGCGGGCGAGCGTGACGCCGGGCCGCAGCCGCGCCAGCATCGTGAACGTGATCGTCCACCGTTCGTCTTCGGTGAAGAACCGCGGCGGCACCGCGATCGGAATCCAGAGATCGACGTCCGGGTAGAGCGTTTCAAGCGCCGCGGGCGCGACGCCGACGACTTCGGCCGCCTCGCCGTCGAGCCGCACCGTTTTCCCGATCGCGTCGCCGGCGCCGCCGTACAGCTCTTTCCACAGCCGTTCGCTGAGCACGGCCACGTGGCCCTGCCCGTACTCGTCCTCGGCGGGCGTGAAGGTCCGCCCCAGCACGGGGCGCACGCCGAGCAGCGGAAAGAGCGTGGCGGTCGCGCGCATGGCGCGCAGGCGGCGCGGCTGATCGCCGGTCGCCAGATTGAGATTGCGTCCGATCAGCAGCGCGCTCGACTCGAACAGATCGGCGTGCGCGCTGTACTCGCGGAACTGCACCGCCGACACGCCGGCGCTGGGCAGGTTCAGCTTCGGCAGCCGGTGATGCAGCGTCACGATCTGATCGGGCTCGCGGATCGGCAGCGGACGCAGCACGATCGCGTTGACGACGCTGAACATGGCGGTGTCGGCGCCGATCGCAAGCGCGAGCGTGAGCACCGCGACGAGGGTGACGAGTCGATGATGACGGAAGAGACGGAAAGCGAACCGGGTGTCCTGACGGATCGCTTCGACGAAAGCGCTCCAGCCGGAACGGCGGACGGTGTCAGCGTGATCCATGCATCGATCCCTCTAACCTCGAGTGTCGCGATGAGCAGCGGCCGACGCTTCCAGACTAAGCGAGTCGCGATGACGCGTCAATGGTGGAAACCCATCCGGGATCCAGCGTGACGGCGACCGATCGCTGCAGCAGCGTCACCGACAGCACCAGCCTACGGCTGTGCTTGGTCGTGATCACGACGCCGTGAATCCCGCGCAGCGGACCGCAGGCGATCACGACGCGCTGGCCCGGATGGAACCGCGGCAGCGGCTCGATCGCCAGCTCGCTCGCCACCAGCCGCTGGATCGCGTCGATCTCCTCGACCGGCACGGGCGACGGGCCGCCGGCGCCGCCCACGAGCCGCAGCACGCCCGGCGTCGTCACGATGCGTCCGCACGTGTCCGCCGTCGCGCGGCAGAACGCGTACCCCGGAAAGAGCGGACGCACGATCGACTTGCGCCGATCGGACCAGATCCGTACGTCGCGGCGCTGCGGCAGGAAGACGTCGCATCCGCGCGCGCGCAGATGGTCGGCGGTCGCGTGCTCGCGGCCGGCCCAGATCTGCACCGCCAGCCACGGACCGTCGCCGGCGTCGATGCCGCGTGCCGGTGCGGGAACGAGATGTACTGCCGCCATGGAAGTCACAGGAGACTTGCGAAAGCCGGCGGGATGGACCCGCGCGGAAA
>Ga0075362_10000426_pt1 | contig 12161 bp, 10 predicted proteins | sample EndMetdeltDD1762_FD_71397 | JGI IMG/M metagenome (GOLD analysis project Ga0075362, IMG submission 71397) | Populus endosphere microbial communities from Tennessee, USA - Endosphere MetaG P. deltoides DD176-2 | ecosystem: Host-associated > Plants > Roots > Endosphere | place: USA: Tennessee...
GAAGCAGCCATCGCCAATATCGAGGCGCTTGGACTGGGCATCGAGGCGACACCGCTGCGGGCGGGACTGGTCTCGTGCACCGGCAATGTGGGCTGCAAATTCGCCGCGTCGGACACCAAGGGGACGGCCGAATCCATCGCCGCCTATGTCGAGCCGCGCGTCGCGCTCGACACGCCCATCAACATCCACCTCACCGGCTGCCACCATTCCTGCGCGCAGCATTATGTCGGCGATATCGGCATGATCGCCTGCAAGGTGCCGCGCGGCGAGGACGAGGACCCGGTCGAAGGCTTCCACATCTTCGTCGGCGGCGGCACGGGCGACCGGGCGCGCATCGCCCGCGAGCTGTGGACCAATGTCGAGAAGGAGCGCTGCCCGGCCGCCGTCCAGCGGCTGCTCGAGGTCTATCTGGCCGGCCGCACGGGACCGCAGGAGAGCTTCCTCGATTTCTCGGGACGGCTCGAGATCGATGAACTGAAACGCCTAGCCGGGGAGACCGCGCCGTGAGCATCAATTTCGCCCCGCAGATCATCGCCGCCGACGCGCCGTTCAACGACGCGCAGCGCGCCTGGCTCAACCGCTATTTCGCCGAGGCGCTGCTGAAATCGATGCCGGTCCCGGCATCGCCGGCGTTGCCTGCCACCCCGCGCGAGGACGAGTCGACGCCGTGGAAGGACCCGGCGATGGCGATCGAGGAGCGCATGCAGCTGGCCGAGCCGCGCCCGGTGCGCTGGAAGCTGATGGCCGCCATGGCGCAGCAGGATTGCGGCCAGTGCGGCTACAATTGCGCCGACTACTCGCAGGCGATCTTCGAGCAGGCGGAACCGCGTCTCAACCTCTGCCAGCCCGGCGGCAAGGCGACGGCGCGCATGCTGAAGCAGCTGGTCGAGGAAATGGGTGGCGGTGTCATCGACCCCGAGGAGGTCGCGGCCAAGGCGGCGGCGACGCCCAAGGAGGGCGCCGATACGCGCCCGGGCTATTCGCGCGACACGCCGGTCCGGGCGCGCTTTGTCAGCCGCAGCCGCCTCAATGGCGACGGCTCGGAGAAGATCACCAACCACATCGAGATCGACCTGTCGGAATCGGGTCTCGACTATGAGGTCGGCGACAGCCTCGGCGTCTTCCCCGCCAATGATCCGGCGCTGGCCGACGCGATCATCGCCGCCATCGACGTGCCGCCTGATTTCCCGATTGCCGGCGAGTCGTTCCGCGACGTGCTGATCGGACGCATGTCGCTGGGGGCCGCACCCGACGCGCTGTTCCAGTTCATCTCCTACCTCACCGGCGGCGAACGCCGCATCAGGGCCAAGGCGCTCGCCAAGGGCGAGGATCCCGACGGCGACGCGGCCCAGCTCGACGTGCTCGGGGCGCTGCAGAAGTTTGCCGGCATCCGCCCCGACCCCGAAGCGCTGATCGAGGTGCTCGAGCCGCTCCAGCCGCGCCTCTACTCGATCTCGTCGTCACCCAAGACCAATCCGGGGCGCGTCAGCCTGACCGTCGACGCCGTCCGTTACGAAGCGCTTGGCCGCGAGCGGCTCGGCGTCGCCTCGACCTGGCTGGGCGGCCGCATCGTCGAGACGGGCGAGATGCTGGTGTATGTGCAGAAGGCGCACAATTTCGGCCTGCCCGCGAGTGGCGAGACGCCCATCATCATGGTGGGGCCGGGAACCGGCGTAGCGCCCTTCCGCGCGTTCCTCCACGAACGCATGGCGACAGGCGCGCGCGGCCCCTCCTGGCTGTTCTTCGGCCACCAGCGCGAGGCCCATGATTTCTTCTATCGCGACGAATGGGACATGCTGAGCGCCAAGGGCGCCCTCACGCGCCTGTCTCTCGCATGGTCGCGCGACGGGGCGCAAAAGACCTACGTGCAGCAGCGGCTGCGCGAGGCCGGCGCCGACCTGTTCGCATGGTTCGAGCAGGGCGCGCATTTCTACGTCTGCGGCGATGCCAAGCGCATGGCCAAGGATGTGGAGGCGGCCCTGCGCGACGTGGCCGTGGCCCATGGCGGGATGGACGCCGACGCCGCCGCGGCATGGCTCGCCGAACTGAAGCAGTTGGGACGGTATCAGGCCGACGTGTACTGAGCGGCGACGCGCTCGATGTGATCGACCATGGCGCCATAGATGGCATCGGCGCTGTACTGGACATCAAACCGGGCAATGCGATCGGCGCGACCCGCCGGGTCGAGCGCCGCTTCCAGCGCGCCGGGGATCGCCGTGGCCAGATCGGCGCCCACCGCACGACCGGCCTTGGTGGATTCGTAGAAGGTCTCGATGTCGCCCTTCAGGCTCGCAAGTCCATAGGCGCCATAGGCCATGTACTCGAACACCTTGTTGGGCAGACTCTGCGGGGCCTTTGCCTGGTAAGGCAACAGGCCGATGGCCGTGGCGCCGAGCAACGCAGCGATGTCGTCGGCACCCAGCCAGCCGGGTAGAACGACGTTTGGCAAGCCGGCCAGCTGATCGCGGAGGGCAGTCTGGCTGTCCTTGTCGCCCGCGACGACGAACACCAGGTCGGCGCGATGCGCCAGCTGCCGGGCCGCATCGAGAACGAGACCGAGATCGTAAGTGTGACCCCACGATCCGACAAAGCTGACGACGTGACGATCACCCAGTCCCATCGAAGCCCGGGTGGCGGCGATGGAAGACTCGCTCGGGCGCGGGCGGGCGGCGTAGCCGAGCTCGAAGACGCGATCCAGCGGGTTGGAAAGGCGGCCGCCTTTGCGCTGTCCCCAGCTTAGGTAGGACTCCGAGATGCCGATTAGACTGGTTGCCCCCGACGCGGCGCGGCGCACCTGCCGGTCGAGCGGCGCAACGAACGGTCTCGCCAGCGGCCGCAGCACGCGCGGCAGATAGTCCACGAAAAAGTCGGGCCAGAGGTCCCGGATGGAAAGCACTGTTGGAATGGCGTTCGCCTTGCCGAACGCGATCACAGCGTCGGCGGCCTCTGTCGTCGGGACATCGGTGATCAGGAGGTCCGGGCGGATCGGATAACCCGCGGCCTTCTGCGCCCAGCGGCGCGCGAAGGTTCTATTGTGAGCGATTCGGTCGAGACCGATGTTGCGGGCATAGCCGGGACCGCGCAGCACCTCGATGGTGAGATTGCCCTCGGGAGTCAGCGTTTCGTCAGCTTCCGCACGCTGCTGCTTCAGATAATGGTCGAAGCTCGAAGTGAACCAAATGGTGCGATGCCCGCGCCGGGCAAGGGCCTGCGCCAGCATGCCGGCACGCATCAGCCGCCGGTCTCCCGGATCGGTGGGCAGCGGCTCCAGGTCGCGAATAAGCCAGATGTTCATCGAAAGTCCCATGGGCACCCTGCGAATGGAACGAGCGCCGGTTACTGTCAACCGCGACAGGGTGTCCAGTCATGCAACTATTTCGGCCCCACATGGTTTTGGGGCCGCGGGGACAAAACAAGAAAACAAAAGGTAAGATGATGAACAAGCCAATCCTTGCTGTGACTGCCCTTCTCGCTTTTGCCGCGGCCCCGGTTATGGCGCAGGACACGAGCGCACAGGTCAGCACCGATATCAGCGCCGCGGTCAGCGCCGAACTGCCCTCCGTCGACGTGGGTGCGGGCGTCGATGCCAGTGCCGGTGTCAGCGCCGAGCTTCCCTCGGTCGATGCGGGTACCAGTGTCGATGCGAGCGCCAACGGCAATGCCGGCGGCAATTCGGACAACACCTTTGGTTCGGTCGTCTCCTCGATCGCAGCCTCCGGCACGCTCGACCTGACCGCCTATACCGATGAGTCCAAGGTGACCATCGTGCTGCTGTCGGAACTGCAGGGCAATGCGGCGACGGAAGCGTCGGCGCTCGACAATGCCCTCTCGACCAATGCCAAAGCCGTCACGACGCTGCATGCCAATGTCGAAGGCAATGCCGTGATCAAGGCCAAGGTGGAAGCCTCGGGCCACACCGTTGACGACATCGTCGCGGTCAAGACGTCGGCCGACGGTTCGCTGATCGTCTATGTCGACGACCGCGAGTAAGCGGATCGCGTTGGTCGCCTGGCGACCCTATCTTCAACTGCGCCCCGGCACGTCCGGGGCGCAGTTTTATGCGCGGCCAAACTCGTCTTCGATGCGGATGATGTCGTCTTCGCCCAGATAGGACCCCGTCTGCACTTCGATCAGCTCAAGCTGGATCTTGCCCGGATTGGCGAGGCGATGGACGCAGCCGAGCGGCAGGTAGATCGATTCGTTCTCGCTGAGCATTGTCACCTTGCCATCGATGGTCACTTCGGCCGTCCCGGAGACGACGATCCAGTGCTCGGCGCGGTGATGATGCTTCTGCAGGCTGAGCTTCTTGCCCGGCTTGACGAAGAGCTTCTTCACCTGGAAACGCGCGCCGTTGAGGATGGAGGAGTAGCCGCCCCACGGGCGGTAGGCCGTGCGGTGGATTTCGGTGATTCCCTGGGTGTCGGGCGACGCGCGCAGCGTCTTGACCATCGCCCCGACCTTCTGTGCCTCCGAGAGCTTCCCCACGAACACCGCATCCTCGGTGACGACCACCGCCACATCGTCGAGGCCCTCGACCACGACGTGAGCCCGCTCGCTCATGACCAGGGCATTGGTGGTGTTGCTGAGCGTGGCGGGACCGAGCACGGCATTATGCGACTCGTCCTGCGGCGAGACCTTCCACACCGCATCCCAGCTGCCCAGATCCGACCATTTGAAGCTGACCGGAATCATCGCCACGCGCTTCGATTTCTCAAAGATCGCGTAGTCGACCGAAATATTGGGTGCGCTGGCGAAGCTGGCCTCGTCGAGGCGGATGAAATCGAGATCGGTCTTGGCCTTGTCGACGGCACCCTGCGCGGCGGCGAAGCTGTCGGGCGACAGCAGTCGGCACTCTTCGAGGAAGGCATGGACGCCCAGCATGAACATGCCCGAGTTCCAGTAGAACCCACCCTGCCGGAGCATGGCCTCGGCGCGGTCCCGGTCGGGCTTTTCGACGAAGCGGACGACGTCGCGGGTCCCGTCGCCGCGCTCGGAACCGGCCTCGACGTAGCCATAGCCGGTTTCGGGACCGGTCGGCGCGATGCCGAAGGTGACGAGGCTGCCGCTCGCGGCGGCGCGTGCCGCGACATCGACAGACTGCCAGTAATTGTCGTCGGCAACGATCGCCGCATCCGAGGCAAGGACGTGGATCACGGCATTGGCGCCGTGCAGCTTCTCGGCGAACACGGCGCCGGCCGCGACCGCCGCCGTGGTGTTGCGGGCCACCGGTTCGAGCAGTACCCCGGCCGGCTTGATGCCCAACTCCTCGGCCTGCTCGCCCACGATGAAGCGATACTCGGCATTGGTGATGATGATGGGCGGGCCATAACGGTCGGGATCGGAGACGCGCTTCAGCGTTTCCTGGAACAGGGTCAGCAAGCCGGTGAGCGGCAGGAACTGCTTGGGCCGCGCCGAACGCGACAGCGGCCATAGCCGCGTGCCCTGACCGCCGGCGAGAATTACGGGGATGATCGTCACGGGCCAATCCTCATGCTTGGGTCGATGCGGAGCATTGTACAATGCCGGGAGCATCGCACCCAGATCAAGTGATTGATCGTTAACGGGCTTTGTCCCGCGATGTCAGGTTTTGACCGTACTCGGCATACCAGTCGGCAAAGCGGCGGACACCGTCGGCGAGTGGAGTTGCCGGCCGGTAGCCGGTCAATGCTTCGAGCAGGTCGGACGCGGCAAAGGTGACCGGCACGTCGCCCGGCTGCATCGGCAGCAGGCGCCGCGCCACCGGACGACCGACGATCCGCTCGATCACCTCGACGAACTCGATGAGGCCGACCGGTCGACCGCTGCCGATATTGACGACGCGGAACGGCGCGATCGGCGACAGGGTGTCTCCCGCGACGGGAGGAGCATCGTGGGACGGGCTGGCATCGGCGAGGCGCAGCACCGCTTCGACGAGATCGTCGACATAGGTGAAATCGCGGCGCATCTCGCCATTGCCGTAGAGCTCGATGGGACGGCCCGCCGCGATGGCCTCGAAGAAGCGGAACAGAGCCATGTCGGGCCGGCCCCAGGGGCCATAGACGGTGAAGAAACGGAAGGCCGTGGTCGGGACGTCGTGCAGATGCGCATAGGCGTGCGCCATCAGCTCCATCGATTTTTTCGTCGCGGCGTAGAGCGAGGCGGGCTGGTCGGTACTGTCGCCCTCGCGCCACGGCAAATCCTCGAGCATGCCGTAGATCGAGGATGACGAGGCGAGCAGCAGATGCCGCGGCCGGACCCGGCGGGCCGCTTCGAGCACATGCAGCGACCCCACCACGTTGGAGCTGGCATAGGCCTCGGGAAAATCGAGGCTGTAGCGTACCCCCGGCTGCGCCGCGAGGTGGACGATGATGTCGGGCGCCGCATCGTCGATCGCCCGATCCAGCGCCGGCCTGTCCTCCAGCATCGCGACGACCGGCGTAAAGGCGGCGTGCCGCGCCAGCCGGGCATGGCGCTCGGCCTTCAGTCGCGGGTCGTAGTAGGGCGTGATGCCGTCATATCCGGTGACGGCATGGCCCGCGGCGAGCAGCCGCTCGGCAAGATGGTAGCCGATAAAACCCGCCGATCCGGTGACGAAGTACTTCATGGACGACGAGTTGCACGTCTATGTTCAGGCGCGCAAGCCATTGCCCCGGCGGCCGGAGACCAGCAGCATGCCCAACACCCTCAAACGCAGCGAAATCAACCGCATCATGCGCGAGAGCGACGCGTTCATCCGCTCCTTCGGCTATGTGCTGCCGCCCTTCGCCTATTGGACGCCCGGTGAATTCAGGGCCCGCCGCGACGACGCAAGGGCGATCATTGACCGATCGATGGGCTGGGATATCACCGATTACGGGCTGGGCAATTTCAACGACACCGGCCTGTTCCTGTTCACCGTGCGCAACGGCAACAACGCCGATTTGCGCAAGGGCAGCGGCATGCTCTACGCCGAGAAGGCAATGATCAGCCGCACGGATCAGTATTCGCCCATGCATCGCCACAGCCTCAAGGCCGAGGACATCATCAATCGCGGCGGCGGCACCCTGGTGATCGAGCTGTTCGGCGACACCGGCGGCGAGATCGACCGCAACAAGGGGACAGTCGTTTACACCGACGGCCTGCGCCGGGACGTGCCGCCCGGCGGCCTGATCAAGCTCGCGCCGGGCGAGAGCGTCACGCTCATGCCCAATGAGCACTGGCACGCCTTCTGGGGCGAGGGTGGCGACGTCTTCATCGGCGAGGTCTCGACCGTCAATGACGACGCCACCGACAATCTGTTCGATGACCCGCGTATCTCGCGCTTTTCGGGGATCGAGGAGGACGAGGAGCCCTGGCACCTGCTGGTGAGCGACTACGGAACCTGGCTGACCTGATGGAGGCGCGCGATCGCGGGGGCATTGCCCGACAGCGAGGCGGCACTGCCGCCCTGCCCGTAGATCTCGACCAGCCGGGCATGGAGGTCGCGCGGCAGATCGGCGAACGATCCGCCATTGTCGAGATCGACCGCGCTCAGCCAGATGAGCTGTGCCCGCATCCACGGTGTCTCGCGCGCGACGATCGGCGGGATGCCATCGCTGGTGGTGATCCGGTCCCAGCCCTGGGCATCGAGATCGCGCCACTCGACGTCGAGGTGGATCTGGGCGTGGTCATAGAGGTAGCGCAGCGCGCGGGCCGGCAGGGTTGCGCCATCCTCGATTTCCCAGGAACGCTGTTCCAGTTCCTCATACGGCCTCGTGGGGATGCCGGTCCGGGCCGCCTCGACGAGCCGGGCCAGGGCCCGTGCCTGGTAGCCGACCCGCGAGATGACATGCCGGCGGCTCCAGCCGGCAACCAGCGAGGGCGCATCGAGGTCGGCGTCGGACAATTCATTGAGCTTGCGGGCGAAATAGGCCGCGCCCAGCCGCGCCCAGGACAGCTCGCGCGCCGGCGCATTGGGTGAATCGTAGCGGGCGCCGAGGCCCTGGCGCGCCCGCAACTGGCGGCGGGCGTCGTCCAGCGACGACGGATAGGTGCCCTCGCTCAATCGCGCCCCTCGACATGGACGCGGTTGAAGTGGAGGCGCTCGATGATCGGCGCATCGGAGAAGCGGAACAGGTCGAATTGCGTCTCGGCCTGGAACGACCACTGCACCCATGAGGGAATGACGAACAGATCGCCCTTCTCGAGGACGTGCTCGGTGCCGTTGAGGACGGCGGCGCCGCGCCCCTCGAACACCTGGAACACGCTCGAGCCGACTTCCCGGCGCGCCGGGGTCACGGTGCCCGCGCGCAGCCGGTGGAACTCGGCGCGGATGGTGGGCATCACGTCGCCGCCGGTGGTCGGATTGACGTAGCGCACCGCCGCATGGCCCTGTTCGACCGTGGCGGGCTGCCCCTCCTCCTCGAGCAGCAACTGCTCGGTGAGGGCGCGATCGGTGAACTCCCAGCGATAGGCGCCGATGGGCGTGTTGACGGTGTTCTCGAGCCCCGAGAGCGGCCGCAGGCCGGGGTGACCCCACAGGCGCTCGCTGCGGGAGAAATTGGGCGTGGCGTAGTCGGTGACGCGTTCCGAGCCGAATTCGAAGAAGCCGACATCGTTCTGGAAGGAGAACGGGATGTCGAGCCCGTCGATCCAGGCCATCGGCTTGTCGGTGTTGTTGTGGTGCCCATGGAAATTCCAGCCCGGCGTCAGCAGCAGGTCGCCGCGGCTCATCCGTACCGGATCGCCATTGACCACCGTCCATACGCCCTCGCCTTCGACGACGAAGCGGAACGCGTTCTGGGCATGGCGATGCTCGGGCGCCGTTTCGCGCGGCCCCAGATACTGGATCGCTGCCCACAGCGTGGGGCTGATATAGGGACGGCCGTGCAGACCCGGATTGGCGAGGCCGATGGCCCGCCGCTCGCCGCCGCGCCCGACCGGCACGAGATCGCCCGACCGCTTGGCCAGCGGATAGAGCGTCGACCATTTCCAGACATGCGGGAGGGCGCTGGGCTGTGGCGACATGGGCATCAGATTTTCGATCTGCGTCCACAGCGGCATCAGGTGCTCGGCCTCGAAGTCCCGGTAGAGCTGCTTCAGCTCGGGACTTTCGTCCTGCCCGACCATGGTGTTGTGGACCGAGGCATGATCGGTGGGCTTTTTGTCGGGGGTCATGGCTTGCTCGCCTTCAATATCGATTTGCGTCGCAGGGTCGGTGCCGGTGCGACGTGCGCACCGGCGTATTTGGCCATATCGAAACCAAGGGTGACAAGTCCCGACACGGCGACTTGTTCACCCCGCAGCAGACCTGAGCGTCAGGCGCGACGCTTCGCCAGAGCCCAGATGCCCGTGACCGTCAGGGTCGCGAAGAGCATCTTGAGGGCGTCCCACACGAGGAACGGCTGAATTGCCTTGGCGAAGGCGGAGCCCACCAGATTGGCCTGGTCGAGCCAGGCGGCCCCGGCGCCAAACGCCAGCAGCCAGGCAAAGCCCAGCGCGAACAGCAGGGCATCGGCGACGATCATGCTGAGGAACAGCATGCCCGGACGGCCCGAGGCCCCCAGATCCGTGGCGCGGCCGATGATAAAGGCCATCGGCACGAAACCGAGGAGGAATCCGCCGGTGGGCCCCATGAGATAGGGAATGCCGGCCGAGGCGCCTGCAAAGACCGGCAGGCCGAAAGCGCCTTCGATCAGATAGGCAATGACGGTGGCGGTGCCGATCCGGGCGCCGAAGGCGGCGGCAAGGGCGGCCACCGCAAAGCTCTGCAGCGTCACCGGAACGGGCCAGGTCGGCACGTTGATCTTGGCGGCCAGCGTGATCAGCGCCGTGCCGAGCAGGACGATGACGACATTGCTGAGCAGCCGGGTGGCCTGCGACTTGGGCTCGAGTACTCCCAGAATGGTATTGGGAGTGGTCAGCGTGACGGCCATTGCGTAACCTTCTTTCGGGGCGCGGAATGCTGTCCTGTTTCTAGTCGTTCACGAAAACGCGCGCAATGGCCGACACCCCGCCTTCCCTGAGCTTCGACACCAAGTTCCAGCCCGCCACGGACCGCCCCGAAGAGGTCCTGCCCGGCATCGTGCGGATTACCGCGGGAAATAGCGGGCCCTACACCTTTACCGGCACCAACAGCTTCATCATCGGCCATGACCGCGTCGCCGTGCTCGATCCCGGGCCGGACGATGCGGCGCACCGGGCAGCGTTGCTGGCGGCGATTGGCGGCCGGCCGGTCGACGCCATCCTGCTTACCCACACGCATAAGGACCATTCGGCGGGAACGCCGCTGCTGCGCGAGGCGACGCGCGCCCCGCTCTGGTTCGGCGGCCCGCACCGGCTGAGCCGTCCGCCCCATCCCCTCGAGATCAACGCGCTGGCGCGCGACTGCGACTGGGGGCTGATGCCCGACCGCGCCTTCTTCGATGGCGAACGCATCGAGGTGGGCGGCGTCGGCCTGGTCGCCATTGCCACGCCCGGCCATTGCGCCAATCACTACTCGTATGGCGTCGACGGCACCGACTGGCTGCTGACCGGCGACCACATCATGGGCTGGAATTCGACGCTGGTCGCAGTGCCGGACGGCTCGATGGCCGACTATCTGGCCTCGCTCGAAAAGGTCATCGCCCTCCCCTACCGGCACTACGCGCCCGCTCATGGCGGGCCGATCGCCGAGGGCCCCGCCTATGCCCGCGCGCTGCTGGCGCACCGGCTGCTCCGCAACCGGCAGATCGAGGAGGCCGTAGAGGGTGGCGCACGGCGCATCGAGCAGCTGCTCGACATGATCTACCCCAAGCTGAGCGGCCGGTTGCGCATGGCGGCCAGCCTCACGCTCAAGGCGCATGTCGAATTTCTTGCCGCACGCGGCGCCATCCGGGCGCGGCGCACACTGCTGGGCTGGCGTCTCGCGCCGGCCTGAAACCTCTTTATTGAAGTCAACCGGCGCTGAAAAATCTGCGCTAGATAAGAACAAGTATCGGGGAGAGAGACTAAAATGGACGACAAGACGTCGAGCCTGCGCGACGCAGCGCTGCACTTTCACGAATATCCGCGGCCGGGCAAGCTGGAGATCGTCGCGACCAAGCCGCTCGCCAACACGCGCGACCTGTCGCTTGCCTATTCGCCCGGCGTCGCCATCCCCTGCGAGGAGATCGCCGCCGATCCGCAGGCCGCCTATCGCTATACGTCCAAGGGCAATCTCGTCGCCGTCATTTCCAACGGCACGGCCGTCCTGGGCCTGGGCAACATCGGTGCCCTCGCCTCCAAGCCGGTGATGGAAGGCAAGGCCGTCCTGTTCAAGAAATTCGCCGGCATCGACAGCATCGACATTGAGGTCAACGAGCAGGACCCCAAGCGCTTCATCGACATCGTCGCGCCGCTCGAGCCCAGTTTCGGCGGCATCAACCTCGAGGACATCAAGGCGCCCGAGTGCTTCGAGATCGAGGAAGCCCTGCGCGAGCGCATGAACATTCCCGTGTTCCACGACGACCAGCACGGCACCGCGATCATCGTCGCGGCCGCCGTCATCAACGCCATGCGTCTCGTCGGCAAGGATCTGAGCAAGGTCAAGATCGTCACCTCCGGCGCCGGTGCGGCGGCCATCGCCTGCATGAACATGCTGATCGCGGTGGGCGCCCAGCGCGAGAACATCTGGATCGCCGACAGCAAGGGGCTGGTGACCAAGCGGCGCACCAACGCCGTCGATCGCTGGCGCGGCGCCTTCGCCCAGGACACCGACGCGAGCGAACTCGCCGATGTGATGGCCGGCGCCGACATCTATGTCGGGCTGTCCAAAGCCGGCGCGCTGAAGCCCGAAATGATGAAGGACATGGCGGCCAATCCGCTGATCCTGGCGCTCTCCAACCCGATCCCCGAGATCATGCCCGAACTGGCCAAGGCAACGCGCCCCGATGCGCTGGTGTGCACGGGGCGCTCGGACTATCCCAACCAGGTCAACAACGTACTCTGCTTCCCCTTCCTGTTCCGCGGCGCCCTCGACTGCGGCGCGCGGGTCATCAACGAGGAGATGAAGGCGGCTGCCGCGCATGCCATCGCCAAGCTGGCGCATGAACCCGGCCTCGAAGCGACGGCGCATGGCGTCCCTGCGATTTTCGGGCCGGACTATTTGATCCCCAACCCCTTCGACCAGCGCCTGATCCTCCGGATCGCGCCGGCCGTCGCACGGGCGGCAATGGACAGCGGCGTCGCCAGCCGGCCGATCGCCG
>Ga0075362_10000428_pt1 | contig 12160 bp, 11 predicted proteins | sample EndMetdeltDD1762_FD_71397 | JGI IMG/M metagenome (GOLD analysis project Ga0075362, IMG submission 71397) | Populus endosphere microbial communities from Tennessee, USA - Endosphere MetaG P. deltoides DD176-2 | ecosystem: Host-associated > Plants > Roots > Endosphere | place: USA: Tennessee...
GCTTGGATACATCACTTCTTCTACTCTCAAACCCTCTCTTGAATATACCTGCAGCAAATAACACGAATTTATGAATTTGAAAACAGCCTCTTAGTCTTGGATCAGCAGATGCTCTGCTCTCTTGACGTCCAAAGTCTTAAGTCAAGACTTGAAATGCTGGCGCATCAAATCGACGGGCGCATTGGCATCTGTGTGGCCTGCACCGGTCACACCGTCAGCCTCAATGGCAATCAGCGGTTTTCCCTTCGAAGTGTGATGAAGATTGCGATAGCCGTAGCGGTGCTTGACCGCGTGGATCACGATAGTCTGTGGCTAGACGAACCAATGATAGTTCGGAAGGCTGACCTGAGCGTAGGACACCAGCCTCTCGCTAATTTAATTGGTAAGAATGGGTATCACACCACGCTTCAAGACTTGCTGTTCCGCATGATTGTCGACAGCGACAACGCAGCTACCGATCTTTTGTTTGCACGTCTAGGTGGACCTGCCAATGTCCAGTCGACTCTCAACCAAAAAAGGATTGCCAGTTTCCGAATTGATAAGAATGACGCGAGCTTGAGTCGAGCGAGGAAGAAGTTGCTGGCCGTTCCCAAACTAACCACAATACAGCCACACCTTTGGCCGTGATGAAGCTATTGCGTGCATTGGTCAACGACTCAATTCTTTCTTCTCCTTCTTCGGTTCTCCTGCTGGATATTCTCTCGAAGACACGCACCTTTCCCGACCGCCTTAAGGCCGGCGTGCCAGCAGATTGGCGGCTAGCTCACAAGACTGGGACTAGTGACACTTTGAATGGCGTGACAGATGCCACCTATGATGTGGGCGTGTTGACTGCCCCAGATGAGGGAAAAGTGGTTGTAGTCGTCCTCATTGGCAAGACTCGAGCACTGCCCCAGGTTCACGCAGCGATGACCGCGGACGTAGCCTGCGCAGTCATTGCCAGTTATGACTAGATGATCGAGAGGCTCTAGTCAATGGATATAGCGGATTAGCTGTCCATCCTTTGTCAATGTGGGAAATCGCAGTTTACCTACGGCTATAAGTGCTTATTCTCCAGAGCAATACGAGGAGTACATTGCTGCTGCATAACTTGGCTTCCTTGATTGAAAATTTGGTAAGCGAATTTATTTGTGGTGATAACATAATGTGGCTTGCCATTCTCGAACAATAAGCTGGTATCATCCTCTACTGTGAAGCCATTCATTAGGGAGTCTTCACTAATCAACCGTTTGTATAAAAGCTGTACTACTAGCAACAGACTTAGAATCGTCAGCAAAAAATCGTTAAGCAGCGTCAACGACGGTCGGTCTGCACTGTCACAGCTCCTTAGATCGCTTACTCTTATGCGCTAAAATTACCTCTAACACATGTTCCTTTACCCATCTCGGTGCCTTCGCCGCAACGTACTTCGTCCGGTCGTACTCCATTGAAAGAATCAGTCGGGTTCGGTGGGCCGAGTTGTCGAGTATAATTGATCGATCGGCTAGCATTAGAGCTAATGGAAGATTTTTAAGACTTCGCTCAAACCGGCATTTAATATCCTTCGTTGGGACATTGTGTCCACCGGCTTTTACCCGTTCAGCAACCCGTCGTTGTGAAAGTTTACTCGTTCCCAGACCTATGTTATAGGGGTTACCTTGCATCCTCTTGCTGATACATCTTCCATTAGCCGTCGTTCACCGTGCCCTGTGAGTGTTGTTTCTATAGCAAACGACTCTCTCTGCTCTAGATGTGATAAACGGTTGTTGGTAGCCAGTCGGCCAGCCAAAATAGATTGACTTGCCTGTTTGATTAAATTGTCTGGGTTAACGATGGGTAGCCTGTTGACTACGTAACGCGCTACAATCGTCGATTTTCCTGCTCCATTTGGCCCAGCAATAATCCGAAGCTGGGGCCATCCTTAAACCCAAGATCCTGGGATAAGATTTTCCACCGGAACATCTTCATGACCAGATATTCGGATCACTTCTCGCCTTCTGTCTAGAAGGCTCCTTTATCAAGATATCCTTGGGCGTATTTTCTTCAATGTAATAGATTGGATTCCCTGCCTTCAGATGTTCCTTTGCTGCTGAGTTATCCCCGTTTCTATACGCTTCTTCCAGCTGGGTAGCTAATAGGCGAGCCTGTTGTTCGCTAATATCTCCTATCGTATTAGTAACGCTCATCTCTTCACTTTAACAAGTGCTTCGCTCGTGTCCGCTTGCGGCGCATTCTGGACCGTGTTCAAATAGAAGAGATGCGGATGTATAGAAGGTGTTGGCTAAAGTGCTCGACGACCGAGACTATGCCTTGAAGCAGGTGACGCAAGCCGCCTGGCGCTTTCAAAGAGCCAACCTCAAGGACGAGCACAAAGCTGGCTTTCCGCCGGGCACTAGCCCTGCTTAAGGCACTGAGCGAGGTGGCCGAATTGATCCAAGATTAGGGTTCAGATGTCACTACAGTGCCTTTATTGCCGAGTTTTCAAAGACGAGTCAGAATTCAGTGGGGAGCATGTGATTCCACAAGCCATTGGAGGTGTCTTTGAATCCGGTAATCCCTTTAAGCTCCATAATGTCTGTGAGCGTTGCAACAATGTCGCTGGACTCTATGTCGATGCGCCTTTCTTACGGAGTTTTTCTGTCCACAATGGCCGAGCCGGCAGTGAACTTCGGACGGTTAAGCTCGGATTAAGAACTGCTTTGCCCCTCACATTTTTGGGACGCCATTGCTCTTTGAAACACGGAACTCGTGTCTGCGAATTGTGGCTAGGCCCAACGGGTGATTTGATCTACCACTTCCATGAACCTTACCCGAAGAAGCCGGATTGGCCAATAGCCGTAGGCCCGCCGCCGGGGAGAAGAAAACTAACCAATATTGATCATGGTTTCGTATTCTTTTTCCTGCGGTCAAACAATCCGACATGGCTACCTGCAATCCTCCTGTCCCTATGGAATCAATTCTCGAAATCCAAGGTTTTTCTTGGAAATAACGTCCCGGCCATATCAAGCTTGTTTCCTCCAATTCCAGATGAACTCGGCAGCCTATATCAAAGGGTCAAAAAATCCTGCCTTTCGGGCAAGGCCAAGACAACATTCGATGTTTACCTGCATGCTGAAGAGCGGTTCATGGCTAAACTGGCTCTTGGGATGGGAGCCTTGTTCCTTCATCCTGCCTTTCAGAACAGTCCCTCTGCCGACCTGCTCCGCGGCTATTTGCGCGAAGCGAATCGGAAGACGGCTAGAGCCCAGCTTGGCGTCGAACAAATGCTCTTCTCCATGATTGATCTCGAATTATCGAGTTTCCTGAAATGGCCGGGAGGGCATTTTTTGCTCTTGTATCCATCGACTGATCAATTGTTGCTCTACGCTCGGTTTTACAACATGCAGCATACGATCGTGACAATGTCGTCTGAACCCGAGCATTGGGCAGGTAGGATTGCAGAAACCGGGCTGCTTTATGTCATTTCGCCCGCTCTCAGAAAATACGTGGGACCCAAGACGCTGTCGGAGTTTATTGGACATCGGCTGCTGGACGTGCCTTTTATCGACCCGCAATTTCAGGCGCTTGAGAAAGAAGGCGAAGCGGTCACATTGCCGCCTTTTATGATCTAGGAGTATGGCCGGTGAATCGTGCCTGTAAGCTGGAATACCTGAGAAAATGCTCCGGATGCGGCCAAGTCGGATCCAAGTTCCAGCTCGGTCTGCGTTTTGCTATCTATTCTTTCACGACTTTGGCTGGAGCGTGATGCACTCAACTTGGGCTTTGAAGAACGAGTTAATCTCTGCGGGGCGATCTAACCGTTCCATGCGCAGTCCGCAGGGCCGAGAATTCCACGCATCCTTCAGATTCGGTCTACAAACGCTTGTATGAGCGCTCCCGGCCTTTCATGCCGATGGCTTTTGGAGAGAGTTAATGTCCTTCGCCACAGAGCCGAACAGGTGAGGGGCGACATCTTTCGCGCGCCAACAATAAAAGCTCTCGCCTTCGGAATCAATCGATACAAAGGGACCCATTTCAAAAACTATTGCCGGGTGGCAGAATCGGCCAAAACAAAACATTTCACGGTTTGAACAGCAAAGCTTACCACCACGAGCTGAAAATCGCGCCAAACGATGATGCCAAAAACTCATTAGCCAATTTTAAGTCTTTCTCACTTGGAATGCTTGTTTCGATTGTTTCCATAACCTACTTACGCTAAAATGTTTGCCTCAATGGCTTGAGGATATGATCGCACCTTTAACCAAGGATTTCTATACACCAAATGAAGACATTCCTGAATTGTCTATTGCTATACCCGGCATCGCCAGCGCTTATCCTGAACTTCGATATATGGGTAGCAAGCACCGGTTGCTTCCTTGGATATTTGAAGTCTTAGGCGACCTGGATTTTCACACCGTATTGGATCCATTCGTCGGTAGCGGTTGTGTCGCCTATCTCTTCAAGTGCATGAACAAGCGCGTGTTCGCTTCCGATTTCCTAGCTTTTCCGGTTTCTCTCGCAAGAGCCACTGTTGAGAATAACAAGCACGTTTTGGACGGCCCAACGATGAAGAAGCTTCTGGTTCGTACCAAGAACGTGCCGACCTTTATTGAGCGGACTTTCAGCGGTATTTTCTTTTCTTCAGGCGATCTTCGTTTCCTCGATCGTATTTCCGCTAACATTCAGGACCTTGATCATCCCCATAAGCGCGCCCTTGCCCTCGCCGCTTTAATCCGATCTTGTCTTAAGAAGCAACCGAGAGGTGTATTTACGGTCGGCGGCAACCGTTACGATGATGGTCGAAGAGACTTACGTCTCTCGATCGAAGAACACTTTCTCGAACAGGTCGAAGCTTTCAATCGTATTGTTTTTAGTAACGGCCAACGCCATTTCGTCACTCAAAGCGATGTCTTCGATCTTCCGGCGCGGAACATGGACCTCGTTTATTTGGATCCGCCATACGTTCCCCGCTCGGACGATAACTGTTATATCAAACGCTATCACTTCCTTGAGGGTTTCGTCAGTTATTGGAAGGGACTCAACATCATGGAAGAATCCAAGGTCAAAAAGATCGAAAAACGATATACCCCTTTCAGTTACCGAAAGACTGCAATCGACGCTTTTGATCGCTTATTCTCTCGCTTCAGAAATAGCATCATTGTGCTTTCTTACAGCTCTAACGGGTTCCCGGACCTTTCTGTTCTCCAAGAGCTACTCGCCAAGTACAGGTCAACTGTAAGGATTTATTCCAAGCCGCATCGTTATCACTTCGGTACTCACAGCAAAGTCCAACGTGCTAAAGTCGAAGAATTTTTGCTCGTTGGATATTGATGCGAATAGTTGCTCAGAATATTGACGACATCGTTGAAAGTCTCCGGCCTATTGCTGTCGATTGGCAAGATGACGTCGCTCGTAATGTTATCGAGCGATTGCTCCAAATCCCCATCCGATCGTCCTATTCTGCATCCGATCTCCATGCGCTACTGAATGAGGATTTCAACCAAGGTATTCTCATTGTTCGGTTGTTGCTTGGTCTTTCCAAAGATGCCTTCGACGCCCAGCTGAAAGCCACTCTTGGTCAAGGCGGGTCGGGTGTCACACGGTACCGTCGTGATCCAGATACTTTTATTCAGACACTCATCGATTTTGGCGTTCTCGATGTGATGGCTTTGGAAATCAATCGTATTCCTCACTGGAGCGATGTCCTTGTTGAGCGGCTTCGGAGTGGTCGAGGCAGTGCCATCAGTGGTCAAAGGCGAGGAAAAGAGTTGGAAGATCAGGTCGAGACCATTGTAAGCAATGTCTTTGGTGGTCGATATGCTGCGCGTTGCAATTTCGTCGGAGTGAAAGGCGAATTCGCGAAGTGTGACTTTGCTATTCCGGGTAAAAATAGCCCTTACATCGTCATAGAATCCAAAGGGTACGGCGCAACTGGTTCGAAGATGACCGATGTCATCGGTGATATTGAAAAGATCATCGCAGCGAAACGCCAGGATACTGCCCTTCTCTTCGTAACTGATGGGATCCCTTGGCGAAACCGCCTCAGCGATTTGCGAAAAATTGTCGAGTATCAAAACCAAGGATTTATTACCCGAATTTATACTCTAACTATGGCTCGGCAATTCGAGGTCGACCTCAGAATTCTCAAGCAAGAATTCCATCTTTGAATACCATCCAGAGTACTAGGCGTCTGCAGTGAAGTACTACTGTCAGACTTCTCATAAAAAACTACGTCACTTCAGACAAAGTCGCCTGTTTGACTTCGAATTTTGACTCTGGAGCGTGTTATGCACTTTTAAATTGAGTTGGTTATATTTGCGCGGATAAAGAAAACGCAAAACCTACCCAAGCGTTGTATCGGATGAGGAGTGGAGCTTCACGGCTGCGTTTTGATATTGGTGACACAGATCGCTCCGCAGCAGCAATATGCGCTTCGCAAATTGTTTAACGCGCTACGCTGGCTGGGGCGGGCGGCTCCTGCCGAAATGATTTTCCATTTTGACAAGCGATCTATCAACCAATGCGACGCTGGTTGAAAGCAGGATGTTTCGAGGCCATCGTCCATGATCTACGCTGGATTCTTCGGGTCGCACAAGGTCGACGAGACCAGCCCAGTGTGGTCGTATTGGATGGACGAACGCTGCTATCGACCTGCGAGAGCGGCTCGCATCTTGCGTAAGTACCACCAACGAGTACATAATATAATCAAGTTAATATTAAAAATACCAGTGCAAGGAAAATTATTGCTTTCTATCAAAAATTAACTAGATTAATGCATAATTGGTATAACTAGAATTCTTTGCAAACTTTATGGCAGAAAGAGCTACCAAACGGGTACGTGGTAAACCGTTAACACGTGCCGTCAAACGTCCGGTTAGTGTTGCTTGGCCAGATGACCTCCTTAAGGACATCGATGAGCTCGCTGAGGTGAGCGTGCGGAGCCGAAGTGCTCAGATCGAGTACATGCTCCGCAAGTATTTGGCGATCGAAAAGCAACTAGCCGGCATAACTGCGAAATAAGATGGTGGACACTTCCTGATGAGGAAAAGAGAGGAGGAAAGATGGAGCGGGCGACGAGACTCGAACTCGCGACATCTTCCTTGGCAAGGAAGTGCTCTACCAACTGAGCTACGCCCGCTTTTAGCGAATCGAGACGCCAATCATGCATCAGAAAGTCAGGGGATCAAGCCCTTTTTGAGTTTTCGGATTGTTTCGTTAGTGACCAGCGGCCACAGCAATTTCAATGCTGGTTGATGTGGTGTTTGCCACTTTTCCTTGGTCGCGGGTACGTTATGGTAAGCCACTGCATTCCATGGATCCGCAACAAGCGCTTGAAAAATACTTCGGCTTTCGTGAATTCCGAGAACCGCAAGGAGAGGTCATTTCTCAAATTCTGGAGGGGAACGAGGTTTTTGTAGTCATGCCAACTGGGGGCGGAAAGTCGCTCTGTTACCAGTTACCGGCAGTTCTTCTCAGCGGGGTGACAATCGTTGTGTCGCCGTTGCTTGCCCTTATGAAGGATCAAGTCGATAGCTTGATCGCTAGGGGTATCTCGGCAACGTTGATCAATAGCACGATTTCTCTCGCTGAACAGCAGCACCGAATTCGTCAGATGCGAGACGGCGAGTTCCAACTCGTTTACATTGCTCCGGAACGTTTCCGAAGTCGTTCATTCTTGGAGGCTCTGGGTCAGGTGACGGTTGCTCTGTTTGCTGTTGACGAGGCCCACTGCATGTCTCAATGGGGACACGATTTTCGTCCTGACTATTTCCGGCTTGGCCAGGTTCTGGAAGAGTTGGGACGCCCTCAGGTGGCAGCCTTCACCGCAACGGCGACACCTGAGGTGCGAGTGGATATCGTACAGCGGCTTGGCCTCGAGGATCCGGCTTTGTTCGTCGCTGGGTTTGCCCGACCGAATCTCCGCTTTGTGGTGACTGAAACCGAGCGTGAATCGGAGAAATACGATGGACTCCGTGCGCTGGTGAACCGGCATAAGACCGGCATTGTTTATTGTGCGACGCGGAAACGCGTCGAACAGGTTACCAAGTGCTTGAAGGAATGGGGAATCAAGGTGGTTAGCTATCACGGTGGCATCGATGATGGTGCACGTGAGGCTGCGCAGAATCAATTCGCACAAAATCAGTGTGATGTCGTTGTCGCGACAAATGCATTTGGAATGGGAATTGATCGTGCGGATCTCCGGTTTGTTGCGCATTTCGAAATCCCGGGATCTCTCGAAGCGTATTATCAGGAGGCAGGGCGCGCCGGACGTGATGGCGAACCAGCTGAGTGCGAACTATTGTTTAATTACGCAGATACCCGGGTTCAGGATTTTTTTATCAACGGGAGCAACCCTTCGGTTGATCTGATCCGCCGTGTTTACCTACTCCTGCAAAATCTGGCAGCTGAAACCGGTGAAATTGTAATGCCGATACAGGATCTTGCGGCGCGCCTCGATTCAGAAAGCAACGAAATGGCGGTTCACTCAGCCGTCACTATCCTGGCTCGCGCCGGTGTGATCGATCGGTACGACGTCCCGGGTAAACGAGTACGCGGAACCCGGCTTTTGAAACCGGGGTTATCCTCTTTTCAACTGCCGATCGACACTGATGCACTTCGAGAAAAAGAAAAGCGGGATCGGGAGAAGCTCAAAGCTGTTATTGACTATGCCTATGGCCGGGAATGCCGGCAGAAGATCATTCTCCGGTATTTCGGGGACCCGGAACTGACTGAGTGCGGAGCGTGCGATGTCTGCTCGAGCAAACGGTTAAAAAAATTGCGGGAACCAATTCCTGAAGAGAGGCTGGTTGTCAGAAAAGCACTGAGCGGTGTGGCACGCATGTCCACCCGAACCGAGCAAGGATTCCTTCCCCGGTTCGGCCGGAACCGGGTGATTCAAGTGCTTGTTGGCAGCAAGGCGAAGGAAGTTTTGGATGCGCGCCTTGACAACTTGAAGACCTATGGCCTTTTACGGGACAAGTCTCCGAATTATCTGCATGAGCTGTTCCGTGAGCTAGAAGAAGCTCGTCTAATTTATTCGACTGGAGGTCAATACCCGACGATCAGTCTCACGGAAGCCGGGGTTGAAGTCATGCACGCTCGGGCAACCTTTGAGATGGTCTGGCCACAGGAACCTCGCAAAGTCGCACGTAAGAAAAGCCGGCTGGAACAGACGCCGGAAATGCCATTCGACCCATTGTTGTATGATGAACTGCGAAAAATACGGGCGGACATGGCCGACGCTCAGGGTGGCCTGCCAGCTTACCTGATCTTTCCCGATGAAACGTTGAGATCGTTTGCCCGTTTGAAACCACAATCGATCGAGGCGGCACGCCGCATCCGAGGAGTGGGTGAGATCAAGGCTCGAAAATATCTCCCAGCGTTTCTGGAGGCCATCCGTGGATTTCCCGGGTAAAGTGAAAGTTACGCAGGGTACGATAAGTTGCATAGAAAGAAGTTCCTCACGTCCGCCACGGACGGATCACAGAGATCGCAAAGGTTTGCTTAAGTGAAGACGAGGTAGTGTGGAATCACCCCGGCAGCTCAGGGACTAATCACTTCCCACACCCTTTCCTCGATTTTGCGTGGGTTATAGAGGGTAGAGGTGGAGAAGCGGAGCAATGGGAATTCAGCTCGCTCGAAAAGATTGTTTAGAAGTTCGTCGCGTTTGCGGCGGTCGGCACGCTGATGGGAGGAGTCATCTAGTTCGACTGCCACAACTGGATGGAGATCCTCAACCTCGGCAAGGACGAAGTCGATGTGCTTGCATGCAATTGACATGAAGAGTCGATATCTGGCCGACTGGCTCTTGCTGGAAAGATTAAGGAGATCGGCGACTCGAACTTTGGCGAGAATCACCAGGCGGCCATCAATGGCGCTATCCAGTGCTTTGTAGAATTTCTGTTCTGTTGGAGTTAAGAGGCTTTCGACGGCTTCGATGTAGACAACCGGCTCGAGAAAGTAGCGGATAATCCATACAACGATTAAGAGAAGAAGGGCAATCCCGAGTCCAATGATGGTTGCTATCCAGGGATCGATCGGGGTGGTCATGATCAGGAGGTAACCAAGTTGTGGAGGATCACACAACTTTCTGGTTAGTCCAAAAAGTTTATTAACCCCGGCAAAATTTCCGCCTGACGAATCTAACATCATATGCAAGATTCAAGCTCTTTTGTTTTCCTTGTACTGAACCTGGTTCCCGTGTCATCATTTGCCAGTTTTCACTCATTCATGTCGTTTGATTTAAAGAATCTTGTCGCAGCCCGGATGGGCGAAAATTACGATCTGCATAGCCAGTACCTCAATCCGACCTTGGTTGAGGTATTACAGATTACCGGTTTCGACAAGGTTTATACCCGGGCCGAAGGAGCTTATCTTTACGATCAGGCCGGGAACGCTTATCTGGACTTTCTCAGCGGGTACGGCGTCTATAATATGGGGCGGAATCATCCGGTGATCAAAAAAGCAATTCGTGATGCGCTTGATCTTGATCTGCCCAATCTGGTGCAATTGGATTGTTCACTGTTGAGCGGGCTCTTGGGCGAGGCGTTGCTCAAAAAAACGCCTGATCATCTGGGAGCTATCTTTTTCTGTAATTCTGGGACTGAAGCGATCGAAGGAGCGCTGAAGTTTGCGCGAGCAACAACCGGCAGGGCAAAGATCGTCAGCCTGAAAGGAAGTTACCACGGTCTGAGTTATGGCTCGTTATCCGTGACTGGGAGCGAAAATTTCCAGGAAGGATTTGGTCCGTTTCTCGCCGACACAGCGCGAGTGGAGATGGGCGATCTGATTGGTCTGGAAACACTTCTGCGCAAAGGGAACGTCGCCGCATTCCTGTTCGAACCGATCCAGGGTAAAGGGGTCAATTTTCCGGAGGACAATTTCTATCCTCAAGCACAGGCCCTTTGTCGGAAGTACGGTACACTGGTGATTTGTGACGAGATCCAAACCGGCTTAGGGCGAACCGGCAAATGGTGGGGATTCCAACACTGGAACCTGGAGCCAGACATAATGACCGTGGCGAAGAGCTTGAGCGGTGGATTTGTCCCATGTGGAGCGATCATCAGTCGGCGTTCGATCTACCAGAAAGTGTTCAGTCGGTTGGACCGCTGTGTAGTGCACTCAAGCACTTTCGGACGAAACAATCTGGCGATGAGCTGCGGTCTTGCTACTCTCAACGTGCTCGAGGAGGAAAAGCTAATCGAAAACTCCGCGGCAATGGGCGAAAAATTGCTCTCGAGGCTGGATGAATTCCGTGAGAAGCATTCCTTGATCAAGGAAGTGCGCGGGAAGGGACTCATGATTGCCATCGAGTTCCGTGAACCGCCGCAGCTCGGCTTAAAGCTGGCCTGGCGACTCATGCATCGGATCGATCGAGGTCTGTTTTCCCAATTGATTGTCGTCCCAATGTTGAGTCGGCATCGAGTTTTGACGCAGGTTGCCGGTCATAACATGGATGTGATCAAAATCCTGCCTCCGCTCAATATCACCGACAAAGAGGTCGATCATTTTATTCATGCGTTGGATGAGGCAGTCAAAGCTTGCCGCAAATTCCCAGGTCCAATCTTAGAGCTTGCTTTGAACACGGCTCGGAAGAATGGGAAGCGTTTGAAGAACAGTGCTATCCACTTAAACAAGAACAATAGATCGGGCTCGCGCCTCGTCGAGAACCGGTACGCTTCGCACGAATGAGGGGTGAGTCCTCTCAGGGTCTTGGGACGCTTGGCGAAATTGTAGGCTGCCATCAAGATGCCTCCGGAGCTGGTTACGTTTGACAGTCGCTTTCTTGCGTGTTGGTTCATTCACTCCACCTGATCCTGGGTCTTGCGTGTCTCCCTCGGAGAGCTCTCTTCTCCCTGGGAAATAGTAGGATAGAGTATGATAGATTGGGTTGTAATATAGCAACCAGATGCAACATTGGGCTATGCCCAGATCTTCTACCCTCAAGCCTACCTTCAGATCAACTCGCCAGCGTCGAGGAGTCGCCGCATGATGTGTAAACGTTCCTCCCCGCCTTTCTTCGACCAGTAAACGTCAGCAGCTTTTCTTCGTCTCCAAAGCTGAGGCAACGGTAGTGTGTGGGCAGCTCAAGGCTCGGAAGGATAATTTTGGGACCAGTCTTACAGCCCCTGACCCCAGCCAAGATCGCTGAAGCAGCCGAGGCTTACAATCTCCTTGAGAGTAGGGGCGTTTCGTTGCTCGC
>Ga0075362_10000429_pt1 | contig 12155 bp, 9 predicted proteins | sample EndMetdeltDD1762_FD_71397 | JGI IMG/M metagenome (GOLD analysis project Ga0075362, IMG submission 71397) | Populus endosphere microbial communities from Tennessee, USA - Endosphere MetaG P. deltoides DD176-2 | ecosystem: Host-associated > Plants > Roots > Endosphere | place: USA: Tennessee...
AATGCGGTCGGACGTGGCGTTGTTGAACTCGGCCGCGTCGAGCAGACCGCGGTCCATCGCGGCGACGATTTCGCCGCCCGGCAGCGCGTTCACGGCGGCTCCGAGGCCGGTGAATACGTCAATCGAGATACCGACCGTGCGGAATTTGAGGCCGCGGAAGTCCTCGAGACGCGCCATCGGCTTCTTGAACCAGCCGAGCGGCTGCGTCGGCATCGGGCCGTACGGGAACGACACGACGTTGCCGCCGATCGACGCATACAGCTTCTCAAGCAACTCCTTGCCGCCACCGTACTTGTGCCAGGCGAGCAGCATATTCGCGTCCATCGCGTAGCCCGGGCCTGAGCCCCAGAGCGCGAGCGCGGTCTGCTTGCCGTAGTGATAGACCAGCACGCCGTGGCCGCCGTCGAGCGTGCCCTTCGACACCGCGTCGAGAAGCTGGAACGCCGGGACCACCGCACCCGCCGGAAGCACCTCGATCCTGAGGTCGCCGCCGGTCATGTCGTTGACCTTCTTGGCGAAGTCCTGGGCGTATTCGTGGAAGATGTCCTTCGAAGGCCACGTGCTCTGCCAGCGCATGCTGACCGGCCCTTGAGCGCTGACAACGCTCGGCGCCGCGACCGCCGCGGCGGTTGCGCCGGCAGCGAGCATGAACCTGCGGCGCGACGCGACTTTGGATTCCAACGGATTGCTGGCCATTTCAAACCTCCCTCGGCGATGGCGGCCTCTGGGGGCCGCTTACATTCTGCGCCACGGAAACCCTATTGGTATTCCATAGGCTATTCCTTAGTTTGGACAGATCGGCGACGTTCCACAAGCCTCGAAATGCCGCAAGACCTCAGCCCTTGGTCGCGTTCCCGCGAAAGTGAAGTCGGGCCGGTCGCAGGCCGTCGTTGGGGCGCGTAACTAGGGAATGTTCGCCCGCCGCAGAATCGACAGGATTGTCGCCCCTTGAAAATCCGTTTTCGTCTTGGCCATGCGGCCCGCGACCACAGGAGATCGCCGTGAGCGCCATTTTCTCGACACTCGCCACCATCTGGCGGCTGGCCGTGCCCTACTTCCGCTCGGAAGATCGCGTGGCGGGCCGCGTGCTGCTGGCCGCGGTTGTCACCATCGAGCTCGCGATCGTCGGCATCAACGTGCTGATCAACCAGTGGAATGCGCGCTTCTACAACGCATTGCAGGAGCGTGTCTGGGATACGTTCGTGCGCGAGCTTTGGATCTTCTGTCTGCTCGCGGGCGCCTACATCGTGCTCGCCGTCTATCAGCTCTATCTCAATCAGTGGCTCCAGATCCGCTGGCGAACCTTCCTGACCCAGCGCTATCTCGGCGAATGGCTGCGCGACGGAACCCACTATCGCATGCAGCTGACCGGCGATGCGGCCGACAACCCGGACCAGCGCGTTGCCGAGGACGTCAAGCAGTTCATCGATGGCGGCTCGAACGGTGTCGGCATCCTTCCGATCGGGCTTGGGCTGTTGAACGCGACCGTGACGCTCGGATCGTTCGTCGTCATCCTGTGGGGCCTGTCCCAGGCAGCGCCACTCACGCTGTTCGGCATGATCATCCCGGGCTATCTGGTCCTGGCTGCGCTCGTCTATGCCATCGCCGGAACGATCCTGACGCATTTGATCGGCCGGCCGCTCACCGCGCTGAACTTCAATCAGCAAAAATATGAAGCGGACTTCCGCTTCAATCTGGTGCGCGCACGCGAGAACTCGGAGCAGATCGCGCTGTTGCATGGCGAGACCGCCGAACGCGAGCGGCTGAGCGATCGCTTCGGCGCGGTTGCCGCCAACTGGCTGCGGATCATGAAGCGCACCAAGCAGCTCACGTTCCTCACCGCAAGCTACAGCCAGGCCTCCGTCGTGTTCCCCTTCGTGATGGTGAGCCCGGCTTACTTCGCGGGCGCAATGCAGCTCGGCGGCCTGACGCAGACGGCATCGGCCTTCAACAGCGTCCAGGGTGCCTTGTCGTTCTTCATCACGGTCTATCGCGCGTTCGCCGAATGGCGCGCCGTCATCGAGCGCCTCGCCGGCTTCGAGTCTTCGATCGCGGCGGCGCAGGCCATCGGCACCACGACCCCCGCGATCAAACAGGCTGCGGGCGGCGGGGAAATCCGGCTCGACGGCCTGAACGTCGTACTGCCAAACGGAAAGCCGCAGGTCACGGCCGACGGCATTGCTTTCGCGCCGCGCGACCAGGTGCTGGTGAGCGGACCGTCCGGGTCCGGCAAGTCGACATTGTTCCGGGCCATCGCCGGCATCTGGCCGTTCGGCAAGGGTACGGTATCCCTGCCGGCAAACGCCAGGCTGATGACCTTGCCGCAGCGCCCCTATTTGCCCATCGGCACGCTCGCGGCCGCCGTGAGCTATCCGGCGGTCGCCGGTGCTTTTGACGAAGCCCGCATCCGTGAATTGCTCAGCGCCGTCGGCCTGCCCGCGCTCGCCGCACGGCTTGGCGAGGATGCACACTGGAGCCGCATGTTGTCACTCGGTGAACAGCAGCGCCTCGGCATCGCGCGCGCGATCCTGCATGCGCCGGACTATCTGCTGCTCGACGAGGCTACCGCCTCGCTCGACGAGCCGTCCGAAGCCGCGCTGTACCAGTTGTTGCATGAGCGCTTGCCCGGCACGGCGGTCATCTCGATTGGACACCGCTCGACTCTTGCCGAATTCCATAAGCGTCGACTGACGCTCACCCGCGAGGGCGAAGGCTTCAAGGTGAGCGAGGCCGCGCTCAGCCCTCAATCGGGGTGACGCAAGCCGGCGGGCCAGCGGCTGTCAGTCGTTGAAGACCGCGACGGCACGGATCGGCGAGCCGGTTCCGCCGCGCCATTTCAGCGGCAAGCCGATGAACTGGAACGGCCCCTGCCCCAGCAGCGCTTCGAGGTTGCACAGGCTCTCGATGTGCGTGATGTCGAGTTCGAGGCAGGCCTTGTGCACGAGCGCATTGACCGTGCCCTCCGGGCCCGGCCGCATCGAGTCGATGCCGAAGTGCACGATGCCTTGCTGCGCGAGCCACTCGGTCGCCGCGACGTTCACGCCGGAATTGTCGGTCGCATAGGCGGGTTTGGGGAATGTGCGCTCATGATGGCCCGTGCAGAGCAACACGGTGCCGTTCTTTGGCACCGGCAAGCCGGTCTTCTTCACCGCCGCATCAAGATCCTCCGGCGTGATTTCGGCACGCGCCGGAATGTGCCGCAGGTCGATGCAGATGCCCGGCACGATGCAGTTCTCCAGCGGATACTCGTTGATCGGCTGGCCTTCCTTGCCGAAGTGGCGCGGCGCATCGATATGCGTGCCGCCGTGATCCGGCATGGTGAAATACATCACGCTGTTGCCCTGAATATTCCCCGAGTCGGCAAACGCCTCCTCATGAGTTTTCCAGACGCCGTGAATGATGGGCGGCTGCCCGGGATAGCTCGGCGTGCGGTGATAGAGCTCGCGGGAGAGATCGACGATGCGCATTGCTTTCTTGTCCTTCCGCCGCTGTGCTAGTCTTTCAACATCGCATACTCACAACAGCGCCGGGGATCAACGCCATGGGAAGAGCACGTTGCTGCTTGCTGGCCGCCCTCGCGGTGTTCGGAAGTTCAGGGAGTTTCGCCTTGGCGGCAGACATTCACGTGATGAGCGGCGGCGCGCCGAAGGAAGTGCTGGCCGTGCTGGTGCCGGAGTTTGAGAAGCAGACCGGGCACAAGCTGCACTTCACCTACATCGTCATCAATCAAATCCAGCAGAAGCTTTCGGCCGGCGAAAAGCCCGATCTGGTGCTGATGCCGGTGCCGGCGATCGAAGCGCGCATCAAGGACGGCACGTTCCGCAGCGACGCGTGGGCGGCGCTCGGCATTGTGAGCATCGGGATGGTCGTGCGCGAGGGCGCGCCGAAGCCGGATATCTCGTCGATCGAGGCTTTCAAGCAGGCCATGCTGAACGCGAAGTCGATCGTGCACGCCAATCCGGCCGCCACGCCGAGCGGCGCGCATTTCGCCAAGACCTGGGAGCAACTCGGCATCGCCGACGCGCTGAAGTCCAAGCTCATCTTCCGCAATGCGCTGGACGGCGGCGTCGCGGCTGTCACCAAGGGCGAAGCCGAGATTGGCCTCTATCCCTTAAGCGAAGTCATCCACGAGAAGGGCGTGACGGTTGTCGGCCTGATTCCGCAGCAGGCGCAGCTCAACAACGTCTACGGGACCGCCGTGCTTGCGGCGAACCCGTCGCCCGAACCTGCGAAAGCGTTCGTCAAATTCCTCGCCGATCCTTCCAATGCGAAGCACTGGAAGGATGGCGGGTTCGAGCCGGCGAAGTAAGCGCGGGCGACCGCGGGACGAAGGCGGCAGGGCCGATCAGAAGCGATAGTTCAAGCCGGCTCGCAGGATGTGGTCGGTCACCCGCGTGCTGATTGCCGCCGTGGACGTCGTGGTCGAAACCCCGACGAAACGGAAATCGCCGACGGTGATGATAATTGGCAGCGTGCTGGCCGAGCCGGAGACGCTCGCACCGACCGAGCCAAGGTCCATGTAGAGATATTCGAGCTTGGCGCTCCAGCGTTCGGAGAAGCGGTATTCACCGCCGGCACCGGCAACCCAGCCGGCGCGCGTGGTCTTGGCGCTTGCCACTGCAAGCGCCGCGCCGCCGCTCGGGCCGATCGCGTAGTCGGAGCCGATTTCACCGACTGCCAGACCACCCGTTACGTAGAGCAGCAGGTTCGGCTCGACCAGCCAACCGGCGCGGCCGCGGAAGGTGCCGAACCAACGCAGGCGGGTATCGGCTGACGCAGTCAGCGTCCCGGCCGGGCAGCCCGCCGTTATGCAGAATCTGCTGCTGCCGCGCTGGCCTGTGGCTTGCGCGTCCGCTTCGAGCCCGAGGATCCATTGGTTGAATTTCAGATTGTAGCCGATCTGACCGCCGCCCAGCCAACCTTCCATTTTGGCGCGGTCGCTCAACGAAGCGGTCGTCGTCGCGCCGGGAACTGTGGTCGTTGCGATCACAGTGCCGCCAAGCGTGGTCTGGGTGATCGTACCGACGGTCGTGTCGGTCGCACTGAGTGTCGAATTTGCGCGTCCGAAGCTATAGCCGCCGTTCAGCCCGATGTAGAATCCGGTCCAGTTGTCGACGACGATGGGTCGGGGCGGAGCCTTCACGGGAAAGTCGGCGGCCACCGCTGGCAGCCCCGACGTCAACGCCGCGAGCACGGCCCCGAGACATGCGATTCGCTTCATATTCGCTCCCCTGCGATTGCAGGCAGGATCGAAGCGAAACACGCTTGGCGCTAGTGCAGAAAAGCTACATCCCACGCCAATAGGGCCGTTTCCGCAGCCGGAACGGTATTCTGCTATGGGCACCTCTCCAAACGGAGAGGTGCGTTATCGACGGCTACGCGGCCGCCTTGGCACGGTTCGCCGCAATGCGGCGATCGACCAGCGCGACCTGATCGTCGATTGCCTTGAGGCTCAGACCCTTCTGCCGGGCGATGAGCTGCACCAGCTTGTCGGCGCGCTCGATATTCGGCGCGCCGTTCTGCAGCGCGCGCGCCGCGGAAGCCGGGCGCACCAGCGACTGCGCGGCCGCCGCGTACTTCTCATACGGCACGAGGTCGGCCGGATTGGACCCGAGCTTGACGCAAAGCTCGAACACGAAGTCGTACACCGCCTTCGAGGTCGCGGGGTCGGAATGGACGGCCTCCTGCGCGGTGCGCATGCCGTCCTCTGTCACGCAGCGATAGTTTCCGGCGAGCAACATCGCCCATTTGGCGAGCGGCACGAAGATGCCGTCATACACACGAAGCTTCACCGGCAGCTCGATCTTCTCGCCGCCGACGTCGAAGCGGATCGCGTCGATCTCCTTCTCGAGCTGGCGAAGGATCGCGGTGCCCTTCTCATCGTCGAATCGCGCGGCCTTGAAGTTGGTCGGCAGCGTGACCATCAGCTCGTTGGCCTTGCCGTCCGGCGGGCGGATCGCCTGCGGATCGGGGCTGCACAGTGTCAGGAACTTCGGATCGAAAGAGTCCCAGACGCGCGCGTCGGTGTAGGCCGGCTCCAGCGCCGCGTAGTCGAGGCCGGGGATGCGCTTCACATATGGCAGCGGCGGCATGTTCATGATCGACATGCACGGCACCTTCGACTTCGCCACCGCGTCGAGCAATTCGCGCACGCCCGGCGAGCGATACTGCGGCTCCTGCATGGCGAGGCAGATGAGATCGTAGTCGGCGGGGTTCACGCCCTGCGCGCCCGACGCCGTGATCTTGCCGGGGAGATTCTTGGACTCGAGCAGCACCGGGTCCTTGCGGCCCTTCACGGGAAGGCGGACCTTGATGCCTTCTGCGTTGATCAGGTCGGCTTCCGCCGGGAGGCACACGTGATGGATCTTGTGGCCGCCGAACAGCATTTTCGAGGCCAGCAGCGAGCCATAGGCCGCACCAAGAATGAGAATGTTATACGGCATGGCGAAATTTGCTCCGTGTCGCGGTCAGCAATGTGACTGATCAGGCGTTGACTTGAGCCGCGCATGCTATTCGGCCCGTCAAACCGATGCAATCGGCTTGGCGCGTGGACCGCAATTGGAGCAATGTTTTGCGATCAGCCGAGGGCGCGGAGCTGCTCGGGCTGCATCTCTTGCGGCGCCGCGGCGTCGTCATGCGTGAGATGCCGGAACGCCTCGATCGTAGTCGGACGGCCGAGGAAGAAGCCCTGCGCCTCGTCGCACATCTCCCGGCTGAGGAACGCGAGTTCGGCGTCCGTCTCGACGCCCTCCGCAAGCACCGGCAAGCCGAGCCCGCGGCCGAGGCCGAGAACGGCGCGAACGATCGTCGCCGCCTGCTCGTTCTTGTCGATCGAGCGGACGAAGGAGCTATCGACCTTGATCTTGTCGAACGGAAACGCCCGCAAGTTGGAGAGCGACGAGTAGCCGGTGCCGAAATCGTCCATCGCGATGCGCACGCCGAGCGCCTTGAGCTGGCGCAGCGTCGCCAGCGCGCGATCGAGGTCGCGGATCAGCGCCGTCTCGGTGATTTCCAGTTCGAGGCGCCGGGCCGGCAAGCCGGTCTGCAACAGCACTTCATGCACCAGATGCGGGAAGTTGACGTTGTGGAGCTGCGCGGCCGACACATTCACCGCGACCGTCAACGAGCGCGTCCAGGCCGCGGCTTCGCGGCACGCCGCGCGCAACACCCATTCGCCGATCTGGAGAATGATTCCGCTTTCTTCCGCGATCGGAATGAAGACTGCAGGCGAGATACTGCCCTGCGTCGCATGCTTCCAGCGCAACAGAGCCTCGAAGCCGACAACCTCGCCGGATTTCATGTCCTGCTGCGGCTGATAGACGACGCTCAACTCGCGCCGGGAAATGGCGTGGCGCAGATCGTGCTCGATCAGGCGGCGGTCGCGCACCTCGGCGCCCATCGCCGCCTCGAAGAATCGATATGTGCCGCGCCCTTCCGATTTGGCCCGGTAGAGCGCCGTATCGGCATGGCTCATCAGGAGATCGCGGTCGGTCGCGTCGTTCGGACACATCGCGATGCCGATGCTGCTCGACACCAGCGCCGAGGTCGCCGAGGTCGTATTCTCGGCCCGCAGCGCCTCCAGGATTCGCTCCGCAACGCGGCCTGCGCTGCTGGGTCCCGAAATGTCTGGGAGAATGACGGCGAACTCATCGCCGCCCAGCCGCGCCATCATCTGGTTGGTGCCGAGGACTCCCGTCACGCACTTCGCAACCGTCTGCAACAGGGCGTCGCCAGCCGCGTGGCCGAACAGGTCGTTGACCTCCTTGAAGCGATCGAGGTCGAGACACAGGACCGCGAGGCTCTGTCCGGACGCCTTTGCGCTCTCGATCTCCTGATCGAGTTTCAGATTGAAGCTGGAGCGGTTCGGCAGTCCGGTCAGCGCGTCGTGGTGCGCGAGGAAGCGGATATGCTGTTCGGCCTTCCGGCGCGCACGCAGGTCGCGCACCGCGATCGCATGGCTGTGTTTGCCGGCGAACTCGATCGGCCGCAGGATCAATTCCACCGGCACCGGCGTTCCGTCGGCCTGACGCAGTTCTGCTTCGACCGGCTGATTGGGACGGCCAAAGAGTTTCAGCCGCGTCGCCTCGTCGGGGAAGTACTTCTCGAGCTTCACGCCGGCCGCATCCTGATTGGCGACGCCGGCGAGAAGCGCGAAGCTGTTGTTCATCGTGGCGACGAAGTCGCCATCACAGACGATCAGGCCCTCGACGGCAGCGTTCGCGAGGCCGCGCATCCGGTCGGTTTCAAGCTCCACACGGCGGCGGTCACGGACGTCGAGCGCGAGCCCGGCAAATGCCAGCACGATGATCATGAAACTCGCCAGCGCGACGCCGATCGCGAGCCAGCTTGTCGGCAGCGCCGACTTCGACACGTAGATGGTCGGATCGGGCAGGATCGAAGCTGCGCCCATGGCGGTGAAGTGATGGCTGCAGATCGCCAAGGTCAGCAGCAAGGCGCCGTAGACGCGCCACGCTGTCACGTCGTGGCGCAGCCCGACCGGCAGCGCGACCGCGCCGATGAGCGCGCCGAGCGCGATCGAAACCGCAACCAGCGTCGGATTCCAGATGATCCAGCCAGCGACCTCGAAAGCTGCCATGCCGGTGTAGTGCATCGCGGCGATGCCACCGCCGACGATCATGCCACCAAGCCACTTGCCGCCCGGGACGACATCCAACACCGCGACCCAAAGCCCAACGCCGGTCAACAGGATCGCCGCGACGAGAGACACGGCCGTCAAGGCAACGTTGTAGCCGCTCGAGACGCCGGGCGAGAATGCCAGCATGGCGATGAAGTGCGTCGCCCAGATGCCAAAGCCCGTGGCCGTCGCGGCGACCGCCAGCCAGACGAAACGCATCTGCCCCGTGGACTTGCGGACGTGATGCAGCAGCGTGACGGCGGTCAACGAGGCCAGCGTGCAAATCACCGCGGCAAGCCCGACGAGCCGGAAGTCGTGCTCGTTGACGATGCAGTTGTACACGGTAAGCATGCGACGCCCGGTGTGAGATTGTCCCCACCGTGATGGGTAAATCCGCTTTGTCACCGTGGGATTAATTGCTGTCACAACCGGGCGAAACGCACGGTTTGCGGCGTACATGTGGTTACGCCCTAATGAATCGATCTGAAAATAAGTGCGTCAATGCTACGTGGAAACGCTAGTACAGGCGCAACCTCACTCCTGATTGCACATCCGCGATGACGTGCGAACGGCGCGCGGATTGCTCCGCGCGCCGTTGGTGCCGACGGCTTGCAGGCAGGCGCCGTCAGGTATTGCCGCCCTCGGAGCCACCATCTCCCGGCGGACTGAACGGCCGGTAGGTGACCGGGGTCGGTGCCGGGTCGGGCGCTGGCGCCGGCGCAGGGGCCGGAGCTGGCGCCTTCGGTTTCGGAGCAGCCTTTTTCGGCGCTGGCTTCTTGGGAGCAGCTTTCTTCGGCGCGGCCTTCTTTGGCGCAGCCTTCTTCGCCGACTTCTTGGCGGGCTTCTTTGCCGACTTCTTCGCTTTCGACTTCTTCGCGCTGGAACGCTTCGCGGCTGATTTCTTTTTCAGCGTCGCCTGCTTCTTCTTGGACTTCGCTTTCGTCTTGGACTTCGACTTCTTCTTACGGGCAGCCATCTCGATCTCCTCTCGCTTGTCGCGCGACCCATCGAGCGGCGTGAGTGATGTCCGCAAGCCGACGCGTCCACGAACTCAGAGCGTCGACATACTAGGGGGCAATTGCGATTCGCTGCGAGTCCTTCGCGCCGTGCTGCACCGAATTCAGTGCGTCCGGCCTCGGCCCGCCATAGGCCCAGTCGAGCAGCTCGATGGTGTGCACGACTGGAACGGCGCTCGCCGGCTGGATGTGAGTGAGGCAGCCGATGTTGCCGGTCGCAACCACGTCGGCACCCGTCCGAACGATGTTGGTCACCTTCCGATCGCGCAGCCGGTTCGCGATGTCGGGCTGCATCATGTTGTAGGTGCCGGCCGAACCGCAGCACAGATGTGGCTCCGCAAGCTCGCGCACCGAGAAGCCCGCACGTGCCAGCAAGTCCTTGGGTTGTCTGGTGATTTTCTGCCCGTGCTGAAGCGAGCAGGAGGCCTGATAGGCAACCGTCAGCCCGCTCGGCTGGGCCGGCGCGCCGAGGTCGAGGCGCATCAGGTACTCGGAGACATCGAGCGCCAGCGCCGAAACCCGCGCGGCCTTTGCGGCGTAGACCACGTCGTTGCGCAGCATGTAGCCGTAGTCCTTGATGGTCACGCCGCAGCCCGAGGCCGTGATCACGATCGCGTCGAGCCCTGCCCCGTCGATCTCGCGGGTCCACGCATCGATGTTGGCGCGGGCCTGCGCCAGCGCCTGGTGCTCCCGGCCCATGTGATGGACGAGCGACCCGCAGCACGCCTCGCCTTTCGCCAGCACCACCTCGACGCCGTGGCGGGTCAGGAGCCGGATCGCCGCCTCGTTGATCGAGCCGGCCAGCACAGGCTGGGCGCAGCCTTGCAGCAGAGCCACGCGGCCTTTGCGCGCGCCGCTGGCCGGGAACACGCCCGGCCCCTCGTAGGACGACCGGTTCGGCAGCCGCGCCGGCATCAGCCGCAGCATGGCGGTGAGCCGCCGCGCGATGCCGAGCCAGCCAGCCGCGACGGGCACCGCCTTGCGCACCGCCACGGCCGGCAGGCGGCCGCGCCACGGCGTCCACGACGCAATCGCCAGCACCCGCCCCGCAAGCCAGCCGGCACCGAGCGCGGCGCGGAACCGCCCCGGATAGGGCAGCACGCTCGCCAGCAGCGCGCGCATCATGCGGTCCGGCCATGGGCGGACGTGGGTCTCCTCGATGTGGGCGCGCGCGTGGTCGACGAGATGCATGTAGTGCACGCCCGACGGGCAAGTGCTCATGCAGGAGAGGCAGGAGAGGCAGCGGTCGATGTGCTTGACGACGTCCGGCGTCGCAGGCCGGTCGTTCTCCAGCATGTCCTTGATCAGGTAGATGCGCCCGCGCGGGCTATCGAGCTCGTCGCCGAGCAGCACATAGGTCGGGCAGGTCGCCGTGCAGAAGCCGCAATGCACGCACGTGCGCAGGATCTTGTCGGCTTCCGCGACATCCGGATCGGCGAGCTGGGCGAGGGTGAAGGAGGTTTGCACGAGACCATTCCCATCGCAATTCGGAGACTTTGTCATCCCCCTTTGGCAAGCGCGCTGACCTGGGCACGCCGCGCCAGCGTGGCGCGATCCATCAGGTGCAGCGCGTCGCACAGTTCGGCCGGCAGATGGCCCGGGCCGCGGCAGCGCTCGGCGGCCTCGGCACCGGCGGCACCGAAGGCAGCAAGGGCAGCGACGGCAGCCTCCATCGGTTCGGCGACGGCGGCAAAGGCGGCCGTGGCGGCGCTGAGCGAACACCCAAGCGCGGTCGACAGTGGCATCATGGGATGGCCGGCCGCGACGGAGACAACCATCACGCCGTCGGTCGCGTAGTCGACCTCCCCGGTCACCGCCACGACGCTGCCGGTTCGGCGCGCCAGCGCCCGGGCCGCCTCGAGCGCCTCGTCCGAGCCGGCGGTCGAATCCACACCCTTGGGCCCCCCGGCGGTCGCGCCCGCAAGGCTCATGATCTCGCTCGCATTGCCGCGAACGATGGTCGGGCGCAGCGCAGCAAGTTCCGCGGCCGCGCGCGTGCGATATGGCGTCGCACCGCAGCCGACCGGATCGAGCACCCACGGCCTGCCGGCGGCATTGGCGGCAATCGCGGCACGCTGCATCGCCTCGACCCAGGGCGGCGAGAGCGTCCCGATGTTGACCACCAGCGCATCGGAGATGGCCAGAAAGTCCTCCGCCTCCTCGACCGCATGCACCATCGCGGGCGACGCGCCGAGCGCCAGCAGCACGTTGGCCGAGACGGTCATCGCCACGTAGTTGGTGATGTTGTGGACCAGCGGCCTGCGGGCGCGCAGGCGCTCAAGCGTTGCAAAGATGTCGAGCGTTTCGGTCATCGCGGCCTCCGTTGTGACGGGCCCACGGCGACAGAATCTTGAGCCATGCGTGATGCATGCGCGTCCTCAAATCCCTCCGCCGGTACGACCCGGATCAGGTTCGACGGGTTGGCGATCGCCTCTCAGCTTCTTGTCGAAGCACCCCGTTGAGACAGGGGAAGGATACCAGAGACGCGGCGGGGCAATAAAGGG
>Ga0075362_10000430_pt1 | contig 12153 bp, 10 predicted proteins | sample EndMetdeltDD1762_FD_71397 | JGI IMG/M metagenome (GOLD analysis project Ga0075362, IMG submission 71397) | Populus endosphere microbial communities from Tennessee, USA - Endosphere MetaG P. deltoides DD176-2 | ecosystem: Host-associated > Plants > Roots > Endosphere | place: USA: Tennessee...
GCCGCGGTCGACGGCTGGCCGTGGTGGTGGGCGCTGGTCCTGCTGCTCGTCGTGTATCTTTACGCTCACTACGCGTTCGCGAGCCTCGTGGCGCACGTGACGGCGATGTTCCCGGCGTTCTTCGCCACGGCGATCGCGCTCGGCGCGCCGCCGCTCGTCGCCGGGATCGCGTTCGGCATCATGTCGAACGTCAACGCGGCGATGACGCACTACGGCACCGGACCGGCGCCGATCGTCTTCGGGGCCGGCTACGTGTCGCAGTCCGCGTGGTGGCGGATCGGGTTCGTGGTGTCGCTGGCGCACGTCGCCATCTGGCTGCCGATCGGGTTTCTCTGGTGGAAGGTGCTGGGACTGTGGTGAAGACATCGAAGACGTATCGCATTGCCGCCATTGCCGGGGACGGCATCGGGCAGGAAGTCACGCCCGCCGCCATCACCGTCCTCGACGCCGCTGCCGCGCGCGGCGGCTTCCGTGTCGAGTGGCAGCACTTCCCCTGGGGATCGCAGCACTATTTCGATCGCGGACGGATGATGCCGGAGGACGCGCTCGACCTGCTGCGCCCGTTCGACGCCATCCTTTTCGGTGCCGTCGGCGATCCACGGATCCAGGACAACGTGACGCTCAACGGGCTGTTGCTGCCGATCCGCCGCGGCTTCGATCAGTACGCGTGCGTGCGCCCCGCGGTGCTCTACCCGGGCGTGCGCAGCCCGCTGGCGGGACGCCAGGGCGGCGACATCGACTTCGTCGTCGTCCGTGAGAACACCGAGGGAGAGTACGCGCAGATCGGCGGCGGGCTGCACGCCGGCGGGCCGTACGAGGTCGCCATTCAGACGGCCACGTTCACGCGCCACGGAACGGAGCGCATCATCCGCTTCGCGTTCGATCTCGCGCGTCGGCGCAACGGCAAGCGCTTACTGACGTCGGTGACGAAGTCCAACGCGCAGGGCTTCAGCATGGCGTTCTGGGATCGCGTGTTCGTCCAGATCGCGCGCGAATACCCGGACATCCGCACCGAGTCCCTGCTCGTCGACGCGGCCTGCATGGACCTCGTCCGCCGTCCCGGCGATTTCGACGTGATGGTCGCGTCGAACCTCTTCGGCGACATCCTCACGGACCTGAGCGCCGCGATCACCGGGAGCATCGGGCTGGCGCCGAGCGCGAACCTCAATCCGGCGCGCACGGCCCCGTCGCTCTTCGAGCCGGTGCACGGCTCCGCGCCGGACATCGTCGGCAAAGGGGTCGCGAACCCGCTGGCGACGATGCTCGCCGGCGCGATGATGCTGGACTTCCTGGGCGAGACGGAGACGGCCGCGCGCGTGGACGCCGCCGTGCGCGCGGTCCTCGCCGAGGGACGGTCCGTCACCCCGGATCTCGGCGGCACGGGCACGACGCGCGGCGTCACCGACGCAGTTCTCGCGCGGCTGTAGGGCGCCGCGGTCCGATTACGTGCGGGGCGCGCGTTCGTAGGCCATGGCGCCGACGACGTTGCCTTCCGTGTCTTCGAACTTCGTCAGGACGCCCACCGTGGGGACCGGCGCCTTCTCCATGATGATCCGTCCGCCATTCGCCTTGACGGCGGCGGTGACGGCGTCGAGATCGCCGACGGCAATCGTGCACTCGAAGCAGTTCGGGCCGCCCGCGCCGCGCGGCTGCTGCCGCTGGTGCAGCAGCCCCTGCACGCCGGGATGATCGTCGTCGCCGGTGTGCACCAGATAGAAGTCCGGCGGTCCCCAGGGCTCGAAGCGCCACTGGAACACGGCTTCGTAGAAACGCCGGCAGCGTTGGACGTCGTCCGCGTGAATCGCGAAGCTCGCAAGATTGGCAGGCATGCGCGAAGGGTACGCGGCTTGTGCGCCTGACGCAATCCCGCTACTCTGACATTCGATGTCGCGAATACGACATACGCCGGAGGACGAGCCGCACTTCCTGATGCGGACGCTCGCCGCGGAGTTCACCGACGGCGACGCCGTCGCCCCGCACGCGCATCGCTGGGGACAGTTGATTTACGTGACGTCGGGCGTGGTCACCGTCTCGGCCGAACGCGGATCGTGGGTGGTGCCGCCGCACTGGGCCGTGTGGGCGCCGCCCGGCGTCCGCCACGGGCTGCGCTTCACGGGAGCGGCGTCGCTGCGGACGATCTACGTCCGCCCGGATGTGATGAGCCCGTCGGCCCGCAGCGCGGTCGTGACGGTGTCGGCGCTGCTGCGCGAGCTGATCCTGCGCGCGACTCAGCTGCGCATGATCGACGCGCGCCAGCCGACACACCGCGCCCTCGCCGATCTGATCGTCCACGAATGCTCGGCGTGCTCGACGTCGCCGCTGGATCTGCCGCTGCCGCGGAGCCCGCGTCTCCGCCGGGTGGCGCAGCACCTCGCGGAGCGGCCGCGCGATCGGACGAGCCACGCCGCGCTCGGCAGGCGCTTCGGGATCGGCGCCCGCACGCTCGAGCGCGGCTTCGCCGCCGAAACGGGCCTCTCACTGGGGCAGTGGCGCCGGCAAGCGCGTTTCATGCACGCGCTGCGGCTGCTCGGGACGGGCGCGTCGGTAAAACGCGTGACCGTTGACGCGGGCTACCGCACGCCGAGCGCGTTCATCGCCGCGTTCCGCGCCGCGCTGCATACGACGCCGGGCCGCTATTTCAGGGACGCCGGCACCTGACCGTTCGACTCGACGCTGGAGAGCTCCTCGAACACCTTCGACACGCCCATGAAAGCGTCGACGACGTCGGGATCGAAATGCGTCTCCCGTCCGTCCGCGATCAGCTTGACGGTGTCGTCGTGGGACAGGCACGGACGGTATAGCGACCGCGCGCGGACGGCGTCGTACACGTCGACGAGCGCCATGATCCGGCCGGCCACGGGAATGTCGTTGCCGCGGAGGCCGCGCGGATAGCCGGTGCCGTCCCATCGCTCGTGGTGGGTGTAGACGATGTCCTTCGCCATCTGCAGCGTCGCGTCGTCGCGGATGCCCACGCGCGATTCGGCGCGGAGGATGACGTCGCGGCCGAGCTCCGGGTGGCGGCGCATCTCGGCGGCTTCCTCGGACGTCAACGGACCCGGCTTGTTGAGCACGCGGTCGGGAATGCCGACCTTGCCGATGTCGTGCAGCGGCGCGAGCTGCGACAGGAGCTCGACACGCTCGCCCGTCAGGAAGTCGCGGAACGAGGGATGCCGCGAGAGCGGCTCGGCCAGCAGCCGCGCGTACTGCTGCGTCCGCAGCGAGTGACGGCCGGTCTCGGCGTCGCGCACTTCGGTCAGCGAGAGCAGCGTCTGCACCATGAGGCGCTGCGCCGCCGTCTTCTCCAGGCTCGCGCGCGTGGCGCGGCTGCGCTCGACGGTGAAGCGCGCCAGCATCATCACGGCCGGCGTCACGAGCACGCAGAACGTCGGCGGCAGGGGAGAAACGTAGAGCCGCCGCGACGCCAGCAGCCACGTCGCGCCCCACCAGAACGCCGCGATGAACCCGGCGGCGCTGAACAGCCCCGCCGTCACGCCGGACGAGGCGAAGAGCACCGCGACGGCGGCGCCCGCGATCACGACGACGAGCGTGTCGATCGACGCGCCAAGCGGCGAGCGGTGCACGAAATCGCGCTGCAGCAGGTTGTCGATCGCCGTCGCCTGGACTTCGACGCCGACGAACTGCGTGTCGAGCGGCGTCGCGACGACTTCGCGCGTGCCGAGCGCGGTCGTGCCGACCAGCACGATCTTCCCGCGCAAGGCGTCCCCCACCGAGCCGTCGAGCACGTCGACGGCGGAGACGTACGGGAACGTGCGCTTCTTCCCGCGGAATCCGAGCAGCAGGTTGCTCTTGCCGTCGAGGGGCACGTCGAGATCCCCGATGGACAGCGTCGAGGCATTGACCGTCGAGACGCGCAGCGCCGGACTCGAGGCGCCGGTGGCGGCGGCATACGCGCTGAGCGCCAGGCTCGGGTACACGCGTCCGTCGAGCTCCGCCACCAGCGGCGCCCGCCTGAGGATGCCGTCGGCTTCGGGTGCGGCGTTGAGGAAGCCGGACCGTGTCGAGGCCTGCGCCAGGATCGCCAGGTTGCACACCGCGCCGGTCGCGTGGAAGAACGGCTCCGCTCCCTCTTCGCCGGGCGCCCGGACGACCGCGAGCGGGAGCGGATGCAGCACGCAGGCACGCGCCGGGGGCGCGCCGGGATCGAACATCAGCCCGTAGCCCAGGACGACGCCGCTCTCGCGGAGCACCGACGCGAGCGCCTGGTCGGAGGCCGCGGCGGATGCGGCGGTGTCGTGGCGATCCGATTCCGCGAAGACGACGTCGATGGCGATCACGGCGGCGCCGGCGGTGCGCAGCGACGAGATCAACTCTCCCATCACGTCGCGCCGCCACGGCCACTGGCCGACCGACGCCAGGCTGCGGTCGTCGATGTCGACGATGGCGACCCGCCCGGCCGGCGGACTCGTCGCGGCGGCGCGCACGACGACGTCGTAGGTGGCGGCCTCGAGGCGCGCGAAGAAAGGCGGACGGTAGATCGCAAGCGCCGCCGTGATCAGGATCGGCGCGACACCGCTGAGGAACACGAGCCGGCGGCGGGGCGGACGTGAGAGCTTCACCGGCGCGTCACCTGACCGTGATCTCGACCCGCCGGTTGCGGGGCTCCGCCGTGTTGTCGCGCGTCTTGACGAGCGGATCGCCTTCGCCGTGCGAGGTGACTTCGACCAGCGGCTCGGCGAGCCCGGCGCTCAGCAGGATGCCGCGCACCGCGGTCGCGCGCCTGAGTCCGAGCGCGAGGTTGGACTTCCGGTCGCCCATCGTGTCGGTGTGGCCCACGATGACGACTTCCGGCACCGGCAGGGCCTTGACCGCGTCGAGGATGGCGGGCACGAGCGCGGCCGACGCGTCGGTCAGCGTGTCCGACTCGAACTTGAACTGGAGGATGAAGTGCCGCGGCGGCGGCGGCAGCGCCGCGATGGCCTCTCCGAAGAAGCGCTTCACCTCGTCGTCGCTCAGGGTCCGCATCGGACCCGGTGCCGCGTGTGCCGTCGTCTGCACGGACGCCCTCGGAGTGGAGAGATCGATCGAGCCGAATTCGTTCGAGACGCGGATGCGCCCGGTGATGCCTGATTCGGGATCGGGCAGGAGCACGATGAGCGCGGGCGCCGGCGGCGGCACCGGCGCCGCCGGGGCGGTTCGCCTCACGCCGCACCCGGCGGACAGCAGGGCGGCCAACAGTCCCGACAGGAGCCACGCGCAGCCGCGCGCCGAGCGAGCCACGCGGTGCGTCGCCTCCTAGTCTCCGACGCGGATCGCGACGGTCGTGCCCCGCACGCCGACAATGGCCGACGGAGCCTCGAGACGAATCGAGTCCGGCGCGATCTTCGCCATGCGGCCCGAGACGTAGACGGCGACACCGCGGACGAACTTGAGGACCATGCCGAGGCCGCCTTCGCCCGGCGAGTAGACGTAGCGGTCGACCTTCACTTCGCTGTTCGGCCCGAGCGACACGCGGGTGTCGTCCCGCAGCGTCACGCCGATCGAGCCGTCGGCCGAGGTGCGAAGCGTGTCGGTCGCGTAGATGGGATCGCCGGGTCTCGCCGTCACGGTCCCGCCGGCGCGCACGATGGCCGCGGAACCGGAGACGGTCTTGATGTGGCCCGCCGGCACCGGCTGCTGCGCGGCGACCGGGGTCACGGCCCCGACGACCATCGCGAGACCCACCAGGCATCTCAGACCGCTCATGTGATCCTCCCCGCTGACAATTGCCACCGCGAACTTACGATCCTGTCGCCGGCGGCAGGCCGGCCGCCCGTAAACACGGGCTGTCCAGGGTGCGGCACCGACACATTGCACCGGCCGTGCCGGGGCCGCACACGGCCGTCCGGGCCGGGGACGCCCGGCCGGCTTCCTTGCCTGTGTTACGTGAAACTACGTAACGATTACGTATAATGCCGTTATGGGGGCAGCGAACCCGTTCGTCTACGGCGAAGTGGTGACGGCGGCGGCATTCACCGACCGCGACGAGGAGCGGGCCCGGCTGGCCCGCGACCTGGCCGAGGGGCAGAAGGTCTTCCTGATCTCGCCGCGCCGCTACGGCAAGTCGTCGCTCATCCGCGGCGTCATGAAGACGCTCGCCGCCGACGGCGTCCTGACGATCGAGGTCACGGTCGCGGCGTCGAGCTCCTACGTCGGCTTTCTCGAGGCGTACGCGCGCGCCCTGCTCTCCGCCGAGACACAGGTCAGCAGCCTGCGCCGCCTGGCGTCCGAGCTGCTGAAGGGCGTGCGGCCCGAGCTGCGATTCGACGCGCCGGCGGCCGGGCAGCCGCGGTTCTCGTTGACGTTTCCGACCGTGCGGTCCGCGCGCGACGCCTCCAGGCTGGCAACGGAGGTCTTCGCGCTGCCGGGACGGATCGCCGAGGCGCGGCGGCAGCGGCTCGCGGTCGCGCTCGACGAGTTCCAGACGATCGCGGCCTTCGACGGCGGCAACGTCGAGCACGCGCTCCGCGCCGCCGTGCAGGAGCAGCGATCCGTCGGGTACGTGTTCGCCGGATCGGAGCCGTCGCTGATGGAACGCATGCTCACGCCGCGCCGGCCGTTCTACAAGGCAGGCCCGGTCATCAGGCTCGGCAAGATCGACGAGCGGCTCTTCGCGGAGTTCATCGAGACGAAGTTCGCGCGCAGCGGCATCCGCCCCGAGGACGGTCTCGGCGCGGCGATCGTCGAGCTGGCCGGCAATGTGCCGTACGACGTCCAGCGGCTCGCGCACGAGACGTGGGACGACGTGCGCGCGGCGGGGCGGAGAACGGCGGGCCTCGAAGACCTGCACCTGACGCTGAGCCGGCTGCTCGACGAGCAGCACACGGTGTTCGAGGAAGCGTGGCAGCGTCTCACGCTGGCGCAGCGCGCCGTCCTGCGCGCGATCGTGCTCGAGGAGGGGCGCGAACTCCTGTCGGCCGGCGTGCGTCACCGTCACCGCCTGGCCGCGGCGTCGAGCGTCCAGTCCGCGCTGGCGGCGCTCGTGCGCCAGGACATCGTCATGAAGGACGGCGCGCGCTACGTCGTCAACGACTCGCTCTACCGGGAATGGATGGCGCGACGGACGATCTGATCCGAGGGGATTTCGCCCTCGGGCTCGCTCGCGTCGCTGTCCAAGCTGAACGGCATCTCGAACGGTCTGTCCTCCGGGCACGGATCTGGCGTGAGGGTGACCGATGTAGTCCGGGTCTTCAGATCCGGCGTTCTGGAGGTGGCACCGTGGGCATCTCTGCCGTTGAATTGCGCTGGCGCAGCTCGGCGCCCTATCTGCTCAGCGTCCTGCGAATCGTGGCGGCGTTTCTGTTCTTTCAGTTCGGCTCGGCGAAGTTGTTCGCGTTCCCGGCGGCGGTGATGCCGAACGGCGGGACCGCCGAGCTGATGACGCAGGCCGGCATCGCGGGCCTGCTGGAAGTCGTGGGCGGCCTGCTGATGTTCGTGGGATTGTTCAGCCGGCCGGTCGCGTTCGTGTTGTCCGGCGAGATGGCGTTCGCGTACTTCATCGGGCACGCGCCGCAGGGGTTCTGGCCGGTGCTGAACCAGGGCCATCCGGCGATCCTGTTCTGCTTCGTGTGGCTCTACCTCTCTTCGGCGGGCCCTGGTCCGTGGAGCCTCGACGCGCTGCTGAGGAAGAGAGGACCGGCGAGAGGTGACGCGTCGGTCACTCCCCACCGGCCGCGTTCGGCCGCATGAGTGAAGCCGCCTCCCATCACAGACCGGGACGGCGATGCTCGACCTGAAAAGATCCAATCTCAGCCGTCTATTCAGGCGTGATGGAGGCATTGGCGCCGTTGGACGAGCTTCAGGCCATTGCCGCGATTGGCGATTGCGTGCGGCGAGGGGCGTACACGGAAGTCGTCGAGTTCGTCGAACGGCTTCCGCAGGTACTCACCCGACGTCCGAAGGTCGCGCTGCAACTGGCGCGCGCATTCCTGCGGCAGGGACACCCTGCGCGCGCCGAAACCGCTCTCGGGGCGGCCGATCTCGATACCGCATCGGACGGCGAACGGCTGGTTCACGCACTCGAGGCCGTCTCGCTCAACCTGGTTCGTCGAGGCATCTCGTCCGGAATCCTTGAACGTGCGGAGGCCGCGTTCGCCGCACGATCCGCGTCCCTCATCGATCCCGTCGATCTCGCAGAAGCAAAGCGAATTCGCGTTCGGGTTCTTCTCTTCGCGGTGACGTTCTGGGAAGTCTCACGCGGCGCGGCGGCAGCGGCGTTGGAAGAGCTCCCGGACATCGCGACACAGTTGGAGGCCGCGGGGCGGATCGACGAGGCCGTCGCCGCGCGGTTCACGTACGCCGATCGGGCCCCCACCGGGGACGCCCGCCTCGAGGCGCTGGCGCGCGTCGCGACTGACGCCCTCCGTCTCGGCGGCGTGGGGACGGCGGCCGAAGCACACGTCCGTCGCGCCGAGCAGTTCCTGGCCGAGGGGGCCGCGAGCACCGTGATCGACGCGGCGCTTCAGGCCGCGTGCGATCTCTACGCGAGTATCGCTCACCGACACGGAAGCATCGACGTCAAGCGCGTTCGGGCCCGGCTCGCGATTGATCGTTCCCTCGGGGGACTGGAGGAGCTGGACGGGTGCGTGGTCCTCTACCGTGACGCCGGCTTCTCGAGCGGGATGCTCACGACGTTGCTCGATCTGTCGCAACTGTCGCACGTCCGCGGGGACACGGCGGCCGCCTGGCGGTATCGCCGGGAGGCGCTCGCTCTTTCCACGCAGGTCGGGACAGGCCTGTCCCTCGACGCCGATCGCATGGCGCAGATCGATCTGCTCACGCGCGCTCAGAGGCTGGGAGAAGCCAAGGAACTGTGCGAAACGGCCCTTGCGGAAGACCGGCCCCGGTGGGTGCATGCGTCGTACGAGCAGCTCCTCGGAACCGTCTACTCCTTTCTGGACGATCCGGCCGCCGCCGCTGCGCACGCCCGGAAGAGCATCGACCTCTACTCGGCGGTTGGCGATACCGCGTCGGCGTCGAATGCCGTTCTGAAGCTCGCGAACGATCTGGCGTCGATGCGGCGCGATGACGCATTCGACGAGGCCCTGACGCTGCTCCACGACTGGTTGAGGGTCGACGAGACGCAGCAGCGAACCGCTGACGGCATCGCCAAGCGCGGCATGCTCGCACAGATCCACGTTCTACAGTTCCACCACTCGCCGGCACGGCGCGGCGACCGGGCGCTTCTGAGCCAGGCCGACGCGGTGTTGACCGAGGCGGAAGAGGCGACCGCCCGGCTGTCGCCGCGCGAAGCCGCGCGCCAGCGTGGCAGCATCGAACAGCAGCGCGCGCAGGTGTTGCAGCAGGGCGGCGACGAGGACGGCGTGTTCGAGGCATGGCGGAGGGCGGCCGCCCAATACGAACCCGCCGGCCTGAAGATGGAAGCTGCCAATTGCCGGTACATGCTCGGCGTCGGCTATCTGAATCGCGCCAACCTCGAGTTGCTGCCGAATTTCGAATCGGCCGAGAACCATCTGCGGGCGGCGCTTGCGTACTACGACGAGGCGGGCATGCGGCGCCAGGCGGCCGACACGCACGAGATGTTCGCGCGGCTGTATGCCAACGCGGCATCGCGAACGTTGCCCGATCTGGGCGGGCAGTTGTTGGACGCCGCCCTGGATCATCTCAGCGACGCGGAGCGAAACGCAGACGCCATTCGGCGCGAGTTCGACGCCGGCGAGTCGGCGCCGGAGGTTCAACAGGCGAAAGGCGCGCTGGCGGCAAAGGGACAGCGCAACATCGAAATGGCCGTGGAGATCCTCTGCAGACGCCGGCCGGATCCCGCGGAGGCATGGCGGCGCGTACAACGGGCCAAGGCGCGGGCGCTGGTGGATTTGCTCGGCATGAGCTCCGCACCACCGGCACGGGTGCTCTCGGCACTGGCAGCACATCCCGATGGATTGCGGCTAATCGCGGAGGAGCGGGACATCGCGGGCCGATTGCGGAGGGCCTCCGCCAATCAGCGGCCGGCGTTGCGCAGCGAGCTCCATCGCGTGCGCGAGGAGATGAACGGGGATCCTCGATTCCGGGACTACCTGGAACTGCGGACCGGAGCCGCGCTCGACGAGGCCGATCTCGCGTCCGTGACGGCCGGAACCGCGTGCGTGTGCTTCGACTGGACGACCGACGGGGACCGACTCTTCCTCCTCTCGGTGCGGCCCGGCCAGGCGGTTCGGCTGACGCCATTGCCACTGCGAGTACGCGAGGTTCAGGCATTCGTGCACCATGACCTCGCGCCGGAGACGTTCCGGATGACGCTGCGCGATACGCCGGAGGCGCTGGAACGGATGGCCCCCCTCGTGGCCCCGATCGGTCAGCTCGCCGAACCGGAGGAGCTCGTAATCCTCGGGCCGACGGGACCCGTGCACGCCCTGCCGCTGCACGCGCTCCAGGTCGATGGAGACGCCCTGATCGCCCGCAATCCTGTCGTGTATACCTCGAGTCTGACGACGCTGCGCCACTGCCTTTCGCGCGCGACTGCGCGATCGCAGCCACGGTCGGCAGCGCTGTTTGGCGATCCCACCGGCGACCGTCCTGACGCTGCAGCACTCGTGGCGCACCTCGAACGACGGTTCGGCACGCCGGCGCTGCTCGGTGCCGATGTGACTCGGAAGGCCTTTCGCACGGGCGTGGCAGGACGCGAGCTCGTACACTTTCAAGGCCACGCAACGCACGTCCCGGCGGCGCCGCTCAGCTCCTGGCTCGCGCTTGCCGACGGAAGGCTGACCGCACGTGAGGTGTTCGATCTCGCCGAGCTACGCGCCGACCTCGTCACCCTGGCGGCGTGCGAGAGCGCGTCGAGCGCCATCGCCCCGGGGGACGAGCCCCTCGGTCTCATTCCGGCGTTTCTGTACGCCGGTGCCAGCTCGGTGCTGGCCACATTGTGGAAGGTGCACCAGGGCTCCGCCGCTCACACGATGCAGCTCTTCTATGATCGATGGACGGCGCAGCCTGCAGTGGACAAGGCACGCATTCTTCGCGCGGCAGTGCTGAAGACACGCGCAACGGCCGGTTTCGAGTCACCCTACCACTGGGCGGCGTTCGTCCTGCATGGCAGCTGGCATTGATCGGAGACCGTCATGGACGCAGATGACTTGCTGATCGACAGTTCCCTCGTTCCGGATGCTGATGCAGACCAGGAGATGGGGGCGGATGCCGAGGTGCTCACCGACGACGACGTGCGAGGCAGTCGATTGCTGCTCGTCCGCCGCGGCGTGGAAGCGATCGACGTCGATGGGAATCCGGCGGGACTGGTACAGTTCGCCTGCACCTTCCAGCCTGCGGAGGGTGCGCGGTTCGCGTCGGCGCAGTTCCGCCTGCGCTTCACGACACCCAGCGGACTGCGCATCATCGACGTGGCACCGCGTGTCGTCGACGACCCGCATCCCGTCGAGTTCACGCTCAACCGCAAGGGACAGCTGACGATCAAGACGGTGGCCGCGGAACCGAGTGCGGAGATTGGCACCAGCAAGACGTACGTGCGCTATCACTGCCTGGTACAAGGTTCAGGCGAGGGAACGAATCTCGCGCGTTGGGATTTTCGCGAGAACCCGGACCGCCGTGACGGGATCGGCCCGGAACAGATCCTCACCCTGACGATCCCGGCCAGAGGATCGATCGCAGGTGAGGTGCTCGTCGCCGCCCGCCTCGTTCGCCGCGGTCTCAGTGGAGCGGCCGGCGCCGTTCGCGACCTCGTTCTCGGCCCGCGCCCGACCGAACGCTCGTACCCGATCGCACTCGAGATCCCGGCGCAGGCCCCATCCCACGGACCGGGGCGTCTCGTGCGGTTCCTGGGTCCTGCGTAGGTCTCAATCGAGACGGCCAGACGATCCGACGAACAGAGCGGGGCGCGGCACAACGCTTGTGCCAACTGGTCCCGGGACCAGTTGGGACCGCGTGCAGTTTCTGCGAAGCGTCGCGTCCAAACCTGCTGCTATCCTTGCGATCGCCGCGCCTTCAGCGCGCCGAGCAGGCGCCCGATCTCGTCCTCTTTCTCCAGCTGCTCGAACCGCCGGTTCACATCGTCGGCCACGAGCTCCGATTTCGCCTGGCTGACGGCTTCGGTGTGCATCACCTTGCGCTGCATGCGGTCGAAGCCGGCGGCCGGGCCGGTGCCCGTCATCACGAGCTGCGCGTCGCTGGCGCGCTCGAGCGCGC
>Ga0075362_10000431_pt1 | contig 12138 bp, 9 predicted proteins | sample EndMetdeltDD1762_FD_71397 | JGI IMG/M metagenome (GOLD analysis project Ga0075362, IMG submission 71397) | Populus endosphere microbial communities from Tennessee, USA - Endosphere MetaG P. deltoides DD176-2 | ecosystem: Host-associated > Plants > Roots > Endosphere | place: USA: Tennessee...
CGCCCTCGAGGGCGAGCGTGCCGCACCAGGCGAGGGCATATTCGATCCACTTGTAGGTGTGGTAGCCCCGGTGCGTCAGCAGGCGGTGATAGCCCATGCCGATGCCCAGCATGCCGGCGACGCAGTACAGCGCGAGCGCGAGGAGCATCGCCCCGCCGTCGATGAAGAAGAGCGCCGCGATCGCGCCGGCGTGAAAGCCGATCATCGCCAGCGTCGTGACGACGTTCATGCCCTTCTGATGCTTCCGGCCGTACATCTGCGGCGTCGCAGCCATTTCGCGCTCCACGGTATAGAGCGACGATACCAGCCGGGGATGGGCCCGACTGTAATAGTTGTGTCGGTTGTCTGCCCGTCCGTGGCGTGTGCGGCTGATCTCGCGGGGCGACTTTGGGGCTCGGCGACCGGCATTCCGTCAGCGAGCCGCCGGGATTCCGGCGCTAGTTCGCCGCCGATCGCTGCGGATCGTCGATCCAGGCGAGCCGGACCGGGCACTGCGCGGCCTTGGCCGTGTCGCACACGCAGGCCCCTCTGCTGCGGACCGCGCCGCAGGCCGTGCAGACGTCCTCCTTGAAGCACCGGACCTCGGTCCGGTCCACAGGACAGCCCCACATGCTGTTCTCTTCGGCGGTCACATCCTCTGCCAGCGTCACTCGTGTGTGCCAGGAATGGTGTTCCCAGTGAAGGTTCAAGACGTGCTTTGAGCAGCTCATGGCACTACCTCCGCGCAGACCCGCGCAGACGATTGCGGCTCGATTCGAGGTCATCCGATGGCAGTGCAAGACGGATTCCTGCGGCTGTGCGAAGCGAGGAAGTGAGGCGAGCTCGGACGTCGCTACCGCGTTTCGAACTCGAACTCGGCCTGGCATCCACCCCAGACGGTGATGCCCGACGAGCTCCAGATCCAGTTCTTGTAGGCCTCGCAGGGCGTGCTGCTCCGCTGGCGGATGATCCTCACGTTTCCCTTGATCGGCGCGGGGCAGACGCGCTGGACGTCCCGCGTCGATTCGCACACCAGTGTGGCCGTCTTGCCGGTGGCGATCTCACCGGAGGGCGTCCATGACGCCTGGCCGGCTTCGAAGGCGGCCGATCGCACCGCGCCGCCACGCGCGTCGTAGACACACGTGAAGGTCAGCGGCGTCGGCTGCTTGTGCCGATCATCGAGCTTGTACTCGCCGCGACCCTTGACTTCGAGATCCTGGCCGACCTCCTTGAAGGCGGCGCCGGGCTTCAGGTCGATCTGCACCCGCGACAGCAGCCGGTACCCTCGACGCTGCGCGTCGCGGAGCACTTCGCCCTCGACCGCAGCGTGACAGGCCTCGAGCGCGTGCGCCTTGTCCGGCGACAACGCCGGCGTCCGCGTCGCGCTCGTCCGATCGATCGTGTAGGACGCGCGCGTCGCCTCCTTCTTCTTCTCGTCGTAGCGACACGTGAACGCGACCGGCTGCCATTCATAGTCCTGGCTCAGTCTGATCTGCCCCCGCCCGGCGACCTCGATGGTCGTCCGCGATGGCGCTGGCGTCAGCGCCGCGCCCTCGGTCTCGAGCTCGACCTCGGCGCCGCCCGCCGTGAGGCCCTGGCCGATCGCTTTGTCGGCGACTTTCTCCCACATCTTCGAACGACACGCGCGCACCACTTGCGCTTCGCGCACCAGGACCACCGGCGCTTTGGCCGCCGATGCGCCGTTGGCGCCGACGGCGGTGTAAGTGATCGAGTCCACCTTGCCGGTCGCAGGATCCGCCACGCATTCGTAGCGTACGGGGAAGGCCGGTACGTCGATGGCGGGTCGGTAGTCCTCCGTGCCGGCGACGATCAGCTTGCCGTTTCGGCGCGTGGTGACAGCCTTCCGCGAGTCGAACGAGACAGGCATCGCAGGCGGATTCAGCCCCGCCACCGTCGCATCTTCGAACGTCCGCTTCTGTAGAGCCGCCTCGCACGCGGGCAGCACCTCGCGCTGCCCGGACGCCCGCACGACCACGCGGGAAGCAGGACTCGCCGATACCGCGGCGATCAGCACCACGACGACCATCACGACTTTGCCAAGCGAGTTGAGCATTGCGAACCTCGGGCGCTCGATCTGAGCTTTGACAGTATCGGGGAAACGGCCGGCGGGCGTGTAAACGATCGATGGATCCGGGCTTTCGCTCCAAAACCGCATCGCCGTTTCTTCGCGCCCAATCAAGATCGCGCCCGGCGAGCTCATTCCACCGGGTAGCCGAGGGCAATGGCGTTCTCGCGGACGCGGCCATCTCGCGTCAACACGGTGACAAGCGCGGGAGGCTCGGCGAGGATCTCGACAGTGGCGAGGTGCATGGCGTCGAGCGTGCGAACTGGTTCCACCGGAAACGGACGCTTCACGCGGTCGAGTACGTCCTCCGTAATCGCCACGACGTAGCAGCGACGCTCGAACTGCCGAAGTGCGCGCACGGCTGCGCGTTCGGCCTCGGCAGACAGCCTCCCGCTGACACGGGCGCGCACAATCGCACGTGCTGCTTCCGCAAACGTGAGGGAGGAGGTGACCTGCCGCTCCGCGCGTTGCAGCGACTTCAGCACCTGCCTATCGTCCTCGAGCAGGGCCGCGACGAGCGCGCTCGATTCGATGTAACAGGTGCCGGCAGGCGGGGTCTCTTCAGGCGGCGGTTGGCCCGCCGGAGAGGAGCGGGCCCTACGCTTCGCCACGGTCGGCGTCGATCAGTTCAGCGGCCGTGCCGCGCGGCAGGCGGATGCGCGGCCAGTCCTCGGTAGGATTCCCTTGTTCCAGCGGCGGACGGATCGCGCCTGCCGCGATTAGTTCGTCGAAACGGGGCGACGTACGACTCGCCGCCCTCGAACCTGGCGGAACGAGTTCCGCCACGACCCTGCCGTGCGCCGTGATGGCGACCCGTTGGCCAGCTTCGACCCGGCGAATGTATCGGCTGAGGTTGTCCTTCAGTTGACGAACGCCCGTGGAGGGCATGCTTGAATTATAGCCACATGTAGCCACATTCGCAACTGGCCGGAACGCCTGGCCCGTTCTATTGACGATCGCCCGTTTTCGGCAGCTTCAGCTCGCAACGGATGCTGACGCTAACGGTGCCTCGACGGCGTCGAGTTCGGTGCGCCGGACGTACAATCGTGCGCGGCAGACTACTGATGACGGAGAAGGCGGAGCCCACCCTCACGTTCTCCACTGTCGCCGAGTGGGACGCCTGGTTGGCGAAGCACCACGATCGGTCGAGCGCGGTGCTGCTGCGCATCCCGAAGCGAAAGGGGAGCGATCTCACGTATGCGCGAGCGCTCGACGCGGCGCTCTCGTGGGGTTGGATCGACAGCCAGAAGCGCGCGCTCGACGCGTCGGCCTGGCTCCAGCGCTTCTCGCCGCGCACGGCGAGGAGCCCGTGGTCGAAGATCAACCGGGCACGCGCTGAAGCGCTCATCGCGTCCGGCGCCATGAAGCCGGCGGGCCTCGACGAGGTGGAGCGTGCGCGCGCCGACGGCCGCTGGGCGCGCGCCTACGAGGGCTCTCGCACCGCCGAGGTACCCGCGGATCTCGCCACCGCGCTCGCGCGCAACCCACGAGCGCACGCGTTCTTCGACGCGCTCGACCGCGCGAACCGCTACGCGATCCTCTGGCGGGTGCAGAACGCCAAGAAGCCCGAGACCCGCGCGCGTCGTATCGAGCAATTCGTCGCCCTCTGCGCCGCTGGCAAGACCCTCCACCCCACGCGGGAGAAGAAGACGCGCCGGGAATGATGAGCGCGCGCCATTACCCGGCTACATCCGTCGTCCTGGCGCGGACCTGATGCAGCGGTGACCGCACACGCGGGATGCGGCTCATCGCAACTCATCGTATTCTGTCCACGCACCATGTTCCGGGGTAGTTCAGCAGCAGAACGCTCGGCTCGGACCCGAGAGGGCGCTGGTGCGAGTCCAGCCCCCGGACCCAACTCCTGGCGGATCAATGACCGAACGTCGTGAGCCGGACGCCGCGTCGGACCTGCAGGGTGTGAACCCTGGTTACGCAGCGTTCCAAATCGCCAAGGCGCTGCGAACCAGCGAGGAACACGACGATCCGGCGATCAGGGCTCGTGCGACAGAGAAGGCTGCGAAGTGGGAAGCCGTCCTCAACAACATCCTGACTGGCGCGCTGGAGTACGGCTCACGGACCCCGGTCAAGGGGATTCCCGCGTGGGTCACGACGGAAGTACTGACTGGTGGTTTTGCGACCGGCAACCGACTCGCCGGGGGCGCCCTCCAGGAGCATGAGACGACACGGCTATCGACGCTCCCGCGCGTTCCCGAAGGAGAGGAACGGCGCGCCTTGAACCTGCATTGCCTCACCGATGAAGGCATGGCGGCGTTGATGGGCCAGCTCCGGAGCGGCTGCTATGACGTCGCAGTGCCGGAGGAAGGAGCCATGATGGTCGTGGCGTGGCTCGCCGAACACGGCCACGCACAGGCAGCGCGCGAACTGATTGAGGAGCTGGCGCCTTACTTCGCACAACTGCGCTTCTATCCCGTGCCGCTTCAGCAGGCGCGCCATTTCGGCTCCCGCGTGCACGTGAAGACCGTCGCGGAGGTGACCCGTGACATCCGCGCGATCACCCCGAACGAGCGGGTACTGGCGCAGAAGGAAGCGGTGCAGATCTGGACGCCGCTGCACGACCGGATTGTCTCGATGTTCTTGGAGACCGTCGCGGACGGGTGGCCTTGCCGTCACTATCCCGCGGACTGGAACGCTCGGGCTTCGTCGCTCCTCAGCGAATACGACAGCCAGAGCTCAACACGCACCGGCGGAAAACACGACCGCCGCAACGGCCATCAGGCACAGCTGCGACAGCTCCTCCGCCGCTGCGTAGACGATCCGTCAGCACTCGCTGGTCGCGACGTCGGGCGCATTCGGCTGATTCTCAACCGATACGTGCAGAAGCGCGGCGCTCCCAATTCGCCTGAGTGCAAGGAGAGCCGCCAGCGGCAGAGCCTGGACGTTCAGGGTCCCTTGTTCCACGCGATCGCCTCGGTAGTGATTCGGCGGCTCGAACGGCACCCACAGGATGAAGGGTTGGACGACATTCAGGACATCGAACAGGAGGTCAGCGCGGACGAGGCGAGCGCTTCAGCCGTCCCTGTGCGGACGGCACTCCCGCCGTCCTTCCGTCGCAAGATCGAACGCTGTCTCAATGAGACCGTCAGCGCACTCGTCGAGCGCGATGTCATTACCTCCGGCGAAGTGATCGCGCGCGTTCTTCCGCAGGTGACATCGGGAATCAGGGCCGCGGGGCTTTCGGAGCCAACGCTGCGCCCGTTGTATGCAGCGATCTACCGTGCCTTCCGGCGACGCCGTTCGCTGCTGCTCCTGAACCTCGAGAAACAGGTTTCGATTGAGGAACTGCCGTGGGTTGCCGCGATCAATCGGTTCCGAAGCGAGGGTCTGCCGACAACAGACTTGTCGAAACAAGCTCTCGAGGAAGTCGTCGCGCTCGTGGTCACGTCGTTTCCACATGCCATCCTGCCGAACAAGCTCCTTCAGGAGTTGCGTGCGCTCGCCAAGGGGGCCGATGTGCCGATCCCGATCGTCGACGAGGTCGCCGCCGACATCTTCGTGGGGAGGTTTTCTGGCAAGTTTGTCGATGCCGCCCATCGGGCCTCGGAGGTTCTCGACCGTACGCTCTACGCCACGTACTACGCCATCGATTATTCGAAGATACGTCGCATTCGGCCGGTCGCTGAAACGCAGAAGCGAACGTGGTTCTGGCAACGAGCGGGGAGCACGAAAGACGAATTTGCCGAACTGTGCGCATCCCGGGCCGGCGTCTCGCTTGGAACCTGGGATCCTGCGACGAACGGCATGATCATCGAACAGCAACAGATTCTCACGACGCAGAATCTCGCGGCGCTGTTCCTGGCGCTCGGCCTGGCTGATCGGCTGCGAGGTCAACTGCCGGACATGGCGAAACGATGCTTCGTTTGGATCTGCAAGCGGCAGCAGATCAACGCTCGGAAGCGCCACGCGCGGTTGATCATGGTGAAGAACACCGCGTATGCGTGGCGACAGATGATCTTCTTTCTGTCCCTCGCGAGCGAGGACGAGCGGCGCGAATTCCTCGTGTGGGCCGAAGACCACCTCACACAGCAGTCGGACCAATTCCAGCGGCGATTCCGACCGGCGATGATCGGCCTGAAGCTTGGCCTCGACGGTGCGTCGATCGACGCTCACGCGTCAGCCGGTGCCAGACGATTCCTCGGCTGGTCCAAAGACCCGCATTGGTTGCTGGCCAGTGTCGGCGAATGATGACCGCCAGGAGTTAGCCCGTGCCGTGCTGAATAGCGCGGGCGGCCTGTCATGAGCCGACAGAGATGACGATCCTCCTCTCCAGCGGCACGATCATGCTCGAATGTGCTGTTCGCCCGACGGGCTGCGACGTTTGAGCGCAGGCTTTGTCCGCGAGATGAAAGGCGCCGCGGGCTGCGGCATGCACGCGTCGGCACCACGCAGCCATCGTCGGCGCCCTCGGACTATCGCCGGTCGACAAGCATCCGAACTCGCTGGTTGCCCCAATCGGCGATGAACAGCGTGCCGCCGTTCGTCACCGCCAGTGCCGCGGGTGAATTCAGCCGCGCGGCCGTGCCGGGTCCACCGTCGCCCGCGAACCCGGCCGTGCCGTTGCCCGCCACGGTCGTGATGATGCCGCCGGCGTCGACCCTGCGGACACGGTGGCCCATTTCGGCGATGTAGATGTTGCCGGAACCATCAACCGCAACGGCGACGGGTCTATCGAGACTGGCACTCGTCGCCGGACCGCCATCGCCGGTGAAGCCTGCCGTCCCATTGCCCGCCACCGTGCTGATGACGCCGTCGCGATCGACCTTGCGGATGCGGCCGCGTTGCGCGATGTACAACACGCCGTCACCATCAACCGCAACGGCCGAAGGGTTTCCCACGCTCGCTCTCGTGGCTGGACCGCCGTCCCCGCTGGCGCCGTCCGTTCCGTTGCCCGCGACCGTCGAGATGATTCCATTCAGATCGATCTTGCGAACACGATTGTCCCCGGCGATGAATAACGCACCAGTGCGATCGACGGCGAGATCGCTGATGCTCATGCCGGCGCTCGTTGCGGGACCGCCGTCGCCACCGGCGCGGAACGTCCCGTTGCCCGCCACGAGTGTGATCGCGCCTCGAGTGTCGATCCTGCGAATGCGACCGGTGGTGGCCACGTAAATGGCGCCGGACGAGTCGACGGCGACGCCGGAGATGGACCCCTCGTCGTGGACGGAGACCCCTCCCATTCTCGTGATGATGCCGTCCCGGCCGACCTTGCGGATTCCGCCAAACCTCTCCACGATGTAGAGCGCTCCAGCGCTGTCCAGGGCAATCGGATGAAGATACGTCAGACTCAACACGGCACTCGTGGCCTGGCCGCCATCCCCGGTGAATTCGTCGTCAGAGCTCGAGCCCGCGACGGTGGTGATGACGCCGTTCGGGGCGACGGCGCGGATGCGCCCATTGTGCGGGTCGGCGATGTAGAGCGTGCCTTGATCGCTGACCGCGACGTCCCAGGGCTCGTCGAGGCTGGCGCGTGTTGCGGGGCCGCCATCGCCGCCGAACCCGGCCCTGCCGTTGCCCGCCACCGTCGTGATGATGCCGCGCGTATCCACCTTCCGGACTCGGTTGTTCCCGGTGTCGGCGATATACAGCGCGCCCGACCGATCGACCGCGACACGATTCGGCCAGAGCCTCGCACGCGTCGCGGGTCCGCCATCCCCGCTGAACCCCTGCCTGCCGTTGCCGGCCACCGTCGAAATGACACCGTTCCTGTCGACTCTCCGGATGCGCATGTTCGCAATGTCGGCGATGTACAGGATGCCGGCGCCGTCAACGGCCACGCCAGAGGGAGAATTCAGCATCGCGCTGGTCGCGGGACCGGCGTCCCCACTGAAGCCCGGCGTGCCGGTGCCCGCCACCGTCGTTTCGACGCCGCTCGCGTCTACCTTGCGCACGCGATGGGCTCCTGCGTCGGCGATATACACAGAGCCGTCGCCGTCGACGGCGACGCTCCACGCGAGCGCAGTGGGGGGATGAGCGCCGGCGTCGCCGCCGCCCACGGTCGAGGACGCGCCATCCTTGTCGATCTTGAGGACACGATTCTTTTCCAGATCGGCCGCATAGATGGCGCCCGACTTCGCGACTGCAACAGCAAGAGCCCAACAGACAGGTCCTCCGCAGCCGTCGCCCACAGACGTCAGGAGACCCGACGGATCGACCCTGAAGATTCCGGCCTCCGACGCGACCAGCACATTGCCGGCGCTGTCGACCGCGACTCCGTAAGGTTCCATCGTGACAGACAGCGCCGATATGTTCGTCGGGCCGCCGCCCGCGACCGTCGTGATGTTGCCCTGGGCTGCCGCGCTCGAACCCAGAAGGATGACGAGAACCAGCGCCCGAGTCAGGTATTGACCGGCAATCCGGCCCGTATTCGAGGATCGATACAGAATTCCGAAGGCCCCGGCCGATTTCGGCGTCGTTGTCCTATGCATGCACGCCACTCCTCGCCCCGGCAGGAAACGGATGGATCCCGAATCGAACAGGCGTCCGAGATTCTCGAGCCTGGTCGTTCGGACATTCTGTCCGGGTAAGGCGTAGAACATGGCCATTCCGGTGCAGTCAATCTCTGGCGGTCACAGACTTGGAAAGGTGATCAAAGTGAAGACGTCCGAATCAAGTGTCACAATTCTCGCGCCTGCCAGCAAAGTGTGGCTCGCCTTGACCGTGCCCGACCTCGTCAAGCAATGGCAGTATGGTTCCGATCTGCTGACGACGTGGGAGCCCGGAACGCCAATCGTTTTCCGCAATGAATGGAACGGGCAAATCTTCGAACAGAAGGGCATCGTCCTCGAGTTCATCCCGGGATCGCGTCTGAAGTATTCGCTGTTCGTCCCCCGCACCGACCTTCGGGACATTCCAGAACATCACTTCTTCATGATCTATGAGCTGACCGAGAGCGGCGGGCTCACGACCGTTCTCTTCCGTCAGGAAGATCCACGTCCGGCCCCGCCCGATGCGTCCTCGGGGGGCGATGACGGCCCTGACGTGCTTTCGTCCTTGAAGGAACTCGTCGAGGCCAAGATGCCGTGAGTGAACCGCCTCGCGGATTCAGCGCAGTGCCATCCACAGATCGGGGACGCGACGCCGTCGGGTGAGCGCATCGTCCACGCCGACGTGCTCGCCGCTGCGCCACGCGACGAGGCGCCTCAGCGCCGTCTCGGTGCCGTCGAGGCGTCCGTCCGGCGAGACGAGGAGCCAGCTCTTGCCCGTATCGAGGATGTAGACGGAAGAGAGCAGCCGTCCACCAGCCGCATCCCAGAATCGCAGTACGCCGTCGTCACCGGCGGTCACGACCCGCTGTGCGTCCGGACTCCATGCGATCTCGCCGATGTTCGCACCGTCGGGAGTCGCGAGCCTGACGAGCATGCGTCCGGTGTCGGCGTCCCAGATACCGCCTTCCGTTTCTGCCGCGATGGCGAGACGCGCGCCGGAAGGAGCGAACGACACGTCGTGTCCATCGCGCGGCAAACGCCACGTCCGCGCAACGGTCCACGTCCCGGTGTTCCAGATGGTGACTGTCTTTCCGCGAACGACGCTGGCGAGCCAGCGGGAATCACTGCTGAAACTCGGCGGCTGCTCACCGTAGGTGACATCCTGCGTGTCGAGCGTCACTGCGCTGCCAGCCTTGTCGGTCTCATACACGCGCAGGAACGTATGCGGACCGCCAAGACCAGCCGCGAGCCAACGTCCATCGGGGCTGAAGGCCAGCCGTTCCGCGCCCGCGTACTCGCCAAGCGTGTCCACTGAGCGCACCTTCCGGAGAGCATCGTCGAACAACGCGAGGTCCTTTCCCGACGCGAACGCCACACGCCGTCCGGCCGGGCCGATGGCGACCGCCGACTGCAACACGTCCGGCAGCACCCTCGACGCCAGAATGCGTGAGCCGGAGATCTCGCGAATCTGCACCCGACCGCTCCCCAGAACGCCTGTCGCGAACGCCGCGAGGCGCGTGCCCTCCGGCGAAAAGCCGAAGGTGTCGAAGCCGTCGATCCAGCCGCGGCTGGCGTCGCCCAACAAGCCCCCGCGTCGTGCATCCCAGGCGCCAAGGCCGGATCCGAGCCGCGTAAATGCAATCAGCCCGCTGCGGCTCCACAGCAGCGAACGGATGTGGCTCAGCGAAGGGGACTGCAACGGCGGCCCGCCTCCCGCGCTCCAAAGCACCGCGTTCCCATCGCGAGCGCCGGCCACGCGAAGACCGTCTGGAGCGATCGCCAGCCACCGTTGCGGCAACATCGTGACGACGTCGCCGAGCCCCTCCGTGGGCGGCGGAGGAAGCGCAGCGCGCGACGATGTGCCATATGGCAGGGCCACCGTGACCAACGTGTCCTCCTGTACATAGGCAAACCGTCCGTCCTGGAGAAATGCCGCGGCGCTATACGATGGCGCTCCGGACACGGGCTCGATCGCCTCGCTGCCGGTGGTCACGTCCCACACGTGCATGTCGTCGCCGCGCCACCCGAAGTACTGCCCATCGCGACTGCTCATCGCCGCGGCGGCGTACCCTCGCACGGGTGCCGCGAACCTTCGAAGCTCGCGCCCGGACGGCCATTCGAAGATCGCCACGCGGGCGTCTTCGTCGACGGCGCCGATCCATCGGCCGTTTCCGCCGAACACCACGTAGCGATGACGTCGCCCGCGGGCTATCTCGCGCACGAGTGCGCCGGTGTGCACATCCCAGACCTGGATGGCGCTCCGGGGACAGCACGAGTCCCCGTTCGTCACGAGCAGACGCTCGTCCGGGCTGAATGACACGGACTCGGCGCATTCCTGCGACAACTGGATCGTGCGCGCCGTGCTGCGTGTGTTGACGTTCCAGATGTTGACCGCGTGCCCGCAGGTGCCGACCGCGAGCAGCGTCCCGCTTCGGCTCGCATCGAGTCCCTGAACGAGAGCGCCTTGCGGAAGACGTGCGACCGTCAGGCCGCTTGCCGTGTCGATCAGCGCGACGTTCGACCAGGCGGCGGTCGCGATGTAGCGTCCGACGAAGACGGCGCGATCGGGCGCACCGGCGTGCCCGGCCGATACGACAAGCTCCGGCGCGGGTGCCGCAAGCAGCGACGCGAGCGCCACGAGCCCGAGTCCATGACGAAACGCCATGCCTGATTAGAGTCCCTTTTCGCGAACAGGGTCCGCCTCCCCTCGCGAATCGCGACCGGTAGAGGGGCGAAAGCGGAAGGGGATCGTCAGTCCGTAGGTGGGCCGGTGCGGCATTGCTCGATCAGATGCTTGAATGCTTCGTACGCCGGCTTTGGCTCGTAAGCGTCCGTCATGATGCCGAATTGATGGAACAGGTCGGGGTTGCCACTGTCCGCGTCGCGGAGCGAAAACAGCTCGTATGCGCCGATGTGCAGTTCTTCCTTTAGCTCCAAGACCGTCTCGATCACATCTCTGATGGCCGCCGCCTGCCGTTGCGGCGTGCGGTCCGGACCCGTCGGCCAGCCATGCTCGGTGATGTGCAACGGGAGATGCCCAAGGCCTGCGGGCGTCAGCACCTGGTCTCGATGGTAGCGGAGTAAACCGGCGCTGGCGGTCCGCATGGCGCCCTCGGCGATGGCCCGGAACACCCCGGGGAACATGTCCAGGCCGATGTAATCCAGTCCGTCGATCAGGGCTTGACCGCCGACTTTGACCAGCTCCGCATAGAACTCCGCTGATGGCCCGAACAGTGGCGTTGTGTTCGTGCCGATCTGCAGGTGCGTGAAACCGAGCCGCCCTGCCGCATCCCTGGCCGCCTGCACGCCCGCAACGATCGCCTCGTGAACATCCGGATAGTTGCCGTCGAGCATCGCGTTTCCGACGACGTTCGGTTCCTCGGCAATCTGAACCGTCCGCGTAATCGCGCCGTACCGCGCGACGGCGTGGCCGACGAACGCCGCATATCCATCGATGTCGCCCGACGTCGAGTGATACTGCAGGACGAGATCGAGCATGCGACCGTTGACGGCGTATCGCTCGCCACCGGCCGGCGCCGCGATGTCCGCCTGCGTGGGCCCGGCCGCGTCGCTGAACCCCGCATAGCACCTGACCAGGAAGGGCCGCATGTCGGGGCCCTGCAATGC
>Ga0075362_10000432_pt1 | contig 12125 bp, 9 predicted proteins | sample EndMetdeltDD1762_FD_71397 | JGI IMG/M metagenome (GOLD analysis project Ga0075362, IMG submission 71397) | Populus endosphere microbial communities from Tennessee, USA - Endosphere MetaG P. deltoides DD176-2 | ecosystem: Host-associated > Plants > Roots > Endosphere | place: USA: Tennessee...
TCCGCCGCAGTTCCGGGGTTGAGACTGCAATGGTTTGTTCGGAACTGTCCCGGCGGATTCCATCTCCCCTGCTACAGATGCTCCCTGACCATTTAGTAAATGTCCGGCTGATGCAAATTGTGGGCGTGTACGCAACGAAACACTTGCCCCGACCAGGGAGTCCGCTCCGCTTTACTTGCAGTGAGGATCTGTCGGATTCGAGGGTACAAAGTGTGCAGATAGATTGACATCGCGGACTGTGACAAACTAATTGATGATTTCTTAATGGACTTTTGAAACACCCACAATCAGCGAATTATGGCGGAAACCGCTAACGTGCCAACCACTCATACGGCAAATTCAACCACATTAACGGCTCGGGAAGGCACTAGATTCCAAAATCGTTTCGCGTCGGTCGGTTTTACTACTTCGCGATAATGGGCAAAAACTACTGCGGGAGTATTACCCATTTCAGCAGCCGTCAAAGATTCATTCCTATGAAGGGCGAAATGATAACTGCCAAAAGAATGTCTCAGGCAGTTTCTAGGCCACGGCGTGAGCTTGGCAAGCTGCTGCATATGGCCATGCCGTTCGCGCCAGTGATCAGGAGTTATCGGGCCATTTAGACGTGCAAATGGTTGGAGCCACTGATGCAGGCAGTCCGCTATACTGACAATTCGCCTGCGGCGGGTTTTGGACTTTCGCGCAGAGACTTCGATAAAGGCTGGGGAGGCATCAAGCTGGATTTCACTCCAATCCAAGGCGGCGATTTCGCTTGCCCGAAGTCCTGCAAACAGACCGACTGCAATGGCGGGGAGCAAAGGAGTGCATTTGCTATCGCTTTGGCACACTTCGAGCAGGCGAGCGCATTGTTCGACCGACAGGATGGTTATTGGTTCATCAACGATGTGCGCGCGTTCAACATGGATAGTAGGATCGTCATCGCGCCAACCGCGCTTAACTGTCCACCGAAAGAATGCCTGGAGGTGGCGAAGATGACCATTGCGCGAGGCTAGACGCTCGTATCGGCTCAGATGCTTCGTAATGTCAGTTTGTGAGATTCTGTGAATGAGTATATTTGTCGACAGATTGGCCGCGAATAGCCTCAAGAATGACTGGTAGCTCAACAGGGTTCTGGATGCCGCGCCTTTTGCTTTCTGGGCTTCAAGAAAGGCTTTGATTACGTCTTGCAAACTTATGGATGCTTTTTTCGGATGGGCGACTTTGATGGCCAATTTCACCGCATCAGATAGAGTGAGTTCCGTTCCATCAAGCGATTGGAAACAGGCAATCGCCTCACCGAGTTGAGAAGATGAAAGTTGGTACCCTCCCGTCCCAAAGGCGGTGCGCTTTGAAGTTTCCGCCTCCCAGGCCGATTTCGCTGCACTGGCTGTTGAGAATGTGCGGCGGATTACTTGTCCTCCCGTCCATCTTTTGCCGAGCCGCAGAACCCAGTATTGCCGATCTCCTGAGGAATCCCGAAAAATCGAAACGCCGGATGGTAGCTTGGGAATTTTCACGACGTGAATTTATCCGCAAATTATCCGCAATTTCAAGTATAGAAGAAAAACATCAGATTTGTAATCAGCAGGTCGTCGGTTCAAACCCGACTGCCGGCTCCAGTTTTAAATGACTAGAACTATCAGGAAACAAACGAGTTATGCAGATTTTGAAGGTGCTTTTTCGAAACATCAGGCAACGTCGGGAATCAACATAACGACTTCAATCTATCCGCAAATTATCTGCGTTTTTTGGCGATTTTACAGCCTTATTCAATTTTCTCTCTGTTGCTCGCTTTCGAAGATTTGAATAAGGCTTCGTAGAAGTGGTAGACATCGCCGGAAATGGTTACCTGATTAGCTAATGGAAAGACGGAAGATAGTCACGATTCCCCAAAAGCTAGATGCGGCATTTTGCCAATACGGTTGTGCCCAAGTGCCAACCGCCAAAAACGGGTATCCGGCAAGCGGCCAGAAGCCCTTTTCATCATCAACAAAAATGTACAGGCATCGCAGAGAGGCTCTCGCGATGCGTAAGTACACTTTGCCGCCATTAATTGATGGTTACGGTAGCTTAGAAGGTTTCATCTGAGAACGACATTGCACCTGATGGGTGTTGAAGCGGCGTGATGGAAATTCCCTTCCTAGCCAACGGAAAGACTGAATGCAAAAGCTTCCCATCTTGTGAAGATGCCTCTCGACCATGAGCTTGGGAAGCAAATCAACGTGTTCCCGGAGCAGCAGTGAGCGCTCTAAAAATGATTTGCGCCTTGGTCAGCCGCTTTCATTCGGCTGTCTTGGCCGCAAACCGGAGTTGCCATAAGCTTTCAAGTATTAGCAGGACCTCCAGTGAGATTTCCTCGGAAATCGGGTTTGCAAAGGTGGGTCCAAAAATTCAGCCCGACAGTTCGGATACCCCTAGTTTTGTCGCCTTTTCAACTATGCGTTCGCCGACTTTCTCTGCTGCTGCAGCGTCTGGTAGTCATCCGTTTTGTGCGATTTTGACGATGCGCGACGGAAACGCCTTGCCTGGTTGAAGTCCAAATCATTTTTACCAGCGCAACGCCCATTCCGTCCGGTCGCTTACTCTGCTTCTCAACCGATTCTCGAACATCCTCAATTCAAGTGTGGCTCTACCAGATCCAAGCACCCACGGACTGATTAATCGTTTCTCCGTTGACTGTTTTACTCGTCTGATTTCTTATCCGGTACACCGATGGAAACGAATTCAGTATCTCGAACGTTAATCGCACCTCGTTTGAACAAGTACACCGAATGGTTACTGGGCTTGGTTTTTCTCGGTGTCGGTCTTTCCCTATTTTTCAAGGTCGGCTTCATCCCCGGCGATCTGGGAGATGCTCGATTCAACATGTATATTTTGGAGCACGGTTATCGTTGGCTGCTACGGCTTGACACGTCTTTCTGGAACGCTCCGATTTTTTATCCTTCTCCCAACACGGTTGCCTTGTCTGACAACCATTTAGGAACATTTCTAATCTACTCAATCTTTCGTTTGCTGGGGGCAAGCCGCGAAGTTGCGTTTCAGCTTTGGGGCATAACTCTTTGCATTCTGAACTATCTAGTCACCTGGTTCGTTCTCAGAAAATTCAAGGTTCACCCAATTGCTGCGCTTGCAGGGGCGTATTTATTCTCATTCTCATTCGTCATTGCAGCCCAAATGGGGCATATCCAGTTGGTTCCGCGGTTCATGATCCCAATTGCTTTCTGGACAGCTACACGGTTCCTAGAAACAGGGCGACCAAGATATTTGGCGTTCTTGTTCGCAGCATGCGCCTACCAATTTTATCTCGGGTTCTATACGGGCTACTTTCTCACTCTAGTTTTGCCACCCTATTTCATGGCGCTTATCGTGGTTCGCAAATTATGGCAACCATTCATTGCTTTTGTCCGTAACACAGACAAGCGGATTATTGTCAACCGTTGCTTCGGCTATTTTGCATGTTGCATTGCATTCATTCTATCTTTGTTACCTTTGGCCATTCCGTACCTAAAAGCACAACAAGCAGTGGGAGGAAGATTTTGGTCTCACATCGTCCCACTACTTCCGCATTGGTACTCATACCTATATGCCCCAACCTCTTACCTTTGGAGCAATCTGCAGTTTGGAAAGTTGTCGGACTACCAATGGGAACATCAACTTTTCATCGGGATTATCCCATTGCTTGCCATCCTCTTACTTCCGATCCTCCTTTGCAAATGGGCACACAGTCCCATTGCGTATCGAGTGGGATTCGCGATGATCTTCGCAATATTCGTCGTTGTCGCAGCGACGTTGTACTGCTTCAATAGCTCGTTTTATTGGTTTATCTGGTCCAATTTTCCAGGTGGTAGAGGGATCCGCGCAGTCACGCGGACCATAGTGGTTCTTCTTTATCCGGTTGCTTTTTGTATGGCCATCAGTCTCACTCTTATTCTGGAAAAAATCGCTAAGAAATTTAATCATCTAACTGCAGTTATCGTCGGTTGCATTCTCATCGGCTTATTGGTCATTGATCAATCAGCTCGGGTTAGGTCGGTTAGCATTCAATCGTGCCAAAAGCGAATCGCCGACCTTCGGGCTAGGATAGAACAAGTGAGTAAGAAGGTACCGACTCCCAAGGTCCTTTGGATTGAAGGTTCAACGAAGGATTTTTACGTTGTCAAACAGATCGACGCCATGTTAGTTGGCCAGGAGCTCGGTCTCGCGGTCATCAATGGATATTCAGGCAACAGGCCCAAATCATATCCGATGAATATGTGGTTGCTCAGCGGAGATGACTGTTCAGGAATAGGAGGTTGGGTCCGAAATTATTCGGGAAAGATCACCAAAGATAATCTGATCCAGGTGGGTACACAGTGCGAGATTTTCAAATAAGATATTAGGGCGTGTCCTCAATTGAAAGTTGATTACTCTCGAAAATTGGAGGAGGGCCAGCCGTATGAGACGCTATGGTCTACGTGATGACCCATGGGAACGAATCAAGGACCTATTGCCTAGGCGACCAGGCCATGTTGGGGTGACGGCCCAAAATAACCGGCGATTTGTGGAAGCAGTACTCTACCGCTATCGGGCCGGCATTGCATGGCAAGATTTACCACAACGATTAGGTCATTGCAAAGCGGTTCATACGAGATTGAACCGTTGGGCTAAACGAGGTGTCTGGGAGAGGTTGTTCAAGGCTTTAGCTAGCGAGGCGGACAAACGAATACGCGATGATCAATGGCACGATTGTACGTGCTCATCAGCACAGCGCTGGAGCCCGTAAAAAAGGGGGGATCAAAGCATCGAGTGCAGCAAAGGTGGATTGAGTCCCAAGATTCATGCCACCGTTGATGCACTGGGTAACCCCACAGGCTTTGCCCTCATCTCAGGCGCGAGCTCATGATCTGCAAGGTGCTGAGGTCCTGTTGGCTCAAATCGCTGCCGATACCTTGATTGCCGACAAAGCCTTCGATGCACATGAACGAGTCGTTGACCGGCTCAAACGAAACGGCAAAAGCGCTGTGATTGCATCCAAAAGCAACCGAAAAACAAAACGCCCCTATGATCGAGAACTCTATAAGGCCTGACACTTAATCGAAAATTTCTTCTGCAAGCTTAAGCAGTACCGGGCTATTGCAACTCGCTATGACAAAACAGCAACAAACTTCCTCGCCGCTATCCATTTCGCCTCCGCTGTTATTTGGCTCAATTGAGGATACGCCCTAGCGAAAAAGGATCAATGCCATCAAATATTTGACATTCAGCTCCTTGCAACACAGAAAGTATTGGCTGTCTTTACATAACGCTCTTTATGGAGAAGCATTCGCCCAGCCTTATTATTCCTGCCTACAACGAAGAGAAGACAATTGTCAATGTCCTGGCGAAGATCTTCAACTTCATCCCAGATGTCTACGAAGTAATCGTTGTTGACGATTCTTCGGACGATCGTACTCCAGAAATCGTTCACGAGATTACCCTTACCGAACCTCGGATCAAGCTCTACCGGCACAAGAGCAATCAGGGAAAGACAGCTGCATTGCGAACTGGATTCACAGCTGCGACCGGGTCTATTGTCGTCGTCCAGGATGCTGACTTAGAATATGATCCACAGGAGATTCCGGAACTGATCACTCCCATCAAGACTGGGCAAGCCGATGTCTGTCTTGGCTCACGGTTCATGGTGCGCCGAGCCGGGCGAGTCCTGTATTATCGCCATTTTCTTGCGAATAAGTTTCTAACCTTACTCAACAATTTCCTAACCGACCTTAATATCACTGATGTCGAGACCGGTTATAAAGCCTGCCGGACAGAGATCGCAAAGAACATGATCATCGAGTCGAGTGGATTCGGCTTCGAAATTGAGTTTGTAGCGAAGTGCAAAAAAATCGGTGCCCGGATGTACGAAGTCCCGATTTCATATTACGGTCGGACCTATGAGGAAGGCAAGAAGATTAGACCCAGGGACGGGTTGGACGCCCTCTGGTATCTAGTTAAATTCAACCTCTTGACGAGCCTAGAAAAGAGTTTTCAGCCTGAGTTCGTCAAACAGGGCTTAGTCAAAAAATCCATGTAAAGTGCTCCAGTCATTCACTGATCGGACTGGTACGGGTTCACAAAGCGAAAACGATGATTGACTTGGACTGGATATACAGTAAAGCCATGGCGGCTGTGAGGAGCAAACCCGCGCAAGGTGAGTATATCACTAATCTTGATGTATTGCAGCTAGTCGAATTGTATTAAAGAAAGTATCGATGGCCTTTATTTCCTATGCACAAAACTTTGAGGATGTCATCCTGTGGCGTGCTTTGTGTGATGTTGAGAACGGGTTTTATGTTGATGTCGGCGCGGCTGATCCGCAGAAAAACTCGGTGACACGCTTCTTTTACGAGCAGAGTTGGTCTGGGATCAATGTGGAACCGGTGGACGAATATTTCGCCACGCTAATGCAGGAGCGACCGCGCGACACAAATCTCAAGGTTGCTGTGGGTCGGGAGGCTGGCCTCCGACCGCTATATGCTTTTGATATAGGCTTGTCCACACTTGATCCTAAAGTTAGTACCCGGCATGAAGGTGTGGGACTTCGAGGTCATGAGATCATGGTGCCCGTGCTGCCGTTGACGAAAATTCTCGAAGGTTTCCGACAACGAACGATCCATTTCCTCAGGATTGATGTTGAGGGAGCCGAGGTTGAAGTAGTGGAGAGCTTGGACCTAGATCAAATCCGTCCCTGGATCATAGTTATCGAAGCAACTGAGCCAAACTTCACCATCAGCACGCGCGCAACCTGGGAACATCTGATTACCAACCGCCGTTATAGTTTTGCCTACTTCGACGGTCTTAACTGCTTCTATGTGGCTGATGAAACTCGCTACCTGAAGGAGAAAATCGCTGTACCCCCAAACGTTTTTGACGAATTTGTTCGTTCGGGGGAGTGGGCAAGCAAACAAAAAGTTACGATTCTTGAACAAGAATTAATTGGCGCGAGAGAATACGCACAGCACGTGGAACCAGCTTCGGAAGAGCTTAAAGGGCAGTTGAATGATATAGTGTGCGCCGAAACACATGATCTCAGCACTGCATTGCTAAGTGAAAAGGCGAGGACATCAAGCTTAATCGAAGCACTCCAGGCAGAACAGGTCCAGCTTCTCCGTCAACGCATTAGCACACCTGTATTAAAGCGTATCCGCGATCTAGGAGATCGAATAACCGGGGGAGGAGCACGCGCCCTAACCAGACGATTAATCACGAAATTTGCACGTCGCGTTATGTGCCATCCTCCTTTGCTTGCGCTCGGTCGGTGGCTCCTGAAACCGTTCCCGCGTTTGACAACCCATCTTTACGAGACAATAACCAAGTCAGATCCTGCGCACCAACCATTATTGCAAAATGGAATCGGGCCCGCTTCTTTATCGGTTTCGGCTAAGGCTACCCTTTGCAGGTTACAAAGTATTCTCTCCCAGAACAGCAGCTGGAATTGAGGAACACGAAAATTACCAGATCTCTAGGGAGCTAAGGCCGACCTCCATTCGGCGGGATCAGGTGCTATTTTTGGCTTGAGACCAAGCAACTGTTCAACAGCCCGACAAGTATGATATCTGAGTGCCAATCTTGAGGCGAGTTCGCTATCCAGCGCTGCCACCCTCTGTCTTAGTTGGCGTCAAAGCAGTCATTAGCTGTCACATTTTGTCCTTGCCACAAGTGCCGAGATATTATCGACGATGGTTCTCCCAACTCTGATTCCATTAATATTCAAGTCATTTTCGCTTTTACAAACAGCCGCAAAAATAGATGCTCTCATGCCGATTGGATCCAGTGCGAAAAATGCAGGTTGTTGTTACGCACTAATACTTGTGAAAAAGTCAGGACTTATAAGACCAGTTTCAACGAAAAGACTCGATCGTTTCCAAATGCACCCCGATGCGCGCTTAGAACCAAGATGCAGGCCTTAATCACTCGTAATCCCAGGAAAGGTTTCTAGTGAGAATCATATTGGATCTTCAAGGCTCACAGAGCATCAGCCGTTCCCGGGGAATTGGTCGTTATTCACTTGACCTAGCTCAGGAAATTGCTCGAAAGGCCGGCAGTCACGAGGTGTGGGTAGTCCTTAGCGAGCGATTCCCCGAGACGATTGACGAGTTACGGCAAGCGTTTGCCACCCTTATTCCGCAGGAACGAATTCGAGTGTTCGACCTACCGGGACCTTCAGCCGAGTTGGATCCAGCCAATGCTTGGCGGAGGCAGGCGGCTGAATTGATACGCGAAAAATTCTTAGCGGATCTAAACCCAGACATTGTTCATATTTCGACATTGTTCGAAGGATTTTCCGACGAATCAGTCGCCTCTGTCGGCCGACTCGACTCAACCATTCCGACGGCAGTCACGCTTTATGACCTGATTCCTATGTTGCAGCCGGAGAAATATTTTACGACGCCTGCACTTGAGAAGGTTTATTTGCGCCGAGCGCAAACACTCAAGCGAGCTGATCTCTTATTCGCCATTTCCGCATCATCCGGACAACAGGCAATCGAAATACTCCAAATTCCGCCGGAGCGGATTGTAACGATTGGTGCTGGTATAGCACCGTGGTGGTTTGAAAAGCAAATCCTTTCGCCTCAAGCAGAGCTCGCACTCAAGGACCGCCATGGGCTCAAGCGCCCGTTCATCCTTTACACTGGAGGCGATGATCCTCGCAAGAATCTGAAGGGACTCATCGCTGCGTATGGCGCATTGCCTGGTCAAATACGAGCCACCTACCAACTCGCGATAGTTTGTAGTCTGCCCGAACAAACTCGGATGCGTCTCGCGACGATTGCGAAAACGCACGGTCTCGGTGAAGACGAGATCTTATTCCTAGGTTTTATCCCAAACGATGATCTTCGTTTGCTCTACACAACCTGCTCTCTTTTTGTGTTTCCATCGCTGTACGAGGGATTTGGACTACCCATCGTGGAGGCCATGGCATGCGGCGCGCCGGTTATCGGGTCAAACTGCACCAGTATTCCAGAAATCATCAATAGAAACGATGCTTTGTTCGATCCGAAGGAACCGCAGTCGATCGCCGACCGGATACATAAGATCCTATCAACCCCCGGATTGCGCGAGAGCTTAAAGCAATGGGGTCAGGAAAGAGCGAAGATCTTTACGTGGGAAGCTAGAGCAGGTAAAGTACTTGAAGCGTTCGAAGCACTCCATGAGAACAGAGGCTCTGCGAAAGCTACTCAGCGCCGTACAACACAGCCTCGACCACTGCTTGCGTTCGTCGGTCCGTTGCCACCTCAACGATCTGGAATAGCAAACTACTCAGCGAAACTTTTACCAAATCTCAATCGCCATTACGAAATCGTCTGTATCGTTGACCAACCGGAGGTAACCGATTCATGGATTACCTCAGAGTTTGCGATTCGTGATGTGCATTGGTTTAAAACGAATGCCGAGAAATTCGACCACGTTCTGTACCACCTCGGAAATTCGGCTCTTCCTATTCATCTGCACATGTTTGACCTGATCGAGCGACACCCGGGAGTTGTGGTGCTTCACGATTTTTACGTGAGCGACGTCATGAGCTGGATGACCCATACCGGTTACACCCGTGATAGCTTCGCAAGGATTCTCTATGATTCACATGGATTTTCTGCGCTTGAAAAGGATCGATTGACCAGTCACGCAGAATCAGTTGCGACTTTTCCGTGCAACGCTACGATTTTGAGAAATAGCATTGGCGTTATTGTCCACTCTCAACATGCGATTGAACTAGCGATCAAGTGGTTTGGAGATCGAGCATCTTCTCATCTACGTCAGTTGCCGTTCTTGCCATACCCGCCAGAAGCCGCTGATCGCTCTGCTGCGCGGAGGCGCCTCGGGTTCCACGAAAGTGCATTTCTTGTTTGCAGTTTTGGTTGGATTACTCCGCTAAAACTTGATGATCGGCTTTTGGAGGCGTGGATTGGATCACCGCTAGCTAAAGAAAAGGATTGCTTCCTAGTCTTTGTGGGGCAAAGCCCCGATGGTGATTATGGGAAGAGACTTTCTGGGAGGATTTCTAGCAAAGGCGCTGATTCGCGTATTCGGATCACGGGCTATTGTACAGAAGAACAATATCGTGACTACCTCGCCGCTGCGGATCTTGCGGTGCAACTTCGCTCCAGAAGCAGAGGGGAAACATCCGGAGCTATATTTGATTGTCTGTCACGCAATCTGCCCGTTATCACTAATGCCCACGGCTCCATCGCAGAATTTCCTGACGACGTTGTTACGAAGCTAGAAGATGAATTCACCAATGCCGCATTGGTTTCAGCAATTGGATATCTGCACGAAAATAAAGAGTTGCGTCAGAAGTTTGCGAAAAGTGCTGTGTCCTATGTGAATCAAAGGCACCATCCGGAGCAAATCGGTGAGCGGTATCGGGAGATTATTGAAGAATTTTACGCCGCGAGTTCATTAGCGAGGGAACAAAGGCTAATGAAAGCAGTTGCTCGCACTCCGACGAGAGTTGATCCTACTGACAACGACCTCGCTGGAGTTGCTGCTGCACTGGCAACCAATCGCAAGCGTTTTGGTCTGGCGCAGATTTTAGTGGATGTCACCATTCTTGCCATTGTGGACGCTCGTACGGGTATCCAACGCGTCACCCGAGCTATCCTCATGGCGCTCATCTCTGATCCGCCGGTTGGGTTTCGTATCGAACCGATCCGGGCCTCCGGCGGCAGCTTCTTTTACGCACGCAAATTTGCAGCCCGATGCTTAGGTTTGCTTGAGGACAGTTTTTCAGATGATCTGGTCGAAACGAGCCAAGGAGATATTTTCCTCGGACTCGACTGGGGACTCAATGATGTTCCATCGCTGAAACCATGGTTTCTAAAACAACGCAGGCGTGGCATAAAGATCTTCTTCCTAGTATATGACCTTTTGCCTATTGAACGGCCGCAATTATTCCCAGATCCAATACCATCTCAAGCTCTTGACTGGTTGAACACCGTCGCTGAAGTCGCCGATGGTGCGATCTGCATCTCTCTCGCGGTCGCTGATGAACTCCATGAATGGCTCTCCGAGAACAATCCAAACCGGTTGCAAGCGCTCCAACTCGGGTTCTTTCATCTGGGGGCTGATTTCAAAGCCAATCTGCCCTCTGAAGGAATATCCTCAGACGTCTTAGCAGCCCTTGAAAAACTGCGTAGACGGCTCAGTTTTCTCATGGTAGGTACAATCGAACCACGTAAAGGGCATCAACAGGCTCTTGATGCCATGGAAAAGCTCTGGGCCGATGGAATTAATGCCAATCTAGTGATTGTAGGCAAACAAGGTTGGTCCTCGGATAACCTGGTTCAGCGCATCGTACAACATTCGGAGTATAATCATCGTCTTTTCTGGCTCAACGGCATTGGTGACGAGATGCTCGACCAAGTTTACCGCAATACTCAAGCTTTGCTTGCCGCTTCAGTGGGTGAAGGCTTCGGCCTCCCACTTATTGAAGCTGCTCAATACGGGCTTTCAATCATCGCTCGCGATATTCCGGTTTTTCGCGAAGTCGCTGGCAAACATGCTTACTACTTTAGCGGCGACGTGGATGCCTTGGCGGAAGCACTCAAAAATTGGCTTTCTCTTGGTAGCGACGCCCCATCTTCCTCGTATCTCTCGCGGCTCACTTGGCACCAGAGCAGTCGCCAGCTGGTCGATGTTGTGCTGGGTGGAAAATGGTACAGGCACTGGACCACAGATGTAACGGACAAAGAGGTGTAGTCGCAAATTATACGAATTAAACAAGATTTTTTTAGGCTATTGTACTGGAATCTCCTTCACTCTACCCGAACAGGGAAATTGAAATGCGTCAAATCAGAGGGATTACATGGAGAAGAAGTAGAATGCCAAGTATGAAGTTCGTGACCATGCTGGATCGTGGTGAGAATGGCACGTGGATCACCGAGTGTCCGTTTATTCCTGGGAGCATGTCGAAATTTTTGTATGTGGGTCACAACCTGAGCTAAGAGATAGGAGTGACTAAGAACAAAGAAGAGCAAGATACTAGGGCGTGTCCTCAATTGAGAGTTGATAACTCTCGAAAATTAGAGAAGGACCAGGCGCATGAGACGCTATGGCCTACGGGATGATCCATGGGAACGAATCAAGGACCTATTGCCTGGGCGAGCAGGCCATGTCGGGGTGACGGC
>Ga0075362_10000433_pt1 | contig 12122 bp, 12 predicted proteins | sample EndMetdeltDD1762_FD_71397 | JGI IMG/M metagenome (GOLD analysis project Ga0075362, IMG submission 71397) | Populus endosphere microbial communities from Tennessee, USA - Endosphere MetaG P. deltoides DD176-2 | ecosystem: Host-associated > Plants > Roots > Endosphere | place: USA: Tennessee...
AAAAAGTATTGCTGGCTAAGAAGCCGATTATCGACGAAACAGTAGCTGCTATTGGTGATATTATTACTACCGATAAGGACGACACTTCGATTCGCCACGTGCAGCAGATTGCGACTATATATGACGTAAGTGAACGCTCATTACAGTACGCATTTAAAAATTATGTTGGTATAGGGCTAAAGTGGATTATTTCTCGCTATCGTTTGCAAGATGTAGCCGACGAAATCGATAACGGCAACACTGATTGGCCGACGCTGGCATCAAAATACGACTTTGTCGACCAAGCGTCGTTTATCCGTGACTTTAAGAAAGTGTTTGGCGAAACGCCGGATCAATACGCAACTACTTTTTCTCGATAGTTGACGGTGTATTTTCTGGTGCAAGAGGTAGTTTTACCGAGAAGGTTGAACCATGTCCAGGTGCGCTGGTTACCGAAATAGTGCCACCATGCTGCTTAATGATCTTGTAGGCGATGCTCAGACCCAAACCGTAGCCGCTGGTGTTCTGGCTGGACCGTGAACTATCGGCGCGGTAAAAGCGATCAAAAATTTTAGGTAGGTCGTCGGCGTGGATGCCTTGGCCTTTATCTACGACATCAATCTGGGCGAACCTACCTTTAATAGCGCTGGTTATTGTAATTGGCTGCTTATCTTTGGAATATTTAATGGCATTATCGAGCAACACAGAGAGCACTTGTATAACGCTGGCACTGTCGGCAATTACCTTAACGTCGCTGACCGTATCGGTAATTTCGATGTGCTTTGCCTGTGCCGGTTTAATGACGCGGTTAATGGCTTCTGTTGTGACGGTGCTTAACGAAACTGGCTCCATGCTAAGAGTGTGTTGGTCTTCGCGGGCTAAACGCAGTAAGCCATCAGCGAGTTCTTGTAGTTTTTTAACTTCTTCGACATTGCTTGCGAGCAGCTCTCGAGCCCGTTCGACGCTCAAGGTATCTTTACGCAGGGCGACTTCGTTTTCGGCCTGAATGGCGGCCAGTGGCGTGCGTAACTCATGTGAGGCATCTGCCGCAAAACGTGACTGCGCTTCCATGGCTTCTTCGATTGGCTCTAAGGTGCGACGTGCCAACAGATAGCTCAGGTAACTACCGCCCGCTAGAGCCAGGACATTAAGCAGTATTAGATTACCGAGTAAACGGTTGCGTGCCTGCTGGATACGATTATCGACATAGTGGAGATACACGGTGCGATTGTCGTCGAATTGCCCAAATACTGATGGTGGCGGCATCTTGCGGCCAATTTCACGGGACGAAGTATTGTAGAAGACCACACTAAAACCAACACTCATGATCATAATGATCGCTAGGTATGACATCGCCAGGCGTGAAGTAGTCGAACGTGCAAATTTAATGAGTGCTGATGTGTTAAACGGCATGGCTATTCTCCAATTTTATACCCAAAACCGCGGACTGTCTGTATGAGCGCCGGACCGTTAAACGGCTTGTCGATTTTGGAACGCAGGTATGCTACAAACACTTCAACGGTATTAGGCAAGATGTCAGCGTCAAAATCCCAGACGTGGGTAATGATATTGTGTTTGCTTAGAACCTTATTTTTATTACGCAGCATGTATTCGAGTAGGGCGTACTCTTTGCTGGAGAGTGAGATTGAGGTTTCGTCGCGTTTTACCTCATGGCTAATGGTGTTCATGCTGAGGTCGCCAGCGGTTAACGTTTCGCCAAGGCTATCGTGAGGACGACGCAGCAATGCTTTAACGCGGGCCAATAATTCTTCAAAGGAGAATGGCTTGACTAGATAGTCGTCGGCGCCTGCATTAAGACCGGCTACGCGGTCGCGGACTTGGTCGCGTGCTGTAAGCATTAATATGGGAGTGTGGTTGCCTTCTTTGCGCAATGTTTCGCAGATTTCAGCACCGTCCATGCCGCCAGGTAACATACGGTCTAAGATAATGAGGTCGTACTCTTCGTAGCGAGCGGCGTTGAGGCCTTCTTGGCCATCGAATGAAATATCAGCAGCGTAAGATTCTCCCTCAAGGCCTTCTTTAATGGCCCGGGCGATTTTGTGTTCATCTTCTATAATTAAAATTCTCATGGTGTAATAGTATCTCGTTTATATTAAAGGAAGCTGAGAGTTGGCCTATTGGGTTGTTTCGTAGGTGATGGCGGCACTAGTGATGGTGTGGAATAACTGAGTGCGACTTGTGTAGTCGTCAGTAGTTCCAGCGTTGTTCTTAGTGTAAATAACCAGTACAAAGGTGTGGCCTTGGTAGGATATGATGGCAGCGTCATGCAGTTCTCCGTCTAAATACCCATACTTATGATACACCGTGCTGCCGGTGGGTAAACCTGCAGGAATAAGATCCTCATTGCTGGTATTTTGCATGTATGACAGCAGGAGTTGTGTATGCTCGTCGGTGGTTAGCTGGTTTTTATATAACTTGGTAAGCAACTGGGCCTCGTCGTGCGCGGTAATGATATTACTATACGGATCGTAAGACGTTAAACCTAAGTCTTGGGCATACCTTTGCAACTCAGTTTTGCCCAGGTAATCGTTGAGTGAATACCAGGCAGTGTTGTCACTTACGTTAAGCATCCGCTGCAAAAGATCCTGAGCTGTCGAGCCATCGATAAATGTATCCAGGCTGGCGTTACCTTGCTCCACCTGGTGCATATATGCAGCTGCCGTCAAGACTTTGGTTGTACTTGCTGCCGTAAAAGGTGCGGCTTCGCCGAGGTCGGTTTGTGTGCCACTATCTAAGTCGATAAGCGACACACTGGTTTGGACGGATGGATACTCGGCTATGGCACCATTCACGGTATTAGTGAGCGCAGTTTTGGCGTCCTCGGACGCTGCTTTCTTTTTGGAGAGGCTAATGGCATGTACCACTGAACTGCTCGCTGAAGTTTTGCGGGTGATACCGTAAGTTGTAGCGACGATGACGCCAACTACAATGCTTATTGTAAATAGACCTTGGCAAAAACGAATCACTTGTTGTTTCATACTTTTGACAGTATAAGCAAACCATATTAAAGCTAGCTTAATGCTCAGTATGAGATGCTCAGTCTCGAGGGTTTGTTCGACCATGCGCAGTCTCGGTTAAGAGTATGCGCACAGCAAAAAGTGATACCAGTGCAAACAGAAGCGCGATGGTGGCGGTTAGCTGATAGCTAAAGAATAAAAAGACTTGGGTAACAAAAACATTGATTAGTAAGGCTGTTTCGTAACGCTTGAGTGCTTCGTGAGTATTCCTGCGATGTATAAACCATGATCCCCATATGATATAAGCTGCCGAAACAAGCGCTGACACAACAGCAGCCAAGTTATTAAGGTGGTTATTAGGATCAAAAAATGTCAGGAGCGACCACGAGCTGTTGCTGGCGATAACCATAAAGGCAGTTACGAATACCAAGCCGTATCCGTAAAAAACACCGATAAGAACTTTGCCAAACCACGGCTTACGTACAAGCTGTCTAAATGGTTTGTGTAAGCTGGTGGCTATCCGATCTAAAAAGAATGGTCGGTAGTCCCGTGTAGGTTTTGCTCGCTCTAATAGCTGCACAGTTGCTTCATACATAGGGTGCTTAGGATCTGCTTTGGCGAGCAGTGCTTTGGCATCGGCATATTCACGTGGGTCCAGTTCGCCAATGGCACCGTCCATAGCTAAGTCGATAGCATTGACCAAATAATCCTGCGGGTGATAACTGCGTCGTATTATGTAGCGCGTAATTAAATACAGGGCGATAAACGATACATAAATGATGCCAATGGTTGGCTTAAAGAAATAGTCATTGTCCTGGGTGATAAACTTGCCTACTTCATCCCAAAAGAGACCAAAGCCAATGCCACCCAAAAGAGCCGCAAAGTCACGTGACGACCGATTAATTGAGCCAAGCATTACTAGAATGGCAACTAACATCAGCAAACCGCCGGGCAGAAGATGGGCGATGTGTAACTCTGAGCTGCCCAGCTGCGGATAGCCAGTAAGGCCAAGGGAGGCACGCGTAATTAACACGGTAGCGATGGAAGAAACGAGGAACGTATCAAAGAGTCGACTGGCTTCAATGTTGCGCACCAAACGGACCGGCTTAGGCACAGTGAAGCTCACATATTACAGAGGTAAATAGCATACTACTATAATAGCAAACAACCAACTGTCTCTAACAAAAAACTTGAAGATCTTGCGGTGAGACAGGCTGTATTTTGAGGCGGTTTTGATGTTGCGCAAGGTACGACTGCAATATTTTGTAGCTATCTAAATCGAACTTTTTGCTGCCGGGTGTAATGGTTGGGTCACAGCCTTCTTCCTGCCGGAAGTGCGCTAGCACGCACCACTGGTCGACAACGATGCCACTGTGTAGCGGGCTGGTAACGTCTTGTATGGTGACGGCACCGCTAAAGGGCCACTGCTGGATGCGCAGCCGGTCAAAAGCCGTGGTGAGTCGTTGATTATAATCTGCGGCCCTTTCCTTATCGATGCAGGCGCCCTTACATTTATTAAGCTGATAAGAAAAACAGCTACTTTTGGCTTTTTCCAGACCCAGGAGTTTGGGGCAAAGATCGTATGTTTTTTGGAGAATTTCCAGCGACGCCTTTGCCGTGCCTCTGCGAGGATACACCGCTAGGACGCTGGCAGTTTGTTCCAGTGAGATGTCTGCAGCTTCCTCAAGCTGAATCGTCATATGTCCGCTCGGACCAGTCTCCTGGCGAGCAATCACTAGCGTATTGGTCTGCCTCAGTAGTTTGTTATGCAGAGGCTGTAATTCCTTAACAAGTTGAGATTCTAGCAGCAATGCCTCAAGCTCACTCCCTGTTTCTACGGTACGGATATTATGGACAGATTGAGCAATTTTAAACTCACTGGTAATTTCGTGGTCGCGATTAAAGTGGGACAACACACGTTTTTTAAGATGAACGCTTTTGCCCACATACAACGGTCTTCCCTGTCCATCTTCAAAAATATAGACACCAGCAGTATCTGGTAAACCCTTAACAAGTTCAGGATCAATATTTTTGGGTAGCGAAGGTTGCTTAAGCTGCTTGCCAATAGCGGTACGTAAAACGTCCTCAGTAAAATTACTTTGTGTATGCTGCAAAAACTGCCAAAGAACATGAGCGTCGTCGTAGGCGCGGTGACGATCAGTGTAGGTAAAGTTATGGCGTTCTATAAGATTAGCCAACTTGTGGCTACGCTGTTCGGGATACAAGGCACGAGATAACCGGACTGTGCAGAGTTGGCGAGGGCTAAAATCTCGGCCGATGCGCTTAAATTCTTGCTTTAGGAATGAGTAGTCAAAGCGAACATTGTGCGCCACAAATATCGCACCATCCAGGACTTCTTCTAGTTTGTCGGCTATTTGTAAGAATACCGGAGCTTGCCGTACATCGTCGCCAGTAATGCCGGTTAACTCAGTAATAAAGCGCGGCAGTTCACTGCCCGGGTCGATAAGTGTGGTAAATTCTTTAGTTATCGTGCCCCGCTCTACGCGAATCGCAGCCACCTCAATAACTCGCCCGCGGACTGGGTTTAGCCCGTTGGTCTCAATGTCAACGAATACGAGTGGCTCGTCAAAAATCTCCATAGCTTTATATAGTATACCGGATGTAAAAAATCGCGGTAAGAGCTGCGGAATATGTAACAGCACGCTGTTCCCCCGTTGCCTACACTGTTACGTATAACCTAATCGGAGGGATGTATGGATCAAGACAACGAGCAGCAATTACGCGATGATGAATGGCAAAACCAGAGCACCGACCCAGGTGGTCTCTTTAACCCTGAGCGCGACCAAGAAATCTTGTCGGAGGATAATGATAGGCCTGCGGCACCGGCGCAGTACTCAGAAGACACGCGTATGCCAGTGGATCATCCTAATACAGACACAGATATTGACCCAGGTGGAGCGTACCTCGGTGGTCCGAGTGAAGAGGCTGGTTATGTGCCAGAAGCTGACGAAGATTCTGACAATACCGTGGGTCCAATCGATTTGGATCATGAAGAACCGCGCGGTTAATACCGCAAAACTGCATAAATTACAGGGGTCCGTAAGGACCTCTATTTAATTGAGCACTATGATGCCAATATTGAGTGCCGTGGCAAAGGTTACCCACGCTAAGTATGGGATTAGTAACTTTGCAGCCAACGGACGAATAGTTCCAAAGCTGAACATGGTAGCGACTATGAGACTCCAGAGCACGACAATGTCTACCAAGGCCCAACTTGGTGCATGTGCACCAAAGAACAATAGGCTCCACGCCGTATTGACTACGAGCTGTGCTATAAACAGACCAACTGCTGCGGTGCGACGCTTGCGTGGCTGGTTGAGTACTAGATAAAAAGCGATACCTTGCAGTAGGTATAGACATGACCACACCGGGCCAAAGACCCAGTTAGGCGGGTTGAACGATGGTTTGTCGATACCGGCATACCATGTGGTAATTTCCGAATTAGTAGTCAGCGAGCCAATGGCTCCTGCCGCAAATGGTAGCAGTAAGGCTACGATAAATTTATAAATATCAAACGATGTGCGTTCTGCTGGAGTAATTTTTTGTGCCATAGCTTAATGGTATGCTCCGTACGATTTTTTTGCTGCGAAATTATTCACAAAGGGCCGAGTAAGATACCCGGCCCTTTTTTGGTTACGCAAGATTACTAATAGACTGCGTTCTTGATAAGCATTTGAGCGTAAGACTCGAACCACTGCCCGGCTGCAGGGCCGCCGTTACAAGTTCCGTCTGACTCACCTGCTCGCTTGATCCAGAGATATGCATCTACTTTGGCTACACCAGTGTTTGTGGTTGGTTTTTTACCAAGGCCGCGACCAGGAGGGTTACACCACTGATTATCGGCAGTTGGCCCTTGGCCATTGCGGCTAGTATCAACTACAAACGGCTTGTTGCCGACTTTGCTGGAGACGGCATTACCGTAGCTGCTGTTGCTGGCATTAGTCTGGAAGTTGGACACGTTGAGTGAGAAGCCACGTGCATTGGCAATACCGGCGCGGTTAAGGCGGCTCGCCATGTCATCGGCGCCAATCCAGGCTGACGTCCCAGCATCTAGATATACGTAGGCTTTAGTCTGATCTTTAAAGACATTAATTGCGTCAGTGAGCAAGCTGAGACGTTCATTCTGGTCATTAGTACCGAGACAATCCATTTGAGCGAGGGCATCTGGTTCAAGGATGACAATGGCTTCGCGTTGACCAATACCGCTCGCAAAATTACGGATCCAGGTCTTGTAGGTGGCGGCATCTTTTGCCCCACCTGCTGAGTAGCTGCCGCAGTCACGGTGCGGAATGTTGTAGGCTACCAGTTGAGCTAATTGACCCTTGGCACTAGCACCGTCAACGACGGCCTTAACGCCACCAGCTGGTGTTGGCGTCCAGTCGCCATACCATTCGGCAATTGCTTGTGACGAAAGAGCTGCGGGGCGTCCGGCGTTAGCATAGCTTGGACTGACGTAAAGGGCTTTGCCGACGGGCGTACCAGTAGTCGGTGTTGGTGTTGGCGTTGGATTTGTTGGCGTGCTGATAGAGATGGTTGCTGATGGACTTGGGTCAGAGCTTAGACCGCTGCTATTAACAGCCATCACCTGGTATTTATAGGATGTACCCGAAGCGAGACCACTGTCAGCATAGGTAGTGATGCTGCCGCTTACGGTGGCTAATGTTTGGCTGTTGCGCAAAACAATGTACTTAGTAACGTCGGTGCTTGTGCTGGCGCTCCAGTTTAACGTGGCGGTTGTACCGCTCGCAGATACTTTGAGACTGCTTGGTGCCGCAGGTTTAGTAGCGTCGTTGGATTTTGGCAGTGTCCATTTTTGCGCAGCAGTGCCGTTACAAGACCAAATCCAGATAGTGTTGCCATTAGCAGTGCCGGCGTACTTATCGTCGAGGCACATACCGGAATTTGGATTAACAATTGAACCGTCACTCCTGGCTTTCCACTGCTGGGCCACTGTTCCATTACATTGGTAGAGCTGTACTAGTGTACCTTGAGTTTTGCCGGCAGCTTTTACGTCAAGACAAAAGCCCTGGACGCGTAAGGTGCCATCGCCGGGCAACGTCCATTTTTGCGCAGCAGTGCCATTACAAGTGTAGAGCTGGATTTTATTGCCATTTGCTACGCGCGCTGCGCTATTGTCGAGACACTTATTGGCAATGCCAGTGATTGGGCCAGTAAGGGCGGCGGCACGGCTGAGAGACAACGTGACAACACCAACTACTACTACGGCAAGCACAATGAGCGGTGCTGTCCATTTATTTTGGAGCCAGGAAGATGCACCACGGCTTTTGTTGTTGGCGACGACCTTGGCTTTACTTCTGGTATTTGAGGAACTGTTTTTGGAACGACTTTTTGTAGCCATCTTAAGTAGACCTTCATGTTTGTTTGATATTTTGTTGTATTTTTATAATAGCATGAGCACTTTAGGCCTACAAACTAATTTACGCAGCTTCGCAGAACACGTATACTAAAACTATGTCTTCGCAGGCGTCTAAGAAACACTCTTCCCTATGGCTCTTTGGACGTACTTTATTGCCGTCAACCGCCAGCCTAATGGTTGGTTTTTTGCTTGCACTCAGTATTATTGTGGCGCACATCATTATCATGACGCTCAATCAACAAGCGCCACAACTGCTCGACGAACATGCCCGCCAGGCGTACAACAGCTCGGTTGTCGACCCCCTGCTTCGTGTAGTTAATAGCACAACATTCAACAACACACTCGGCATAATTTTATGGGGTGTTTTTGGATATCTACTGTACGCTGTCATTGCATTTGTAGTTAGTGACTTTGGCGAATGGCGAATGGCTCGTAAAGAAGTAATGATTTCTGGTGGCGGCATCGTACAGCGGCCCATGCATCGCTCACTTCTAACCCGAATCGCTTGGCGAATTGGCATTGGTTTTGTATTTGTCATCTTTACCCTTATTGCCGCACCTCTCTGCAGGCACGCCTTAATGAATGATTACTCAGTGTTGCTAACACCGACTATTTCAGATAGTGGCCCTTTGGTATTGCAATCTTTAGGTCTGTGGATGCTTGTTCTACACGGCTATCTCATTTTGTTACGTCTCTACATGATGCGTACTCGTGTTTTTGGCGAAATACTCTACTAAGCCGTTTTGGCATACCTCACATAAGCATAGTATGCTGGTACATATCAGTAATAGAGGGGGACCATGGCACATATTACAGAAGCAATTGCATCACCGGTTGACGAAGAACGTGACGCTGAATTATTGGACGCACTGGCTCAGCCAGTTACCGACCTTATGTCGCGTCACATGGAGCGCACCAAAAGTTGGCATCCGCACAAAATTGTGCCTTACGAGCTTGGGCGTAATTTTAATGATGAGCCGTGGCAAGAGGATCAATATCCAATGCCTCAAGGTGTTCGCAGCGCAATCTTTGTCAACTTGCTAACCGAAGATAATTTGCCTTGGTATACCGAAATGCTCGCAGGTATGTCCGAAAGAACTCACCCGATGCGCAAGTGGGTCGGGCGTTGGACAGCCGAAGAAAATCGACACAGTATCACCATGCGTGATTGGGTACACGTAACTCGTGCATTTGACCCTGAACTATTAGAGGACGGCCGCATGGAGCAAGTAGAGGGTGCTGAAGTTCCACGCATGGCGACAGTATCCGAGATGCTTGCCTATACCAGTCTGCAGGAATTAGCTACAGGAGTCGCGCATCGTAACGTTGGCACAGAGCTAACCCGCATCGATCGACTCGAAGGACAAAAGCGTCAAGGCGGTGTCGTTATGGCCCGCTTGGCTGGTGATGAAGCGCATCACCATAAATTTTATGCGGATGTCGCTAAGGCGGGTCTGGCAGTTGACCCATCTACAATGCTCATCGCTATCGCTCACCAACTACGGTACTTTAAGATGCCTGGTACTGGTATACCAGACTTTGATAAACACGAAAAAGCTATCAGTGATGACGGTATTTACGATGCCAGGGCATTTTACCAGGAGGTTGTTACGCCGACTCTAAACTACTGGGAGATCGATAATATTAGAGAAGAAGACCTATCACCAGAGGCTCAAAAAGCACGCCAAGCAATCCATCGTCGGACAAAAAGTTTAGCGCGTGTAGCTATAGCCTAGCAGTAGCTTAGGCTGGAGGTGCAGTGAGCTCAATCTTGATGTCGTGTCGATTGAGCTTCTTGCCTTCGTCACTCACATCGTATTCGATAACGGTGCCAAATGGCATTTCGACATGAGCGATATCTTCGTCGCTAACGTCTTCCATGTACTTAATAAGAGCACGAATGGCGTTGCCATGCGAAACAACCAGCACATTCTTGCCTTCTTTGAGTTTAGGCAAAATTACTTGTAGATAAAAAGGGATGGTGCGATTGTAGACGTCTTTGAGTGTTTCGCCGTTAGGTACTGGGTGGTCCCAATCGCGGCGGATGCTGTTAAACTCTTCTTCGCCCACTTTGTCACGGACTTCCCATTTGTTCATGCCGGTGTAGTCACCGTAGTCGCGCTCGTTGAGGTCGCCGCTACGTTCGTAAGGCACGGTTACTTGCCCAGAAGCGTCAAGAATGCCTTCCAAGGTTTCTTTAGTGCGGATCTGGAGCGAGCAATATGCTACATCAATTTTGTGATCCTTGAGTGCTTCGCCAAGTTGCGTGGCTTGATGGAAGCCATTTTCGCTTAAGTGGACATCGGTAGTGCCGGTCCATTTACCAAGTGCGTTCCACTCTGATTCGGTGTGACGTGAAACTAAAAGTTTTCCCATTGCCATAAATGATTTATCCTTCGACGTTATTCGGCGTTTTGCCTTTGTAAAAATCTATAATGTTTTGTGCTGTTGTTTGGCGGATGCGGTCCACTGCTTCGTAGGTATTAAAGGCATTGTGGGGCGTGAGGAGCACGTTGGGCATGCCCTTGAGGGCTAGCAAATCGAGCACAATTTGCGCGGTGCCATTATCCTGCGACTGCTGAGCGGCTCGTGCAGCGTTGGCTGCCTGCAAATACTGTTCATGTTCCAGAACGTCCAACCCAACACCCGCTAGCTTGCCTGAGCCTAGGGCAGCAACCAGTGCTGTGGTATCCACGAGTTCACCTCGGGCGGTGTTCAACAGTAACGCACTGGATTTTACGCCTGCTAGGAAATTGCTGTCAACTATGTGATAGGTTTGGTCAGTAGCTGGGGCATGGAGCGAAATAATATCACTCGTTTTTGCCAACTCTGTTAAAGCTACGTATCTAAAGCCAATTTCATCAGCTTTTTGCTGATTAGGAAATGGGTCGTAGGCAATAACATCCATGCCAAAGCCTTTGGCGATCATGGCGGCATGTTGACCAATTTTGCCGCTGCCAATAATACCAAATGTCTTACCGTATAGATCAATGCCGCGCAATTGGACTGAGTCTACGACGCCATGTTGTACGGCAGCTTCGCTTTCCTTCACTTTTCGCGACAAACTGAGCAATAGCGCAAACGTAAATTCGGCCACAGTAGCTTCGCCGTAGCGCGGTACGTTAGTAACGGTGATGCTCCGCTCCTTAGCGGCCTTAAGGTCAATGTGGTCAAAACCAGTAGAGCGCGTAGCAATGAGCTGTAGTTTTGGGAAGCGATCCATCACCTCAGCGGTAATGTTGTCAGAAACAAACATTGAAATACAAGTGGTATCGGAGTTACTATGCTCTTGGCTTAACGGACCGTCTACAAACTCTATGCGGTGCTCCGTATCAGCGAATAGCTCACGGAAGCGCTTTTGGTCGTTTTGGTCTGCAGAGTAAAATGTAATTATAGCCATAAGTAAGATTATAGGAGGCTTAGGCGTGAAAATTCAAAACATTGTTGCCCGTCAGATTTTTGACTCGCGTGGTTTCCCAACTGTGGAGTGTGACGTTGTGCTCGAAGATGGCCGTCTCGGCCGTGCAGCGGTACCCTCTGGCGCTTCAACTGGCGCAGGTGAAGCTTTAGAGCTTCGCGATGGCGGAGAGGCATTTAACGGCAAAGGTGTCAGCCAGGCTGTAAATAATGTAAATACGGTTATCGCTCCTGCCCTAATCGGCAAAGATGTAGAAAACCAGTTTGACCTGGATGCTGAAATCTTAGCCTTGGATGGCACTGACAACAAAAGCAAGCTTGGCGCTAATGCCACCTTGGCTGTTTCTTTG
>Ga0075362_10000434_pt1 | contig 12115 bp, 14 predicted proteins | sample EndMetdeltDD1762_FD_71397 | JGI IMG/M metagenome (GOLD analysis project Ga0075362, IMG submission 71397) | Populus endosphere microbial communities from Tennessee, USA - Endosphere MetaG P. deltoides DD176-2 | ecosystem: Host-associated > Plants > Roots > Endosphere | place: USA: Tennessee...
GTACTGCACCGTGGCCAGCACGACGAGGAGCAGCAGCGGGACCAGCAGGGCGAACTCGACGGCGACGGCGCCGGACTCGGAACGGTGGGGGCGTCGTGGCACGACGGACCGTGTGCGCATGGTGGGGGGCTTCCTGCACGTACGGCCGCCTCAGAGGCGGATAGCTCACAGGCTGTCACCCGATAGCCCTGTTGCACGACCAAAACACGCACCACCCGCGCGAAGTGACTACGGAAATCATCCGAAAGGACTACCTGACCTCGGCGCTCCCGGACACCGCTGAGCCGCCACCCCAGCACTGGGCGCATTCCCCTGCGGCGTTCGGGCAATGGCTCTTATCGTCGATGTCTGTCGCGGGCCAGCCACGCGCCGTCACGGCGCCGGGCGGGCCTGACACGGGTTCCGTCCCGGGAGGGGGACGGGCGCCCGGTCCTGGCGGTCCCCCACCGGTCGCCAGGGCCGACGGCGCGCCGTCAGCCGGCCAGTGCCGGGTCGTTGCAGCTCGGCCGCGGGAGCGCCCACACGTCGGCGCCTCCGACCTTGATCCCCAGCTGGCTCTGCAGCTGCGGCGTCACCACCGTGTTCATCGGGCTGACGACGGTGCTGTTGACCGAGTTCGTCGCGGTCGTGAGCAGGCCGCTCAGGACGCCGCTCAGCCCGGTCACCGCCGAGACGTCCATCAGGCCCGAGGTGCCGTAGCCGGGCAGGAAGTTCACCTGCACCTTGCCGCCGGACGAGGTGGCGGGCGCGCTCAGGTTGTTGAGCACGATGCCCGACCCGTACGACTTCGGGGTGTCGTAGTTGTCGTTCGGGTGACGGAAGGACACGGTGGAGGAGGTCGTGCTCTGGGACGTCGAGGTCGTCGAGTTGTAGGTCAGGTTGAGGATCACGGTGGCGATCTTGATCGTGCCGAGGATCGGCAGGGTCTGCTTCAGGTCGAGACTGCCGGTGATCGTGATGGTCTCGTTGGTCGAGACCGTCGAGGCCAGCGACGCGGTGACGGCGACGTCGATGCCCTCCGCGTTGGAGGTGCTGGTCGCGTCACCGCAGACGATGTCGCTCAGCAGGCCCTCCGCCTTGGCCAGCGCCAGGTCGGTGTCGGTCGCCGTGTGCACCAGCAGGTTGCCGCTGAGCAGCGGCAGCGCGATCGGCGCGTTCACGTCGGTGAGGTTGCCGTCGACGGACAGCGTGACCTGACCGGTCTGCGCCCTCGCCTGTCCCCGTGCGCCGCACGCCAGCTTCGGCTTGTCCCCCACGTAGAGCGACGTCACGAAGCTGGTCAGCCCCGGGACCTGCGTCGCCAGGCCCGGAACCGCGAGCGTGTTGGTCCCGTTGACGGCGTACGCCGACCCGACGACGAGGTCGAGCACGTTGAACGTCGCGGCCAGGGCCGCGGTGTCGGCCGTCGTGATGCCGAGGATGTCGCTGATCTTCATCGTGGTGGTCAGGTTGGCCTTGGTGCTCAGCTGCTGGAGCAGCGTCACCGAGGCCGTCGGGCCGCCGTTGGCCTGGACGGCGCTGGCGACGGCGGCGTAGAACTGGCCGAGCGTCAGGCCACCCAGCTGGAGCAGCGCGTCGGGCGTGCCGACGTTGAGGCTGCTCACCCCGACCAGGTCGAGCAGGTCGAGGTTCAGGCCGGCCAGGCCCTGGTAGCCGACCGCGGTCGCGGACAGGGTCGAGTTGTTGATCAGGGACGGCATCGTGGACACCAGGAGGTTGGCCGTGCTGGTGTCGATGCCGGCCGCGAAGGACCCGAGCCGGAAGCAGGTCGACGGCGCCGGCACCGCGATCGCCTTGCGCGTCGCGTTGCCGTGGCCGGGCCGGAAGGCGAAGTTGACCCCTCCCAGCGCGGTGACCTCGAGCGCGTTGGGGACCTCGCTGCCGGTGGCCTGCTTGGTGGTCAGGATGCCGCCGGCGCCCACCTCTGTCGTGAGCTGGTGCGTGGTCGAGTCCATGAACGCGAGCTTCACGGTGACCGTGGGCGCGTCGCCGAGCACGTCGCCGTTGCGTTCGACCGACTTGACCAGCGCGGCTGCGAGGGTGGGGTGCCCGTTGTAGCCGCTGTTGATCTGGGCGGCGGTGCGACCGTCGACCAGCCGGACCAGGTCCAGCGCGACGACATCGGCGAGGGCCTGCATGTCGCGGCGCACGACGCGCTGCATGCCCAGGTCGACCGCGAGGGCGGTCGAGGGGATGATGACGACGAGCAGCGAGGCGACGATCGGGATGATCGCGCCGCGCTCACCTCGCGAGGCCGACCGCCGAGCCAGGGTTGCGCTCGCACGAGTGCGGAGTCCCGAGACCCACGACATCAGCTGGTCCTCGCGACGGCGGAGTACTTGAGGGAGCCGGGCAGCACCAGGCCGACGCCCGGGAACTTCGGCGTCAGCGGGTGGTCGTCGTAGTAGTAGTCCAGGGCGGCGGTGGCGCAGTCGTCGGTCGCGCTGTTGGTGCAGGCGGCGATGGTCACCGAGCAGGTGCCGACGTCGACGCTGTTCTTCTTCAGGTGGGAGCCGGCGGCGTACCCGTCGCAGGACACGCCGTAGGAGCCGAGCGCCTCGTTCATCGCGGCCAGACCGGATGCCTGCTTCGTCGCGGCCGTCGGGTACGGCGAGACCGCGGCCGCACGGGCAGCCTCGGCGGCGCCCTGGCTCAACGCCTGGCGGAAGCTCAGCATGTAGCCGTAGCTGATCACGCCCATCACGAGCAGGATCAGCAGCGGGGCGACGAGCGCGAACTCGACCGCCGCAGCTCCCCGCTCGTCGCGACGCCGAGATGTTCGTGCACAGAACATCACGAGAATTACTTCCTTGCTCCCCCAAGTAATCACGGTCCCTCAACCGCTCTGCGAAGGTAGCGCTCCGGGTTACGGCCTCGTCGGTGGTTCTCGGGTCAAATGGTCCGAACGGACTACTGCTGAGTCACCCGTTCGGGTGTCTGCAGGCTCGGCTCACCTCGGACGTGTCCAGACCAGCCGCGGAGCTGTCGGCCCCGGCGTCGGGGTCAGGGCGGCGGGGTCAGGACGGCTTCGGGAGGTCGATGTCCGTCTGGTTGAGCTCCTCGACGTTCACGTCCTTGAAGGTGAGCACCTTCACGCTCTTGGCGAAGCGGGCGGGCCGGTACATGTCCCAGACCCAGGCGTCGGAGATCGACACCTCGAAGAACACCTCGCCGGCCTCGCTGCGGGCCTTCACGTCGACCTGGTTGCACAGGTAGAACCGGCGGTCGGTCTCCACGACGTACTTGAAGATGCCGACGACGTCGCGGTACTCCCGGTAGAGCGTCAGCTCCATCTCGGTCTCGTACTTCTCGAGATCCTCTGCGCTCATATTGCGGACTCTAATCCGGCCAGGTCCGTCTCCAGGCCCGCGGCCCGCCGGACGTTCACGAACCGCATGCGGTGCACCGGGCACGGCCCGTGCTCGGCCAGGGCGGCGCTGTGCACGTCGGTGATGTAGCCCTTGTGCGTCTTGAAGTCGTACGCCGGGTAGTCGGCGTCGAGCTCGGTCATGATCCGGTCGCGGGTGACCTTCGCGAGGATGGAGCCGGCGGCGATGCAGGCCGCGACCCGGTCGCCCTTCCAGACCGCCAGGCCGGGGACGCCCAGCCCGTCCACCGGGAACCCGTCGGTCAGCACGTACTCCGGCGGCACCGTCAGCTTCGCCACCGCGCGCCGCAGCGCCTCGACGTTGGCGACGTGCATGCCGAGGCGGTCGCACTCCTCGTGCGAGACCACCACGACCGACCAGGAGACCGCCCGGCGGACGATCTGGGCGTAGGCGCGCTCCCGCGCTTTCTCGGTCAGCAGCTTGGAGTCGGCCAGGCCGGGGACGATGCCGGCCTTGCCCGGGGGCAGGATCGCGGCGCCCGCGACCAGCGGCCCGGCGCAGGCTCCCCGGCCCGCCTCGTCGACGCCGGCGATCACCTCGACACCGTGCCGGCGCAGCGCGCGCTCGTAGCCGTAGAGGCCCGCGTCGCGGCGGACGGTGGCTCCCTTGGGCAGCGCGCTCATCGTCATGCCCTCACTGGGCGTCGGGCACCTGGTCGAACGCGTCGCCGCCGTCCAGGCCACCGAACCGGTCGAACGGCCACAGCAGCACCCACACCTTGCCGACGACCAGGTCGACGTCCACGAACTCGCGACCGGGTGCGCAGTCGGTCTCCCCCTCGACGCACATGTGCACCGTGGAGTCGGCCGAGTGGGCGCGGTTGTCGCCCATCACGAAGACGTGGCCCTTCGGGACCGGGCCCGCGGTCCAGCTGCAGTTGCCGGTCATCGGGCCGGCGCAGCGAACGCCGGCCTCGTTCATGACGTAGCCGGTCTCGTCGAGCGGCTGGCCGTTGACCGAGATCCGGCCCTCGTCGTCGCAGCACACGACGGTGTCGCCCTCGACGCCGACGACCCGCTTGACCAGGTGGCCGCCGGAAGGGAACAGGCCGACCTTGGCCAGCGCCTTGGTGAACGCGTTGGACGGGCCGGTCTTCTCGTCGTCGCCGAGCCAGCCGCCCGGGTCCTTGAAGACCACGACGTCACCGCGCTCGGGCGCACCGGACCAGTAGGACCACTTCTGCACGAGGATCCGGTCGTTCGTGACCAGCCCGGGCTCCATCGACTCCGACGGGATGTAGAACGCCTGGACGAGGAACGCCTTGATGACCACCGCCAGGACCACGGCGATGCCGAGCAGCAGCAGGGTCTCCTGCCAGACGGGCAGGCTCCCCTTCTGGGGCGTGACGACGGTGGCGGTGGCGGGCTCGTCGGCGGGCGTCCCAGCCTGGGGGGTGGCCCGCTCGTCGGAAGTCACGCGCAGAGTCTAGGTAGACCGCGGTCGCGGCCGGAGGCGGATCGCCTCAGGCCTCGCGGCGCTCCTTGATCTTGGCGGCCTTGCCGCGCAGGTTGCGCAGGTAGTAGAGCTTCGCCCGGCGCACGTCACCGCGGGTGACGACCTCGACCTTCTCGAAGATCGGGGAGTTCAGGGGGAAGGTCCGCTCGACACCGACGCCGAAGGAGACCTTGCGGACGGTGAAGGTGCGGCCGACGCCGGCACCGTGGATGCGGATGACCACGCCCTGGAAGACCTGGACGCGGGAGCGGTTGCCCTCGACGACCTTCACGTGGACCTTGATCGTGTCACCGGCGCGGAAGGCCGGGACGTCGTCGCGCTTGGACGCGGCGCCGAGATCGGCGATGACGTTGCTAACCATTGGAGCTCCTCGCGAGTGCCACAGGTCAGCCGCGGTGTTGGATGGGTGTTGCTGTTCAGGACTGCATTCATTTGTAGGGCTCAGACATCTGGCCGGCGGCGCCGGGGACCCCCTGTGGCAGGAGCCCGACGCGGATCCCCGGGCCAACCTCTGTGCAGAGATCTCCGGGCGGTCCTTCGGCCGACTGGGCCGAGGGACGAGTTTGCCACAGCGTCGTCAGCCGCGGCTAATCCGCTTGGTGAGGATCACGGCTCCCGGCGGGGCCGGGAGGTCCTTGCGCAGGCTGAAGCCCGCCTTCTTGTACATCCGCTGGTTGTCGGCGCTGTGCGCCCCGGTGAAGAGCACGTACGACGTCGCCTCGGCCGGGGCGACCGCCTGGATGTGCTCGAGCAGCGCCCGGCCCAGCCCGCGGCCCTGGAGGTCGGGGGCGACCATGACGCGGCCGATGTCCCAGTGGCTGTGCCCGTCCCTGGTGTCGAGCTGCCCGCGGACGGCGCCGACGAGGCGACCGGCCGAGCGGACGACGTACCAGGACCACTCGTCCAGCGAGGCCTCGAGGTCCTCCAGGGACTCGTGCAGCGCGGGGATGTCGAGCATGTCGTTGGCCAGCGCCTCCTGCACCCAGCAGGCACGCTGGAGCGTGAGCAGCTCGCCCAGGTCACCGCGGACCGCCGGCACGATCTCCCACTCCCCCACCCGGCTCGGGTGGACGAGGTCCGGACGGCGCTCCGCGGTGCGGGCGAGGGCCTGCTCGGCGCGCCAGGCGACGATCGCCGCGTGGTCGCCGCCCTGGAGCACCGCGGGCACGTCGAGGTCCCGCCACGACGGCGGCCGCGTGTAGACGGGGCTCTCGAGCAGCCCGCCCTCGTGCGACTCCTCGACGAGCGACTCCGGGTTGCCCATGAAGCCGGGGAGCAGCCGCACCACGGCCTCGGTCACGGCGAGCGCCGCCACCTCGCCGCCGTTGAGGACGTAGTCGCCGAGCGAGACCTCGAGCACCTCGGCCCGGGTCGCCGCGTGGTCGACGACGCGCTGGTCGATGCCCTCGTAGCGGCCACAGGCGAAGACCAGCCGGTCGCGCCCGGCCAGCTCGCGGGCCAGGGCCTGGGTGAACGGCCTCCCGGCGGGCGTCGGCACCACCAGCGTGGCGCCGTCGAGGCCGAGCTCGTCGAACGCCTCGCCCCACGGCTCGGGCCGCATCACCATGCCGGCGCCGCCGCCGTACGGGCTGTCGTCGACGGTCCGGTGCTTGTCGTGCGTCCACGACCTCAGGTCGTGGACGTGCACCTCGACCAGGCCCTGCTCGACGGCCTTGCCGGTCAGCGAGAGCCGGAGCGGGTCGAGGTAGTCGGGAAAGATCGTGAGGTAGTCGAGCCGCATCACGCGTCGTCCTCGAACGGCGAGACGAGTCCCGGCCGGTCGGCGACCACGAGGCGACCACCGGCGACGTCGACCTCGGGGACCAGCGCCGCCACGAACGGGACGAGCGCGTCCCGGCCGTCCGGGGTCCGGATGGTCAGCAGGTCCTGGGCGCCCGGCGTCAGCGCGCTCACCTCGCCCAGGACCCGGCCGTCGACGTCGTACGCCGTCAGGCCGATCAGCTGGTGGGCGTAGAACTCGTCGGGGTCCTCCGGCGCGGCGTCCGGCGCCAGCGTCGCGTGCAGGAGCGTGCCGCGGGCCGCCTCGGCGGCGTTGCGGTCGGGGACCTCCTCGAAACGCACGAGGAGCACGCCCTGGTGCCACCGGGTGGTGGACACCGTGAGCGTGCTCAGCGTGCTGCTTCGACTCTGGACAGACCCCTTCGGGGGGACGGCCCGCAACGTGGCACCGACGGCGAAGCGGAGCTCCGGCTCGTCGGTGCGCACGTCGACGGTCACCTCGCCGCGCAGCCCGTGGGGCTTGCCCACGCGCCCGACGACGACCTCGATCACGCCGCCTGGTTCAGCGTCGGCGGTCGACATCCACGAAGTCGATCCGCGCGCCGTTGCGGCCCGCGAGGGCCGAGACGACGGTGCGGAACGCCGTGGCGGTGCGCCCGCTGCGGCCGATCACCTTGCCGAGGTCGTCGGGATGCACCCGGACCTCGAGGATCGAGCCGCGGCGGAGCTGCTTGTCACGCACCGAGACGTCGTCCGGGTGGTCGACGATCCCGCGCACCAGGTGCTCGAGGGCCTCGGCCAGCATCAGCTGTCGGAGTCCTTGGCCTCGGCGTCGGCCTCGACAGGAGCGTCCTCGGTGACGGCCTCGGCCTCAGCCGGCGCCTCCTCGGCAGCAGCCTCGACGGCGGCCTCCTCGACGGGGGCCTCCTCGGCGACGGTCTCCTCGACCGGAGCCTCGGCGACGGGAGCCTCCGCGGCGGGAGCCTCCTCGGCCTTCGGCTCGTCCTTGGGCGCAGCCTTCTTGGCGGCGGCCTTCTTGGTGACGGCCTCGCCCTTGGGCTCGTTGTGCGCGTCCTTGAGGGCCTCGTTGAAGATGTCGAGCTTGTCGCGCTTCGGCTCGGCGACCTTCAGGGTGCCCTCGGTGCCCTTGAGACCGTGGTGGGTCTGCCAGTCACCGGTGATCTTCAGGAGCTTCGCGACGGCGTCCGAGGGCTGTGCACCCACGCCCAGCCAGTACTGGGCCCGCTCGGAGACCACCGAGATGTAGGAGGGGTCCTCCTTCGGGTGGTACTTGCCGATCTCCTCGATCACCTTGCCGTCGCGCTTCTTGCGGGAGTCGACGACGACGATGCGGTACTGCGGCACCCGGACCTTGCCCAGGCGCTTCAAACGGATCTTGACGGCCACTTTTGTGGTGTCTCCTCAGAGTTCTGTGTTGCTCAGGTGGTGGAACCACGACGTGCGCGTGGGGCGTGCGAGCCGGGCTCCGGGGCTCGCGTCCGTCCGGGTGAGAGGGTCCGTTCGGTCGCGAGACTCAGCGGGCAAGTCTGCCAGACCTCGCGGGACCGTCGAAATCCGAGCAGACTCCCGATCGATGACCGAGTACATCAGCGCCACGCCGGAGCCCGCCAAACCGGCCAAGACCCGCCCCAGCGCCGTGTGGTTCGCGGTGGGCGGGCTGCTGCTGGTCGCCGGGGTGGTGGCCGGGGTCGTGCTGTTCTACCGGATCTTCGACAGCGGCTTCTTCACCGTGGAGGCGACCGTCCCCGCGGACGGCGCCGCACACAGCGTGACCGTCGACAACGACAGCGACCGGTTCCTGTGGGAGCCGCAGTACGGCAGCTCCGAGTGCATCGTGGTCGACGAGGACACGGGCGGCGCCATCACGCTGCACCCGGTCAGCGGCGACTTCATCCGGTCCTACAACGCCGACTCGTGGCAGGCCGTCGCGACCTTCGACCCCGGCTCCGGGAGCCTGAGCGTGACCTGCGCCGCGACGGCGGGAGACGCCCAGATCGGCCCCGCGCTGATCGTCAAGGACTTCGTGGTCGCGATCATCGTGGCGATCGTCGTCCCGCTGCTGCTGATCGGGCTGGGCATCGCCGTCGTGATCGCGGTGTCGATCATGTTCGCGACCCGACCACGACGGAGCACCTGACAACTTCGGCCGGGGTGGGCGCGTCGTACCGGCATGAGGCTGACCGAGCGGCACCCGTGGCTGTTCCCCTGGGCCGTCCGCGCCCACCAGGTCCGGCGGCACGTCCAGTGGCTCAGGCCGGGCACGACCTGGGCCGCCGACCACGACGGGCAGAACCTCACCGTCCGGGTGAAGAAGCACGCCTCGCTCCTCATGCGCGAGCTGTCCGAGGACGAGATGGTCCTGCAGCGCAACAAGGTGGTGAACCTGCGCCTCGCCTCGCGCCACACCGACGGCCTGCTGATCCGGCCGGGCGAGACGTTCTCGTTCAACAAGGTGGTCGGCAGCTGCACGAGGAAGAAGGGGTACGTCGAGGGCATGCGCCTCTCGAACGGCGACGCGATCTCGGGTGTCGGCGGCGGCATCTGCCAGCTCGCCAACCTCGTGCACTGGATGGTGCTGCACTCGCCGCTGACCGTCGTCGAGCGGTCCGAGCACAGCTTCGACCCGTTCCCGGACAAGGGCCGGGTGCTCCCGTGGGGCGTCGGCTGCTCGATCGTCTACAACTACGTCGACCTGGTCGTGCGCAACGACACCGACACCACCTTCCAGCTGCGCACCTGGGTCGCCGAGCGGCACCTCAGGGGCGAGCTGCGGGCGGACCGCGTGGTGCCCACGTCGTACTCCGTCGAGGCCCGCGACGAGGAGTTCCTCCGCATCGACGGCCGGGTCTTCCGCCGCAACGAGATCTGGCGGACCACCCGCGACAAGCGGACCGGGCGGGTCGTCGCCGACGAGCTGGTCAAGCGCAACCACGCGCTCGTGAGGTACCTGCCGCCGCTGGAGCTGATCCGGGACGTCTCGGACCCGGCTCAGGGCGCGACGACGCGGCCGCGGAGCATCACCAGGATCGGCCTGGCCAGGACCGAGAGGTCCTCGAGCGGGTTGGCGTCGTAGACGACCAGGTCCGCGGGTGCCCCCTCGTCGAGGGTCGCGTTCCAACCGAGCCACTCACGGGCGCGCCACGAGGCCGCGCCCAGCGCTGCCTCGGCGCCCATGCCGAGCTCCGACATCGCCACGACCTCCCCGGCGATGTTGCCGTGCTTGCGCACTCCCCCGCCGTCCGAGCCGGCATAGAGCGGCACGCCCGCCTCGAAGGCCGTCATCACCGTCTGCGTGCGGCGCGCGTAGAGGTCGGTCATCGTCGCTGAGTACGTCGGGAACTTCTCGGCGCCGGCCTCGGCGTACTCCGGGAACTTGTCGACCTGCATCACCGTCGGCACGAGCGCTGTGCCGTGCTCGACCATCGCCTCGACCAGGTCCGTCGTCAGTCCGGTGCCGTGCTCGATGCAGTCGATCCCGGCCTCGATCAGCCCGGGCAGCACCGCGTGGCCGAAGCAGTGCGCCGTGACCTTCGCGCCGTGCTCGTGGGCGACCCGGATCGCCTCGGCGAACACGTCCGGCGTGAACGACGGTGACAGGTCGCCGGTCTCCCGGCTGATCCAGTCGCCGACCAGCTTGACCCAGCCGTCGCCACGCTGCGCCTCCCGGGCCACGTACGCCGCCAGGTCCTCCGGCTCGACCTCGTGCGCGTAGTTGCGGATGTAGCGCTTCGTCCGTGCGATGTGCCGACCGGCCCGGATCAGCCGCGGCAGGTCCTCGCGGTCGTGCATCCAGCTCGTGTCGGTCGCCGAGCCCGCGTCCCGGATCAGCAGCGCCCCGGCGTCGCGGTCGTCGACGGCCTGCTGCTCGGCCTCCTCGTCGCTGGTCCCGCCCTCGTCGTTGAGCCCGAGGTGGCAGTGCGCGTCGACGAGTCCCGGCACCACCCACCCGCTCGCGACGGTCTCGGCCCCGGCCTGCCTCTCGAGCGTGACCCGCCCGTCGACGACGTACAGGTCTCGCACCTCGCCGTCGGGCAGCACGGGCCCGGACACCTTGAGGGCTGGGTTGCTGGCCACCGACGCGACGTTACAGCTGGTCCAGGAGCCAGGACGGGCTCATCACGGTGGCCCCGACCGAGTTCACGGCAGCGCCGAGCAACCGGTCCGCGGTGATGACGGTGACGACATCTCCCCGCTCGACCGCGACCCGCGCCTGCTCGGTGATGGTGGTGTCGCCGTCCTTCGGCGCATGCACGGTCACGACGTGGCCGTCCCGGCCGGCGCGGACACCGCCCTTCGCGGCGCCCTCGAGCACCAGCACGATCACGTCGTACGACGTGTCGCCGACCAACAGCGACTCGTGCAGGCGTCGCGCAGCACCCGGGCGGTCCTTCCACCAGCCGTCCGGCCGGGAGCCGACGACGTTCGCACCGTCGACGACGAGCACCCTCACTTCAGGTACTTCGAGAAGTCCTTCGGCAGGTTGAGCGCGGCGGCGGCCTTCTCGTAGTCGATCTCCTCCGCCTCGCCGTCGGGGGTGCCGAACGGGTTGGCGGCGGAGGTCTTCTCCGCCGCTGCAGCGGCAGCGGCCTCCTGCGCGGCCTTCGCCGGGTTCCCCGAACGACGCGAACCCTTGCCCTTCTTCTGCGCGGCCTTCTGCTTGGCCTGGCCGCGCTTGCCGCCACCGGCCATCCCGGGCATCCCCGGAAGACCGGGCATCCCGCCCTTGGCGAACGACTGCATCATCTTGCGGGCCTCGAAGAACCGGTCGACGAGGTTGTTGACGTCGGAGACCTGGCGACCGGAGCCCTTGGCGATGCGGGCCCGGCGGGAGCCGTCGATCATCTTCGGGTTGGCCCGCTCGGCGGGTGTCATCGACTGGATGATCGCCTGGATCCGGTCGATCTCGCGCTCGTCGAAGTTCTCGAGCTGCTCGCGGATCTGGCCCATCCCGGGGAGCATCCCCATGATCTTGGACATCGAGCCGAGCTTGCGGACCTGCTGCATCTGCTCGAGGAAGTCGTCGAGGGTGAAGTCGCCGCCGCCGAGGAGCTTGTCGGCGGCCTTCGCGGCCTGCTCCTGGTCGAAGACCTTCTCGGCCTGCTCGATCAGGGTGAGCATGTCGCCCATGTCGAGGATCCGCGACGCCATCCGGTCGGGGTGGAACAGGTCGAAGTCGGTCATCTTCTCGCCGGCGGAGGCGAACATGACCGGACGGCCGGTGACCGAGGCGACCGACAGCGCGGCGCCACCACGCGCGTCGCCGTCGAGCTTGGTGAGCACGACGCCGTCGAAGCCGACGCCGTCGAGGAACGCCTGCGCCGTCTGGACCGCGTCCTGGCCGATCATCGCGTCGACGACGAAGAGCACCTCGTCGGGCTGGACGGCGTCACGGATGTCCGAGGCCTGCTTCATCATCTCGGCGTCGACGCCGAGCCGGCCCGCGGTGTCGACGATGACCACGTCGTGGAGGGTCCGCTTGGCCTCCTCGATGGACGCGCGCGCGACCGAGA
>Ga0075362_10000435_pt1 | contig 12109 bp, 10 predicted proteins | sample EndMetdeltDD1762_FD_71397 | JGI IMG/M metagenome (GOLD analysis project Ga0075362, IMG submission 71397) | Populus endosphere microbial communities from Tennessee, USA - Endosphere MetaG P. deltoides DD176-2 | ecosystem: Host-associated > Plants > Roots > Endosphere | place: USA: Tennessee...
GCAAGTCGACCTTGCTGAAATCCCTGTTCGGCATGACCACCCACAAGGGCGGATCGATCCGTTGGAAGGGCGCCGAGATCGCCGGGCTCCGGCCGCAGCAGATGCTCGGCCACGGCATTGCCTACGTGCCGCAGGGCCGCTGCAACTTCCAGCTGATGTCCATCGACGAGAACCTGGAGATGGCGTCCTACACCATCAAGGGCGGCGACTTGAAGGGCGAGCGCGAGTACGTCTACGACCTCTTTCCGATCCTGCGCAAGCGTCGCAACGAGCTCGCCGGCAACATGTCCGGCGGCGAGCAGCAGCTGCTCGAAATGGCGATGGCCGTGCTGCGCCGCCCCGAGATTCTGCTGGTGGACGAGCCCTCGGTCGGCCTCTCGCCGCAGGCGATCACGCTGGTCTTCAACGAACTCAAGCGCCTGCACAAGGGCGGCCGCACGATCCTGCTGGTCGAACAGAACACCCGCAAGGCCATGGAAGCGGCGGAGCGCGCCGTGGTGCTGCGCCTGGGCAAGGTCATCTGGGACAGCCCGGTCGGGGCACTGAGCACCGCCGACCTGGGCGAACTGTTCATGACGGGCAAGCGCGCATCCGACGCAGCCGCGGCCTGAGCCCACATCTCAACCGAACACTCAAGGAGCTGAAAGGCATGAAACTGGCATTTGACACGGGTGGCACGTTCACCGACTTCGCGATGACGGAGGACGACGGCACCATCCTGTTGCACAAGGTCCTGAGCACGCCCGATGCGCCCGCGCGCGCCGTGCTCCAGGGCGTGGACGAGCTGCTGGCCAAAGTGCGCGCCCGAGATGGCGGCAAGGCCAGGGGCAACGGCCAGCTGCAGATCCTGGGCGCGACCACGGTCGTGACCAATGCGGTGCTGGAGCGCCGCGGTGTGCACACCGCCTTTATCACCACCGCCGGTTTCCAGGACATGCTGCGCATCCGTACGGAGGGGCGCTACGACCTCTACGACCTGCGCATCCAGTACCCCGATCCGCTGGTGTCGCGCGAGCTGTGCTTCGGCGTGGAAGAGCGCATTGCCGCGGACGGCACGGTGATCAAGGCGCTCGACGAGGACGGGGTGCGCACCATCGGCCGCGTGCTGCTTGACAAGAAAGTGGAGTCGGTCGCCGTGTGCCTGCTGCACGCCTACAAGTACGCGCAGCACGAGCGGCGTGTGGCCGAGATCCTGGCCGAGGTCGCGCCGGGCATCTCCGTCTCGCTCTCTTCGACGGTCTGCCCCGAGGTGCGCGAATACGACCGCGCGTCGACCACCGTCGTCAACGCCTACACCCGGCCGATGATGGTCGGACATGTGAACCACCTTGAGCGCGAGCTGTCGCAGCGCGGTGTCGAAGGGCAGCTGCTGTGGATGACGTCGAGCGGTGGCGTGGTGCCGAGCTCGTCGGCCTCGCGCACGCCGGTGCGCTTGATCGAATCGGGCCCCGCGGCGGGCGCCGTGGCGGCGGCGGACTATGCGCGCCAAGCCGGCGAGTCGAGCGTGCTGTCGTTCGACATGGGCGGCACTACCGCCAAACTGTGCCTGATTCCGAACGGCCAGCCGATGGTGGCCAACGACCTTGAAGTGGCCCGCCACGAACGCTTCCGCAAGGGCAGCGGCTTTCCTCTCAAGATCCAGTCGATCCACATGATCGAGATCGGCGCGGGCGGCGGGAGCATCGCGGCGCGCAACAAGCTCGGCCTGCTGGGCGTGGGGCCGCGCAGCGCGGCGGCGGCGCCAGGGCCTGCCTGCTACGGGCGCGGCGGCACGGAGCCGACGGTGACCGATGCCGACCTGCTGCTGGGCTACCTGAACGAAAAGTCCTTCCTGGGCGGCGACTTCGCGCTCGACAAGCCCGCCGCCGAAGCGGCGATGGCACGGCTCGCGAAGGAGCTTGGCATCTCTCTGGAGCGCTGCGCCTGGGGCATCCACGACATGGTCAACGAGAGCATGGCCGAGGCCGCCTCGATGCAGGCCACCGACAGCGGTGTCGACCCGCGCGCCCTGCCGCTGATCGCCTTCGGCGGCGCCGGTCCGGTGCATGCCTACGGCGTGGCCCGCAAGCTGGGCATCCGCAAGGTGATCTGCCCGCTGGGCGCCGGTGTCACCTCGGCCATCGGGCTGCTGGGCGCGCCGGTGGCGGCGGACCTGTCGGCCAGCCTGCCGATGCGCATCTCGGCCTGGAACCCGAGCGCGGTGAACGTGGTGAAGGCCACGCTCGCAGACCAGGGGAGCGAAGTGGTGCTGGCGAGCAAGGTGCCTGTGGACCACATCAGCTATTCGTACACCGTGGACATGCGCCACGTCGGCCAGGGCTACGAGATCTCGGTGCCACTGCCGGAACTGGATCCGGCGGACCCGACGTTCATCGAGGAACTGCTGGCCCGCTTCCATGCCAACTACGTGGCCCTGTACGGCCGCGCCGTCAGCGGTACCGACGCGGAGGTCATTACCTGGCGCGTGCGTGCCAGCGGGCCGAAGGCGCCGGTGTCGCTCGCCAGCCTGCGCGGCGAATCTGGTGCGGCGCGCGATGCGCGCAAGGGCACGCGGCCGGTCTTCTTCCCGGAGCTCGGCAAGTACGTCGACACGCCGGTCTACGACCACTATGCGTTGGTGCCCGGCGTTCCGATCGAGGGGCCCGCGATCATCGAGCAGCGCGAGTCGACTGTGGTGATGGGGCCCAACGCCAGCGCCTCGCTCGATGCCCAACACAACCTGATCATGCTTTTGTCCTGAGGTCTTCTCGCCATGTCCATGCTCAAACCCGACTTCAACGACCCGATCACCCTGCAGGTGATGTGGGACCGCCTGGTCTTCATCGCCGACCAGGCGGACAGTGCGCTCGGCCGCACGGCCTTCTCGCCGATCGTGCGCGAGAACCACGACTACGTGAACGTGCTGCTGGACGCCAAGGGGCGCGCGCTCGCGCAGTGCACCTGGTCGATTCCGGTGTTCATCACCACGCTGCCCATGGCCGCGCAGAACTACTTCCTCAAGGCCTTTCCGCCCGAGTCGCTGGAGCCCGGCGACGTGCTGGCCACCAACGACCCGGTGATCGGCACGGGCCACCTGCCGGACATGGTCATGCTCACGCCGATCTTTCGCAAGGGAAAGATCGTGGGTTATGCGGGCAGCATCGCCCACCTGCCGGACATCGGCGGCCGACCGCAGTCGCCCGACTCGACCGACATGTTCGAGGAGGGCATCCGCATTCCGATGCTCAAGCTGTTCAAGGCCGGCAAGCCGAACACCGATGTGTTCTCCGTCATCGAGGCCAGCGTGCGCCTGCCGCACGAGGTGCGCGGCGACATCCAGAGCATGGTGGCCGCCAATGAAGTGATGAGCCGCGAGCTCACGCGCTTCATGGACGAGTACGGCCTGGAAGACTGCGACGGCCTCGGCGAGGCGATCTTCAGCCGCTCGGAGCGCCACATGCGCAAGGCCATCGCGGCCTGGCCGAACGGCAGCTACAAGGCCGACATGACGATCGACGGCTTTGAATCCGACGTGAAGCTGTGCGTAAGCGTGGAAGTGCGCGACGACTCGATTCATGTCGACTACACCGGCACTTCGCCCGAGGTGGCGCGCGGCATCAACGTGGTGCCGCACTACCGTGTGGCGCACAGCGTGTATGCGCTGAAATGCCTGCTCGATCCGGAGACGCCGAACAACGAGGGCTGCATGGTCGCGCTGACCGACTCGGCGCCCGCGGGTTCGATCCTCAACCCGCGGCCACACGCGGCAGGCGCCGCGCGCAATCTCGTGGGCCATTGCATTCCGAGCCTGATCTTCAAGGCTCTGCAGCACGTCGTGCCCGACGGCGCGATGGGCGACAGCGGCGGCGCGCCGATCTGGGGCATCAACTGCCAGGGCCAGCGCTCCGACGGCACGGCCTACGGCAGTGCGCAGAACTTTCATGGCGGACAAGGCGGACGCTCGTCGATGGACGGCCTGGACACGCTGAGCTTTCCGTCCAACTGCCGCGTGACGCCGATCGAGATGTACGAGCTCGCGGTGCCCGTGCTCACCGAATGCAAGGAGCTCATTCCGGACTCCGGCGGCCCCGGCAAGTTTCGCGGCGGACTGGGCCAGCGCGGCGTGATCCGCAACCTGTCGGACTGCGAGATGAACATCTATCTGAGCACTGAGCATGTGAAGTACCCCTGCCTCGGTGTGCTGGGCGGCCAGGCCGGACGCAACGGCGCGGTGCTGCACGACGGCAAGGCCGTGTTCCCGAAGGGCCGCCTGGTGCTGGCGCCGGGCGAGCGACTGACGATCGAGCTGCCGGGCGGCGGCGGCTGGGGCGATGCGCAGCAGCGCTCGCGCGAGTTGGTCGAAGACGACTTGCGACAGGGCCTCGTCAGCATGGCCGGCGCGCAGGTCGACTACGGGTACGAGGCCGAGGCGAGCTCCGAAGCGCAGAAGGCGGTGGCGTGATGGTCGGCGCACTGAAGGGACAGGTCGCGCTCGTCACCGGTGGCGGTTCGGGCATCGGCCGCTCCACCGCGCTGATGCTCGCCGCCGAGGGCGCACGCGTTGTCGTGATGGGCCGCAGGCTTGAACCGCTGCAGGCGGTGGTCGAAGAGATCCGAAGCGCCGGTGGCGAAGCGTGGGCGCGCCAAGCCGACCTGCAGGAACGCGAGCAGCTCATCGCGCTGGTGCGGTGGACCGAGAAGGAAGTCGGCCCCATCGGCATCCTCGTCAACAACGCGGGCCTCACCAGCCGCGTGCGCAACATCCGCTGGATCGAGCCGGACGACTGGGAGTCGGCGGTGTCGGTCAACCTGACGGCGGTCTACGTGCTGATCCAGGCCGTGCTGCCGGGAATGCTCGATGCCGGTGCCGGCACCATCGTCACCGTGTCTTCGCTGGCTGCCGTGCGTCCGAACCTGTTGGGCGGTGCGCCCTACGGCGCGGCGAAGGCGGCGGTGACGAACCTGATGGGCTTCGTGCACGGCACCTTCCGCAACAACAACATCCGCGCCACGACCATCCTTCCCGGCGAAGTCGACACGCCGATCATGGACACGCGCGTGCGTCCGCCGAGCGCCGAGGAGCGCGCGGCCATGGTCGCGCCTGACGACGTGGCGCGCGCTATCCTGCTGGCCTGCACACTGCCGCAGGCCACCACGATCGAACAGCTGGTGATCAGCCCGACCCGCGCGCGCGACCAGGGCCCCGACATCGAGATCAGCCGCTGGCTTGGTGCCCCCGACGGAACACCCGGCAAACCCTGAACGAGACGAAGCATGAGCGACACCCTTCATCAACGCCTGGCACGCGGCGACTCCGTGCTGATGGTCAACCCCAACCATGTGTCCCCCACGCTATGCGAGAAGCTCGTGCGCTCGGGCGCGGACTCGGTGTTCATCGACTGCGAGCACGGCCTGGCCAGCTTCGAGGACATCCATCACATGGCCAAGGCCGCCCGCTATGCCGGCGGCTTCGGCATCGTGCGCCCGCAGAACCAGGAGCGCTCGACCATCACGCGCTGCCTCAACGCAGGCGCGGACGGCGTGATGGTGCCGCTGATCCACACCGCAGAGATCGCGCGCCAGGTGGTGCACACCTGCCGATATGCCTGCCCCGACGATCACGCGACGAAGCTGCTGGTCGGCATGGTGGAATCGGTCGAGGCGGTGCGCAACCTCGACGAGATCCTGGCGGTCGAAGGCATCGACGTGTTCTTCGTCGGACCCGGCGACCTGTCGCAGTCGATGGGCTACTCGCCCGCGGTGGCACCGGGCAAGCGCCGCCCGCAAGCCGCGCTCGACCTGGTCGACCAGACGCTGCAGCGCATTCGCGCGGCCGGAAAGATCGCGGGCACGCTGGTCGTGAAGCAGGACGTCGAACATCTGGTGTCGATGGGTGCGCAGCTGCTGTACTACCACGCGGACCCGTTCGTGACGGAAGGCGTCGGGGCAATGCGCAGCCTGTCGCGGCCGGTGGCGGCCGCCGCGCACTGAGCCTGCGCCCTTTTAATTCAGGCTGCAGGCGGCGCGGCAGCCTCCGGCGCGCGAATGCCTTCGAGGCGCCCGGCCTCGAACAGGCTACCGATCTGCAGCCTGAGGATCTCCAGGACGGCGCGCGCCTGGTCGGACATCGGCAGGTGATCGGGCACACACAGCGCTACCGTGGCTTGCAACTCGGGCTCCACGATCCTGCGGATTACCGGCGCTGCCGCAGCCGATGGGAAGTTCGCCAGCGCGGAGGGCAGGATGGTGGCACCCACGCCGGCCTGGATCGCCTGGCGCAGCGTTTCGGCAGATTCGATCTCGGCGCGGATGTGCGGAACCACGCCGACGCGGGCAAAGGCTTCGTCCACCATGCGGCGCAGGAAGTGCATGCGACTCGGCAGCAGCAGGTCGACGCCGGCGAGCGCACGCAAGGAGATGGTCTGGACGTCCTGCTGCGCCAGTTCCATACCGGGCGGCGCGATCAGGAACAGATCCTCGGTCAGCAACGGCTGCAGCGTGAGCCCCTTCATGGGGCTGCCCGCATAGATAATGGCCATGTCCAGGCGCCCGGTCATGACCATCTCGCTGAGCACCAGTCCGAAGTTGTCGTTGATGAACAGGTTGACGCCCGGGTAGGCGCCGCGCACTGCCTGCAGCAGCGGCATGGAAAGCGCCGAGGCCGTACTGTAGGTAGCAAGCCCCACCGAGACCGGACCAAAGATGAAGCTTTCGTCGGTGCGGTTCATCAGCTCGCGCTCGACCTGTTCGAGGTGGCTCAGCATGATCCGGGCGTGACGGTAGAGCTCGTTGCCCGCGGCAGTGGGCGTGACGCCGGCGTTGGATCGGTTCAGCAGCCTGTGCTTGAAGTGCTCCTCGAGCGAGGCGATGTGCTGACTCAGCGCCGGTTGCGCGACGCTGAGCTGCGCAGCAGCCGCAGAGAGGCTGCGGGCATCCACTGCCGTCACGAAACTCTTGAGCGTCTTGAAGTTGACCGTCATGGGAAATTGGATGCGCGCTGATCGTAACCCCGATTGACGCTCTCCAGAAGTGGCTCGATGCTTGCTTCTCCATAGAAGCAGACAGACAACGGAGTCCCGGTGAACCTCAGGCGGCTGAAGTATTTCGTGAAGATTGTCGACGTGGGCAGCCTCACGCAAGCCTCGGAGGTCCTGCACGTCGCGCAACCGGCGCTGAGCCAGCAACTCGCGACGCTCGAAAGCGAGTTCAAGCAGCGCCTGCTGCTGCGCACCCAGAAGGGCGTGGTGCCCACGGAAGCAGGCCGTGTGCTTTACCGCCATGCGCAGCTCATGCTGCGCCAGTTCGAACAGGCGCGCGCGGACGTCCTCAATGCAGGGCGCAGCCTCGTAGGGCAGGTGTCTGTGGGGCTGGCACCGGGCACCGCAGCCTCGGGCCTCGCCCTGCCGCTGCTACAGACGGTGCAGGAGCGCCATCCGCAACTCGTGCTGCACATCAACGAGAACTTCGGCACCACGCTTTGCGACGTAGTGAGAAACGGTCTCATGGACATGGCCGTGCTCTATGGCGGCGATCACGAGGTGCGCGGTCTTGCGTTCGAACCGCTGCTCACCGAAGACCTCTGCGTCGTGGCGTGCCAGGGCATGCTGCGCATGGACGGCAACGAGTTCGAGCTGTCGGAGCTGCGCGACGTGGACCTGCTCCTGCCCAGCATCGACAACCAGCTGCGTCGCAGCGTAAACCGGGCCTTCGCGTCGGCGAGGATCGTTCCGCGCGTGGTGGCGGAGATGGAGTCATCGAGCACGCTGTCGGCGGCGGTCGCCTCAGGCATGGGGGCGACGATTCTTCCCGTATCGCTCGCACGCTCGGTCGCCGCCGCAGCCTGCGTCGATGTCGGGCGGCTGGTATCGCCGCACGTCGAGATTCCGTTGGCGCTGTGCGCTTCGGATCACCTGCCGCTATCCGAGCCTGCGCAGGCGGTCAAGGGAATCCTGATGGAGTTGGTCAATCGCCTCGAGTTGGGCGGTGGCATGCACATGGTGCACTAAGAACCTGTAGGCGAAATCCAAATGACGGGAGGCTGAGAGCGATATGGACGTGTGCCGACGTCTGAGTTCATAGCAATAGTTCAATCAGGGAGGGGCCCCTCGGCAGCTTGCGCTCGTCGCATCGCATGCGCGAACTGACCTAGGATGCAGGGACAGTGACCACGGGCTCTGGCCGCGGCAACTCGACAGGGACGAACCGCAGGACAGGCGCGGTGCCGTTGGCCGCAAAAGGCACTGCGTCGCCCATGCGCTTGAGGCCCCGATCCGCGAGCCACTTGCGTACGACGTCGGCGTTCAGTCCGTGCGCGATGGCCATGGCCGAGACCAACGCACCGCGTTGCCGGCACTCGGCTAGGATCCGCGCCTTGAACTCAGCACTGTGGACCCGGCGATTAGAGCTATTGGGATGCATAGGCGTCCGCTAAAACAGGTGGACGCCATCCTCGAAGAGCGTCGCGGCGGGCAAGGTGGACCGCCGGACGCTCACGGTGGAGATGATGTCTCGCCATTGCCTAAGCCAGCGAGTGAATGCTTCTCGCTTGTAGCGGCCGAGATAGCTGTTACGGATAATTTGCCACCGTACTCAATGCGGTTGCGCCTGGCCGGCCCGGTGGCCAATCAGAAAGCATGGCGGATACCGAAGTCGTAACCGGTCGATGTCTTCGGGGTGAAGGACTGAGCAGCGGCACCGGTGCCGAGTTGCGTCACGAACGACGGACCTCCCACAGTCAAGGCAGCACCATCCTTGTTGCGGATGCGAGCCACCGTCGCGTACAGGGCCGTGCGCTTCGATAGGTTGTGCACGTAGCCGATCGCGAACTTGTTGGCGCGCGGGTCGGGCGACGAGCCGAATAGGGTGAAGGGCGCGTTGAAGTCGTACTTGATGCGCGAGTACGAAGCACGGATCAGGCCGGGGCCGATGGGCACGGTCAAGCCGAGCAGGTAACCCTTCAGATCCACGCCGGGCCTTGGGGACAGCAGGAAGTTTGTGACGTCAACTTCGTTCTTGGCCTTCGAGTATTCACCGAAGAGCGTCGCAACGCCGAAGTCGTAGGAAGCGCCGACGTTGAAGGTCTTCACGTTGGTCGTCGTGCCGGCGAAGAAGGCGTCGCCGATGGTGCTCTGACCGTAAGCTGCAGCCACGTCCAGAGGGCCCTTAGCGTAGCCGAAGCGGCCACCGACGTAACGTCCGGTGCGCTGGGTGTTCAGCGGCGTCGGCGTCGCGGTGCCCGGATCGTACTTGTCACGCTCGTGGAAGGCGTACATCCCCTGGCCATAGAAGCCGCCGAGGTTTGGAGGCAGGAAGTAGCCAACAGTGTTGCTGGCGCGAATATAGCTGCTGCCGGTCACGTTGCTGAAGCCGGGGACACTGCTCGTGCCTCCGCCGAGCCAAGCACCGAAACTGGTGTTTGCGGTGCTGATCAGGTTGCTGCCGACGCCGTTCGCGCCGAAGGGGTCGAACACGGCGTCGTTCCAGAACGTCGGGGTCCAGTCACGGCCCAGACGGACTTCACCGAAACCACCGGACAGGCTCACCGTCGAGCGGCGGGCGAAGGTGGCGATACCTTGCTGGCCATCGTCGTTGCTGATCGGGGCTTCGAGCCAGAAGCTGGCAGCTAAGCCGCCGCCGAGGTCTTCCGTGCCACGGAAGCCGACTCGGCTGGAGTTGTAGCCCGAGTTCGACAGAACGGTGCGCTTGACCGTGATGCTGCCGACGAACGCCGGTGGAAATGACGTCGAGTTGTCCGACTTATTGGAATAGCTGCTGATACCAGCGTCAATCACGCCGAACAGCGTAACGGATGATTGAGCCGAGGCAACACCGGTAGCCAGGGCAGCCAGCGCCTTCAGAGAAGCGCGTGAAAATGTGCTCACCGCGATCACAGAGCTTGCGACGCCATTGTGCTGAACCCGTTGCGAACGCCAGGTGACGCCGCGAAGCGCTGCGAAATTTCGCAAATGCGCTGGTCGTCTCGGCTTGTTCTCCCGAGCAATCTCCTCGGCCGTAAGCATAGTTGTCCTCATCATTGTCTCCATAAGAGTGAACTAAGAAAAAGCGAACAGCCAAAGAAGGCCTTCCGAGCAGCGGTGCGTGCCCGATGACCGTTTTCGATACGGCGATTCATTGTTCCGATGGCGCCGTTCCATAAGTCGACGCCGTCGCAAGTTCGAGGAATAGGTCCTCGTCATCGGCACGCCAGCCAGCGTTTCGCGCGGATCAGAGTTCGCGCGTGAAGTTGGAATGGGCTATTCGAGCTTCACTCCTGATCCCTTGATGATCCTGGCATAGGCGGCATGGTCGTCGCGTACTCGCTGAGCAAACGATTCAAGTGAACCTGCCATGGGCTCCACTCCCAACTCGAGCAACTTTTGTTTCACACCCTGGTCTTCAAAGGCCGCCTCAAGGGCCGAGTTCAAGCGGAGCAGAACGTTCTTGCCTGTTTGCTTGGGGGCAAACACACCGAACCAGGTGGACATTTGCCATGCTGCGAGACCAGCCTCTGTGGAAGTCGGAACCTCTGGGAGACTCGCGAGCCGTTTCTTTGCCGCTACGGCCAGGGCCTTCAATTGCCCACTCTTGAGGTACGAGCGGACGGTGCCGAGACTCGTTACCATTGCCTGCAGTTGCCCCGCAAGCAGGTCGGAAACGGCGGGAGCCAATCCCTTGTACGGCACGTGCTCGGCCTGGATTCCCGCCAGAAAGGCCAAGTGGCTCATTGAGATGTGCGGGATGCTTCCGGTCCCGGCCGAGCCGTAGAAAATGGCTCTGGGATTTGCCTTGGCATATGCGATGAAGTCGGTCAATGTCTTGACGGGAAGGGATCCTGAGACGACCAAGAGGTGAGGTGCGTCTCCTGCACCAAATACCCCTTGCATTTCCACGACCGGATCGATGGCCGAACCCTTGTCGAGGAATGGCGTGGAGAAGAGACTCCCGTTGGAACAGAACAGCAACGTATAACCGTCAGCTGGAGACCTGATCAGGGAGTCTTGTGCCAAGCGCCCATTAGCCCCGGCCTTGTTGTCAACGACGAGGGGCGTGCCCAAGCTCCTGGCCACCCTGTCGCCGGCGATCCGTGCCAGCAGGTCTGTAAGTCCGCCCGGCGTGCTATCGACAATGAGCTTGATCGGCTTATTGGGGTAATCGCTTGCCGCATATGCACTGCCAGGCCGCACGGCGACCGCGAAGAGTATTGCCGAGAGCATCGATGCCAAGGTATCCCTGCGGCTCAACGCTCCTCGTAAGTCAGTGTTCCGGAGCGGGATAGAGGCGCGAGCTTTCATTTGTTGTCTCCTGTGTTTTCATGGCAAGGCGCTTCAGTCGGAAAGCGAGCGCAGCGCACAATCGCGGCGCATCACTTCGAGCTGCCTTCTGCGCTGAACCGCTTGAGATAGGCCCATAGATCACTACTCTCTTGGTCGGACTTGATACCCGAGAACGTCATCTTGTTGCCCGGCATCCTTCCCGCCGGATCTCTCATGAATACCCTGAAGCTTTCTTCGGTCCACACGATTCCAGCTTTCTTGACGGCATCGGAATAGCTGAAATTACGCACGGCCCCTGCGGCGCGCCCATCGAGTCCATTGAGCTGCGGGCCGAGCTTGTTCTCGGCGTTCGGCCCGATCGCGTGACAAGCCACGCACTTCTGAAATGAGCGCTCACCCTTCTGAATGTCCTGCGCCAGAGCGCCGCTCGTAGAGATCGTGACCATCAGTGCCACTGCCATTTTCCGGATCATTCCTCGGTCCCTTCGTTTGCGTTCCGTGCGCACTGCTGTCATGAGGATGTCGGGGTTCGCAGCGCGTCGAGCCTCCATTTCGCCGTGATTCGATCTGCCGGACATCGAGTTCTCGGCGGATTGGGCAGCAGCGCCGGACGGTGCCGCAGCAACACCTCCCCCGAAAGACAATGCGAACGTGAGGCTGGCACTCTGAGCGAGGAATTGATGGAGTCCGATGCCTTTTTGCGCGGGCACTAGGCGGCTATTGGATCGCATAGTTCAGCCCTCTGTTGCCGCGCGCTGGATCGCGGTGATGATGCGCTTGTACGTCCCGCATCGGCAGATATTCGTCTGCATGTGTTCGACGATTTGCTCGCGAGTCGGATTCCTGTTCTTTGCGAG
>Ga0075362_10000436_pt1 | contig 12101 bp, 4 predicted proteins | sample EndMetdeltDD1762_FD_71397 | JGI IMG/M metagenome (GOLD analysis project Ga0075362, IMG submission 71397) | Populus endosphere microbial communities from Tennessee, USA - Endosphere MetaG P. deltoides DD176-2 | ecosystem: Host-associated > Plants > Roots > Endosphere | place: USA: Tennessee...
GCCCCGAGATGAACGACACGTCGGCGGCGCCGGCGCGGTCGGGGCTGACGGCGGCGACGCGGCCGGCGCCGACGTCCTGGCTCGCCTTGTCGTAGGCGACGAGCAGCGCCTCGTTGCCGGGCGCCGGCGGGAGCGACGGGTAGCCGTCCTCGAACGTCAGCGTCGCCTGCGTCTGCGCCAGCGGCGATTCGGCGACGACCGCCTTCATCGTGTCGCGCGCATGCTGGAGCTGTTCCTTCGACAGGGTCCGCAGGTCCCCGATCGCGACCGCGCGCGCCGCGATCACGTTGGTCTTGCCCGACGCCGAGCCCTTCACCAGCACCGGATCCACGTCCATCGTCGTGCCGCCGAGGATGAGGCTCGGGTTGAACGTGAGGTGCGCCTCGCCGGCCAGCTTGCGGCGGAAGCCGTCGAGGATGCGCGCGAGCTCGTAGTTGGCGCCGTAGCCGAGATCGGACCGAAAGATTTGTGACGAATGCCCGGTCCGCCCCGTCACCTCGAGCTTCCATGAAGACGTGCCGCGGCGCGCGATGACGGCGAACTTCGGATCGCCGGGACCGTCCTCGAACCCGAGCGCGTACTCGGCCCCCTGCGCCGCGTCGACCAGCGCCTTCCGCGCGAGCGCCTGCGGATCGCCCGAATCCTCCTCGTCGCCGGTCATGACGACCACGACGTTCATGTCGGCGAGCACGCCGGCGCTCTTCAGCGCCTTCAGCGCGGAGACGATGATGACGTCGCCGCCTTTCATGTCGATGATGCCGGGCCCGCGCGCCTTGTTGCCGTCGAGGCGCTGGAACGTCTGGAAGGGGCTGTCTTTCTCGAAGACGGTGTCGAGATGCCCGATCAGGAGGATCCGCGGGCCCTTGCCGGGATGCTCCGCGACCAGGTGTCCCGCGCGCTTGAACGGAGCGCCGTCCACCCACGTCGTCTTGAACCCGAGGTCGTCGAACTCTTTCCTGAAGACGTCGCCCACGGCGCGCACGCCGGTGAAGTTGTGCGTGCCGCTGTTGATGTTGACGACTCTCTCGAGCAGCGCGAGCGCCGCGGGATTGCCCGCATCAACGGCGCCGACGATGGCTTTTTCAGGGGTTGAAGCGATCTGCGCCGCGGCAATCAGCGCGGCGCATATGAGAATGCGCATCCCGGCAGTTTACTTCGTTCGCGAATCCGGAAGGTCAACGGCTCTCGCTACGTTGCTCATCAAACGCGTGGGCCGTCGGCTTCCCCGGCTCTTCGGACTACCCTCAATTCGCTCGCATCGATGTGCGACGCAATGCTTACGAGTTGCACGGTCGTCGTCGGGCCTGCATTCGACTGCGGCCTGAATGCGAGCTGAAGCGCGTCCACATAGCCCCGCGAGTTCTGCATCGACCAGGCCTCGATCAGGTACTGGCCAATCATTGGTCGCCAGAAGTCAGACGGCAACGGATGATTGTAGTCGTCGCTCATCCCAACAGATGGCTCGATGACGAGCGTGTCCGAATCGATGTCGACACTGATGAGCACAGCCAGGGCATCGAACGTCAACTCGAGCGCGCCGATGCGATTTGGCAGATCTCTATGACCTGCCATCGCAACACGCTCGAGAATCAGCAGGGCTGGCGTATCGAAAATCCCGCACTCGTTGCGCACCGCTAGCCCCCACCCTTCTCCGCGAGGCGTTTCGCTCCCTTGATGATCTTAATCGCCGTCAGGGCCTCTTCATTTCCTTCCGCGGCCTTGATCGCCGTTTGGCCTACTTTCATCGACCGAAGCCATGTCGCAACCTTCTGGACCTGGCCTCCGCCTCCACCCCTCGCCAGGATGGCCTCGGTCACCGTCATGTTTTCGAGGGCCAATAGCCCGCCGAGTATCCGCCTCGCCGCACGCGGCAAGGGCATCGCGAGGGAGACACCGTCCCGCGACCGGCATGATGATGGTGTCGTCAAGCAGTCGGCGAGCATGCTCTGAATCGGGAAGGCAAATCCAAGCGCAACCCTCGTCGCCACAGTCGCAACGCCGACCGCTTTGGCAACCGGCGCCGTCGTCGTCGCAATGTCACTCGAAAGGACAACCAAAGAGTCGTAGTAAGCGCCGATTGTTGTCCATTTGCCGTCGCGCATCTGTTGGATATCGCCGGCGAAAAGCCTGAATCCGTTGCCGGGGTTCATCTGGAGGAGCAGGAAGTCCGTCTCACCTATTCTGTACGGAGCGATTCCATCCAGCGCAATCACATAGTCTGTACCGAACATGTCGACGAATCTCAAGGGGTTGTTGCGCGCATATGCGTACGCGTTCCAACTCTGCGGATCGGCGGGATTTCCTCCGATGTGTTCCGGATCGCTCGACGTGAACCGGCCCAGCCGCTGCATGTAGTAGCGCGCCTGGAAGTAGTCCATGCTGCTCTCGGGATCGCGTTCCGCGCCCGTGAACCGCTGCGCCGCGCGATCCGGCGCGCTGGCGGGCTCGTCGCCGAACGGGAAGTAGTCGTGCCGCGCGACCACGTTGCCGGCCGCGTCGGTCACCGCCCGAACCGACCCGAGCGCGTCGGTGTGGTAGTAGCGGACCGTGCCGGACGGTGGCGCCTGCGCCAGCGCAGGCGCGGCAGCCATGCACAGCAGACCGACCACGGCAGACAAGACTCGGCGCATCACTGGATACTCCCTCTTCTGATCATCCCCAACAGGCTGCCGCAGGCGAGTCGCGCGCCTCACTGGACACCTCCGCTGCGGAAGCGCGACGCGGGCAGCGCCGTCTGCTCGGGCCGCCGGTCCGGGGGCGGAGCTTCAGCCTGTGACTCGAACAGCCGATCGCTCTCGTCTTCTTCGTTGGCCTCCGGCGCGGCGCCGCCCATCACCGTGATGCTCACGTTTCGTACCTGGTTGAACGTGCCGGTCACGGTCGAGCGTGCGTAGACGTACAGCTGATACGTGCCGCCGGACAGATGCGCGGTCATGCTGAAGCCGCTCGGCGTGAACCGCGAGCCGTAGAGCGCGCCGATGTCCGGCCGGCTCGCGCCGTAGGTGGCGGAGCCGACGTAGATCGGCGGCTGCCCCATCGGCGGGTAGGCCCAGACGTCGATCCAGTCGACGCCCGTCCCCGTCGACGCGCCCCGGTCGACCGCCCAGCCGGCGATGCTGAAGTTCGACAGCACCGTGCCGCCCGTCGGAAGGTCGAGCGACATGAGCGGCGTCGACTGCACGGTGACGTTGGCCGCAGCCGACCAGGCGGTCCAGTTGCCCAGCAGCGGATCCCACCCGCGGGCACGCACCGCGTAGAGGCCCGGCGCCGGCAGCGTCGCGACCGAGTTGAAGCCCGAGTTCAGGAACTGGCTGCCGTAGACCGCGGCGACGTCGCTGCGCGCCACGCTCGGCGTCACCGACGCCAGGAGGATCGGGTTCTGGTTGAAGTCCGCGTTGGGGTACGCGTAGACATTCACCGTGGTGATGCCGACCCCGCTCGGCGCGTGCGAATCGAGCGCCCACCCGCCGATGCCGATGGTGGCACCTCCCGCTTGCCCGTTGGCGGGCGCGTCGAGGGCGATGTGCGGATCCGGTACGGGATCGTCGTCGAGGATCGTGACGGTGATGGTGGATGGCGACCCGAGCGTCCCGCCCATCGGCGAGTACAGCGACACGGTGAACGTCTCGTTCGGCTCGTCGACGCCGTCCTGGTTGATCGGGATCAGCGCCGTTTGCGTGCTCCCCGAAGGGGATCCGATCTGGAACGTGACCGGGGCGCTGATGGCCGTGTAGTCGGCGCCCGCTCCGCTGACGGCCGTTCCGTTGGCCGTCGCGTAGTAGACGCTGACGGCCGCCGTGATCGGCGTCGCCGTCAGGAGCCTGATCGGGATCGCGAGCGACGCGGCCCCCTCGGCCACCGTCGCCGTCGCCGCGGTGAACGACACCTGCGGTGCGCCCACGACCGTGATGCTCGACTGCATGTCGATGCTGAACGTCCCGGTGACGACGCTGCGCGCCTCGGCGTGAAGCGCATACGTGCCGGACGCGAGGCCGGCGGTGATGTAGTTGAACCCCGAGTAGCGGAACCGCTCGCCGAACAGCGCGGCGATGTCCGGGCGCTCCCCGCCCAGCGACGCGGCACCGAGATTCGTCCGGACTCCGGCGCTGTTCACCACGTAGATGTTGACGGCAGTGATCCCCGTGCCGCTCGCCGACGCCCTGTCGATGACCCACCCGCCGACGCCGAAGGACGGCCCGACGGTGCTGCCGTTGGCAGGCGCGTCCAGGCTCTTCCCGGGATCGCTGGCGATGGTGATCGTCGCGCTCCGCGACTGCAGGAACTGCCCGGTTGCGGTGCTCCTGGCCGCCGCGACGATTTGCCACGTCCCCGCAGTCAGGGCCGTCGTCGTCAAGTGGAACCCGGACGGTCTGAAGCGTTCGCCAAACAGCGTACCGATATCGCTGCGGTCCCCGCCGTACGGGGCGTTGCCGAGCTCGACGGGGGGCCCTGTCGGCGGAAAGGCCCGCACGCGAACCAAATCGACGCCGGTGCCCGACACCGAATTGCGGTCGATGGCCCAGCCGGCGACCGTGACCGCCTGCCCCGATTGCGTGTTGTTCTGGGGAATGTCCAGCGCCATCGCCTGCGTCACCTCCATGGTGATGCGCACGGGGGCGGAGTCCCGCCACGAGCCGTCGGCCGTCACGTGCACGGAGGTGTAGATGTCGTAGTCGCCGGCTGCGAGCGGCGCGACGAGATAGTCGAAGCCCGATGCGGTGAACTGCGCGCCATACGCCGTGCCGACGTCAGGACGCGGCCCACCGTATGTCGCGGCGCCCAGGAGCGTCGCGGTCCCGCCCACCGGCCGGGCATACACGGACACCGCGTCGATGCCCGTCCCGGCAGGCGCGCGCGTATTGATCGCCCAGCCGCCGACGGCGAAGTAGCCGACGAACGAGGATCCGTTCAATGGCGCGTCGAGCGTGACGACCACGTGCGGGTCGTTATCCAGCAGCGTGACGTCCAGGATGGCTCCCACGTCGGCGCCGATCGGATCCGAGAGGGTGACGGTGAAGTGCTCGTTTCCTTCGTCGGCGGTATCGTCGGTGAGCGTCACGGTGATGGGCTGCGTGGCGCCGGAGACGGACCCGATCGGGAACGTCACCGTCCCGGACGTGGCGACGAAATCCTGACCGGCCTGCGCCGATCCGTTCGCGGTCGCGTACCGCACGGACACGGGCTGCGTGAGCGGCTGGCCGCCTGGAATGGCCAGCACGAGTGTGGCGCTGACGGATCCGGCGTTCTCCGGAGCAGACGCCGTACTCGGGGCGAAGCCCACGGTGGGAAGAGGCGCGGCCACGCTCGCGATGAGCTTGGAGCCGAGATAGATGTAGTCCTGGACCCATTGCGCGCCTGTCCCCGCGCCCGCGTACTCGGCCAGCAGCTCTCCCGAGAGGCCGTGCACGAAGTAGTCGCTGGCACCGTTGGCGCGCAGGCGAAGGGCCCGCATGTTGTCGGCGTCGTAGCGATACGTCGTCGTCGACACCACCTGCGTCTGCGCGTTGGTGACGGCGATCGTCTCCATCATGTTGAACGGCGTGTAGGTGAAGGTCGTGCCCGGCGCCTCGTCGAGGTTCCCGTTGTCGTCGTAGCCGTAGTCCGCCGCCTCGACACCGCCCGTGACGTGCCGCAGGCGGTTGGTGATCGGCGAGTACTCGTAGGTGACGCTCCCCTTCGTCTTCCGGTTGCCGTCGGCGTAGTACGTGAAGTCCGTCGCCCCGAAGCTGCCGTAGACGTGTGCCAGGCGATCGATCGAGTCGTAGTCGAACGTCTGGCTGAATTGGGGGCGCGTGTCGGTGATCGACCGCACGTTGCCGGCGTCGTCATAGCCATACGTCAGGTGCAGCGGGCCGGCGTCGAGCCCTTCCGGGCGGGACCGGATGTCGAACCCGACGTGATTGGTGAGCCCGTTGCCGGAGCGGAACTCGGAGATCGCGCCCGACGCGTGATAGTCGATCTGATCGGCGAAGGTCGTGCCGCTCTCTTCGTAGACCCGCGTCACGCGGCTGCCGTTGCCCGGATCGATGTCGTAGCGGACCTTGCGATGATTCGGATATTCGATCCGTGTCAGGTTGTCGAGACCGTCGTAGTCGTACAGCGTCGTGAACGACTGGCCCGCGATCTGGTCCGTCCGCTCGCGCAGGCGATCCGTCGCATCGTAGTGGAATTCGCTGAAGACGTAGCCGTTCCACATCTCCTTGCGGTTGGGGCCCTCGTACCGGATCTCGACGTCGTGCGCCGTTCCCGGCGCGTCGATGTGCTTCAGCCGGTTCAGCCCGTCGTAGCTGTAGGTGAAGTCCTGCTGGCTTGCGTCGCGCTTCGCGAGGACATTGCCGACGTTATCGGGGGTGTAGGTGACGGTTCCCGACTCCGGGTGCGTTTCTGAATCCAGAAACGTCTTGGCGTTGTAGTGCCAGGACCGGCCGGGCGCGCCGTCGGGAGGCGTGACGCCCGTCAGCATGCCGAGCGGATGGTAGGTGTACTCCCAGCTCTTGTTGTCGGCGTCGGTCACCTTCGCCAGGCGCCCTCCGGACGGCGCGCCGAAGTAGTCCCAGACCTGGGTCGTCGTGTGGTCCTCTTCGTCGCGAATCGACACGGTGCGGCCGCTATACGAGTACTCGACGTACGACCCGCCCGGGTGTGTCCGCCGCTTCAGTCGTCCGAGGGCGTCGTAGGTCAGCGAGTCGCCGCGATCGGTCGACGAATACGGCGCCCCTTCGTAGACCACGTAGCCTTCGGCGTCGTACTGCGTCGACGTCCGCACGCCGGCCGAGTCGAGCGTCCGGATCTGTCGGCCAAAGCCGTCCAGGTAGGCCGTCGTGACGCGGGCGCCGCGCTTCGTCTCGATCTCGCGGCCGTTGATCTCGTTGTAGTTCGTCTCCGTCGGGGTCACGCCCGGCGGCGAGACCAGTTCGACCCGCCCCAGATCGTCGTAGTCGAAGTGCGTCCGGTGATTCTGATCGCTGGTCTCCTCCCACGCCACGGTGCCGTCAGGATTGATGCTGCGGTGGATCTCGTACTCCGGCGTGGTCGTGTCCTTGGCTACTCCGAAATCGAACGTGACCGTCGTCGAATGGTTGTTGGCATCGGTCGTCCGATTGCGGTTTCCGTACGCGTCCCGCCCGAACGTCGTCCGGACGCCGGCCTTCGTCTCCGCCTCGAGAAACGCGTTGATATTCTCGTACTCGTAGCTGGACGCGAAGGACTGGCCGTCGACGGTGACGGTTTCAGTGGCGACTCGATTGAGCAAATAGGTAGAGGCCTCGAAATCGTAGTCGAACGTACGCTCCGTCACGCGCTGCTTCTGCCCGTTTTCGGTGACGCGCCAGGGCTGGCGGTAATCGGCGAAATTCGAGTCGCGGTACTCGTACGTGGTCGTGTAGGTCAGACCGTCCTGTGTAATGTCCTTGGACGTCAGCGCGGCTGCGACCCCCGGCAGATCCGTATAACCCAATTGGACCTTCGCCACCTCGGCGCCATTGGCATCGCGAACGGTCTTACGATCGAGCAACCAGCCCTGCTTGAACGGTTTCCAACCGTGCTGGAATTCGATCTTGCGTCCGCTCGGCATCGTGACCGTCCCGAACGCCTGGCCGCCGGGCGGCTCGCTCAACTCGAACTGCCACGTCCCGGGGACGATGTCCGGACCCTCCGTCGACCGCGAGCTGATGACCGACCGCGCGATCCCCTCGTAGGGCGGCAGGATTTGTTCGGCAAACTGATACGTCACCTTGCCTCCTTGCGGCGTGGTGACCGTCACGGAGCCGTCGTTGCCATCGTCGTACGAGTATTCCCAGGCCGGACCCACGGGAGGCTTCGCTTCGGTCAGGCGCCAGCCGGATTGCAGCTCGGGAGAGGCGAATTCGCAGTCGTACGACCACTCGCGACCGAGATAGATCATCTTCCGCGGGATCATTCCGCATTCGGAGGACATCTCGTCGTATTGGAACTCGACGGTCCGAGTCGGAGTCGGAGAGAATCCGAGCATCTGGAACACGCCATTCAGACGCAGCGGGCGAATGTCCGTGGCCGCCCCGCCTTCCCAGTCGAAGTCGATCGAATTGCCATAGAGATCGTGGACCTCCGCGACCATCACACCACCCGACGGATTGCCGGTCTCAAAGGTAGCGACCCACCCGTTCGGCATTTCGAGCGTCCGGGTGCTCTTCGTGTAACGCCAGTAGTCGTCCGTGAGAAAGACGTCGCTGCCGAACACGCCATCCCGTGGATTCAGCTTCCGGACACTGCCGTCGGCCATGATCAACTGGGGATACTCAGAAAAGTCGTTGGGATCCCCGGCTGGTCTTCCGATACGCCAGGGAATGCCGGCAAGCCCAAATCGCCACAGGCCGGTCTGATGGTTGTAGGTCCGGATGAACCGCAGGTCGAAACCGGCATTGCCTGGGAGCACGAGATCCGTGAACGTCAGATTCAGATCGCCGTTGACCATGTCGATGGCCTCGAACGGCGCGGCGCTGAAGTAGCTCCGCTCGGGATCGAGGCCGGCCGGCGAGAAATCCGGAGGCGGACCGCCCTGGGCCGACGACCGCGCGCCGCCATTGAGCAGTACGACTGCCGCCGCGATCGTGGCGGCGGCGATGCGAATCAGCCGCACGGCTGGACGCCCGAACGTCGCCACGCGGCGGCGCTTCAGTTCCTCGGTCATTCCCCAACTCCCTTCGTCAGTTCTCATGGGCTCCGGACGGCGGCCGTCGTGTGACATCGACGCAGGCACCTACTGAATGAACTTCGGCACGGCGACGACGCCCATCCCGCCCAGGTTCCTGGTGAGTGTCGTCGTGTAAGCCGAGCCGGACAGCTTGATGGACCAGGTGCCGTTCCCGAGGTAGACGGCGAGGTCGGCCTTCCCGTCGCCGTCGTAGTCGCCCCGAATCGGCGTGTAGCCGGAGCCGCCGGACGTCTCACTGACCGCCGTCGTGTAGTTCGTGCTGGACTTCAGCCCGTACCACAGCCCGGTCGTCGTGTTGTAGACCGCCAATTCGGCTTTGCCGTCGCCGTCGTAGTCGGCCGCCACCGGGATCCATCCGGGCCCGCCGGCGTCCTGCGAAAGGCTGGTGCCGTAGTTTCCGGACGACAGGATCACCGACCATCGCGGGAGGGCGTTCGGCCGGTACACGGCGAAGTCGAGCCGTCCGTCGCCGTCGTAGTCGCCGGGCGCCGGCGTCCAGGTTGGACCGCCGAACGTGGTCCCGAAGGCCGCCGTGAAGTTGCTGCCGGAGGTCAGACCGTACCAGGCGCCGGTCGCCTGGTTGTAGACGATCGGGTCCGTCTTGTGGTCGCCGTCGAAGTCGGCTGCGACCGGCATCCACCCGGGCCCTCCGGCGAACCTGGCCAGCGACGTCGTATAGTTCGAGCCCGAGAGCAGCACGAGCCACTCCCCATTCGTCGCGCTGTACAGACCGAAGTCGGTCCGGCCATCGCCGTCGTAGTCGCCAGGCGCCGGGAGGTACCCGGCCCCGCCCCACGACGTCGTGCTCGTGATGTCGAAGTTGCCGCTCGACAGGCGCGACGTCCAGACGCCCGTCGCCGGGTTGAAGACAGTCATCTCCGATTTCAGGTCGCAGTCGAAGTCGCCCGCCCGGCGGAGATCGCTCTCGGCGGGACGCTGCACCGTGACCGGAGCGGATGACGCATGCTGGTGCGCGTTGTCGATCGAGGAATACGCTTCCACGTACACGACGTAGGTCCCCGGGGGCACGCAGACCGGCACGTCGAAGCCTGATTGCAGGAACTGCGCGCCGTACGTCGCCGCCACGGTTGGTCGGGCGGTGAAACTCGACGTCGTGACGAGGTATTCCGTATGCGGCGCGAGCATCTGCGTGGCGTAGACCTTGACGAGCCCGATGCCGCTCGCGGACGCGTGGCGCTGATCGATGGCCCATCCCGAGACAACAAGGCCGTTGACCGTCGACGAGGGCGCCGGCGCTTGAATCGTGACCTGCACGGTCGGCGGCAGCGGCCCGAACTGTGCCGTGATCGCGGCGGCGGCCGTCACGTGGCAGTCACCCGTTCCCGAGCATCCGCCCCCGGTCCAGCCCAGGAACTGCTGGCCGGCGGCCGGCTGCGCCGTGAGCTTCACGTTGGCGGTGCCGCCGGAGAAGATTTCGCTGCAGTCGCCGCCGCAGCTGATGCCAGAGGGAAGGCTCGTGACCGTGCCGTTTCCGTTCAGCGTGACCGACACCTGGAACGCATCGATGCCCCAGGTGCCGCTGTGGCCGAGATCGGTCAGTTTTTCCTGGAACGAAGCCAGCGGCGTCGTATTTCCTTCCAGCATGGCCCGTTCGATGCTGTTGTCGACGTTGGGCTGATCGAGATCGATGCGATCGCGGAGCGACGTCCGGCCGTCGTATGCGGTGGCGTCGAGCTTGAACGCCTGCCTGGTGTGAAAGGTCCACGCCGCTGCGCCTGCGGCGCGAGCATTCGCGATCGCCATGCGGAATCTCTGCGCGTCTGACAAGTCGGCAGGCGCCTCGCCGCTGATGGGCAGATTGCTGTCCCAAGGAGTGGGCTCGCTGTAATAGACAGGCTTCCTGGGCACTCCGGCGGCCCGCAGCGCAGGGACGAGGCTCGTGGCCGCGCTCTCCCAGCCGGTAGCACGCTGGTCGTGAACGGCGAGCGCCGACGTGCCGATCGACTGGTTCACGGTACGCACCTGTGCGCCCTCGCTGACTTCGACGTCGCTGTACGAAGCCACGAGGATCCGCGCGGGATCGCCCTTGGCCGGGTCGGGGTTCTGCTGGATCGACATCCGCAGCGCCTGCAGGTCCGTTGGCGAAGGACCGTTGATCTCGAACTCGTTCCCCAGGTCGATGATCACGTTCTTGTACGGGCGCAGCAGCGTGGCCGTCCGCGTGACCGCGTTGATGTAGTTCGTGACGCCGAGCTGTGAAATGTAGAAGAACGTCACGTTCACGACCAGACGCCGCGATCGGGCGGCTTCGACCAGATCGACGAGCTTTCTGAGAGGGCTGTTCGGCGCGCCGTTCGGCGTGCCATCGTCGCCGAGCACGGTCCCGGACATGTTGACGAGGAACGGCTCGTTCGGTGTGACGACAGCAAAGTTGGCGTCACGCCGGTACCACGTGGCCATCACCCGGATCCCGTCGAACCCCTGATCCCTGATGTAGTCGAGATCCTCGTCCCGCACACTGGCAGACGCACGGCCACCATCGAAATACGAGATGAACGCAAGGAACTTTGCCTGCGGCACTCCCGAGTTGTCGTACTCCACCTGGAAGTGGTCCCCGGCAACGGACACGGCGACTGAAGGTGAGGGCCCCTGCGCGACCGGGCGCGCGGGAGCCACACACAGAACCGCCAGCATGACGAACAAGACCAGACGCTTCATTGAACTCTCCATCCAGGTTTGAGGTGGCCCGCAGAGACCCAAACGGAGGCGAGCTCAAAGTGCAACACCGCTGCAGGAGACTTGCTGTGCATCGTTCGTCACGACGGGAAATGAGTGCCCACGCACCCACGATCACTTGACGTGTCATATGATCGTTGCCGGCCCTGGAGAGCAGGGAGCTGCGGCCCACACTTCCCTGTACGCTCGCGCCAGCCGAAATACTGGACGAGGAGAATCAACGTCTGCGATGGACCGATTTCCTTCGACGTCCTGGGAGCTGCTGGCCGGCGCCGCGCGGCGCGGCGAAGGCGCGGCAACGGCGCGCAACGAGTTTGCCGAGCGCTATTACGGCGCCGTGCGCGCCTATATCGCCGCGCTCACGCGAGGCGCGAGCCAGACCGACGATCTCACCCAGCGTTTCTTCGAGGCGGTGGTGCTGTCGAGCCCGCTGCTGGCACGCGCCGATCATGACAAGGGGCGCTTCCGCCACTATCTGAAACAGGCGATTCGAAACTTCCTGATCGGGGAACATCGGCAGCGATCGCGCCTCACGGCGAACGAAGTTCCGTTCGACGACGCGACCGAGGGCTGGAGCCTGATGGCGGCCGAGGCGTCTCCGTCGCCCGACGAGCAGATGATGCGCGCGTGGGCGCAGAGTCTCGTCGCCATGGCGCTGTCGCGGCTCGAAGGCGTGTGCGAGGAAAAGCGCCAGCGCGAACACTTCCAGATG
>Ga0075362_10000438_pt1 | contig 12069 bp, 10 predicted proteins | sample EndMetdeltDD1762_FD_71397 | JGI IMG/M metagenome (GOLD analysis project Ga0075362, IMG submission 71397) | Populus endosphere microbial communities from Tennessee, USA - Endosphere MetaG P. deltoides DD176-2 | ecosystem: Host-associated > Plants > Roots > Endosphere | place: USA: Tennessee...
ATTCCAGGAAAGGCGAATCGATTGAATGCACGGTTATCGGAAAAGGTGCTTCTCGGGTTCAAAGAGTGCCAGAGGTATTTTCCGAAATCCGAGGTGGAGATTACCGGGACTCCTATCCGGAGCAGTTTGAAATCAGGAGTCAACCCGGCCCAAGTATTGGAGAAGCTCCACCTAAAGCCGGGACTAAAGACGGTGCTCATCATGGGTGGGAGCCAAGGTGCGCATGGGATTAACGAGGTGATGACGGCTTCTCTGCATCACTTCGTTTCGAAGCCAGTGCAGTTTATTCATCTCACCGGCAAAGAGGATGAAGGTAAAGTTTACGAACGTTATCAGATGGAGGGAATTCCGGCCTTTGTTAGTGCTTTTTACAATCGAATGGAAGAAGTTTATTCCGTCGCGGATATTGCGGTCGCCCGATCTGGGGCGGCGAGTCTCACGGAGCTTGCCTACTTCGGGTTAGCAACCATTTTGATCCCGTTTCCATTTGCCGCCGAAAACCATCAGCAATTGAACGCAGAAATATTTGCAAGAAGTGCAGCAGCTGAAGTATTGGAGGAAGCGCATGCCAACGGAGACACGCTTGGCTCATTGATAAATGGGCTTTTGAATGATCCAGAAAAAGTACAGAGCATGTCGGACAGATTGCGAACACTTACACTGGAAGACGCCGCAACCCAAATCGCTGAACTCATTGAGAGATCGCATAGATGACGCCTGTTGTACCGACTCAATTAGCTGAATTCCTGTTATCTAGCCCAAAGCGAATCCATCTGATTGGTGTGGCGGGTTCAGGAATGAGCGGGATTGCCGGGTTACTGCTTGTGTTGGGGCATCAGGTGAGTGGATGCGATCGGGTGAGCACATTAGAAACGCGCCGGCTTGAGGCGCTCGGCCTGAATTTTCATCTCCCACAAACGGGGAATACTGTTCGCGGTGCTGAGCTTGTAATTTATTCGTCTGCGGTTAAGGCAGGGAATCCGGCCTTTGATGAAGCGGTTCGGATCAATGTCGCGATGGCTCGGCGCGCCGAGGTGCTTGCGGCGATCATGCAGATCAAGAAAGGGATTGTTATTGCCGGCATGCATGGAAAGACGACCACATCCGCGATGGCGGCTCACATCTTGCTTGTTGGCGGAGTCAAACCTTCACATTACGTCGGAGCAGAGATCCCGATCCTTGGGACCAACGCTCACTGGGAGCTAGAGGGTGATTATTTTGTCGCGGAAGGTGACGAGAGCGATGGGACGATTCGTCTGTATCATCCAACGCACGCAATTATTCTCAACATCGAAGAAGAGCATCTCGATTTCTATTCAAACTTGAAGAAGATCGAGGCGGTATTTAACCAATTCATAGATCAAGTGTCGGGTAAGATTTTCTATTGTGCGGATGACCTGCACAGTGCCCGACTCTGTTCGGGAAGGCGGAATGCTATCTCGTACGGTTGCAATGAGAGTGCGGTTTACCAGTATCAGAACGTCAAGACGGCGCCGTTCGGATCCTGTTTTGAGGTTTTGAAGCAGGATCAATTGTTAGGAAAAGTGACATTGGGAGTTCCGGGAATTCATAATGTCAGCAACGCGTTGGCGGCAATCGCACTGGCGAGCGAGTTGGGGATAACGTTTCCAAAAATTTCGGAAGCATTGGAATCGTTCCGTGGTGCTAGGCGCCGATTTGAAACCAAATTGCAGAACGACTCCTTCATGGTTGTCGATGATTACGGCCACCACCCAACCGAAATAAAAGCTACGCTGAGGACTGCTCGTGCTCTTGGTAGAAAGCGTATCATCACGATGTTTCAACCACATCGCTACACGCGAACGCAGGCCTTGAGAAAAGAATTTGGAGAAGCCTTTGGCGATGCGGATCTTGTCTACGTCACGGATATCTATGCTGCGGGCGAAACGCCGATTGAAAGAGTTTCGGGAGCGACAATTGTTGAAGCGATTCAGCAAGCTGGGAACGCCACACCAATTTACGTGCCGAAGCAGAGGATGTTACATCGGGAAGTGGCTCGGATGTTGGAACCAGGTGATTTGGTGTTGAGTCTTGGGGCTGGTGACATTCATGAAGAAGCCTCTAAACTGGTATCCGATCTCAAAATGGCTTGCCAGCTTCAGGAGGTGATGGGGGCAGGTGAAATTCGGCTGTATGAACCACTTTCTAAACATACGACGCTACGAGTGGGCGGGCCCGCACAATTCTGGATCGAACCGGAGGCACGCGGTGGGTTGGCCAACGTACTTGAGTTTTGCCGGGCAAACCGGATTCCGGTCATATTGATTGGCCGAGGATCAAATCTGTTGGTGAGAGATGGTGGTATCCCGGGAGTCGTCATTCATCTTGAACGCGGAGATTTCGTAACCCTCAAAGTCGACGGGACAAAAATTCATGCTGGCGCAGGTGTCAGGCTCAAACAGATTGCCAGTGCTGCGCGCAATGCAGGGATTGGAGGATTCGCATGGATGGAAGGGATCCCAGGAAGTGTCGGGGGCGGCCTTCGGATGAATGCAGGCGCGATGGGCTCGGAGACTTTCCAACAGGTCGCCAGTATTCACGTCGTCAATCCGCAGGGAGAATTTAAGACGTTGCGTCCGAAGGAAATGGAGATCGGTTATCGTAATGTTCCGGTGCTCCGGGATCATTATGCAGTTTCGGCGGTGTTCCAGGGTCAACCAGTCGACATCGCTGCAATTGACCAGTTGCTGGAACAATTGAACCAGAAGCGGAAATTATCTCAACCAATTGCTGCAAGTGCAGGTTGCATTTTTAAAAATCCAGACAAATACCCGGTCGCAAAACTTGTCGAAGAACTGGGTCTAAAGAATCGTAGAGTCGGAGCAGCGCGAGTTTCGGAAGTTCACGGAAATTTCATTGTCAACGAAGGCGGAGCGCGATCTCACGAGATTCTGCAGTTGATTGGCGAGATTCAATCAATTGTGAAGAAACGATGCGGGATCGAGTTGCAAATGGAAGTCCAGATTGTTGGAGTGGACGATGAGTAATTTTTTGGTTGAAAAGAAAATTACGGTTTTGTGTAGTGGCCCGAATGTGGAGAGAAAAATCTCGCTTCGATTTAACACAGTGGTTTCGAAGGCTTTGAAGTCACTGGACGCCGATGTCTCGGAATTTGATGGGCATGATGAAATTTTCCACCTGGTGTGTGGCGCCGGTGTGGTGTTTAACGCGTTACCTCTTGTAGAGGCGTTTGTTTTCGGTTGTGAATTGACGGTTGGTATCCTGGCGAGACGTTTTACCGATCATCATGGTCAATTGTCGATGGAAAGGAGGATGATTAGCAAGTGGTGATCGTCAAAAAGACAGTTCGGAAGCAGAATAAGCGAGTTTCTACCTCTCGGCAACGGAAGACGCAGCATCTACTCGACGTCAAAGCGCGCGCAAAAAGCGTCGCGGCTCGCCGGACGCAGAAAGTACTTTTCACTGGATGTGCAGTGGTGCTGATTGCATCGGTTCTTGGCGGTGTTGCGTTCGGTACAAGACACGTCCTCAATGCTCTGTTCTTTGCGAACCCGGATTATACGGTAAAGACGGTCGATACCACCTCTGATGGAACGCTGAGTCGTAAAACCATTTTGAAGACGGCACAAATCGCCCAAGGTCAGAATATTTTTTCGATCGAGTTGCCAAGGGTGCAGAAAAAGCTGGCAGCATTGCCGCAGGTCGAAGAAAGCCGCGTGGAACGGATTCTGCCTAATAAACTGATTATCTCAATTCAGGAACGACGACCAGTTGCCTGGGTGGGTTGGCCGGACGCAACGACCGGTTCATTTAATTTTGAAGATGCCTATCTTGTGGATCGCCGCGGTATACTCTTAAGGACGAAATCATTGGTGACGGAGTATATTGGGTTACCGCTGATCATTGGCGTCAACACTTCGAATTGTCAAGAGGGCCAACCGCTGGAAGCTGACGAAGTGAAAGCGGCGCTCGACCTGATTCGTGCGTCTTCCGAAATTCTGCAGGCCCGTTTTCAGATCCAGAGCGTTGATGTTTCGAAAAAGTATTGTTTGGTGGTTACTGATAAGCAGCGTGCCAGTGTTACCTTTAGTCCGGATAATATCGAATGGCAGCTTCGACGGTTGGGAACTGTTTTGAATTATTGCGATCAAAATAGCCGTGAATTGCAGACCGTGAATTTGATGGTGCGGCGAAACGTGCCAGTAACCTTTGTACCGGAAGCTCAACCAACGGTACCGATGGAGTTGCCTGCAAAGGGAGAGCCGACTGCAAAATCGAGGTCGAATGTGAAGCCGAAATCGTCTCCGGACTGGACATCGAAAGCCTCCTTGGCAAGAAAAACAAAATCGGCCCACTCCTCCTGGCATAGCTCTCGCAAACAGGAAAAGAAAACTCAACCTAACCCGGAAGAAATCCGATTGAAGCCGTTTCAGGAGCAGGTTCCTTCTGTACGCCGCGCGGTTCCGGTGGAGTCGGCCCGGTCGGATGGCTAAAGATAACATTTTTGTAGGCCTTGAAATTGGCACATCCAAGATCTGTACCGTGGTCGCAGAGGCACGTGGTGATGGAACACTCAAAATCATTGGAGTCGGTAACGTTCCAACCCGAGGAGTCCGAAAAGGAGAGATTGTTGATTTTGATACCGCGAAGCGCTGTGTTCACGACGCAATCGCCGATGCGGAAGAGAAGAGCGATGTCGAGATTAGCGAAGTTTACATGGGCATTACTGGCAGTCACATCCGCAGTTTTAATAATCGTGGTATCGTCATGCTTGAAGAAGGCCGGGAAGAAATTGACGGGCAGGACCTGGAAGATGTCCGAGCAAACGCCCGCGAGGTTAGTTTGCCGATAGACGATTGTATCCTACACACAATTGTACAGCACTACTATGTAGATGGACAGGATGGTGTATTGAATCCAGTTGGTCTTCTCGGCAAAAAGCTCGAGGCTGATTTTCATATTGTTTATGGGATCCGAACACGGATCCAGAACGCGATCCGGTGTGTGAAGGAACTCGAGCTTGAGCCGGCAGACGTTATTATCAATTCATTCGCAGCTGCACAGGCGGTTCTGGAAAAGAGCCACAAACAACTGGGCGCACTCGTCATTGATATCGGGGGCGGCACAACGGATTTCGTTATTTATATTGATGGAGCTGTCAAACAAAGCGGTATTCTGGCAGTCGGCGGTGACCATATCACCAATGACATTTCAATCGGACTCAAGATTCCGACGGCGCGCGCTGAGAAACTCAAGGTTGAGGAAGGAGATGTTACGCTTGCAACTGCGTTTCCAGGTGAAACCATCTTGCTGAAAGATGAGACAGGATTTGCCGGGCGCGAAGTCGAGCGTGAGGCGTTAAACCAGATTATTCATGCCCGATTGCGAGAGGCACTTCAAATCGTCAAACGCCAGATCGAGATTGAGCAGAACCTGCACTACATTGGGGCAGGGGTATTCATTACCGGTGGGTGCAGCCAGATCCGTGGGTTGCAGCACCTGGCTTCGGAAATTTTTGAGATGCCAGTGACAATGGCTCATGCATTGCCGATGGCCGGAGTAACTTCTGCTTTTGAAAACCCACATTTTTCAACCGCCCTAGGTTTGGTAAAATATGCTCACTTAGTGCAGACGAATCATCCAACCTCTAGCGGGTTTTTCTCGCGAGCAATCCGAAAATTCAGCGGCATATTCCGAAATTAACCTAGCATTATGGTTCAGTTAAACCGGCACTACGATCGAGAAGATGATCCTGACGAATCGATTGCCATCAAGGTCGTCGGCGTAGGTGGGGCGGGCTCCAATATCCTGGATCGGGTCATGCTTGACGGCATCGACTCTGCGGATTTGGTGACGATCAACACTGATGTCCAGTCGCTGACAGCGTCCGTGGCTGCGCACAAGGTCCAACTCGGACGCACTTTGACTCGGGGGCTTGGCTCAGGTGGGGATCCGGAGCTCGGGTTAGCCGCCGCCGAAGAGGCGGTAGAAGAAATTCGTTCTGTGCTTCAGGGTGGTGCTGTTGTCTTTATTTGTGCGGGGCTTGGGGGTGGTACCGGATCTGGTGCAGCACCCTTCGTCACACGACTGGCAAAAGAGGAGAATGCACTAGTTCTGGTATTTGCGACGTTGCCATTCAGCTTTGAAGGGCGTAGGCGTTGTACTCAAGCCGAGGAGGGCCTCGCTCGTCTCCGCGCGTACGCCGATGCGGTGGTTTGCTTCGAGAACGATCGGATGGCAGAAATCGCGTTGCCCCGGATGGGAATCCACGAAGCGTTTGCCGCGGCAGATCTGACGATCTCCCAGAGCATTCGCTCAGTTGCTCATCTTTTGCAAAGTCCCGGCCTCCTGCACATCGGATTTGACGGTGTCTGCAAAGTATTGAAAGGGGGTGACGCCCGTGGATTGTTCGGATTCGGAGAAGCGGAAGGAGAAAATCGGGCGCATGATTCGCTAGTGAGAGCACTCAAGAATCCGCTGATGAATCGTGGCGAATTATTGGAAGAGGCGTACCATGTGCTGGTGCACATTCGGGGCGGCACAAACGTGACGCTTGGTGAGGTTCAGATCATCATGGAAGAGCTGAATCGCCACATCAACGATCAGACTCAGTTGTTCATGGGAATTGGCATTGATCTGCGGATGGAAAATCGGCTCTCAGTTTCAATCCTGAGTTCGCTGGGTGAAAATATTGCTAAACTTGGTGTTGCTGAACAGCCGAATCACAAAGAAGATTTAATTCCTGGGTCGATGATGAAACTGATGGCGCCTGTTGAGGTGGTCGCTGAGGAACGGCCAGTCAGCCGAGAGCCGGTGGAATCGAAGGAACCGATTGCTGTCCAACCGGAACCGCCTGTTTGGCCCCTGGTACGGTCCGCTCCGGCCAAGTCAGAGCCAAAAATGGCCCCTTCTGTTCAGCCGAAGAAAGAGGAAGCGAAACAGGAAATTCTTCAGTTCGAATCAGTATCACGCGGCCGTTTCGAAAAAAGCGAACCAACCATTATCGATGGTCAGAACCTGGACGTTCCGACATTCTTGCGAAAGAACATCAAAGTAAAGTAATGAGAGAGTGAATTACAGATTTCGTAGATTATATAGATTTTTTGAGAAGGCGGTTCCGAACACACTGCGCTTTCGTATGCAAGCACTCAGCAATGCTGAGTGGAATTCAACACCAGAGGCGCTTTTCAACTGCGTGGGAAGATCATATAACGTTCGCATTTCCCTCGAGGCTACCTCTCTCCCAGGGGAGAATGGTGAATAGAGTGACATAGAATTGAACTGAATAGATTGACTTAGCGTAACTAAGTGTTACACATCACTCGTGTCGCACTCTCCCGCCCTCAAACCGACCCTTAGGACAGACCGACAGCGGCAAGGGGTAGCCGCCTGGGTCGTCAATGTTCCTCCTAATCTCTCTTCCACCGGCAAGCGCCAGCAACTCTTCTTTCCCTCCAAAGCTGAAGCAGCGACAGTTTGCGAGCAGCTTAAGGCCCGGAAGGATAATTTCGGAACCAGTCTTACGGCCCTGACCCCAGCTAAGATTGCTGAAGCAGCAGAGGCTTACAATCTCCTTGAGGGCAGGAATATTTCGCTGCTCGCCGCGGTTCGCGCTCATCTGGGCGTTGAAAGCCAGCGGTCAGCATCTATCCCGTTCCGTGAACTATGCGTCCTTTATATAGAGTCTAAGGGAGACCGCGGCGAACGGCACTTAAGAAGTATGCGCCGGACGGTGAACCGGCTTCCATCGCTGCGCGATCGTCTAGTGAGCGACATTTCTCATCGGGATCTTGAACCGCTGTTAAACGAAGTCGTTCCCGGCGGACGAAATTTTGTGATGCGACATTTACAAGCGTTTTTCAATTATGGCATCAAACGTGGATACCTTGCCGAGAACCCGATCTCACGGCTCGACTTTGTTGAATCAACTCCGAAGGAGGTAGAGATCATTTCACCCCAGAATGTTGCGAAGGTGCTAGAAATGGCGCTGAAAAACGATCTCAGTCTCTTACCTTACCTCGTGCTCGGCTTCTTCTGCGGTATTCGTCCCGTGGGTGAATTAACCCTTCTGCAATGGTCTGATGTGGATTTGCAGGGGCGGAGCGTGACGATCCGCTATACTGTATCAAAAACGAAGCGGCGGCGGTTTATAGAACTCTCTGAGAACGCTATCGCTTGGCTAGTAGCTTATCAACAAGGTGGGGGTCTGCGCGAAGGCTCGATTGTCACTTATAGCGAGCGCGTCTTGTACACGCGTCGGCAACGGAATCAGGAAGCCGCCGGAATCACCCACTGGCCCAACTCTGCCATGCGTCATAGCTATTGTTCCTACTGGCTAGCCATGCACAAGGACATCAACAAACTCGTCCTTCAGTCAGGTCATACTTCAGTCGATACAATGTGGAGGCACTACCACCGCGGAACGACTGAAGCTGAAGCTAAGAAGTTCTGGGCCATTATGCCACCCTCAGCCGCGAGTAACGTTGTTAGGATGATAGTGGGATGAATGAAAAAACATTGGCAGATTTCAAGAATGCGATCCATGTTGGGTTGATGAAAAATACGCATGGAGGAGCGCGTCCGGGCTCGGGCCGGAGGAAGAAGGGAGTAGGCGAAAAACGTGTGGATCGGGTATTCACAATCAGCCCGGAAGCCGCTCAGATACTAGATCGGCGCATTCCACCCCGGAGGCGCTCGGAGTTCATCGATGGGCTGATTCTAGATCGTCTGGGAGGATCTTGAAAAAAACACTTGCAATTATCAAAATGTCGACCTAGAGTGATCCCATGAACAGAACGAAAATTGGAATCAAAGGCATGGAGGATCTGAAATGAGCACCTTAACTTTTGACACGCTGAAATTCGCCAATCAGCTTAAAGCTGCTGGTGTCCCAGCCGATCATGCAGAAGCTGAAGCGAAGGCTCTATCGGAGGTTCTTGAAACCAATCTGAACGACCTTGTGACCAACAAAGACATGGATGCCAGGCTTCAGAAGACAGAGTCAGTACTCCGCCAGGAGATGGCCAACCTGAAGTTTGAACTCCTCAAGTGGATCATCGGACTAGCCGTAGCGCAGGCTGGCTTAATAATTGGCTTGCTGAAGTTTTTCCCGATCAACTCCTAATCCAAAAACGGAACCGCTTTAAACAAATGAGTTTGTGTAAAGCAAAACCTCAAATGGATTTACGCAAATAGAAATATTTATTGGTCTGTATTTTGCGACATATTGAGAAAGGCAATTGCTCGTTTCCCAAGATGGTTCTCGATAATGGTGACGGCTGGGGTTATTGAGAAAGTAATTACATAGCAATGGTGTACACTGAGAACGGCATCTTGCAATACAGGATCTTCTTCCAGGGTTTCGATTTTTAACCCAAGATCTTGAGCTTGTTCAATTGTAATGTGACGTCCGTGATTCAGAGTTTTCGCGTGAGATCCAAGAGCATCAACCACTTTAGTTGCTTTTTCTTCTGGATTCATTGCGTCTGAGAACATGCCTGTAGTGAGCCAAGATTTTACCATAGTCTCCGAGAGAGCTATAGCTTTCTCACAGAGCCCAATCAGTGTGGGAGTATACCTCTGTAAGATTGGCAATCAAGCTTGCGCCTCCTTGGGCGACTCAGCGAATTGATGTTGGATTCGTTCGAACTCCTCCAAGACTCCATGTGCGGCTATCCCTCCATAAACCTGTGGATCGATTGGACCCAGATTAGAGTGTAGTCCCATCAATATACTCTTGCAGGCAAGAGCAATCATAGTACCTGCCGACATAGCCAACTGTGGAACAATAGCGCGAACGTTATTGTTGAACACTTTCCGCAAGTAGAAGACGATTTGCTCGGTAGCAGGCACTTCTCCACCGGGTGTGTGAAGAATGAGATCTAGACCTTTAGATTTGTCTAATTTGTTGACTGCTGTCATGAATCCCGGCATGACATCATCAGAGATCGAGAAATGAGGTGATCTCATCCTCGGTTTTTGAAGCCATCCGGAGTAAAAACCAAGAATGTTACGCTCGGTATAGTTCGCGAGATTTTGCAGGTACTTCTGCCGAATGCTATCTATTGCCCCAGGCCGCTCGGGGTCTGAAGCATTGATTTCATCTAGAATTTCTGACCAGTCTGGCATGAGTGGCAATAGATTGTATAGAATATGCAGACGTCGAATTAGTCATGCTGGTCGAAATAACTGGGCGTGGGTCAATAAGTTCACCCCAAACAACTGATTCGTCATCGACCGCAATTGTTCCGAAACCCGTCGTGGCGTCTATTGCGTGTTTGGCTAATGAAGGTTTACGTGCCATGAAAATATTATACAGAGTTACAAATTCATCGCAATTTTATAACGTATGTTTTTAATGCGGTAGCATCCATAAAATCAATGAATATGGCACGAAATATGCTTTAATTCCGCTTAACTTCAATAACCAAGCACCTTATTCAAGCCAACTCGACTTCACTTCAATAGCCTCATCCGCACCACGGATCAATGCCAACCCCTCTCGGAACAATTCCTCTCTCCTGCATCGTGAGCTTGTTGCATTCCTCACGGATCTCTCGTGCCGCAATACTTCCAAGAGTTTCATCCGGATACTCAAGCTCGTTTAATTCAGAATCTGAAAACCGCTTCATAATTAGGGTATGTTGACAAAAAGGGCGCTCTTAACTGAGCGCCCTTGATCCCCATAAAATGGGGATTTTGGTCTTGTAGTGTAGACTACATAACGTTAGAATGCTTTCTTCGATAAGAATCCTAACCTGTGGTTTAAAGATTCTTCTATCTCACTGGCTGCTGCTGAGTTAGGCAATGGCATGTTCCAAGTCCCCAGACAAGTTCTCGACAGTTGATCAGGACGATCCGTCGGCTCGGAAAACAGTGACATAGTGTTTCGAAGGCTTGCTTGTCGTTAGGAGTGTTGAACGCAGGTAAGAGTACCACCTTATTTGCGATGTAGAAATTGGCATAGCTGGCCGGAAGTCGCACACCTTTCTTCTCGATTCGGGGAGGCATCGGTAGACTGAGAACGTTTAACGGCGTTCCGTTCTCGGTTTTCATCGTCTTGAGCAATTCCAGGTTTGCCCGGAGCGATTCATAGTTCGCATCCGACGAATCCTCTTCAGTCGCGGTTACCACTGTTGAGTGATCGACAAAACGGGTAATATCATCGACATGCCCGTCTGTGTCATCTCCTTCGATTCCATCGCCGAGCCAGAGAAAATGAGTAATACTGAGATAATCGGCCAGGGCGCGTTCGATTTCGGCCTTCGACTTTCCAGGATTGCGATTCGGATTGAGCAGGCAGGAGGCCGTTGTGAGCAATGTTCCGGACCCATTGGAATCAATGGAGCCTCCTTCCATGATGAGCTTCGGGTATAGCACAGGGATTCCTAGCTGTTTGCCGATGAGGGTCGGGACAATCTCGTCACGATCGAACGGTGGATATTTCCCACCCCAGGCATTGTAATCCCAATCGACAATTGCGAGGCGTGGGTCCGTATCACGCTTGATAAAAATCGGACCATGGTCGCGACACCAGGGTTCATTTGTGGGGATTTGAAAAAATTGTACGTGGCTAATATTGATGTTCTTGAGAATCGTTCGAACGTCACACTCATGGTCCGAATCCACTACATTGATACACACCGGTTCAGATTCACGGAGTGAATCTACTATCTGGACCAATGCAGGCATCACGGCGTCGTAAGCGTCTGGGAAGCTGATTCCTTCGCGCTGAGGCCAGGAAAGCCACGTGGCTTCGTGCGGTTCCCATTCAGCTGGCATCCTGTAGCCGAGTGCAGCCGGTGAATTCTTGGTAAAACTGGAAGAAACCATAAATCTTGTGAAGTGTCGCTCGTCAATTGGTGATGCTCTAGTCGATGTAACGCTTCATTAAATCAGAATAGGCATCGATCCGCCTATCACGGAGAAACGGCCAAAGCGTTCGCTGACGATCGAGAAGCTCTAGGTCTACGTCGGCGATCAGAGTTTCTTCCTGGTCAACACTGGCTTTGGCAACGATCTGGCCGGAAGGATCGGCGATAAAGCTCTGGCCCCAAAATTCGATACCATCTCCACCTTCGGGTGCTT
>Ga0075362_10000439_pt1 | contig 12068 bp, 11 predicted proteins | sample EndMetdeltDD1762_FD_71397 | JGI IMG/M metagenome (GOLD analysis project Ga0075362, IMG submission 71397) | Populus endosphere microbial communities from Tennessee, USA - Endosphere MetaG P. deltoides DD176-2 | ecosystem: Host-associated > Plants > Roots > Endosphere | place: USA: Tennessee...
CTTCTCTCAGAACAACGATCATCTTTTCAAAGGTCGCTTTCTGGACACCTGTCAGTCTTCTGAATGCTTCCTTAGGATAGCTCTCTGATGTGTTCCCATCCCATGTCGTTTAGCTGTTTTTATCAGCAAATGTGGATGATCCTCAGGGGTTTTGAAAGAACTCTAATGTCCCGCGAACTGTTGCTTGCGCAATCAAGCGATTGGGCGTTCTTGATGAAAACCGGAACTGCCCGGGCATATGCCACGAAAAGAACTAAGGACCACATCCTGTGATTCATCAAACTCTACGATCAACTCAAAGATGGTATGGTTAACGATGAGTTCCCTCAGAATTGCGAGGGGCGCGATAACCTTTTTCCGGAAGTAAACTGGTAGTATTATGTTTGATCGGTCAATTTGGTTTGCAGCTTTGTTGACCCTTAGCATCCCACAGACTACATCCCATACACAGGAGGAAACGACACCCAAAAACCAGCTGATGGTTGTTCCGCCACCGATCGAAGGCGTCATCAGTCTCGGCATTTACGATAACAAAGGAAAGCTGGTCCGGGTCCTGAAAAAAGGAGCAGATATCAATAGCTTCAAATCTGGGTTAAACGGTCTCTTCGTCGACTGGGACCACAATGACGCTCAGGGAAAGCCGATGCCGACTGGAAAATATTATGCCCGCGGTGTTGCCGTCGGCGCCGTGAAGATCGAGAGCGTCGCTTTCCATCTGAACGATTGGGTTGACCGAGCCGGCCAAACGCGAGTCAGTCGCATCCACTCCATTGCTCTGCTGAACGATTTGCACTTGGCAATCATCGCAGATACTCCGACACGTCAATTACTCTTATTTGATCCCACAATCACAATTGCTAAGCCGATTTCCCTGAACTTCAATGCGCAATCGATCAAATCGACTTCTTCCATTTTAGTCGTCTTTGACAAAGGACAAATCGCATTCATCGACTCGGCCACCGGCCACCAAGTCGGACAGAAAACCAGCTCAGACATTAGAGATGTGGATGGATTAGGTGATCGCAACATCATTCTCACCAGCACACAAATCAGTGACCAGATAGGAACATCCCCTGTACAGGAGATCAAACTCCCAGAAGAAAATCTTTCTCACTGCGCCCTTCTGAATTCTACCATTGTGGTGGCTAGCAAGACAGCCAAAGTGTGGAAACTCGACCAACAGAATTTCGTTCTAATCGATATAGGTGAAACGGACGAACTCCTCGACATGGGTGCTGGCACCGGTGATACAGTCTGGCTCTTGGTCAAAACAGGAAACACCACCCTCATAAAGCATGTTGACCTTTCAGGTAAAAGCCTCTGCGAAATTGAACTTCCGGCTGACCTGCAATCGGCCAGCCGCCTGACCGCCTCACGGGAACAGGATACGCTGATCCTAGTCTCCAATGACGGCCCAACTCAGCGGACCGTCGGTTTGCGATTTCAAACTGCCGACCAGGGAAAATCGGTTTGGGAGAAGTGGTTCGATCGCTCAATCACCCATTTCCAATATTTTGACATCAAAGAAGCATACGTTATCCCATCTCCTACTCGGACTGATTCCTCACCGGTCTTCATCAAGCCGGCAAACAACCCGATGGAAAACGTCCGGCAGCCCAATTTTCAGCTCACAGCCTATTCCGACGACAGCGGTGCATGGATTACTAACGCTGACGGTCTCCCTCTGTTCCAGGTCTGCAAAACTAAAGGGATCAAGCAAATTCATTTTCAATCGGACAATGCCAATGGAATGCGTGTTTATATTTCAGATGGCTGTGTGGTGGAAGAATACCACCTTACCGGATTAGACAATCTTTTCCGATTCGATGCCGGTGCATTCGAGTAAGGAGAAAGATTGCCCTGGCACATGTCACAGCCCTATCGTAAGCATGACTGGAGGGAATTTCCGGCATAGATAAGGAGAGAGCGAGGAACACACCCAATACAATACGTGACAAGTGAGCGGCGTGATCTAAGGCAAAAATAAAGGCCCCTGACCTTAAAGATTGGAGCGCCATGGGCTAGCACCTTGCGTTCCTCGCCGGTCGCGTAGGTGCCCAGACTATGCTTCTTCCTCGTGCCTTGCCACAGGGCTTGGGGCACCCCATATATTGCTGGTATTACTGTTACGGAGCTTCTGAGTGATTGCACCCTTGAGTTATCACTAATTCAGCTCAAGACTCAGGGACTCAGTAACTTAAGACCGGTAACTATTATCATGAACATCGTATACTTTGATCTGGAGACTCAAAAAACCGCGAACGATGTCGGCGGTTGGGACAAGAAGAGAGACATGGGAATGTCGATAGGGGTGACCTACAGCACCGAATTGGATGAGTACAGAATTTATCCGGAAAAACGGGTCGACGACCTTGTCCAGCAGTTGCTCCGCGCGGATCTCGTAGTCGGCTTCAACATCATAAATTTCGATTACGAAGTATTGATGGGTTACACCATTCTTGATCTTCCGCATCAGCTCCGGACATTCGACATGCTCGTCGAAGTTGAAAAGATGGCCAGGATCAAACCGAAACTCGACAACATCGCTTTGACAACGCTTGGGGTGGGAAAGACCGCCGGTGGCGTCGATGCGATTAAGTGGTGGCGAGAAAAGCAAGTGATGGACATCGCCGAATACTGTTGTTTCGACGTTAAGGTCACCAAGCTCGTGCACGAACATGGAGTTGGATACCGCGAACTTTTTTACACCGATAAATTTAATCGGAAACAACGAATCGAGATCGATTGGTGCATCGGATAATCAATCCTTTCGTCCTCAGTTTTGGGTCGTTCCCGACCTTCTGCTGCACTACTGTGTTCCTACGCAAAACCTGTTAATTTTCTAATGATTCTTCCGCTCCACGCCACCCGTGAGGTCTGGACATTTGATTGGTTCGACTTGGATGTTCCGATCCAGTTCGGATCGTTGTTCGTCCTGCCCACCTGTCTTTATATTGTTCATCAACACACACGGATGCTGCTCGCTCATGAGTTCATCCGCGAATTGGATCAACGCCGTGTGGAGCTGTTCCTGCACCGGATCTTTCAAGAGAAAGGGGCCCCCGACGAATTGCTGGTTCCGGACTTCGACGAATGGGATGAATCGGTCTGGCAGGGGTTCTCCCGGGAATATCAGTGCCAGATCAACCTTGTGGATATTGAACTCAATGAAGAGGATGCCCGCGAAGAGGATTTAATCGAGTCACAGTTGAGCAACCTCGTTGCCGGCTCAGTCAAGAACCTCCTCACCAGCCTCGGTAACACATTCGTGGCTCAAGGGTTGGTGAAAGCAGTCAGGCACATGCGGTCCCGGAACAAGCAAAGAGCATTGCTGGCCAAAGCTCTGGAGCTCTCTCCAACGCTACCGGAGGCATTGGTTGAACTCGCCAATATCGATTTACAAGACGGCAATATTGACGCCGCCAGCAAGGGCTTCAAAAAAGCGACTGAATCTGCTGCACCATTCCATGTTGCAGGTCAGCCAACCTATTTCATCAGAGCTCAGTATGGCCGAATGCTAGCCGCCTGGCAGAAAGGGGAATTGAACAACGCTATCTCAATGGGTGAAAAACTGCTCTTCGCCAATCCTACCGACCACTCCGGTGTCCGATTTCTGCTCCCGCTTCTGCAGCTTTCTTTGAATCAGATTGAAACAGCCAACGAATATTTCACCTGGTACCGCCAATCCTATTTAAACGATCTGGAAGAACCTGGATTCTGCTTCGGCTGGGCATTGACCCTGTTTTCCTGCGACGAAGAAACTGCCGCCGCCGAAAAATATAAACGTGGCACGCTCCAGAACCTGTATCTCGCTCCGCTGTTGCTGGATCTCCCGGAACCTCCTCCTAATCTATGGCAATACCACGAACACAGCGACTACAACTATGCGGTCGAATTCGTTGATTCCTTCGGTGCGCTTTGGGAACGGGACGCCGCTGCGACCCGATTTCTCCGCGAGTTGTACACTAGCCTCCAGCCACAGCTCGAGAATCTCATCAAACTTCGTCGTCAAATGGCCGAACTGCAGGATAACCGGTATGAACCGAACCGCCGCACAATTTGGGACAATCTTGCCGCTGAGGAAAAAAGGGTGGTTCAGTCCGTGAATCCCTGAGTCCTTGATGCTATTTGACCTGTCTCCGATCGGTTGGCGCTGCCTTTCTGAATTCTGTACTCTGGTTTCCGAATTCTATCCCAGGAACTGCAATCTCTCGCCAATCATGCTAGGTTTTGAGATGGTTCGTTATCTGACCGGGCTTCAACCGACTGGGGTCCTGCATATCGGAAATTATTTTGGGGCGTTGCGCCCTGCGATCGAACTTCAGGAAAAGGGTGAAGCTTTTTATTTCATTGCGGATTATCACGCTCTTACGACAATTCACGATCAAGAAGCTCTTCGCGCTAATGTTCGCTCCGTTGTAATCGATTCCCTCGCCTGTGGTCTTAACCCAGCGCGCGCTTGCTTTTTCCGGCAATCCGACATCCCGATCGTGACCGAATTGACCTGGATCCTCAGCACGATCACTCCGATGGGACTACTGGAAAGAGCCCATTCCTACAAAGACAAGCTCAGCCGGGGAATCGCGGCATTGCACGGGTTATTTGCATACCCGGTTCTGATGGCAGCCGACATTCTGCTCTATGAGAGCGACATTGTTCCAGTCGGAAAAGATCAAAAACAGCATCTCGAAATCACCCGGGATATCGCTGTGAAACTAAACGACCTCTACGGTCCGATCTTGAAGATCCCCGAACCCTGGATTCGGGAAGAGGTGGCAACGGTTGTCGGACTCGATGGCCAGAAGATGAGCAAGAGTTACAGGAACACGATCGAAATCTTTCTTGAGGAAAAAGCACTTCAGAAAAAGATCATGGGCATCGTCACGGACTCCGCTCCCGCCGAAGCACCAAAAGACCCCACGAGTTCAACCATTGTGTCGCTTTATCGCCTCTTCGTCACAACTGACGAATTGGAGAAAATGGAGCATGATTTCCGTGCGGGAGGCACCGGCTACGGTGATTTCAAGAAGCGGTTATTTGCGATCATTTGGGAATATTTTGCGCCGATGCGCAAGCGTCGGGCAGAACTGGAATCGGATCCTGGTTATGTGGAGCAAGTCCTCAAAAATGGGGCAGCGCGTGCTCAAGAAGTAGCCGAAAAAGTTATCGCACGGGTGCGCAAGGCAATCGGATTGAGTACCTAATGAGAGTAAAGCTGATCAATAGCAACACCGTACAATGGTGTCGACGAACCTTTTGCGTTTGCGAGGGTTGAAGTTGACCGAAGGTTTTCTTTCTCGATTTGAGAGTAAATCAGCGTGGGTGTTTTTGAAAATTCCGGAAGATGTTAGTGGCCGAGAGGCATTATCTTGCTTTTAGTCAGCGCATTTCAGGAATTCGTAGCAGCCTCTGCCTGGATCACAGAACTCGAGCAGAAACCTAAATTTCACCCAGGTTGATGAGATTTTCGGACTAGAAGTTCCTTTTGAACTTCCTGAATCGTCCGCTAATCTGCCATCGCCCATGCCTAAAAATACAGATCTCCATAAGGTTTTGCTAATCGGTTCTGGGCCAATCATTATCGGCCAAGGCTGTGAATTTGACTACTCCGGAGTTCAAGCCTGTAAAGCGCTGAAGGAAGAAGGGTACGAGGTTGTCCTGGTCAATTCGAACCCGGCGACGATCATGACCGATCCCGAATTTGCAGCCCGCACCTATATAGAACCGATTACTGTTGAGGTCATTGAGAGGATTATCGATCGGGAAAGACCTGACGCGCTTCTACCAACTCTGGGAGGTCAAACCGCTCTTAACATGGCGATTAAACTCAATGAAAAAGGGGTTCTCGCCAAATATGGTATCCGTCTGATTGGTGCCAACGCGGAAGCAATTGCCAAGGGAGAAGATCGCCAGCTTTTTAAGGAAGCGATGCAGCGAATCGGCCTCGATGTCCCGCGATCCGGAATAGCTCGTACCATCGCAGAGGCGCAGGAGATCACTACTTCCATCGGTTCTTTCCCGCTAATCATTCGCCCGGCGTTCACCCTCAGTGGTGCCGGCGGTGGTATCGCCTACAACCGGCAGGAGTTCGAGGAAATCGTTCATCGGGGTCTTGATCAATCTCCCGTCAGCGAAATCCTGATCGAAGAATCACTCCTCGGCTGGAAAGAATTCGAAATGGAGGTGATGCGCGATTTGGCTGACAACTGTGTCGTTATCTGTTCGATCGAAAATCTGGATCCAATGGGCATTCATACCGGGGACTCGATCACGGTAGCTCCGGCCCAAACTTTGACTGATCGCGAGTTCCAGATCATGCGTGACGCATCCTTTGCCGTCATTCGCGAGATCGGGGTCGAAACTGGCGGCTCCAACATTCAGTTTGCTGTGAACCCGGCAAATGGCCGAATGGTTGTGATTGAGATGAATCCTCGGGTCTCTCGGTCTTCTGCGCTCGCATCGAAGGCCACTGGGTTTCCAATTGCCAAGATCGCTGCAAAGCTCGCCGTCGGCTATACGCTGGACGAAATTCGCAATGATATTACCCGTGAAACCCCGGCCAGCTTCGAGCCGGTTATTGATTACTGCGTGGTCAAAATCCCGCGATTCACTTTCGAAAAATTCCCACAAGCCGATCCCACCCTCACGACTCAAATGAAAAGTGTTGGTGAAGCAATGGCGATTGGACGTACATTCAAGGAATCGCTGCAAAAGGCGCTCCGCTCACTTGAAATCGGCCGATTCGGTCTTGGTGCCGACGGCAAAGATAAGAAGGTTATAACTGCTGACGGCTCGTGGGACACCGAAGAAATCCAGTACAAACTGGTTAATGCATCGTGGGACCGGATTTTTTATATCCGGTACGCCTTGGTCGCTGGTTTTTCCTTGGAAAAAATTCAAAAACTCACGGCGATCGACCCTTGGTTCCTCGAACAGATCTGGCAGATCGTTGCTGAAGAATCGCGGATTGCTGATGGTTCCTTGGAATTACAGAAGGCTAAACAACTCGGCTTTTCCGATCGCCAGATCGCTCACCTTACAAATCGGACGGAAGCAGAAGTCCGCGCAGACCGGATCCAACGCGGTATCGTACCAACTTACCGCCTAGTCGATACCTGTGCGGCTGAGTTTGAGGCGTACACGCCTTATTATTATTCCACCTACGGTGCCGAAGACGAAACACGTCAGGGGGATCGAAAGAAAGTGATGATCCTCGGCGGTGGACCAAACCGTATCGGTCAGGGAATTGAATTTGATTACTGTTGTGTTCATGCATCGTTCGCCCTCAAAGAGGAAGGGTTTGAAACGATCATGGTGAATTCGAACCCGGAAACTGTTTCAACCGACTACGACACGAGCGACAAACTCTACTTCGAACCACTGACGCTTGAGGATGTGCTCAATATCTATCAGCGCGAGAACTGTTGGGCAGCCATCGTTCAGTTTGGAGGCCAGACCCCACTCAATCTCGCCAGCGCTCTCCAAGCCAATGGAGTCAACATCCTTGGCACCCAGCCGAAGAGCATCGAGATGGCAGAAGATCGAAAACATTTCTCCACGCTCCTGAATCAACTTGGCCTCAACCAGCCGCCAAGCGGTACAGCAACCAACGAACAGGAAGCTGTGGACGTTGCGAACGCGATCGGTTACCCAGTGCTCGTGAGACCTTCATTTGTTCTCGGCGGCAGAGCAATGGAAATTGTCTATCAGGAAGAAGATCTCCGGCGCTACATCCGAACTGCTGTAGAAGCCAGCCCGGAACACCCGGTCTTGGTTGATTGCTTTCTTGAAGATGCAATCGAAGTCGATGTTGACTGCATCTCAGACGGAGAGATCTCCGTGATCGGCGCAATCATGCAACACATCGAACAGGCTGGAATTCATAGCGGTGACAGCGCCTGTGTGATTCCAGCTTTTTCACTTTCACAAAAGGTGCTCCAGACAATCGAGTCCGCAACCAAAGCGATAGCTCGCGAACTGGAAGTGCAAGGACTCATGAACATACAGTTCGCGATCAAAGAAGATGAAGTCTACGTTCTTGAAGTGAACCCGCGCGCCTCGCGAACCGTCCCCTTTGTCAGCAAAGCGACCGGCGTACCGCTCGCCAAACTAGCTGCCAAAGTCATGGCGGGTCGGTCTTTGAAGGAGCTTGGATTCACTCAGAACGTGATGCCGACGCATTACTCGGTAAAAGAAGCTGTCTTCCCGTTTGTTCGGTTCCCCGGCATTGATATCATGCTCGGCCCTGAAATGAAATCGACCGGTGAAGTGATGGGGATTGATACTGACTTCGGACTCGCTTACGCCAAGTCGCAGATGGCTGCGCAATCTCCGCTTCCCAGCGGTGGAAACTTGTTTGTCAGCGTTAAAGATGCGGATAAGCCGAACATCATCAAGTTCGCAATGGAACTCTCAGAGTTGGGATTCAAGCTCTACGCGACCGGTGGAACCGCAGCCGCTATCGCCGCAGCAGGTATCTCTGTAAACCGGCTTTTCAAGCTCGCCGAAGGTCGTCCGCACGTGCTGGATATGATCCGTAACAACAATATCGATCTCATCATCAATACACCGAGCGGAAAAATACCCCGCAAAGATGAGATTCGTATTCGGAGCCTCGCCGTCTCGCGGCATATACCGGCCCTGACGACCATCAGTGGAGTGGAAGCCAGTATCCGTGCCATGCGCTCTCTCCAAGCCAAAGGACTGAATGTGAAATCTATTCAGGAATACCAAGGCGGCCACTAGCGACCGTCTGCCCTCCATTCTAGAGACCAGGACTTACAGACTCAAGACCCTATGCATAGCATGACAGGTTACGGATGCGGACAAGCGCCATGCGGTGGAACAAGAGTGTCGGTTGAAATCCAGACGCTTAACAAGCGGCAGTCGGAGATCCTCATCAGTCTGCCGCCAGAACTTGTATCGCTTGAAGCAGATCTGCGAACAAAGGTTAATCGACAACTGCATCGCGGGCGTATCAGCGTTGCAGTTTCCGCAGTTGGCACCGAAATAGGCATCCAACCCATGATTAATGAGAATTTAGCTCGGACATACCTGGAACACTTTAAGCGACTCCAGAAGCACCTTTCGGTCACTGGCGAAATCACAATCGAAGCCATTCTGCGTTTGCCCGGTGTTGTTTCCGTGGTCGAAAAATCTTCTTGTACTCTGGCCACCCGCACAGCTGTCGAAACCGCCCTTGACCTCGCTCTTGCCCAGCTTCTTCAAATGCGAGCCAAAGAGGGAGCCACCCTTCACAAAGATCTGACACGGCGCACTCGGCTGATCCGACAGACTCTCGCGAAGATCCGCAAGCTTCAATTACGCGTCTCTAAGCGCCATCGTACACTTCTCCTCGAGCGAATCCAAAAAGTGGGCGTTGATCTTAAGCTCGACGACGACCGACTTGCAAAAGAAGTCGCTTTCTTCGCCGAGCGTTCCGATTTCTCGGAAGAGTTGACCCGCCTGGAATCGCACCTTGATCAATTCGCCGAGATCGCAGACAAAGACGAACCCATTGGACGTACTCTTGAATTCATTACTCAGGAAATTGGCCGTGAACTGAATACATTGACGTCTAAAGCTAATGATGCTGAGATCTCGCAGATGGTCGTCCACTGCAAAGCCGAGTTGGAAAAAATTCGCGAACAAATCCAGAATGTGGAGTAACCATAGATAGTCCCTAAGTCATAAGTACTCCCATTCAAGACTCAGTAACTTAGGGACTGCTCAACTAGTACAATGGTTTTGCTCTCCCGGAATTTGGAATTAAGGCAAAGCATGAACATAGTCTTAGGCGTTACAGCTTCGATTGCTGCGTACAAGGCGGCAGATATAGCAAGCAAACTGACAAAGCAGGAGTGTTCTGTTCATGTTGTCATGACCTCTGGCGCAATGCAATTCATCACTCCGTTGACACTGCAAACGTTATCGCATAATCCGGTCACAATGAACATCTTTGAAGAGAAAGAAATTTGGAATCCAGGTCACATCCACCTCGCTGACAACGCAGATCTTCTCCTCATCGCCCCAGCAACTGCCAATATCATCACCAAACTCGCACACGGATTTGCTGACGATGCATTGACCGCGATTGCGTTGGCGACGAAAGCGCCACTCCTCATCGTACCGGCTATGAACGGCAAGATGTGGCTTCATCCGGCAACGGTCGCTAACGTGGAACTCCTAAAACAACGCGGAGCAGATTTCATCGGCCCCGAAGAGGGTCTGCTCGCCTGTGGATATGAAGGTATCGGCCGCCTTTGGCCCGTAGAAAAAATCGTCGACCGTGTGCTCCAATACCAGAAACCCTGACAGTCGATCAGATCGCACATCGACGCTAATCGAACCTTGTGCATTGAAGCGCAATGGTAGGGTCCGGTGGCTGCCGGACCGCCAGTATAGATGGAGAGAGCCCTCTGACACCGTAGTCCGGCCACGTTGGAAAGCGTGTCCTGTCGCGCCACAGAAATGAATCACCTGCAATCCTAATGAACCATTCATTGAACAGTTTGGGTTTATACTTCTGGCGGCGACGGCGCGGCGCCCTTATGCTGCCCTCCAGTCTTTAATGATGTCACGACAAGCTTTACAATCAGGTCAGAGCTGAGTTGTACCAGAGAAACAGATGATCCCAAGAATATCTGATTTTTAAGTGCGGAACACCCTGTCAGGAAAGAGGTTGGAGAATATTGAACGCTAGAGGAACGGTAAAACGGACAATGAAAACATCCTCATCGCATCCCATGCGACAGGATTTTTGAATAGAAAAATAGGAGGAGACTTTCATCTCCTCCTATTTCAGTTAACAATTCTCGTGAATTATTTAGCGAACTTTTTCGTGCCCTTTTTGGTGACAGGTCCCTTAGCGACCGCCTTCTTAGCCGGAGAAGCAGTCTTTTTCGCGACCTTCTTGGCGGGAGCCCTCTTTGCAGTCATCCTTTTAGCAGTAGCAGTTTTCTTAGCTGCGGGCTTCGCCATAGTTTTCTTTGGTGCTGGCATTAGTTATCCCCCCTTTCATTCCGCAGTTGCGGAGGATAAAAAGTTAATTTCATTCCAATTTGCTTGACTAACGAACATTGGACACATCGTCAATCAGAAATTGTTGTAGCGACAACTTTTTGATAAACAAAAATAATCGCGTGACCGGCTTTTCAGCAAATTTCATGAAGTATTTCCGCAGCTGCAAATCTGCTACGAACACGGATGACGAAGCGAAATGATTCATTCACAAAATCCAAGGATCGTTGCTGCATGTCGGTGCACCACTTTGATACGATTTTAGGAAATTGGCTTCCGAAGACAAATTACTCAAAGAGAGAACCGTCTGTAGATCATTTATTTAAGCCTATCTTCGGTTCACTCGATAATTTAGGCGAACAATCTTTTCTATCAAGCATCCTTGCCACAATTCAATGTGATTCCTCAGAAACCTGGCTCACAAGCGCTCGACATCCGTGATGAGCGGCAGATAGTGAGAGCGTTATGAATCAATATCTCGATGTCGCAGTAAGGGCTGCTCACGAAGCTGGAAAACTTCTCCGAAAAAATTTTAGTCAACCGTTGAAGGTGAATACCGAAGAAGCACACGATATTAAACTCGAACTCGACGTTCGTTCACAGGAACTCATCACTAATCTTCTACTGAAAGAGTTCCCGGATCACGCGATTTTCGGTGAAGAAGGTTCCACTGAAAACAGTGCAACCGAATTCGAATGGATCATCGATCCGATTGATGGAACCGTGAACTACTTCTACAGCATTCCTCACTTCTGCATTTCCATCGCGCTCCGCGAGAAAGGGAAAATTATTGTCGGCGTGATTTATGATCCAATGCGCGATGAGCTCTGGAGCGCGGGGCGGGGCGGTAAAGCTTATCTTAACGGATGTGCGATCGAAGCAAGCAGCCGCATGGAATTAGCTGAGGCAGTGGTTTCTATCGGCATGTCGAAAACGTTTGAGGAAATCGACATCGGTCTCTCAATTTTTAAAGAGCTGCTGCATAAGGCGCGAAAATGCCGGATGATGGGAAGCGCAGCATTGGATCTTGCCTATGTAGCGACTGGACG
>Ga0075362_10000440_pt1 | contig 12048 bp, 10 predicted proteins | sample EndMetdeltDD1762_FD_71397 | JGI IMG/M metagenome (GOLD analysis project Ga0075362, IMG submission 71397) | Populus endosphere microbial communities from Tennessee, USA - Endosphere MetaG P. deltoides DD176-2 | ecosystem: Host-associated > Plants > Roots > Endosphere | place: USA: Tennessee...
CCGGCAGCTGCCGGACGCGCGCCGTGTAGTCGCGGAAGAACTGCGCCTGCGACTCGTCCGTCGCATACGCCGCCTCCGGCAGGCTGATGTCGAACGTGACGACGCCGGCCGCGCGGAAGCCGGGATCCACGTGTGTGAGGCGCTGGAAGCTGCGGATCGCGAGGCCCGCGCCGGCGAGCAGGACGAGTGCCAGCGCGACCTGCGCGGCGACCAGCGCCGCGCGCAGCCGTCCGCGGGCGCCGCCGCCGCGGCCGTCGCGCCCGGCGTCGCGCAGGAACACCGTGAGATCCGGGCGGGACGAGATGATCGCCGGCACGATGCCGAACACCAGGCCGGCGATCACCGACACCGCCATGGAGAACACGAGCACCGCCGAGTCGATCCGCACGCCGTCGGCGCGCGGGAGATCGTCGGGTGCGACCGCCATCAGCGCCTTCACGCCCCACGACGCGAGCAGCAGGCCGGCGACGCCGCCCACGAGCGACAGCACGACGCTTTCGGCGAGGAGCTGGCGGACCAGCCGGCCGCGTCCCGCGCCGAGCGCCGAGCGCACGGCAATCTCCCCCGTCCTCGTCGTCGCGCGCGCCAGCAGCAGGTTCGAGACGTTCACGCAGGCGATGAGCAGGACGAACGCGACCGCGCCGAAGAGCACCATCAGGGGACGCTGCACCCCCGACACCATCGACGACAGCAGCGGCACGGCCGCGACCGAGTAGGACCCGATCTGCGCCGGAAAGCGGCGCGCGAGATCCTGTTCGATGCGATCGAGATCGGCGGAGGCCTGCGCCGCCGTCACGCCCGGACGCAGCCGCCCGACCGCGCCGAGCCAGTGCGCGCCGCGCTGCCGGTCGCTGAGGTGCGGCTCGCTCAACCGCAGCGGAATCCACAGCTCGCTGCCATCGGGGAACTCATAGCCGCGCGGCATCACGCCGACGACCTCGAACGGCTTCGCTTCCAGCATGATCTGGCGCGAGACGATCCCGGGATCGCCGCCGAAGGCGCGCTGCCAGAGGTCGTAGCCGAGGATCGCCACCATGCGCGCCGATGGCCGCATGTCTTCGTCGCTGAACGGCCGTCCCAGGATCGGCGCCACACGCATCACGTCGGTCATGCGCGCGTCGACGAGACCGGCGGAGACGCGCGACGGCTGATCGCCGCCGCTCAGCGTCAGCACCTCGGCGTTGTAGAACGCGAGCGCCTGGAGGGTGCGGTTGCCGTCGCGCCAGTCGCGGCCGTTGGGGGGCGAGACGGCGGACGGCTGGCCGCGCGACCACTCGTTCACGCTCACGATGCGGTCGGGCTCGGGATACGGCAGCGGCTGCAGCAGCACCTGCTTGACGACGGTGAAGATCGCGGTGTTGGCGCCGATGCCGAGCGCGATCGCCAGCACGGCGGCCAGGGTGAAGCCGGGCGCCTTGCGGAGCGTCCGCAACGCGAAGGCGAGGTCCTGTCGGATCATGGGCTGCCTCAGGGAGGGGCGCTCGAACGTGCGGCACGCGAATGCCGCCCCGATGACGCGCCAGGTGAACAGGGCCTCGACCGCGGCGCGCGAGAGCACGTGGCGCGCCCGGCGTCTGCGCACGCGGCATTCCCGGCGTGCGTCCGCCACGGCCGCGTCGAACACGCGTTCGCGCAGCTCGAAGGGCACGAGCCGGCGCAGCGGCGCGACCGGATCAGGCATGGGCCGTCCGCGAGCGGCGGCCGTAGACGCCGATCGTCTCGTCGTAGAAGGCGCGCGTCGCCGACCACGCCGAGTCGCCGAGCGGCGTCAGCGTATAGCGGCGCTCCTTGATGATCTGGGCCTCGACGATCTTCTGGTCGTACTCGCCGGCCACGAGGTTGGCGTCCTCGAGGCGCGACATCATCTGGTAGAACGCGGGGCCCGAGCGCCGCACGCCGTGCCGGGCCAGCGCCTTGCGTACCGCGTGTCCGGTCCGGCTGCCGCCGCGCAGGATGCCGAGGACCAGGAACTGCAGGTGGGTGACCTCTGGCAATGGCCGGGGTGACATAACCCGAGATTATGTCAGCTGGCGGGCCGGGCGCCACTACAATGTGACGAACGGTCATGCGATATGCGCAGTACGCGCCGTCTCCGGCGCTGGCCCCGGTCGTCGAGTGCTACTGGATCCTCGAGGGCGAGGACTGCGGCGAGCCGCAGCCGATCGTGCCCGACGGACGCGTCGAGCTGATCCTCCACTTCGGCGATCGCTTCGAACGGCACCATCCCGGCGGCACCGTCGAGCGGCAGGCCACCGCGCTGCTCGTCGGCCAGATCCTGGCGCCGATCCGCCTCGCGTGTCCCGGCCGGGCGGGTGTCGCGGCCGTCCGCCTGCGGCCCGCGGCCGCACGCGCGCTCGCCGGCTGCGCCGCGGCGGAGCTGACCGGACGCACGATCGATCTCGAGGCGGTGGCCGGATCGACCGAGACGCTGCGTGAACGGCTCGCCCTCGCGCCGGGCGACGGCGCCCGCGTCCGCCTGCTCGAAGAGTGGCTGGCGCCGCGCCTTCGCCTCCAGCCGGCCCGCGAGGTCGCTGCCGCCGTCGACGCGATCCTCGCCTCGCCCGCCGGCGCTCCGCTGCCGGTCATCGCCGCGCACGCCGGGATCGGCGTGCGCCAGCTCGAACGCCGCTTCCTCGCCGACGTCGGGATGCCGCCCAAGACGTTCGCGCGCATCGCGCGGCTGCAGACGGCGCTCGCACGGATCGCCGCCGGCGCCTCGCTCGCCGACGCCGCCCACGCCTGCGGGTACTACGATCAGCCGCACATGACGCGCGACTTCGCGAGGCTCGCCGACACGTCCCCCGCGGCGTGGAGCGCCTCGGGCGCGGACCTGACGCGGCTCTTCGTCGGCGGATAGACCTGCGCGCCGGGTCTGAAGACCCGGCCTACGTTCCGCCTGAAGGCGGAAGCCACAGATTACGTGTTAGTAGGCCGCAGATTAGGTATTCGTAGGCCGGACCTTCAGGTCCGGCGGCTACTTTCCACCGCACTCCGTTTTCGTATGCGGGAACTCGATGCGCCGCGTCTGGCCGTTCATCGGGCCCTCGATCGCGGCCGTGAGCGCGTCGCCGTTTCTCGTGTACATGATCTTCTTCGGGAAGTCGTGCGCCGGATTCTCGAAGACCACCTCGGTGGCGGTCGCGCGCGACGCGGTGAAGATCCCTTCCGGCTGACCCGACGGCTTCGCGACGTACTCGAGGCCGTTGGCGCCCGGCCGGATCAGCAGGAACTCGTACTCGACCGTCTTGCCGTTGGCGACGGTGCGCGCCATGCCGATGAGCGTGCCTCCCTCCGGCGCCATCCACTGTTCGACGACGTGGCGGCCGTTGCGCGTAAAGGCCCAGCAGCCCGACAGCCATCCAACGTCTTCGACGGCCGGCTTCGCCGCCTGAAACGAACCCGACATCGTGAGCGCGAGAAGCAGAGGGGCAATGGACATGCCCTGCAGCCTACCCCGCCCGCCGTCCCTGATCTTGGAAAAATGCGACACGCGTCAGTCCGCCGCGCATCGCCTCGACGGCGCGGCCGTCAGTGCAGGGACGAGGGCCCGGCCGAATGATGCGCCATCGTCAGCACCCAGTCCGCGAGCGTGTCCTGCGGACTGCGGCGGACGTCGGTATGGACGAGGCAGAGATCGCGCAGGCCGCGGTGCGTCGAGACCGGGACGAAATGCGCCGCGGTATACGAGCACATCAGCGCGATCGGCACCATCTCGGCGACGCCGTTCCAGAGCTCCTCGAGCTCCAGCGCGCCCGCGATGTCGTCGCGCTCGATCAGGATGTCGACCATCTCGCCCCACGCGCGCATCCGGCGGCCCGCGGACGGCTGGACGGCGGCGCCGACCAGCTCGTTGAACGCGAAGTGGTTGAGGCGGCCGCGCGGACAGATGCGGGCGAGCGTGCTGGTGGCATCGAACACCGCGAGCCGGCCTCCCGCGATCTCGTCGGCGACGGCAATGCCGCGCCGCTCGAGCCCGGCGACAATCGCAGTCCAGTGCGCCGAGCGGGGGACCGCCAGCACGTATTCGCCTGCCTGCAGGCCCGCCGCCAGGAACCCGGCCACCGCCTCGGCGCGGGATTCATCGGAGTCGAACAACTGGCACACGTGACTGGCAGGCAGCTGAGATACGCCCACGGTGTATATCGGCTATCTTGCCACAGCGTCACTCCGCCCGGAGCGCGATTATCGGCGCGACCGCCGAGACGCGGCGGGCCGGCCACCAGGACGCGAGCGCCGCCACCGCCAGCAGGATCGCCGGCACGCCGGCGAAGACCACGGCGTCCACCGGAGCGTCGAACACGTCCACCACGACCGCGAACGCGAGCACCCATCCGGCCAGCGCGCCGACGGCCACGACCGTGAGGTGCTCGGCGACGAACTGCGCGATCACGCGGCCCGCCGTCGCGCCGAGCGCGAGCCGCACGCCAATCTCCATCCTCCGCAGCGACACCGCGTAGGCGACCGACGCATAGATGCCGCTCGCCGCCAGGAGCAGCAGGAGGGGCGCCAGCACGGTGAACATCCGCGCCGGGATGCGCCGGAAGATCAGGTTCGCCTCGATGTGATCCGACAGCGACCGCACGTCGTAGAGCGGCAGATCCGGATCGATCTCCCGCACCACGCGCCGCAGATCCGAGATGACGGCGGTGTCGGCACCGCGCGCCACGCGCAGGTGCACTTCGCCAACCGCCGGCGCCCGCTCGCGATACGAGAAGTAGAGAATCGGCGTGGGCGGCTCGCCGAACGCGTTGTAGAGCGACGTCTTCACCACGCCCACGATCGTGTACTGCCCGCCCCGCGCGGTGATCCGCCGGCCCAGCACGTCGCGGCCGTCGCCGAACCGGCGCACGAACGCCTCGTTGACCACGACTTCCGGCGACGCGGCGGTGTCGCGCAGCTCGGAGAACCCGCGGCCCGCGAGCACCGGCAGGTCCATCACCGCGAAGTAGCCGGGCGTGACGGTGTTGGTCAGCGCCTGGTCGTACCCATCGTCGTCTCTGGCGTGCCCTTCCAGCGTGAAGACCCGCGACGGCAGGCCGTGGATGTCGAGCGGCACCGCCGAGGCGATGGCCGCGCCTTCGAGGCCGGGCACTTCGCGCAGGCGGTCCAGCAGCGCCGGCGCGAAGCGGGCGACCGTGCCGTCGCGCATGTTGCGTCCCGACAGATCGTACCCGGCGAGCAGGATGCCGTCGCGCCTGAAGCCCGGGTCCTCGTGGCGCGTCGCACGGAAGCCCTGGAGGAACAGCCCGCCGGCGATCAGGACGATCGAGGCGAGCGCGACTTCGACGCCCATGAGCGCCATCCGCAGGCGGCTGCGCGGCGGGGAGCCGGCCCCCGTCCGCAGCGTCTGCTGCGCGTCGACGCGCGACAGCTGGAGCGACGGCACGAGGCCGAACACGAATCCACACGCGAGGCCGAGCAGCGTCGTGAACGCGATGGTCGTCAGATCCACGTGCGTCTCGAACGAGATCGGGATGCCGCGCACCCGCATCGGCGGCAGCGTGCTGAGCAGGCTGGTTCCCCACGCGGCGATCGCGGCCCCAAGCGCTGCGCCGGCGGCCGCCAGCAGCAGGCTTTCCGACAACAACAGCGAGACGATCCGGGATCGCCCGGCCCCGAGCGCGAGCCGGATGCTCATTTCACGCTGGCGCGCGCTGGCCCGCGAGAGGATCAGCGTGGCGGTGTTGCCGCACACGGCGAGCAGCAGGAGCAGCATGATGATCTGCAGGATGCCGAGCGAGGCCGCGAGCATCCGCTGCGGGCCGCGAGGCGGGCTCGAGAACGGCAGCAGCTCCGCGGTCACGCCCCGGTTGGTCGCCGGATACGCCTGCGCGAGCTGCCGCATCGCGACGTCGGCCGCGGCCTGCGCCTGCGGCAGCGCCGTGCCGGCGGCGAGATAGCCCGCCACCGTGTAGCCGCGCGCCGATCGATCGTCGAGATCGCGCGCGCCGTTCAGCAGCACCGGCCCCATCGTCGCCGGGATCCAGAAGTCGAACACGAGACGCATCACGGTGCCCTTGAAGCCGCGCGGAGCGACGCCGACGATCGCGAGCTCGGTGCCGTTGACGCGGACGGTCCGGCTCAGGGCGTCGGGCCGTCCGCCGTAGCGCGTCTGCCAGTAGTCGTGCGAGATGACGGCGACCGGTGCGCTCCCCGGCCGCTCGGCCTCGTCGGCGCGGAGGAACCGGCCGAGCGCCGGCACGAGCCCGAGCGACGAGAAGTAGTTGTCGGAGACGAGGAGACCGGTCGATCGTTCGACGCGGCCGCTCTCGCCCACGTAGAGCGGGACCATGCGGAACGCGAGCAGCTCGTCGAGCCCGCGCACGCTGGCGCGAAGGTCGCGATACTCCGGCCACGACACGCCGGCGTAGAGCCCGGCGTCCGTCTTCGGCTCGACGAGGTACAGGGCGGCGGCGCGGGGCGCGCCGTCGATCGGGTTGAACAGCACCGCCTGCACCCACGAGAACACCACGCCGTTGGCGCCGATGCCGACGGCCAGCGAGCCGACGACGACGGCGGCCAGCGCGGGCATGCGCGCGATCGAGCGCGCGGCGTGGCGGAGATCGCGGATGAGCCTCAATCCTTCTTCTCCGCCGGCGCGCGCGTGGCGGTCCACTTCATGTCGCCCATCGGGCTCGACAGGAACCCGGCGAGCGTGCCGTCGTCCTTCAGCTTCGCCGTGAAGACGATCTTGTGCTCTTCCTCCTGGGGCGTTTCGAGCTTGAGCTCGCCGTCGATGAACGCGCCGGAGACCGTCAGGTCGGGCGAGTGGCCGGTCGAGAACGTGCCGGTGACTTTCGTGCCGTCCTGCTTCAGCGTCAGGCCGGTGGTCATGTTGCCGTGCGGACTGCCCTCGACGGTCATCGTCCACGTGCCGGTCACGGACGGAGCGGCGGTGGCGAGAACGGCGGCGGCGAACAGGGCCAGGGCGGCGAGGCTTGCATGTTTCATCACGTGTTCCTCCTCAGCGCCCGCTGCCGCCGTGGAGCGACGGCATCCATTTCGCCAGGGTCGCGTGTCCCTTGCCGTGCATGAGGAGCACGCCGGCAACGAGCAGCGCGGCCGCGACGATGACGATGGCGAGCGTTTTCATGGTCATGTGCGAAGCCTACGCGGGTGGGCCTGAACGTCCCGTGAACGCGCCGTTCAGGTACCGTTCAGGTACGCGTGGGGTATAACCCTCTCTGGGGCTTCCGCCTGAAGGCGGACGCTACAGCTTTGATTCCGTAGCTTCCGCTTTGATTCCCGTAGCTTCCGCCTTCAGGCGGAAGCCGAATGCCGAGGTCTGGTGCGCGTACTGGTCGTCGAAGACGAGGCACGGCTGGCCAAGCAGCTGGCGGGCGCGCTGGCGCACGCCGGCTATGCCGTCGACTGCGCGAGCGACGGCGAGCGCGCCGACTTCCTCTGCCGGACGGAGCGGTACGACGCGGCGGTGCTCGACCTGGGGCTGCCGAAGATCGACGGGCTGACGCTGCTGCGCCGCTGGCGCGACGCGGGGCTGACGCTCCCGGTGCTGGTGCTGACGGCGCGCGGCAGCTGGCACGAGAAGGTGCAGGGGATCGACGGCGGCGCCGACGACTACGTCGCCAAGCCGTTCCGCATGGAGGAAGTGCTCGCGCGCCTGCGCGCGCTGATCCGCCGGTCCAGCGGCCTCGCCGGCGGCGAGCTGCGCTGCGGCGCGATCGCGCTGGATGCGCGCGCGGCGAGGGTCACCGTGCACGGGACGGCGGTGCGGCTCACCAGCCATGAGTTCCGCGTCCTCTCGTACCTGATGCACCAGCGCGGCAAGGTCGTGTCGCAGACCGAGCTGAGCGAGCACATCTACGCCGAGAACCTCGATCGCGACTCGAACACCGTCGAAGTCTTCGTTGCGCGCCTCCGGCGGAAAGTGGGAGCGGGCGCGATCGAGACGGTCCGCGGGCTCGGCTATCGCATGAGCTGCGGAGACGAGCGCCGATGAGATCGCTCCGCGGCTACGTCATGGTCGGCGCCGGGCTGTGGACGATCGGATTGCTCGCCTGGTGGGCGGTGACGATCACGTTCCATCACGAGAGCTTCGACTTCATCAGGGTCGTGCACCGCTATCCACACACGCTGATGCTGACGGGGATCGCCGCCATGCTCACCGGGTTCGCGATCGTGCGGCGCGGGCTGCGGCCGCTCGACGACATGCGGCGCCGGCTGGCGGCCGTCCGCTCGGGCGCCGCCGAGCGGATCGACGGCCGCTTCCCCACCGAGGTGCAGCCGCTGGTCACGGACCTCAACGCGCTGCTCGCGCACCAGGAGCGGGCGGTGCGCCGCGCGCACGCCAAGGCCGGCGATCTCGCGCACGGCCTCAAGACGCCGCTCGCCATCCTGGCAGACGAAGCCGAGCGGGCGGCCGCGCGTGGGGAAACCGAGGTCGCCGCGGGGATCGCCGAGCAGGTGGAGCGGATGCGGCGGCAGATCGAGTATCACCTCGCGCAGGCGCGGGCCGCCGCGTCAGGCGCGATGCCCGGGGCGCGCTGCCAGGTGCGCGAATCGGCTGACGCGCTCGCGCGCACGCTGCTGCGCCTCCACGCCGACCGCGGCGTCACGCTCGACATCCGCGTCGATCCGTCGCACGAGGCGCGGTGCGATCGCGCCGATCTCGACGAGATGCTGGGCAACCTGCTCGACAACGCGTGCAAGTGGGCCCGCTCCCGCGTCATCGTCACGTCGGAGGCGCGGAACGCGGGTGCAAGTGCGAGTGGAGCGGGCGGCCTCGCGACGCCGCCCGCGGACGACAGCTCCGTCGCGATCGTCATCGAAGACGACGGGCCCGGCCTCGATCCGGCGCTGCGCGTCGCCGTCCTCCAGCGCGGCGTGCGCGCCGACGAAGCCGCCCCCGGCTCCGGCCTCGGCCTGGCCATCGTCCGCGAGCTCGCCGACCTCTACGGCGGCTCGATCTCCCTCGCCTCCGCCCCATCCGGCGGCCTCTCGGCCCGCCTGACCCTGCCGTCGGCGTAGTTGCCGGTTGCCAGTGGCCAGTGGCCAGTGGCCAGGATCATCGGATATCGGGCCTCGGACCTCGGGCGTCGGACGTCGGGCGTCGGACCTCGGGCGTCGGCCGCCGCGTTGACACCGCCTCCACAAGCCTCTATAAGATATGTCGCTATGAAGCATATCTCGCGGATGCTCGACCGCGAGCTGAAGAAGGGGAGCGCCGAGCTCCTCATCCTCTCGCTCGTGGAGACCCGTCCGCGCCACGGCTACGAGATCAGCAAGCTGATCGAGCAGCGATCCAACGGGCGGGTCCGCTTCAAGGTCGCCTCGCTCTATCCCCTCCTCTACCGCCTCGAGGAGCGCGGCTGGATCGCGGGACGCTGGATCGAGAAGGCCGGCGAGCGGCGGCGGCGCTTCTACCGGCTCACCCCCGAAGGGCGGCGCGTGCTCGCCGCGCAGCGCGACCACTGGCGGGAATTCGTCGACGCCATCCAGAACATCACCGGAGCCGAACATGCCTAGCTGGAACGACGCCCTGCGCGCGCGCCTCGCGCGCCTCCGGCTCTCCCCCGCGCGCGAGCGCGAAATCGTCGACGAGCTCGCGCAGCACCTCGACGATCGCTACCGGGACTTGCGGGACGAGGGCGCCTCGCACGACGAGGCGATGCGTCTCGCGCTCGACGAAGTGAACGACGAGGATCTGCTGGCCCGCGAGATGCGCACCCTGCGCCAGGCGTCGGCGCCGGTGCCGATCCCGGCCGGCGCGCCGCCGCGCCGCGCCCTCGCCGACGTCACGCAGGACCTGGCCTACGCCCTGCGCATGCTCCGCAAGGCGCCCGGCTTCGCCGCCGCCGCCATCCTCACCCTCGCGCTCGGCATCGGCGCCAACGCCGCGATCTTCAGCCTGGTGAACGCCACGCTGCTGCAGCGCCTCCCGGTGGAGAACGCCGATCGGCTCGCCTACGTGTTCAGCGGCGACGGGCCCGCCATCACGTCGTATCCGATGTACGCGCACGCGCGTGACGGCGCCCGGCAGCTCGACGGACTCCTCGCCTGGGGAGGCATCACCGCGAGCCTCAACGCCGACGGCGAGACCGACCTCGTCAACGGCGTCATCGTGACCGGCAACTTCTTCGAGCTGCTGGGCGTGCGCGCGGCGCGCGGGCGCCTGCTGGCGCAGTCCGACGACGTGACGCCGGGCATGCATCCGGTCGCGGTGATCAGCCACCGGCTGTGGCAGCGCCGCTTCGCCGGCCGCGCCGACATCATCGGCGCCCAGGTGCGGCTCAACGGCGGCCTCTTCTCCATCGTCGGCGTCACGCCGCCGGCGTTCCCCGGACCGCAGCTCGGCGTCTACCGCGACGTCTACGTGCCGATGATGATGCAGGCGCTGATGCGGCCGCCGCGCGCGGGCTATTCGGGCGAGATGAATCCCGATCTCCTGCGCAACCGCAACAACGGCTGGCTGCTCCAGATCGGACGGCTCAAGCCGGGCGTGACGCGCGAACAGGCGCAGGCCGAGATCGCGTCGCTCTTCACGGCGTTCGCCCGGCAGACGAACCCGGCGACCCGCGAAGCGCGCGTTGCGATGATCCCGCTCGACGCCGGCGATCCCGCGCAGCGGCGGCAGATGCAATCGGTGGCCACGCTGCTCGCGTGCGTCGTCGGCGCGGTGTTGCTGATCGCGTGCGCCAACGTCGCGAACCTGCTGCTCTCGAAGGCGACGGCGCGCCGCCGCGAAGTCGCGATCCGGCTCGCGCTCGGCGCGAACCGCTGGCGCATCGTCCGGCAGCTCCTGACCGAGAGCGTGCTGCTCGCCGGGATTGGCGGGGCCGCGGGCGTGCTCCTGGCGTGGATCGTCGTCCAGGCCTACCAGTCGGCGCCGGCGCCCGCCGGGGCGCTGCCCATCATCCTGGAGTTCACGGTCGATCGCCGGGTGCTGGCGTTCTCGTTCGCGCTGTCGATCCTGACCGGCGTGATCTTCGGTCTCGTGCCGGCGCTGCAGGCGTCGCGTCCGGGGCTCGTGCCTGCGCTCAAGGACGAATCGTTCGTGCCCGACAGCCGCGCGCGCCGGTTCAACCTCAAGAAGGCGCTGGTCGTCGCGGAGGTCGCGCTGTCGCTGATGCTGCTCGCCGCCGCCGGCCTGTTCGTCCGCAGCCTGCGCGCCGCGCAGACGATCGACCCCGGTTTCGACATCGACCGCGTCGTCTCCGCGCCGCTGACCATCAACCTGCTGCGATACACGCGCGCGCAGGGGCGCGAGTTCTACCAGCGCGCCGTCGAGCGGATGGAACAGATCCCCGGCGTCGAAGCCGCGACCGTCGCGCGCGTGCCGCTGCTCGGGGGAGGCGGACGGACGACGACCATCGCGGTCGAAGGACGCGCGCGTCCCGAGGAAGCGGGCCAGGGCGAAGGTCGCGTCGGCGCCCCCGCGCCCGACGAGGCGCGCGCCAACGTCGTGAGCCACGGGTTCTTCCGGACGCTCGGCATTCCCATCCTGCGCGGGCGCGGCTTCACGGCGCTCGACACCGACGCCACGACGCGCGTCGCGATGATCAACGAGACCTTCGTGAAGCAGTTCTTCCCGGGCGAGGACCCGATCGGCAAGCGGCTGACGACCGCCGGCGCCCAGAACGGTACGTGGCTCGAGATCGTCGGCATCGCCCGGGACACGAAATACGCCACGCTCGCGGAAGCGGCCGTGCCGATTCTGTACCTGCCCATCACGCAGCAGCACGAAACGGGCGTGACGCTCTACGTCCGTGCGCGCGTCCCGCCGGCCACGCTCGTTCCGCAGATCCGGCAGGAGATCCAGGCGCTCGAGCCGAACCTGCCGCTCCCGAGCATCCAGACGATGAACGAGACGATCGGCACGTCCCTCTACGCGGCGCGAATGGGCGCCATGCTGCTCACGGTGTTCGGCGGCCTCGCGCTCCTGCTCGCCTGCCTGGGCGTCTACGGCGTGCTCGCGTTCTCGATCGCGCGGCGCACGCGCGAGATCGGCATCCGCATGGCGCTCGGCGCCGATCGGCGCCGCGTGTTCGGACTGGTGATCGGCGAAGGCATGTGGCTCGTCGCCATCGG
>Ga0075362_10000444_pt1 | contig 12002 bp, 8 predicted proteins | sample EndMetdeltDD1762_FD_71397 | JGI IMG/M metagenome (GOLD analysis project Ga0075362, IMG submission 71397) | Populus endosphere microbial communities from Tennessee, USA - Endosphere MetaG P. deltoides DD176-2 | ecosystem: Host-associated > Plants > Roots > Endosphere | place: USA: Tennessee...
GGTGAACTCAATTACCTCGTCGATCGCTCCATTGATTTCCAGACGTTCGTTCCGGGGTGCCGCCTTCTTGATGAGGTCGCGGATTCGGCCGATGACGGCGTCCGCCCGTTTGGCATCCCTGATTATGCGATCGAATGCCCGCCGCGCCCGATCCAGGTGGAGCGGCTGGTCGTCGCCAAGCCAGCGCAGGCCAACCTCGGCGTTGGTGATCGTCGCGGCGATAGGCTGTCTCACCTCATGGGTGATAGAGGCGGTGAGCTGTCCCATCGTCGCGAGGCGGTTCGCATGAGCGAGTTCAACCTGCACCTCGCGGAAACGTCGCTCCGCACGCTTGAGCTCGGTCAAATCGAGAACAAACGCGAGACCTTCGTTTCCGACCTCATCAAGGGTAGCGTCGCCGACCAGTACAGGCACGCGGCTGCCATTTTTACGAAGATACTCCTTCTCGTAGGGTTGTATGGTTCCGGTCATCTTCAGTTCTGCGAGCTGCTGGGGAAAGCGCTCGCGCCATTCCGGAGGTGTCAGGTCCATCCAGCGCAGGTGGCCTGCGACGAGATCCTCACGCTCGTAGCCCACCATGCGGAGAAACGCGTCATTGGCCTCCAGAACCTGGCCTTCGAGCTCCCAGATAAAAACGCCGATAATATTGGCGTCGACCAGGCGCCGGATCTTGGCTTCGCGCTCAGCGAGATCCTGATATAGACGGGTGTTCTCCAGCGAAATTGCCGCCTGCGAAGCGAGCAACTTCAGCACCGCCGTCCGGGCCGGCGCGAAGACTCGGGGAGCTAGGTTGTTCTCAAGGTAAAGCACTCCAATGAGCTTAGCCTGGTTGGTCAAGGGCAAGCAGAGAATCGAGCGGGCCTGGCGGTCGCGGATGTAGGGGTCCTCGGAAAACGGGCTCTGAGTTGCGGCGTTGTCGAGAACCACCGTCTCCTGCGTGTGCAGGACATACTGGAGGACCAACTCCGGCAGCACTGCGGCGGTCATCGCCTCGTCGCAGAGCCGCACCGTCACCGTGTCGCCACTGGTGGTGGCTTCGGCCACGATCCGTCGCTCATTCTCTCGTGACAAGATCAACAGCCCGCGCTCAGCTCCGGCATGCTCGAGGGCGGTGCGAAGGAGCGTGTGAAGCAGCCTGTCCAGCACGATCTCGGCAGACACCGCTTGCGACACCTTGATCACAGTGGCGAGGTCCAGATGTTCGACCGGCGCCCCGATCGTGCCCGTCGGAGCCGGCACCCACTCTTCCTTGCCCAGGCGCGGGTATAATTGATCGAGTTGCCGCACCTTGCCGTCGGCTCTCCACCGGAGATAGCTATCGCGTGCATTGCCGAGATAAGCGCGCGCAAACTCGTCGAATCCGCGCATCGCGTAAAAGCGTGCCGCCAATTCGTAGGCGAGCGCCTCATTATGGACAAAGCCATTTTCACGCGCGGATCGGATGGCCTGTTCGTAGAGTTCCATGGCGTCGAGCGCACGGTCTTCGATCCGGGCGATCTCCGCTCCAACCAATGCGGCGCGATTCCCGAAGTTCTCTGGGCAGACTTTCGCCCAACCTTCGAGCTGTCGGTGGTGCGCAATCAGAGCCTCGACATGCTTCTGTCGCTGGGCCGTCGCTACGGGGTCGCAGGATGCCGCGAGGGAAAGTGCCCCGTAGAAGTGATACTCCGCCGTTTCAAACATTGACGGCGTCGTCCACAGCAAGCGTTCTGCCCTGGAGGAGGCCTCGAGGGCGCCTGCATAGTCACCCGCAAAGAAGCGCGCCTGCAGCTTGCGGATCCAGTACCAGCACTCGGCCAGCGCCAGATCCGGGTTGCCGGAGAAACGACGCTCGAGTTGAAGCTCATCAAATTGATGATCGTCGAAGCAACCGAAACTCGGCGTCAGGCCGCGGAGCGTCCGAATGAGCCCGAGCTGCCCGGCGAAGGAGTCGATTGCAAAGCCGAACCCCATGTTCTGCGCGAACGCCAAGCCACGCTCGGCTTCACCCTGGACGACATCGAGGGGATCACCCGCCGCGAGCAGGTTCGTATTCAGGTGGGTGTAGCAGTACGCCGCATAGGTGAGATCGCCGAACTGGTTCGCCGTCTCGAGCGCACGGCGTACCAGTTCGCGGCCGCCCCGGACGTCTCTCGTCCAGAACATGACCAAAGCGCCAAAATTCATATAAGTCCGGGCCCGGAAGCGGCTCAGCCCGCGCTGTTCGACCAGTTCATAGCCGAGCCGGCCGAATCGAAGTCCGGCCTCGTGGTCGCCGAAAAACGGTCCGGCGAGCAAGCCAAGGATTGCATAGGCGTAGCATGAGCCGTCACAGTTGCCGTCCGCGAGGCTGAGATTGACTGCCCGACAGATCACCAGGGCACGCAGGTTCGGATCCGTATAGTAGGCCGGCGGCCCGAGCTTCGTCAGGACGTCAAGGGTTGCGAGCGCTTCGACATTGCTCATCAACGGGAGGTCGATGAGGCTCTCGATTGCGCGTGGGCCGAGTTGGGACCAGATCCGCTCATACTCGAGCCGAGCCTCGTCTTGAGTCGGGTGCGGCGACCAGTCGATGCCAAGGTGCCGGAGATAGTCGAGGCCGACGGCAATCGCGCGGCTGCCCTGATCCAAGGTCGTATACAGATCCACCCGCAGGCAAGTGACGCTGGCGCGTTCGACCGTGGTTGCGGCGCGGGCCGACAGCGCCGCCAGGCGCTGCTCGGCTTGCGCCAGCGCGCCGGTGAGGAACTCGCATTCGCCGCGGTTCAGCTCGAGCTTGAAGACCAGGTCGTGCGGGCCCTCCCAAGGATCTCCCGGCAGCAGCGCCCCGCCGGCGACCAGATAGCTCAGCGCCGAGGCATATGCAGTCGAGGCCTTGGCGCGCGTGCCCGCAAGTAGGTTGAGCTCCACGAGCTGCAGGCGCTCGTCTCGTGAGGTGATCAGGGCCGCGCCGCGATTGAGCTGATTGACGATGTCGAAGATCAACTCCTCCCATTTCTCGGGAGGTGTGTGTGCCGCGAGCAGCCGCCCTATTCGAAGGTGCGTCGGGCCGCTCTGCTCCTTCGTGATCATTGAATAGGCGGCTTCCTGAACGCGGTCGTGGACGAACCGATAGGCGCCCGCCAGGGGCTCGATCAATTCCTGGCGAATGGACGGATATAGAGCCGCCTCAACCTGGTCCTCTGCGATCCCGAGCACGTTGGAAAGTGTCGCGACCTCAGCGACGTTTCCGAGACAAGCCAGAAGCTGCAGCGCCTTTTGTGTCTCGATCGGCAGGCGGGCGAGCTTTCCGACCATGAGGTCCACCACATTGTCGGTGTAGTTTTTGGCGTGAATACGATCGAGATCCCAGTGCCAGCGCGCATCGTCCTGGTCGAAGGTGAGCAAGCCCTCTCCGGCCAACGCCGAGAGAAACTGGATTGCGAAGAATGGATTGCCCGCGGTCTTCTCGTGCACCAGCTGTGCCAATGGGACCGCGCGCTCCGGCGCGCAATGCAGCGCATCCGCCATTAGCTGGCTCAGGTGATCTCGCTCCAGTGGCAGCAAGCTGATCTCCTGTACGCTCGTCCCCGCACGGCGCAGCACCTCGAGCTTGCGCATCAGCGGATGGTTGGAATCGACTTCGTTGTCCCGATAGGCGCCGATCAGCAGCAGGTGCCGCACGTCCGACCGGGTCAGCAGATCCTCGAGCAAATCGAGCGTCGCCGCGTCCGGCCACTGCAGATCATCGAGGACCAGCGCAAGCGGATGCTCGGCGCGCGCGAAGACGCCAAGGAAGCGCCGAAACACCAGCTGAAATCGCACCTGCGCCCGCTGCGGCGGAAGCTCGGGAACGGGGGGCTGTTCTCCAATGATGAGCTTCAGCTCCGGGACGAGGTCGACGATGAGCTGCCCGTTCTGCCCCAGCGCCTCGCGCAGGGCATCGCGCCAGTGGCCCAGGTCGACGTCGCTCTTGACCAGAAGCGCGCGGGTCAGGCTCTGGAAGGCCTGCGCCAGGGTCGCGTAGGGAACGTCACGCTTGTACTGGTCGAACTTGCCGGTCGCCAACAGCCCTCGCGGCGACACCAGCACCTTGTGCAGCTCGTTCACCACCGCGGACTTGCCGATGCCGGAATAGCCGGACACCAGTACCAGCTCGGGTGTGCCCTCCGCCGCCACCCGCTCGAACGCCGCCACCAGGCTTCCGACCGCCAGCTCCCGCCCATAGAGCTTTTCGGGGATACGCAGCTGATCGGGCATGTCCCGCATCCCCGGCGCGAATGGCGCGATGCGACCGTCGCTTTCCCATTCGGCGTGGCAGCGTTGCAGGTCGGCAGCCAGCCCGGCGGCCGTCTGGTAGCGCTCCTCTGCGGTCTTGGCGAGCAGCTTCATCACGATCGCCGAGAGCGCCGTCGGCACGCCGGGCACGCGCTCGTCGGGCGGCACAGGACGGCGGGCGATATGGCAGTGCACCCATTCCATCGGCTCGCTGGCGGTGAAAGGCAGGGTGCCGGTGAGCATCTGATATAGCACCACGCCCACCGCATAGAGGTCGCTGCGCGTATCGATCGACCGGTTCATCCGGCCGGTCTGCTCAGGCGCCATGTAGGCGAGCGTGCCGGCGATCACCTCGGGAGGGTCGGCGGCGGGACGTTCGCGCGGCAAGCGGGAGGCGATGCCGAAGCCGGTCAAGCGGACCATGTTGCTGGCGGGGTCCACCAGGAGATGTGCCGGCTTCAGGTCCTTATGGATGAGCCCGCTGCGGTGAAGCCTGGTGACGGCATCTGCCAAGCCGCGGGCGATGCGCAGGAACAGGTCCAGCGGCATTGGCTGGCCCAGCAGCCCTTCGAGCAAATCGCCGCCCGGGTCCTCCAGCACCAGTACGGGTCGGCCAAGGTCGCGCTCGAGAGCGAGCGGCCGCACCGCCCACGACCCGTTCAATTCGTCCTTCAGATCGTATTCGTGGACGAGGCGATCGAGGCTGGATTGGGTCGGATGCTCGACCGCCAGTTGCACGGTCAGTATGGGGCGGCGATCGCCGTCGGGGTCGAGGCGCCAGGCGCGGCAAACAACACTGTCGCCGTCCTCCCAGAGGACCTGGACGCCGCTCTCCCCGGCAGCGCTGGATCGAAAAGGGGGGGCCATTACGCCGGGCTCCGTATTAAGCCGGGGGCGGTTGTCGGACCAGCTATGGCAACATTTTTTCACCTAGCGTGACAAGCCGAGTTTTGCCGGCATCCGGGTCAACCCGGAGCGAAGGTTTCCGCGGCGCAGGTCATCTGAGGGTTTCCAACGGTGACGAGGGGTCAAGGCGGCCGCCGGAATCGAGCGTGAGGTCGTCGCAGATAAGGTAGCTACGTTTGCCGGAAACAAACACGCGCAGGCCGAAGCCGGGCAGCTCATCGTCCCAGATGAAGTAATCCTTTGCACGGACCTCGGCCGCGTCCACGGTCAGCTTTGTCATATGGCGTTCCCTCCGCTGAAGAGAGACTGCTTCCACGGAAGCATCCGGACGGAAACCAGAGCGAATGTTCGGATAGCCATGTCGGCCGAAGAAACCGAAATATCTAGTTGTTTCAGGTACATATCGCATTGTAGCGTGGCCTATCGTACTTTTAGGATGGGCCGGCTAGAAATCTCGCCGGGTCCGCCATCATCGAGGCTCCGCGAATGCTTCGTGAGCACCCCGCGTAGAAACGAGAGCCAATCGCGGCATGAACATCATCCGGAAGTTCCTCAAGCGTGAAGCGCCGCCAAACGACTCGTCCCAAGAGCACCGCATCGATGTGCGACCGCTTGCGCCTATCGCTACACCAAAGGGACGCGTTTCCGACATAGCCGCTGTGATGGCGTCGCCTGAATACGCGGAGGTACGCGCATACTTTGCGCTTTACCCCGGTCGCTCGTTGATGAGCGATCATTCGCGCAGCGTACTGTACAGCCTTGCGCGCCTGATGCGGCCGCAACTCATTGCGGAGATCGGCACCCTCCATGCCGGCACGACCGAGGTCTTTGCCCGCGCGCTGTGGCAGAACGGCGCCGGCGTCGTGCACACGGCCGATCCGTACGGCGGCGAGCGATGCCCGGCGATCATCGCGCAATGGCCGGAAGAGCTGCAACGTCATGCGCAGTTCCACGCGAAGAGCTCGATGGATTTCTTCTCCAGGATGGTTCTGGAAAGCAAGACCTTCGACCTGCTGTTGATCGACGGCAACCACGACTACGAGTACGCGCTTTTCGATTTGCAGATGGCGGCGCGCCTCGTGCGCCCCGGCGGTATCGTGGTCATGGACAATGCCGAGCAGTCGGGACCATTCAAAGCGGCGCGGCTGTTCCTTGCCGCCAATCCGGCCTGGCGCGAAATCGGCAGCGCCATAGCGGACTACCATCCGTTCAAGCCTTTCGAACGAGAGCGCGCCTCGTTGCCCGATACTTCGTTCGTGCTCTTGCACGCGCCAGATTACCTGTCGATCGGCGACGGCCCTCACTCTTGGGGCCAGGCATGGATCGATACCCCTCAGCTGAATGGCCTGCGGTTTCAAGTCGCCCAACCGTGCAGAGGAAGCCTGCTGTACCAGATCTATCTCCGAGGTTTTGCCAACGCGAATCGGTGGGTCAAGGAAGAACGGATCGAGGGCAGCGTGCGGATCGACCTGACCGGCGAAGCTTCGATCGATCATCTCCTGGAGCACAGTCTGTCCGTCGTGTCGCCGCCGGAGTTTGACGATCAGCTCTTCACGCTTGAGCTCGATCTTTCATGGCAGGCGGATTCCGGTTCCCCGTCGCTCGCCTTGGCAAGATTGCCAGTGCCGATCTGAGTAGGCGTCGACTAGGGACGGTTTGACGACAGTGTAGGCTCGGCGATAGCGATGGATCGCCCGACACCCGGATATTGGTCGGCTTTGCCGTCCGGAGACATGAAGGCGAAGCCAAGCGATGCAGTGTCGGTCTTGAACGGCATGGTCAATGTCACGCGTCGCCATCCCTTGCCCAGATTCTGGATATGCGCTCCGACGATGTTGCCGCCGGCCTTGAAGTGTTGGGCTCCAAGGTCGACGTTCGCCCATCCATATGAGCCGGCAGCGTCGCGCAACTCGATGCGCACGACATCGACTGTGCCGAAATGGGCGTCGATCGTGACGGTGTCGTCCTTCTTGGACGTCACCGGGATGTCGGACCACGTGATCCGATGGACGCCCGTATCCTTCTGCTCCTCGAGCCACAGCATGTTTGGCGATGTCTGCCTGACAGCCAGGCCTTCAGCGTGACGCTTGCCGCCCAGAGGCCGGGGCGCCGCCGTGGAGGGCGGGGTCTCTTGAACAGCGCGGGAACCGGCGATTCGCAGGCTTATCGTGTCGGCCAGCACGCTTTCGGCAAGCTGGGCGGGATTGAAGGGCATTCCAAGATCGGTTTGCAGGATATAGCCCGCAAAGAACTCCGCGATGCGTCGCTGGCCAATATCGCTGAGATGCGCGTTGTCGATGAAATTGGGCAAGCGCATGCCGTACGAGTCGGGGAAAAGCATTTCGACGTTCGTGTAAAGCACGCTGCGATTGGGCGACTCGGCGGACCAGGCAGCGACAGCCTGATCCAGGCGCACGGCCGAACGCGCCATGAAATAGCCGAGGGCCTGCGGGCCCACCTTGCTGTCGCACTTGGTGTCTCTGGTCTTCGTCATATAGTCATTGAGATCGGTGGAAAGGCGACGTTTTTCGGCCTCGGACTGCTCGGGGGTATTGGCGAAGGCAAAGGCTTTGCGAAAATTCGACGCCACGACGTTCTCATGAAGGAGCGGTTGAGAACTCAGCAAGATGTTGGCGGAGGAAAACAGGTCAACCATGTTCCGTTGGGCCTGGATATAGAAGTCCGCTTGCCGATCCATGTCGGCAAATTTCAGGCCTCGCAGCTTCATCCTGAAGCGCGCATCGGGCTCCTCGTCGTCGATGTAGACCAAACCGAGCTGATTGTTCGGCGCAGCCTGACTTTGGCCGGAGATGATCCGCGCCGCCGCCGTGTGGTCCACCAGCCACTGCATCATGGGGCCTTGATGTGGGGCGCCTCGCCCGCCCCCCGTGAGATAGAGGATCTTGGGCCACTCCATGGGATTTCCCGGACCACTGCCTTGCGAGCAGACCACGGTGCCATCGTTGTGACCGTCCATTGCCACGACCCAGTCCGGTCGTAGAGGCAGTCCGAACAGGGACAAGCCAACGAACTCCTGATAGGCGATCCAGCTACCCATCCCCAAGTTGACGACGCGATACCTGTGCCGAGACTGCCTTTCATTCAGCGTTCGCTGGAGTTCCCCGGCAATCGTCTTGCCGTTGGCCGTCGCCCCGACGCCGTGCACGACCGAACCGCCCGTGATCAGGATGAGCCTTTCCTGCGGTTTCTTCCCGAACTCCTTCACGAAGGCGTCGTTGGGCGGAAAGCTGAAATCGCGGTCTTCGGCGAAACCAAGATTGTTGAACCGCATCTGCGAGGCAATGTCCGTCTGGGTCTCGACGTTTCGCCACACCAGGTTGCGCGCGTATCCATTGACGGCGAACATCATGTAGGGCTGCAGCGTAAGATCCAGGGCCTCGCTGGATTTGGGCCCGTCTTCGAGGAAGCGCGACAGGCCCTCGATGGCCACCAGCCCCAGCAGCGTCCCAATGCAGACCGCAATCACGCGGCTGGTCCATGTGATCGGACGCCGGTCAGTCACTGTTGCCCGCTCCCTATGCGCGCCAAAGTCCACATCCTGCCAGTCACGAACTAAGGTCCGGAGTCCTGTAAACTGAGGTTGCGAGGGGCCCAAAAGCTACCATGCAAAACCTGCGGAAAGGCCCCTAGCCGCCAGCAACGCGGTCTTGGCGACGAAGGCCTGGGCCCGGGTGTCGCCGGAGCACCTGGTCTGCACAACGACGGGTGCCCCATCGGCCCGTCGGCGAACATAGATCGCGGGGTCCTGCAGCTGGTCGGGCGCATCGGTCCAGGCCATGGCCCTTATCTCGAAGCTGTAGCGATCCGATCGGGTGCCGTAGCCGGTGGTGAAGTGAGGCGACAGCTTGGTATGCAACGTCAGGTCGCCGGCGCGGTAGGTTGGCGTCCAGGCGCCCGCTACGCGCTCGGCGACGTAATCGGCGCCAATGTCTCCGTGCGGCAGTGTCGGTAGCATCTCACTCGGTGGCGGCACGATGAAGCCGAGCCCCGACGTTCGAAGCGGCACGACGTCGTGCAACGGCACCCAGATCGAGAACGGGATGTCAGGAGAGACTACCTTGCAATCCTGGTGGGCGCCGATGGGCAATTCCTTGTCGATCGCATGCCGGGCTGCGCACGATGCCAGGAGCAACACGACATCGGTTGAGCCGCAGACCGTCTCGACCACTTTCCAGGCCCATGACCGCAACAGCAGGGCGATCACGGCCGCCGCCGGTGCATCCTCCCGATCGCGCACGATCCAGGGCCGATGCCAGCTGCCTTCCTCGCGCTCGCCCGTCGCCCATTCCGTGCTTGGTCCTTCGTCGCCGGTGGGATCTGGCACAACACGCTTGCCGAGTCTCCTGGCAAATCGCTCGAAGGACCGGCGGCATGGCCGCAGTTCCTTGGGCGGTAGCGCCCCGCGCAGCATCACGACGCCGGACTTGTTGAGGGCATCGATGATCGTCGGGAATGGCGTATGGCCGGTGAAGGACAGCCCGTGACGATCCTCGAGGATGGCCGGATGGCCTTTGATCAACTCACGACAAGACAGCATGGGCTGACAGTAGGTCATTGGCCTTCGCCCCTGCAAGCGCGCGCCTGGTCGCGCAGCCGGCCATAATCCGGCATCATCACGCCACACACCATGCCATCGCGTGGCAGAGCCGACAGCTCGTCGGCTGCCTTCCGCTGTTGCTCGATGGGCGGCACCGTCGGGCGTCGCGGATTGTCGCCCGATCGGCGACGTCGTGGATCAGTCGGAAGGTGTTCCGCCGGCCGCGCGTGGCTTCGTGGAGGGCGGCGACAAAGCGGGCGGCTCGAGGGCCTTGGCGTCGGGCTTGGGCATGATCGTTCGGCAGGGTAGCATCCGCCCAATGAAGATGCTGCAGCAAGCCCTGACCCGTCGACGTTATCGCCGGCGCGGCTATCAAGTGTTCCGCGGGGCTTTCGAGGCTGGGACGATCAGCGCGGTCGCCGAGTTGGCCCGCGAGGTCGCTTCCTTCGCCGGCAAGCTGCGCCGCCAGGATGACAGCATCGCTGTCAATGCCTTCTACCCAGGCACTATGATCGTGCGCAACTCGCTGGCACACCCCCATCTGTCCCTGCCATCTCCGCTGGATGGCCTATCGTTGGCGCTTCGCCAACTCGTGACCTCGCCATCGCTGGCCTCCTGCCTTCGTTCGCTGGACGGCGAGCGTCACTACATCGTCCACCAGGTGCTGCTGTTCTTCGGTGCGCAGGACACCGACCTGCATCTCGACAGCTGGTCGGTCGACACGTCGCCACGCGGTCGATCGCACACCGTCTGGATACCGCTGCACGACATGGGCCATTTGTCGGGCGTGCCCTGCGTCATTCCCTGGCCGCGGCGTGAGGTGATCACCGAGGGTGAATTAGGCCTTACGCCGGGCAGCGCGGATCCATACAGAGAGCGCTACGAGCTCTATCACCGAGCGCTGCGCGCTAGGCTGCTAGGCGGTAGCCCGGAGATCGTCACGGCCCTGGTGCGTGCCGGCGATTTCATGACCTGGTCTTCGCTTACGCCGCACTTCACGATGCCATCGCGGCCATTCCCGGCTGAACGACTATCGGTGCAGGTGCTGATCAGGCCCGCTGATCTGCGGTGGGGCAACTTCCTGGAGCAGCCCTACGATCGCAACTCGGTGCAGCTCGAGCGCGTGTCGGAGGACTTCTCCATCGTGCTGCATCAGGCCCCGCGGCAGGCCCGCGCCTGATCTCGCAGCCGGCCGTAGTCCGGCATCATCACCCCGCGCACCATGCCATCCCTGGGCAGCGCCGACAGTTCGTCGGCCGCGCGCCGCTGCTGCTCGGTCGAATACTCGACCTCCCGCGGACAGGCGCTAGAACTTGCCGTCTCGCAGCCGGCGATCGACGTCGTCAGGAGTGCGAGGACCATGAGCGTCCGCATCGGTGATGCTCCGTTGGGTTTCATTGGTGCGCTCGAGCTGGTCGACGCGGGAGGCGTTGCCGCCGGCAGATCGACCCTCGAGATAGATGGCGCTGGCGCCGAGCAGCACGGCCACGACGGCGCCGGCGATCAGCCAGAGCCGCGGCGTCATGTGCTGATCACCTCGCCACGCCGGCGCTTCTGGACGTAGCGCCAGAGCATGTAGGCGCCGGCGGCCAGAGCGAGCACCGACAGAACGATTGGACCGAGCTTCGCCACCGACAGCATCGACGTGCTCGCCGAGGCGACACTGGTCGCCAGTTGGTTAACCTGGTCGGCCACGCTGCCGAGGCCTGCCACGACAGCAGCGCCGCCCGCAATGACCGTCTTGCTGCTGGCGCTGGACGGGGGCGGCGCCACGGCCTGCGGCATGTCCTTCACGCCGGGTGCATCGGGCGTCAGGTAGAACGCAGTCTCCGTGGCGCGGCGGCGCGTCAGTCCCGGCATCTCCTGCAGCCTGCCGCTGACCATGGCCTTGTTCCACATGCCGAAGGCGCGCGCGGCGCCCTGTGGATCGCCTTGCCGGTGCAGGCGCAGGACAGTCGACCCCTTGAAGCCTGCGACGCCGACGTTGAAGGCCAGCGACACCATGGCGTCGAATTCATGTTGGCTCGCCTCGCACGCGCCGAGCGCCTCGCCGACGGCCTTGGCATAACCCACCAGGTCGGACGCCATCAGATTGTCGGCCTGAGCCTTCGTGATCTTGTCGCCCGGCTGCACGCCATCGGTGTGCCCGTAGCCGATCGTCCACTTGCCGGCCGGGCAGAGGTAGGCTGTCAGCGACAGCCCCTCGAACTGCTGGATGAGGGCGCGGCCCTCGGCGCTGACTTCACGGGTCATCAGACCCCTCCTTTCTTCGTCAACAAATGAAAGATCAGGATGGCGACAC
>Ga0075362_10000445_pt1 | contig 11997 bp, 9 predicted proteins | sample EndMetdeltDD1762_FD_71397 | JGI IMG/M metagenome (GOLD analysis project Ga0075362, IMG submission 71397) | Populus endosphere microbial communities from Tennessee, USA - Endosphere MetaG P. deltoides DD176-2 | ecosystem: Host-associated > Plants > Roots > Endosphere | place: USA: Tennessee...
GGTCGCCGCTCGTCCGCGAGAGGTAGCCCCAGAGCGCGCGCGACGTGCGGTCGTAGAACGCGCGGAACGCGTCTTCGTCCATCGCCAGCGCTACGTCCGCGGTGTCGGCTTCGAGGGCGTCGCCATGGAGACGTCTGACGTCGAGATAGGTCGTCATGTCAGCCACGGGAATCCGGCGCCGGCTCGTTCGGATCAGGCATCAGCTTGAACCGGCGGGTGAGCGTGTAGGCGAGGAAGGCGGAGACGAGGAACCCGACGCCGAGCGCGATGACGACGGCGCCCATCGCGGCGAGCGGCGGCGCGACTTCTTCGAGCGTGTTGCGCGACACCAGCGTGATGCCGAGGCCGAGGACCGTCAGGACGGCGCCGGCCTGGGCCGACCACAGGATCCGCCCGAGCGGCGCGGAGATGGCCCTCGGCGTGTCGAGCGAGATCGGCGTCGATTCGAGGAACTTCCGTCCGGCCGGCGTCTGGATGTAGGCCAGCAGCTCTTCGTTCGACGAGATGCGATCGAGGATCTTCGTGTGCACGTCGGTCTGGATTTTCGACTGCCGCAGCCAGCGCCGGTGGTCGACCAGGGTCTTCACCAGCCAGAGTACACCAGACGCAATCAGCAGCACGACGGTTCCGATCGTGAACCCCTCGATGGTGTTGCGCCACATCTGGATGGCGCGGTCCTGCGGGGTCTCGCGGTAGCCGTTGTTGCCGTAGCCCTGGAGGAAGAACGCCGGGTTGTGCTTGATCTCGGGGTGCTGCGCGAGGAAGCCCGCGAGGGCCGGATAGGGCTGCATGTAGTCGGCGTTGGTCAGCAGCGTCGGGTCCATCCGGAGGATCTGCGGCAGCGTCGAGGGGTAGGCCCGGAGCACGTCCTCGAGCTGGCGCCGCGTCTCGTCGGCGTCCAGCGTGCTGATCGCGACCGGCACGGCGGCCTGGGCGGGGACCTGGACGGCCTCTGCCCCCCTGCGCGGCTGGGCCGCCGCCGGGTTGGCGAGCGCCAGCGGAAAGGTCAGGGCGAAAGCGTAGGCGAACCGGACGGTCTTCGAAAGGGGCATCGGTCGGTAACTCCTTGCCCGATTACTACGTAGGGCCGGGGTCGGGGTTAACAACCGCAGGCGGCGGGATCACCGCAGCACCCGTGCCCGCCCTGCGCTAGTCGAGGAGCGGCGTGAGCTCCGCGCCGATGCGGCGCAGGCCTTCGCGGAGGAACTCCTCGCGGCCGCCCAGCCAGACCCGCACGTGTCCCTCGATCCCCACGTGCGACCCGGGGACGATCAGCGTCGACTGGTTGGCCCGGACGCGCTCGGCAATCGCCAGGCTCGGCGCGTCGGACGCGTACTTCAACAGCCCGATGGCGCCCGCCCTCGGCTCGGTCCACGTCAGGCGGCCGCCGAAGGAGGCGACCCAGTCCCGCGCGATCGGCAGGTTGTGCCGCAGGATCGCCCCGGTCCGCGCATAACAGCGCTCCCGGTTGGCGGCCTCCACCGCGACGCGCGCGATCCGGTCCGACATCTTGTTGGGGCCGATCGTGATGTAGTCGTGCTGCGTCCACGTGTCGGCCGCCAGCGACGGCGGGCCGACGAGCCATCCGATCCGGACGCCGGGGATCCCGTACGCCTTCGACAGGCCGCTGGTGACGATCACGCGATCGCTCATCCCCCAGAACGACCTGGTGCGCGGCCCGTCGATCTCCGCGCCGAGATACACCTCGTCGGACAGGAGCCACGTGCCCGTCTGCTCGCAGCGCGCGACGATGCGCGCCATCGAGGCGTCGGACAGCACCGAGCCGGTCGGGTTGTTCGGGTTCGAGACGTAGACGAGGCGCGTCTGCGGCGTGACGGCGCGGTCGAACTCGTCCCAGTCGGGCTCGCAGCCGCGATCGGTGTGCAGGCGGAACGTCCGCACCTCGGCGCCGAGGCTCCGCGCCACGCCGGGCATCTGCATGTAGTTGGGCACCTGCATCGCGACGACGTCCCCGGCGCGCACCTGGCTCAGCGCGATCAGGAAGTTCGCTTCCGACGTGCCGTTGGTCACTTCGACGTGATCCGCCGTCGCGCCCGGATAGAGCGCCGCGACTGCCTCGCGCAGCTCGATCGTGCCGTTGGACTGGCTGTAGCCGAGCGGCACGTCGAGGAACGACTCGAGGTCGAACCCCATCCCGGTCAGCTCGCGCAGGGTGAGCGGCCGCACGCCGCTCTCGCTCATGTCGTAGTCGACGACGTTCTCCCACGTCGACTGCATCCGTTCCATCGCGAAGACGTCGATTTTCATGACAGGTATTGTGCGAACACGGCCGCGTCCAGGTTGCCGCCGCTGACAATCGCCACCGACGGCGCCGACGAGGGCACGGCGCGCAACGCCGCCGCCACGGCCACCGCGCCGCTGGGCTCGGCGACGAGCCTGGCTTCGCGGAACAGCCAGCGGAGCGCCGCGGCAATCTCGTCCTCGTCGACGGTGTCGATCCGATCGAGGAACTTCCGGACGTGCGCGAAATTCAGGTCGCCGGGACGGACCGCCATCAGCCCGTCGGCCATGCTCTGCGCACGATCCAGCGTGCGGATCTCGCCCGCGTCGATCGACGTCTTCATCGACGCCGCGCCCGCCGGCTCGACGCCGACGACCGCGACGCCGCTGCGCGACAGCTTGACGGCCGCCGAGACGCCGGCGACGATGCCGCCGCCGCCGATCGGGACGAAGACGGTGCCGACCTCGGGGCACTGCTCGAGGATCTCGAGCCCGAGCGTTCCCTGTCCCGCGATGATCTGCGCGTGATCGAACGGCGGCACCATCGCCAATCCCCGCTCCGCGGCGATCTCTTCGGCCTTCGCGCGCCGGTGGATCGTCGTCGTGCCGGCGAACACCACTTCCGCGCCGAAGCGCTTCGCGCCGTCGACCTTCACCGCCGGCGCGGTGGTCGGCATGACCACGACGGCGGGCGCGCCGAGGGCGCGGGCGGAAATCGCGACGGCCTGGCCGTGGTTGCCCGACGAGTAGGTGACGACGCCGCGGGCGCGCTCCTCAGGCGGGAGCTGCGACACCATGTTGTAGGCGCCGCGGATCTTGAACGCCCCGCCGGGCTGCATGTTCTCGCACTTGAGCCAGAGCGGGCGTCCGGCGATCGCGGACACGTCGATCAACGGCGTGACCCGGGCGACTCCCTTGATCCGTTCGCGCGCCGCGCGAATCTCGTCCAGCGTGACCATCCGTGCATCTGCCACTACGTTCATGTCGTCCTCGTGTGCCTGGGTACCGGGATCTTGTGCCGCCGGCAGCGCGGCCGGGCAGGCCAACCGTCCGATGGCTCTGCCTACTTGAACAGGCGTCCGGCCGCCTCCGGCGTCAGCGTGCCGCCGAGCGCGGCGACGGCCCGCGCGAGGACGGGGTCGCGGCTTGCGGCGACGTCCGCGGCGGTGGGGAGGACGATTTCGTCGGGCGTGACGCCGGTCTTCTCCAGGCTGCCGCCGTCCGCCATCCGGACGTCGCCCACCGTGATCATCGTGGCATAGATCGTCAGCCGGTCGTCGCCGTAGACGTGCGGCAGCATCCGCGACGTCATGACCGCGCCGGCGGTGCGATCGCCCATGACCACCCCGCGCTTCTCGATCTGGACGAGGCGCGCGAGCATCTCCGACGACGACCCCGACCAGCTGTCGACGAGCACGATCAGCCGTCCCGCGAACGCGTCCTTCCGTCCTTTCGCGGTGAGCGGCTTTTCTTCCTTGCGCATGCGCTCGACGCTGATCTGCACGTCGCGATCGAACAGCCACGACACCATCGCGCGCAGCGCGTTGACCGTCCCGCCGCCGTTGCCGCGCAGATCGAGGATGAGGCTCTTCGAGTCGCGCGCCTTCCTGACGACGCGATCGACGTCCTTCGGATCGCCGAATCCCGTGTAGCGCCAGACGAAGATCTCGCCGAGGGTCTCCTCGCGATCGTCGGCGTGTCCGTAGAGGTTGAAGATCGACGCCAGCACGGACGGCATGTCGTACTCGTCGCGGTCTTCGAAGCGCGTCGCGACCTGCAGCGACTTCATCGCGCCGTCCGCCTTGCGGAGGACGAGACGCTGCGACGGCTGCGGACGGACGAGGTAGTACACGTAGTTCACCTTGCCCAGGCTCTCGCGCGTCAGCGCGTACTCGTTCCACGCGAGGACGCGATCGCCCACTTCGACGCCCTGCTTTTCGGCGTCCGAGCCCGGCGCCACCTCGGTGACGATGGGGGCGTCGCCGATGATCTGGCAGCGCCAGCCGTAGAGGATGCGGGCCTTCCGATCGGGCGGGATGAAGAGCGTGTGGGAATCGTCGAGGCGCATCAGCACGTCGGCAATCGTGCCGACCGCCTGGCCGAGCGACGTCGCGGCCTTGAGGCGCTGCTCCGCGTGCTGGAACGTCTGCTCGATGTCCATGCCGCGGAACGCGCGATCGTAGTAGTGCTCCTTCAGATCCGCCTTGACCTGCTTCAGCATGGCCAGGACGGCGCCGCGATCGTACTTGGTGATGGCGGCGGCCGGCGCGGGCGGGCCCTGCGGCTGCGCCGACAGCGGCGCGGCCAGGCACAGCAGCCACACCACGGCTGTCGGCAGCGTTTTCATCGGAGCGCGGATTGTACTACTGGTGGCGGAGATCGACGCGCACCGCCGCGCAGGCGGGACAGGGCGGCGTGCGGCCCGCCAGCCTGGCATGCTGCAGCTCCGGCTCGACCCAGAACGTGAGGCGCCGTCCCGCCGTCAGCTCGAACGCGTCGTCGAGCGCCATGTTGAACGCCGTTTCGACGTTGGGCCGCCGCGTGCGATCGTCGAGCACCACCACGACGCCGCCCGGCGCCACGTCGCGTGTCGCCGAGGCGAGGTCGCGCAGCACGCGGCTGGAGAAGCGCGCGTTGGCGAGCGTGGACCGGTTGCGCGCGACGTACACCGGCGTCATCGCGAGCGTTGCGACGAGACCGGCGATCACGGCGCGCCGGTGCGCCGCGGCCGGGACCGCCTGCCAGCAGCGCGCGGCGATGTCGGCCGCGATCAGGCAGGCGCCGGCCGAGGGATAACAGGCGTAGAGGCTCGATCGCACCGGCAGGAACATCGTCAGGCCATAGCCGCCGGCGATCCACGCGGCGCCGCAGATGAGCACGGCCCTCGACATCGGCGGGCGATCCGGCGACGGCCGCAGCACGATCCAGGCGAGCAGGGCGACCGCGAACGGGAACGTCATCGCGCGATCCGCGTACTCGCGAAGGTTCTTGAGAATGACCGCGGGATTGGCGGTGAACCGGTAGTACGGCGGCGCGGTCCACGGCGTCATCGCTCCGGTCTGGAACCGCAGCGCGAGATACACGCCGACGAGCGCCGCGCTGCACAGCCACCACAGCGCCATCTGCTTCTTCGACGGCAGCTCGGCGCGCCGGAACCCGATCCACCAGAGGAAGAGGATCGCGGGAAGCAGGAACGCTTCTTCCTTCGAGAACAGCGCGATTGCGGCCGGCAGCAGCGCCAGGAACGGACGGCCGCGCAGGACCAGCAGCACCGCCGCCAGCGATCCCATCGTCAGCAGCAGCGACGTGCGGCCGCTCATCCAGAGGACGGCTGTGTTGATGCCGTGCGGGTTCAGCAGCCACAGCGAGACGGCGAGCGCGGCGGCGGCCGGCGGCAGCGACAGCTCGCGCGCGACGAGGTAGAGCAGGACGGCGCAGAGGCCGGCGAAGAGGACGTTCGTCAGGCCGTAGCCGAGCGGATGCGTACCGAAGATCGCGTAGTCGGCGGCAAAGGTGAGTCCGACGACGGGACGATAGAAGCCGGTGGACTTGAAGAAGAGCGCGCCGAGATCGTGCGCGCTCGCGACGCGGCTGTCGAGGATCCAGCCGAAGTCGTCGGCGACGAATCCCTTGCCGACGGACGTTCCGTAGATGCCGAGGAACACGGCGAACGGCAGCGCCAGCGCGAGCTTTCGGAGCGGCGGCACGCCCATTACAGTACACGTTTCGAAGCGATGCCGGACCTGAAGGTCTGGCCTACGTCTGCTCGTCTTCTGCTTTTCGTAGGCCGGGTCTTCAGACCCGGCATCGCTCGAGCTCCGCGACTCAGCGGCGCGGGGGCAGCTCGACGCTGTAGAGCGTCGTGCCCGCGAGATTGCGCAGCTCGACGGTCAGCGCGCGCGTCTTCGCGTTCGCACGGAGAAGGCCGAAGAACTGGAACCCGTCTGACGGCGGACGGTTCGGCTTCATGCCGGCGGGAATGCCGGTGAACTTCACCTCGGGGCCGAACGTCTTGTCCAGCACGCTCGGGCCGAACGTGCCGGCATTGAGCGGTCCGGCGACGAATTCCCAGAAGGGATCGAACGCCGTGAAGGCCGCGCGTGACGGATCGTAGTGATGCGCGGCGCAGTAGTGCACGTCGGCGGTGATCCAGACGACGTTCCGGACGCGGTTCCGCTGGAGATCGCGGAGCAGGTCCGCCAGCTCCAGCTCGCGGCCGAGCGGCGCGCCGGGATCGCCGTTGGCCACCGCCTCGTACTTGCCTGGACCGTCGCCCACGATCATCCCGAGCGGCAGGTCGGCGGCGACGATCTTCCACACGGCGGTGCTCGCGCGCAGCGAGGCCTTCAGCCACTGGAGCTGCGCCGGTCCGAAGATGGCGGACGCCGCGTCCATCGACGGCTGCCGGTTGTCGCTGTTGGCGCCCTTGTAGCTGCGCATGTCGAGCGCGAAGATCTCGACGAGCGGACCGAGGCGGATCGAGCGGTAGACCCGTTCGGGATCGTCGCCGGCGAGCGGCAGCGGGTTGAATTCGAAGAACGCCTGCCGCGCCCGCGCGGCGAGCACCGCCACCGACTTCTCGCGGAACCGCGCGTCCTCGTCCTGCCGGCGCTCCCAGTACCAGTTGTCGCGGACTTCGTGGTCGTCCCACATCACGATCTGCGGCACGTCCGCGTTGAAGCGCCGCAGGTGATCGTCGAGATAGTTGTACTGGTAGCAGCCGCGATAGTCGTCGAGCGATTCGGCGACCTTCGACTTCGCCTCGGTGACGAGGTTCTTCCAGATCGTGCCGTCTTCCAGCTTCACTTCCGGCAGCACGGGCTGGTCCGCGTAGATCGTGTCGCCGGCGTTGACGAACACGTCGGGCCGCGCCGCGCGCATGGTCTCGTAGAGCCGCAGGCCTCCCCATTCGCGATTGATCCCCCAGCCCTGGCCGACCGTGTCGGCGGACCACGCGACGGTGACGTCGCGCCGGCCGTCGTGAGTGCCGAAACTGCCGGCGGCCGGCTCGCTGTAGGCCTTCAGATCGGAAAGATCCTGGAACAGCACGCGGTAGAACACGCGCTGGCCCGGCGGCAGGCCGTCGAGCACCGTTCGCGCCGTGAACGCGGAGCCCTCGAAGGCGATCGGTCCGCGGACGCGCTGCACGTTCGTGAAGCCCTCGGTCGTCGAGTACTCGACGACCATGCGGGCGGGACGATCCGTCCGGCTCCACACGACCGCCCGTCCGTTTCCGGCGTCGCCAACCGCCACGCCGCACGGCACCCCCGGCCGCGCCCCCTGCGCGCGCACGATCGCCGGGAACCCCGCCGCCGCCGCGGCCCCGGTCACTTTGAGAAACGTTCGCCGATCCACCTCTGCGCCCTCGCTGTCTTTCTCTGCGTCCTGCTGGCAACTGGCAACTGGCAACTGGCAACTGGCGACTGGCATCTGGCAGCGACGCCGGAAGGTCCGGCCTACTTGAATCTCACCGGCACCGTGCCGAGATCCCTTGCCGACGGGACGCCCTGGGAACCGGTCGCCGTCACCGCCGCGCGCACGATCGCGTCAGCCATGGCTTCCGCGGCGAGCGCGCCGATCGTGCCGTAGCTCGCCTGGCCCTCCCACGTGCCGGTGGCGAGCGAGAAGATCGTGTCGCCGTCGCCGGGAGTATGGACCGGCGAGATGGCGCGCGCGTAACCGTCGTGCGCCATCTGCGCGACTTTCTGCGCCTGCACTTTCGTCAGGCGCGCGTTCGTCGCGACGACGCCGATCGTCGTGTTCTCGCCCGCGCGTCCCTCGCGCGTCCACCCTTCACGGAGCCGCCTGCGCGCATCCGCGGGCTTCCCGTCCGGTCCACGCACGCCGGCGATCACCTGTCCCGTCGCCGGATCGACGATGTCGCCGGCGGCGTTCACCGCGACGATCGCCGCGACGACGAGGCCGCTCGGCAGGCGGATCGCGGACGATCCGATGCCGGCCTTCATCGGTCCGCCGCCGCCCGCGGGCGCCATGCCGGCGGTCTTGCCGACGGTGGCGCCGGCGCCCGCGCCCACGTTGCCTTCCTGCACCGGCGCGTTCGTCGCCGCCTCGGCGGCGCGGTAGCCGCAGTCGGCGCCGGGGCGGATCTTCGGATCGCCGCCGAATCCGAGGTCGAAGAGGATCGCCGACGGGACGATGGGGACGACGCCGGCGGCGCCGACGGGGTAGCCGATCCTGTGCTCGTCGAGCCACTTCATCGTGCCGGTCGCGGCGTCGAGACCGTACGCGCTGCCGCCCGAGAGGACGATCGCGTTGACGATCTGCACGTCGTTCACCGGGTCGAGCAGATCCGTCTCGCGCGTGCCGGGCGCGCCGCCGCGCACGTCGCCGCTGCCGACGGTGCCGTCCTTCGCGAGGATCACCGTGCAGCCCGTCGGACGCAGTGCCAGCGTGAGATGGCCGACTTTGATCCCGTCCACCGCGGTGATCGTCGCGTTGGGCGCCGGCGCGGGAGGCGACTGCCGGGCGGCCGGCGTGACGGCGGCGGCAATGACGCCGAGCGCCGCGAAGAACAGGCGGGTCATGCGCCCAGTCTAGTCCGCTTTCCGGGTAGCATGCCTGCGATGGCGTACCTGCTGGTCATCGTCGTCTACTCGCTGGCGCAGATTGCGATCGGCGTGTGGACGGCCCGGCGCATGAAGGGATCGGGCGACTTCTTCGTCGCCGGGCGCGCGCTCGGGCCGGGGCTGCTCGCGGCGACGCTGCTCGCGGCGAACATCGGCGCGGGCTCGACCATCGGCGCGGCGGCACGAGGCTACCGCGACGGTTTCGCCGCGTGGTGGTTCGTGGGATCGGCGGCGATCGGATCCACGGTGCTCGCCGTCTGGGTCGGGCCGAGGATCTGGCGTCTGGCGGCGGCACACGACTTCAGGACCGTCGGCGATTTTCTCGAATGGCGCTTCGACCAGCGCGTGCGCGCGGTGATCGCGTCGCTGCTCTGGCTGGGGACCGTCGCGATTCTCTCCGGGCAGCTGCTGGCGATGGCGGCGGTGCTCGGCACGATCGTCGGGCTGGGCAAGACGGCGTCGTGCCTGATTGGCGCCGTCGTCGCGTCCACCTATTTCGTCGCCGGCGGGCTGAAGTCGTCGGTCATGGTCAACGTCCTCCAGCTCGGCGTCAAGCTGATCGGCTTCGCGCTCGCGCTGCCGCTCGCGCTGGCGGTGGTCGGCGGCGTCGACGGCTTCCATCACGCGTTCCCGGCCGGACCGTACTGGAGCGGCTGGAGCCACGGCGCGTCGGGCTGGTTCTACGTCGCGATGGTGGCGCCGAATTTCATCGTGTCGCCGGGGATTCTGCAGAAGGTCTACGGGGCGCGCGACGAGCGCGCCGTGCGGATCGGCGTCGGCGTCAACGCGCTCGTGCTCCTGCTGTTCGCGGCGATTCCGCCGATCCTCGGCATGATCGCGCGTTCGCAGCATCCCGATCTGCCGTCGATCGACGCGGCGCTGCCGGTGCTGTTTCGCTACGACCTGCCCTTCTGGGTCGGCGCGGTCGGCCTGGCCGCCATCTTCTCCGCGGAAGTCAGCGCCGCCGACGCGCTGCTGTTCATGCTGGCGACGTCGTTTTCGCAGGATCTCTACAAGCGCTTCATGAATCCGGGCGCGTCCGACCGCCAGCTCCTGGCGTGCGCGCGCGGCGCGGCGGTGGCCGGCGCGGTGCTGGCCGTCCTCGTCGCGCTCGTGCTCGCCGCGGACGTCGTCGACGCGCTCGGCATCTTCTACACCCTGCTCGGCGTCAGCCTCTTCGTGCCGGTGGTCTCCGGCCTCTTCAGCCGGCGGGGCGGCGCGGCGGCCGCGCTCTGCGCCGTCGCGGGAGGCGTGGCGATCGCGGCGGCGATCGAGCTCACGCAGGGGCGCGGCTTCTTCCACGGCCTGACGCCGCCGATGTGGGGCATCGCCCTCGCGGCGGCCGCCTACGCGATCGTGGCGGCGGCGGTCCCGCGCAGAACGCCGTGACGCTGGTGTACATTGAAAGACCGGTCACGGACGTGCGTGACGAGCGGGGGATGAGCCACAGATGTCACGAGTAGCAGTCATCGCCGGTGACGGCATCGGCCAGGAAGTGATCCCCGCGGGGATCGAGGTGGTGAAGAAGGCGGCCGCGGCCTGCGGCGCGGCGGTGGAGTTCGTCGACTGCCCGTGGGGCTGCGAGTACTACAAGAAGCACGGCCGCATGATGCCCGAGGACGGGTTCGACCGTCTCCAGGAGTTCGACGCGATCTACCTCGGCGCCATCGGCGATCCGTCGGTGCCCGATCACGTGGCCGTGTGGCAGCTGCTCCTGCCCATCCGCCAGCGCTTCGACCAGTACGTCAACCTGCGGCCGATGCGGCTCGTGCCGGGACTGAAGACGCCGCTCGCCAATCGCGGCCCGGCCGACATCGACATGATCTGCGTGCGCGAGAACACCGAAGGGGAGTACGGCGGCATCGGCGGCCGCCTCCACGTCGGACGCGCCAACGAGACCGCACAGCAGGTGAGCGTGTTCACGCGTCCCGGCATCGAGCGCATCGCGCGGTACGGCTTCGAGCGGGCGCGGCAGCGGCCGCGGAAGATCCTCGCGAGCGCGACCAAGTCGAATGCGTTGAACTACTCCATGGTGTTGTGGGACGAGGTCGTCGACGGCGTCGCCAAGGACTATCCCGACGTGTCGTGGCGCAAGTACCACGTGGACGCGCTCGCCGCACGGATGGTGACCGATCCGGGAAGCCTCGACGTGATCCTGGCGTCGAATCTGTTCGGCGACATCCTCACCGACATCGGCGCGGCCGTCTCGGGCAGTCTCGGCATCGCGCCGAGCGGCAACATCAACCCCGAGCGGAAGCACCCGTCGATGTTCGAGCCGATCCACGGCTCGGCGCCGGACATCAAGGGGAAGGGGATCGCCAATCCGATCGGCGCCATCTGGGCCGGCGCGCTGATGCTCGATCACCTCGGTGCGCGCGCCGGGCACGACGTGATCGTCGGGGCGATCGAGAAGGTGCTCGCCGGCGGCGGCCCGCGCACGCCCGATCTCGGCGGCACGGCCTCGACCCGCGACGTCGGCGCCGCGGTGCTGAACGCTCTGTAGGCCGGGACGAACCCGCAGGCCGGACCGTCAGGTCCGGCGTCACTCGCGAGGAAACGCCATGAACCCTGTTCAGACGGTGGAAGGTCTCAGCGGGCAGGTGATCGTCGATCTGACGAAGAAGCACACGCTCTTCGAGTGGTCGGCGCAGGGGGCCGTCGATCCGATCCCGGTCGCCGGCTCCAAAGGCTGCTGGTTCTGGACGCCCGAGGGAAAGCGGTTCCTCGACTTCAACAGCCAGTTGATGTGCGTCAACATCGGCCACGGCGACGAGCGCGTCATCCGCGCCATCACGCAGCAGGCCGAGACGCTCTGCTACGCCAACCCCTTCATGGCCACCGAGGCGCGCGCGCGCCTCGGACGCAAGCTCTGCGAGATCTGCCCGGGCGACATCGACGTCTTCTTCTTCACCAACGGCGGCGCCGAGGCCAACGAGAACGCGATCAAGATCGCGCGGCAGGTCACCGGCCGCCACAAGGTCCTCGCGTTCTACCGTTCGTACCACGGCGGCACGTCGGGGGCGATGATGCTGACCGGCGATCCGCGCCGCTGGCCGTCGGAACCCGGCATGCCGGGCGTCGTCCACGTGCTGAACCCGTACCACGGGGTGCAGCGCGGGTGGGAGACCACGGAGGCGGCGCTGGCGCGGATCGAGGAGACGATCCAGAT
>Ga0075362_10000449_pt1 | contig 11945 bp, 10 predicted proteins | sample EndMetdeltDD1762_FD_71397 | JGI IMG/M metagenome (GOLD analysis project Ga0075362, IMG submission 71397) | Populus endosphere microbial communities from Tennessee, USA - Endosphere MetaG P. deltoides DD176-2 | ecosystem: Host-associated > Plants > Roots > Endosphere | place: USA: Tennessee...
GTCGTGGATGGCGCGGTTGACGCGATAGTAGCCCGGCAGGTCGCGCCGCTTGTGGGCCCGCTCCAGGTCGCCCTGCAGCGCCCTCAGCTCGTCGAGGTCGGCGTCGGTGACGCGGGCCGCCGCGAGCTCGCCGGCCAGCCCTTCCAGCGAGGCCATGACCTCGAAGGCATGCCGCACATCCTCGCGCGACAGCGCCACGACTTGGGCCCCGCGGTTGGGCAACTGCACGAGCAGGCCGTCGGCCGCCAGCATGCGAAAGGCCTCACGCAGCGGCGTGCGCGAGACACCGAGCTGCTCGCTGAGCTCGCGCTCGTTCAGCCGAGCGCCCGGCGCCAGCGTGCCCTCGATGATCAGGGTACGCAGCCGCTCCGCCGCAACCTGCGGCAGGGTCGAGCGGGCGATTGATATGTCGAAGCCGTCCATCGGAGCCTTGTAGACTCACTTTGGCATGTTGTATACAAAATGCAAGAGCGAGCTACGACAGTAGCTCGCTCGCAGCCCTGAGCGTAGCGAGCATAAGCGAGCGCAGCCGAAGGGCCTTGCCTGAAGCGGGCAAGGTCTCTCCACTTCGCCTCGCTGCGCTCGGCTCCGGTCGAGACGATGGAAACGAGGACATCACATGCGCCTGAACTCACATCCCAGCGGACGGCACTTCCTGCAGATCCCCGGGCCGACCAACGTCCCGGACCGCATCCTGCGAGCGATGGATCATCCGACCATCGATCACCGCGGACCCGAGTTCAACGCGCTGGCCAAGAAGGTGCTGCGCAGCGTCCGCCAGGTCTTCCAGACCAAGCAGCCGGTGATCGTCTATCCGGCGTCGGGCACCGGCGCGTGGGAAGCGGCTTTGGTCAACACGCTGTCGTCCGGCGACCTGGTGCTGATGTGGGAGACCGGCCACTTCGCCTCGCTGTGGAAGAAAATGGCCGACAAGCTCGGCATCAAGTCCGAATTCATGGGCGGCGACTGGCGCAAGCCGGCCGATCCCGCGGCCATCGAGAAGCGCCTGAAGGAGGACAAGGACCACACGATCAAGGCGGTGTGCATCGTGCACAACGAGACCTCGACCGGTGTGGTGAGCGACATCGGCGCCGTGCGCCGCGCCATCGATTCAGCGCGCCACCCTGCCCTGCTGCTGGTCGATACCATCTCCTCGCTGGGTTCAATCGACTATCGCCACGACGCCTGGGGCGTCGACGTCACGGTGGCGGGTTCGCAGAAGGGCCTGATGCTGCCGCCCGGCCTCTCGTTCAACGCCGTCAGCGAGAAGGCGGTCGCGGTGTCGAAGAGCTCGAAGATGCCCAAGGCCTTCTGGAACTGGGAAGAGATGCTGGCGGCCAATGCCAACGGCTGGTTCCCCTACACGCCTGCCACCAACCTGTTCTACGGCCTCAACGAGGCCTGCGACATGCTTCTGGAGGAAGGTCTCGACGCCGTGTTCGCCCGTCATGCCCGCCACGCCGAGGCGACGCGCACGGCCGTCAACGGCTGGGGCCTGGAGATCCTGTGCAGCGACGAGAAGGCCTACTCGGGCTCCCTGACGGCGATCGTCATGCCCGAGGGCCACGACGCCGATGCCTTCCGCAAGGTCGCGCTGGAGAACTTCAACCTGTCGCTCGGCCAGGGCCTCAGCAAGGTCGCGGGCAAGGTCTTCCGCATCGGCCATCTCGGCGACTTCAACGACCTGATGCTGATGGGTGCGCTGTCGGGCGTCGAGATGGCGCTGGGCCTCGCCAAGGTGCCGCACAAGACGGGCGGCGCACAGGCTGCCCTCACCTATCTGCGCGACACCGCGCCGGGGGCCCGGCGGTAGGCCGGGGGCTCAGGCCCAGAACGCCTGGATCTTCGGGGCCTCGACCTTCGCGCGCTCGAAGCCGGCATCGAGAGCCGGCTTGATCTGCTTCGGATCGAGCAGGTTCAGTCCGGGCGGCGTTCCGGCAATGATGAGCATGCCCTTGGTGCCGGTGGCCTCGAGCGCCTTCATCTCGTTGTGGATGTTGTGCGGGATGCCGCTCAGCAACGCGCCCTCGTAACCGTTGGTGAGGGTGATCACCAGCGCCCGCTTCGACCCGGCGACGAGATCGGTGTGCGCCCACGTCCGCGCGATGCCGCCGTCCATGCAATAGCGTTGGCCGAGCAAGGTGGGACCCATCGCGCCGGGCAGCGAGGAGCTGGCCGCGGCGGCGTGGGCGAGCGGAATCTTGTTGCGACGCGCCACAGCCTGGCCGACGACCAGCCGCTCGCCCGTGTAGCAATCGTTGGCAGTCGTGAACATCTTGGCGGCCGGCCAGTCCGTACGGCTGTCGCCGGTGAGCAGCCAGGCGAGGCGTTCCACGCCATCGCCATTGAGCTTGTTGTCGGCGGCGAGCGCTGCCCGGCCGATGGCGCGGATCGACGCCGGGCTGCCGTCCTTCACATTGAAATTGATCTCCTGCGCGCGCTTCTGGCTGAGGTTGGGATCCGTGACCGGCGCCAGCTTGGCGAACAGGCCTGGCAAATGACCGCTGATATCGAACGTGCGGCGCAGGTGCTTGAAATGGCCGGAGGAAAGCGCCGAACCAGCATAGGCGCCGGCCGACGTGCCGACGATCATCTCGGCGATGTCGAGGTCGACATTGTGCTCCAGCAGTCCGTGCAGGAAGCCGCAGTACCAGGCGACGTAATATTCGCCGCCGCCGCCGAGCACGAGGGTGCGGTCGAGTCCCTTCGCAAGGTCGGAGACCGTCGGTTTCTCCGGCGCCGGCCGAGCAAGCCCGTCGTCAGCGAACAGGCGGGCGGAGATCTCCGCCGCCATGGCATCGGCATCGTAGCCCGCCGGCTGGGCATGGGCGGTGGCGCCGGCGAACGACGTCCCAGCGGCAAGGCCGGCCACGCCAGACGCTGCAGATTGCGTGAAACGGCGGCGGGTCGGACCAGTCATGAGAAGCCTCTGAACGCGGAACGGCGCTTACGATAGCGGGACTTCGCCCGGCAGGCACCGGCCCATTGCGCGCCGGCGTTATGGTGTGAGCCATGCAATCGCAGTACTGAAATGCAAACCAGGCAGGGGCAGCCGAGAACGAGAGACCGCCATTGGCTATTTCAGGCTGTCGCGCACAGCCTGAAAGTTCAGCATCCGGTCGATGATGCGGTCGAGCACGCGATCCGGCAGGAGCCGCGGGAGAATCCAATACTTCAGCACTCGATCCGGCACCACGTAACGCGCCTTCGGCTTGCGGCTCTCCAGGGCCTCGACGATCCGCCGTGTGACGGTCGAGACAGGCAGCGCGGTCTTGCGCGTGTGCTGCAGATCGACGCCGCGCAGGATGGCAGCGTAGTCGGTATTCTCGAATGCGCTGCTGATGTGTTGGGCCTTGTCCCAGATCGGCGTGTCGATCGAGGCGGGCTGGATCACGATTACGTCGACGCCGTAGATCAGCAGTTCGCGCCGCAGCGAATCGGAGAGCGCTTCGAGCGCGTGCTTGGAGGCGGCATAGGCTCCCATGAAGGGATAGGCGATACGCCCACTGACCGAGCTTATGTTGACGATCCGTCCCGGGAGCGAAGCGCTTCCCTTCGGCGGGCGCAGAAGAGGCAGGAACGCCTGCACGACATGGAGAACGCCGATCACGTTGACCTCGAAATGCCGCCGGACAATCTGCGGGGCCAACACACTGAGCGGGCCAGGATCAGAAATGCCCGCATTGTTTACCACCCCGAGCAGCCCCGTGCCCGCCGTGGCGGCGTCGACCCGCGCCGCCGCCGCGCGAACGGCCGCCTCGTCGGTGACGTCGAAGACCAGCGGCACGAAGGCCTCGCCGAGTTCCAGCTGCAGGCGCTCGGCGTCGGCCTGGCTGCGGACGCTGCCGAAGACTCGCCAGCCGCGGCGACAGAGTTCCGACGCGCTGGCATGGCCAATGCCGGTAGACACACCCGTGATGAGAACGGACTTCATCGGCAGCTTTCGCTTTTTCGTCCGGACAATACCACAGGGAGATGGGCAATCGTGCTCGGCATCCGCGACTGGCTGGCATCGTTCCGCGAGCAAAGGCGAAGGGAAGCTGAAGCTCGACTATTCCTATCGGCCGAGGCACCGGGATTGGCGAGACTCCGCCGGCGTCAGAGCCCTCACGGAGAAGGCCCACGAATCGGCGGAGACCTACAAGGAGGTGCTGCGCAGCCTCGCGGCATGTCGGCCCTGGTTCGAGCGCATTGCCATGACGGCGCCCGAGGAGGATCCAGCCGCCAGATGGCTCAATGGGTCATTCCCCGGGCTCGACGCCGCGTCGCTCTATGGGATCTTGGCCGCCAACAATCCCGAATTCTATGTCGAGGTCGGCGCCGGCAACTCGACGAAGTTTGCTCGCCAGGCCATCACGGATCATCGCCTGAGAACCAGAATCGTCGCCATCCGATGAAGCGCCGGCGCACCCCGCCCGGTTAGGCGCCGGTACTGTGGCGACCGCGCTGCGAGACGTGCCACGGCAGGCAGAGGCGCTCGGCGTAGTCGAGCACGAAGAACAGAAGCGTGCCGAAGATGCCGAGCAGCACCAGGCAGACGAAGACGCCCAGCGTGTCGAACTGGCCCTGCGCCACCAGGATCTGGAACCCCAGTCCTTTGCTGCCGGCAACGAACTCGCCGACGATGGCACCCACCAGCGCGAAGGAGATGCCGACCTTCATGCCGGCGAACAGGCTGGGTAGTGCACAAGGGAACTTGATCTTGGCCAGCACGGCCAACGGCGAAGCGCGCGATACGCGGGCGAGATGCAGCATGTCGGGATCGACCGAGCGCAGGCCGAGCACGGTGTCGATGACGATGGGAAAGATGGCGAGCATCAGCGCGATCGCCACCTTGGGCTCGGTGCCGGTCCCCATCCAGATGACGAACAGCGGCGCCAGCGCCACCTTGGGGATCGAGTTGAGCGCCACCAGCAGAGTGTAGATCGTGCGCTCGAGCAGCCTCGAGGAGACGATCGCCACGGCCAGCAGCACTCCGAGCACGACGGCCAGCGCGAAGCCCAGGCACGTCATGCCGAGCGTAAAGCCGAGCTGGCGCATGAACAGGCCGGGCGTCTGCAGGAAGGCGCCGACGATGGCGCTCGGCGCTGGCAGGATCAGGGGCGGCGGTTGGAAGATCCGCACGCCTGCTTCCCACAGGAGCAAGGAGACGGCGAGGACCAGGATGACGTCGCGCGCCTCGCTGGGCGCAACCAGGCGCTTCAGCATCGGTTACTCCTTGACGATGCCGAGCTCGGCGAAGTGATGACGGATATGCGCGACGTAGTGGCTGAAGGCAGCGCTCTCGCGCACCGCCAGCGAGCGTGGCCGCGGCAGGTCGATGGCGACGATCTCCATGATCGAGCCCGGTGCGCGGCCCATCATGGCCACCCGGTCCGACAGGAAAACCGCCTCGGCAATCGAATGGGTGATGAACAGCAGGGTCTTGCGGGTCTCCTGCCAGATGCGCGCCAGCTCGAGATTGAGGTCGTCGCGCGTCATCGCGTCGAGGGCGCCGAACGGCTCGTCCATCAGCAGGAGCTGCGGATCGGACAGCAGGGCCCGGCAGATCGAGGCGCGCTGACGCATGCCACCCGACAGCTCCCACGGATAGCGATGCTCGAACGAGCCCAATCCGAAGCGGGCGAGCAGCCCCAGGGCGCGCTCGCGGTAGGCGGCCGTCGGCTTGCCGGCGAGCTCCACGGACAGCAGCACGTTCTGGAGAATGGTCCGCCAGTCGAGCAGGACGTCGCGCTGAAAGACGACGCCCAACCCGTCGGGCGGCCCGTCGATCCGCCGGCCATCGACCATGATCTCACCGGCGCTCAGCCCCTCGAGACCAGCCACCAGCTTGAGCAGCGTGCTCTTGCCGCAACCGGAAGGCCCGACGATGCTGACGAACTCGCCGGCGCCGAGGTCGAGGTCGATGCCGGCCAATGCCGGCACCGGTCCACGCGGCGAGGCGTATGTCTTGCCGACGTTGCGCAGGCAGACATGCGCGGCTCCCAGGAAGGTCGATGCCTCAGGCACCGGCTCAGTCCATCAGGGCGTTCGTGAAGTAGTCGTCGGCCTTCCAGCCCGGCTTGACCACACCGGCCGCCTCCAGCGTCTTCAAGGTCGCCTCCCAGTCGGCCGCCGCCTGCCAACCGATCGGCTTGCCCTTCGTCGCCGGCGTCTCGAAGAAGTCGAGCGACATGACGATCTGGCTCTTCTGCACAGCCGGATCGAGGCGCGCGTCCGGGCGGGCGGCGAGCATCGCCTTGACGCCAAGCTCGGGGTCCTTGCGGATCTGCTCCCAGGCGCGCTGCTGGGTCTCGATCAGCTTCTTCAGCGCGGGGCCGCGCTTGGCGATGGTGTCCTCCTTCACGACCAGTCCATAGCTCATGAAATTCAGGCCGGCCTCGGAGGCCCACAGGCACTTGGACGGCCGCGATGCCTCGGCGACCGGCACGGCCGAGCTCGCCGTCGACATCAGGCCGTCGGCGCGCTTGGCGATGTAGGTGCCCCACAGGGCGGCGGGATCGACGAAGTCGATCTTCGCGGTCTCGCGATTAAGGCCACCTGCCTTCAGGTAGGGATCGATCAGCGGCGCCCACGGGCTGGCGGCGAACACGACCACGGTCTTGCCCTTGAGATCGGCCGCCTTGGTCATCGGCGAGGCCTTGTCGACCAGCACGCAGAGGTCGGTCTTGGGCATGATGGTGGCAATGGTCTTCAGGGCGGCGCCCTGGGCGCGCGCCGCCCCGAGCAGGCCGACCTGCACCTGGCCGACATCGGCCTGCCCGGCATTCACCAGCTGGATGGTGTTGCCCGAGCCGCGGCCGTCCTGGACGTCGACCTCGAGGCCGGCCGCCTTGAACATGCCGTTCTGGTTGGCCAGATGCATGGCCGCGTGCACGCCCCACGGCGCGAAATCGAGCCGCACCGACATCTTTTCCTGAGCCGCCGCCGGACCTGCGACCGCGATGACCATCGCTGCCGCGATTGCTCCCCAAGATATCCTGCTCATCCCCTTCTCCCCTCACCAGATTGCGCCGCCGGCATGTCCTGCCCCTCCGACGACGGATGCACGAGATAGGCCAGCACCATGTCGACCACGTGCCGACGCCGGGCGGCAACGCGACGCGGCGTTACCAACGGGCGGTCGAGCAGCCAGGACAGGGTGTACTGGTTGGACAGGAAGAAATAGGCCAGGCCCGAGATCGACAGGTAGAGATCGATCACGTCGACCTTGCGCCGGAAAATGCCCTCGGATTGACCCCGCCGCAGGATCATCTGCAGCGTGTCGAGCAGGTTTCCGTAGAGCGGCTTGACCACGGTCGAGCGCTGCAGATTGCGAGCGTAGTGGATGTTCTCGACGCTCATCAGCCGGATCAATTCCGGCGTGGCGACGAAATGATCGAAGGTGTTGGTGACCAGCCGGCGCATCGCCTGCTCCGCCGGCAGTCCCACCAGCTCCTCGTCGTGCTGGTTGGCGCGCAGGCCCGCCCAGATGCCCTCGATCACCGCGAGGTAGAGGTCTTCCTTGGAGCCGAAGTAGTGATAGAGCAGGTTCTTGTTGACGCCACATGTCTCGGCGATGCGGTCCATCCTGGCGCCGCTCAGCCCGTGGTCGACGAACTCCGCTTTCGCGACGGCGAGGATGTGCGCCCGCGTCGCCGCCGCGTTGCGGGCGCGGCGGGGCGGCGACGGGACCTCGGCGACCTGCATGGCTGCCCGCCTCAAGCCGCCGTCGCGACCGGCTGCGCGCGCCCGCGCGCGGCGCGCAGGGCGGCAGTGGCGTCGCGATCGAGCGCGCCTGCGGGGGTCAGCACCACGGCATGGAAGCGTTCCGCATAGTCGCGGCTGATCTTGCCTTCGAGATGGTCTTCCAGCACCGCTTCGGGCGGCCGCTCCAGCGGATCGCCGAAGCCGCCGGCGCCAGCCTGCTCATGCACGATCACCGTGTCCTGCTGGATGCTGGTGGTGATCTTGCCGGGCAGAGGTCGGCGCTCGCCGGCCACCTCCATGTAGTTGTTGGAGGTGCCTCCTGGGGAGCCGCCGGCCAGGCCATAGGGTGCGAAGCGGACACGATCGGTGCGCATCTGCAGCAGCGCCTCGGGCGCGAGGATGCGATACGTCCGACGGATGCCCACGCCGCCGCGATAGCGACCGGCGCCGCAGCTGTCTGTCACGAACGCATATTCCTCGATGCGCACGGGATGCTCGGCCTCCATGACCTCGACTGGCATGTTGGAGAGGTTCTGCGAGGCGTTGGTCACCGCCTCCAGGCCGTCCTTGTCCGGCCGGCCACCCCAGGCGCCGCAGATCATGTCGACGATGATGAACGGCTCGCGGTTTGGCCTGAGCCCGCTGATGCAGATGACGCTGTTGCCGCCCTCGCCTGCCGCCGGCACCTTGTCCGGGACGATCTGGGCCAGCGCGCCCAGCATGGCGTCGAAGACGCGGTAGCCGGTGAGCGCACGCGCGGCGCAGGCGCCCGGCATCGCCGGATTGAGGATCGAGGCTTCGGGCGCCGTCACGTCGACACAGCGGAATAGGCCGACATTGTTGGGAATGTCCTTGGCCAGCACGCAGCGGACGCTGAGATAGGTGAGCGAGCGGGTGAAGCTCAGGGTCGAGTTGAGCGCGCCGCGCACCTGCGGCGAGGAGCCGGCGTAATCGACGGCGAGCGTGCCGTCGTCACGCACTGTTATGGCGACAGAGATCGGGATCGGTGCGTCGGAGAAGCCGTCGCTGTCGATATGGTCGGTGAACCGCCAGGTGCCGCGTGGCCAGGTGAGGATCTCCTGCCGGGTCAGCCGCTCGGCATAGTCGAGCAGCTCCTGCATGTAGGCCTCGAGCTCGTCCGCGCCGTAGCGCTGCATGAGCTTCTCCAGGCCGCGCCGACCGACCTGGGCGGCGGCATACTGGGCCGCGAGATCGCCCAGCACGCGGTCCGGCACGCGCACGTTGATCCGGATCATCTTCTCGAGGGTGCGATTGATGCGGCCCTGCTCATAGAGCTTGAGCGGCGGCATGCGCAGCCCTTCCTGGTAGATCTCCGTCGAATCGGAGGCATTGGAGCCTGGCACCCGGCCGCCGACGTCGGTGTGGTGGCAGATCACGACGGCGAAGGCGCGACGCACTCCGTCGTGGAAGATCGGCATGAACATGAAGATGTCCGGCAGATGCATGCCGCCGTGATAGGGATCGTTCATGATCACCACGTCGCCATCGTGCAGGTCGTCGGCGAAGGCCGTCAGCACCGACTCCATGGCTTCGGGAATGGCGCCGAGATGCTGGGCGATGGTCTTGGCCTGCGCCACCATCTGGCCATCGGCGGCGCACAGGGCCGCCGAGAAGTCCATGACGTCCTTGACGATCTCCGAGCGGGCGGTTCGCACCACCGTGTAGGCCATCTCATCGGCGATCGAATCGAGGCCGTTCTTGACGACGGCGAAGGTGATCGGATCGATCTTCATGTGGCAATCTCCACGACGATGCAGCCGATCGCATCGCAATGCACAGTGGCGTCCGGCGGCACGACGACGGTGGCGTCGAACTCCTCGACGATCAAGGGACCAGGGCGAGGAACGCTCCCGAGGGCGTCGCGCCCGACGATCGGAACCGTCACCGCCGGCTCGCCACGCGCGAACGACACGGTGCGGCTCGCGCCCCCCGCGCTACCGGCACGCGGCGCGACCTTCATGTCGGCGAAATCCAGCCGGTTGTCGCGCAGGCCGCGGCCGATGGCCCTGAGCTTCATGAGCTCGACCGGTGTCGTGTCATGATAGCCGTAGGTTTTGAAGTACTCGGCCGCGAAGCGCTCGCACAGCCGGTCGAGATCGTCGCCGTCGAGCGGCACGGTGAGCTCACTGGCCTGGCCTTCGTGGCGCAGTTCGGCCTCGAAGACGATCGCGCGGCGGTCGGGCCGGTAACCGTCGGCGGCCAGCCGCGCGTCGACCTCGGCAGCCACGCCCTGTTGCAGCGCCGCCAGCTCGGCGGCATCCATGCGGTCGAGACGACGCACAACAGTGGCCATCGCGATATGCTCGACGTCGCTCGCCAGCATGCCGACCGAGCAGAAAACGCCGGAGAGCGGCGGGACGACGACCGTGGGAATGCCGAGCTGACGCGCGAGATCGAATGCATGCACCCCGCCATTGCCGCCGAACGCCATCAGCGTGAGATCGCGCGGGTCGCGGCCGCGCTCGACGGTGACGGCGCGTACGGCACGGGCCATGTTGGCGTTCGCCACGGCGCGGATGCCGTGCGCCGCATCGGCGACGTCGAGGCCCAGCGGGCGTGCGAGATGCTGGGCGATCGCCTTCTCGCTCAGCGCCTTGTCGATGCCGAGCCGCCCGCCGGCCAGGCTGTTGGGATTGATGAAGCCCAGCACGACGTTGGCATCGGTCACCGTTGGCCGGTCGTTGCCGAGGCCGTAGCAGGCCGGGCCCGGGACCGCGCCGGCCGATTGAGGTCCGACCACCAGCAGGCCGCCCTTGTCGATGCCCGCGATCGAGCCGCCGCCCGCGCCCACCTCGGCGATGTCGATCGCCGGGACCTTCAGCATGTAGCCGCCGGCCTTGACGAACCGGCTCGAGGTCGAGATGCCGTCGCGAAACTCGTACTCCGACGTCATGGTCGGCCGTCCATCCTCGACGATCACCGCCTTGGCCGTCGTGCCGCCCATGTCGAAGACGATGACATCGCGGTCGCCGCGCGCCTCGCCGAGCCGGGCGGCGCCGATCACGCCGCCGGCCGGACCGGAAGCGACGGCGAGCACCGGCTTCTCGCAGATCGCCTTGGCCGCCAGCATGCCGCCATTGGACGTCATGACCAGGATCGGTGCCGCGATGCCGATGCCGCGCAGCCCAGTTTCGAGCCTTTGCAGGTAACGCTGCATGGCGGCCAGCAGGTAGGCGTTGACCACCGTGGTGCTGGTCCGCTCGTATTCCTTGATCTCCGGCAGGACGGCGCAGGAGCTGGTCACCAGCAGGCCGGGAATCGCCTCGCGCAGCAGGGCTTCGGCCCGCTGCTCATGCACCGGATTGCGATAGCTGTTCAGGAAGGCGATGGCGATCGCCTCGATGCCGTCGGCGACCAGCGCGCGGCCCGCCGCGACGACCGCTACCTCGTCGAGCGGCGTCACGATCGTTCCGTCGGCGGCGATGCGCTCGGCGACCTCGAGCCGGTGCCGGCGCGGCACCAGCGGCTTCGGCTTCTCCCAGGTCAGGTCGAACATGTCGGGCATGCGGATGCGCCCGATCTCGAGCACGTCGCGGAAGCCCTTCGTCGTGATCAGCCCAGTCCGCGCCCCGGCCCGTTGCAGGATGGTGTTCGAGCCGACCGTCGTGCCGTGCATCACCTCGCTGACGCCGGCCGGATCGAGGCCGAGCTCGGCCAGCAGCTGGGCCACGCCCTCGATCACCGCGCGGCTCGGGTCGTCGGGCGTCGAGGAGATCTTGCTCTGGTGAATGCGTCCGTCGGCCGTCGCCAGCGCGATATCCGTGAACGTGCCCCCGATGTCGACCGCAACCTTGCTTGCCGCCGTCGCCCCACCCTCCGGCATGCCATCCCCTTTAACTAACTAGCTAGTTAATTCTGAAGGTGCGCGTGCCCGGCCGTCAAGAGCGAAGCGCGGACCGCGGGCCTCTGGCCCGCTCATGAATCATGAGCGGGCGGGAAGGTCGCGGTAGACCGCGACCCAGCCCGCAGTCCGCGTATGCCTTAAGTCCCGGTGGGAACGTGGCGGACTGCCCGGAACACGTCGCTGTCCCAGGGCATGCCCTCGGCCAGAGCGCGGGTCGCCGCCAGGTGGGCGGCGCTCGACTGGGTATGGTCGGTCAGCGGCCGTTCGCGCGCCTCCCAGGCGGCAAGCGCGGCCGGCAGGTCGTCGCGACTCACGCCCTCGACGGCGACGGCGAGGCCCAGCGCGTTCATCATGGCGCATCCGGCGCCCTGGGCCAGCGTTGGCGGCATGG
>Ga0075362_10000451_pt1 | contig 11921 bp, 13 predicted proteins | sample EndMetdeltDD1762_FD_71397 | JGI IMG/M metagenome (GOLD analysis project Ga0075362, IMG submission 71397) | Populus endosphere microbial communities from Tennessee, USA - Endosphere MetaG P. deltoides DD176-2 | ecosystem: Host-associated > Plants > Roots > Endosphere | place: USA: Tennessee...
TCGTTGATGCTTCGACTGATGAATAGTCCGATCAGTCCGCCTTTTTTGGCATCTGTCGTTTCCACGAAAGACCCTCTCTGTCGTCTCCTACTTGCCAGTAGTGTTTCAGTGAGCGGATGCTCAGAGAATGCGTATATTATATCATAATTATAAAGTTTTTACTAAGCTGGCACTTATCGAATTATCCAAAAGCTGTTATGCTAAGGTTCGGTAAAAATAAAAGCGGAGCCGCTACTCTCATGATCCGATCAGCCACACCCGAGGATTTTCCCGCCATGCTAGACTTGCAGATTGCATGTATTAATGACCTCGAAGAATATACGCCCCAGGAGCGTGAGACATGGACTGACTCCCTACAACAGGCCACGCCAGAACGCTATAGCAATTTTAAAAGCACCCTTATTACAGACACTTCCGGAATCGCAGGCTATGTTTCATGGGTTCGTGGTCGTTTGGATACGCCTTCAACCGTAGAGTGCTTATACGTCCGCAAAGACCAGCGTAATCGCAATCTCGGGCAGTTTTTATTGGCGGAAGCAGAGATGCGCCTACCGATGGATATAGATATCTCTGTCCGCTCCACACTTGGTGCCCGCTCATTTTATGAAGCTCAAGGATATGAATATGTAAAGGATGTCATGTCGCGTGCTGGTTTTGCTATTGTGCTTCTTGAGAAGAGAGCCTAAAACGTGGCAGCATATAATTTTGTAAGCCACTGGCATATTGCTGCAACGGCGCAAGCAGCAGAAGAAGCGCTTTTACGCAACGAAGACTGGGTGCGGTGGTGGCCAGGCTTAGCATCTGTTGACACCTTGAGCGGAGGCGTCGGCACGGGTGCTCGTTATGCGTGCGTCTGGAAGAGCGGGGTGGGCTATTCACTCAAGCTTGTCGTTACGATTACCGAATTTACTCCTGGAAAATCCGTAACATTTACTGCAGAGGGAGACCTTGTAGGTGAGGGGAGTTTTACACTGGACCATACAGACGAGATCTCGACAGATATCGTTATTCGATGGAACGCCGACGCAACAAAACCATGGATGAAGCTGACCGCACCACTTTTTCGCCCGCTTTTTGTATCTTTGCATTACCGGCTCATGCGCGCTGGCGAGCAAGGCTTTAACCGCTATGTTTCTGGCGAGTAAGTGCGCATATGTGTTGCGCAAGTAGAAAAATATGCTATGGTATATAAGTTATCTCAGAACCTTGAGGTGATGTACCACGCGCATCAGCAATACCCGCAACAATCCGACACGCACGACTAACTGAAGGGCTACTGCCACTATGGCAACTCGTACGCGCATGACACTCGCAGGATTCGGAATCCTCGCCTTCACCGGCTCGCTGGTCCTCACGGGCTGCACCGACGACAGCGACGACGACTGCGACTCGATGGGCACCCAGCAGCGCTCCGTCCAGGAGGTCGCGCTCGCCGGCTCGTCCACCCAGGCCGACAACTTCGTCGAACTGCCCAACGCCGCTTCGCTGCCGAACTTCGGCTCCGCGTCCTTCGCCTTCCAGGCGAACACCCAGGCCGACGGCGACACCCAGGTCCTCGCGGACGACTGCGGTGACGACGACGAGGACGACTGACACAACGGTGTACGATTAGGGGTCGACATGTATGACTACTGAGCGCTGAGCGCCTCAGATAGCTGATCGTGTGAGTACCGTGAAGGTCTCGAGAACACTCCCCACCAGGGAACTCGAGACCTTCACTTCACACACAAAGACAATAATTTAGCCGCAACTCCCTTTGGTATCCCTAGAAAAAATGGTACAATTGTGTCCATTGGAATGGCGCCATGGCGGAGTGGTTACGCAGAGGTCTGCAAAACCTTGTACACCGGTTCGAATCCGGTTGGTGCCTCCAGAAAAATAGTTCATCTGTTAAGGTGGACTGTTTTTTGTTATAATGCAAGTAAAGTAGTTGAGAAAAACAATGCAACCCGATAATAATCAACCATGGACTCCAAAACCTTATCAGCCTGATGCGCCCAAAGATGACGCTGATGCAGGCCGGCCACTGGCCATACCGTCGCCGGCTCCCGTGGGCATGCCGCAACAGCCTGCCGCCCCGCAGGATCAAGGGCGGTCACAGCCGCAGCCTCAGGGCACACAGATCTTCGACTCTCCACAACCGCAAGCTCCGCAGCCAGCAGATGCCGAGCAGGAAGTTCAAATATGGCGTCACCCCGAGGGCAGTCAGCCGCCGATTCACGCTCAGCCTTGGCACGTGCCACAACCCCAGGAAGAACAAGCTCAGCACGAGCATACCCCCGGTCTTTTTGAGCCATCCGTGCCATCACATCCAATGCAGGCACCAGTGCCACAAACTATGCGTAACATCCAGGGCGCTCTTAACGGTCAGTCTCATCCTCTCGAGCAGTCTATCCCACTCGATACATCCACGATACCTACTCAGGCGGCTCCACTACAACCCATGCCCTGGGCCCCGCCAGCACAATCTGACAACCAGTCTCCCCAACCTGCGTATGGCGGTAAAATGGCCGAGCTTCCACCGTTGGCTAGTAATGACTCTTCCCAGCTGATTTTAGGGAACGGCGATGGCAAAAAACAACGCCTTATTCTGTGGGGAATTATTGCACTTCTGGTACTTATACCGGCAATTATTCTTGGTATTTGGTTTATGACAGCTCGTTCAGATGATGCCGAAAAACAACAAACGACGCAGCAACAAGAAAAACTCAGTTACAACCTCGAAGCTCTGCAGGCGCTCGGCGCAAATCCGGCACTCGCTGACGCGGACGTTGCAAAGCTGAACAAAACTGATACATTCTATACCGTTCTAAAGCAGGCCGCTCAAAAGCAGATCGTTCAGACCAAGTGGGACGTTTTTTACACTGCCCAAAAAGATGAAGCCCGCGGCGATAAATACACGATGTACGACACGGCAATCGATTACACGTCCAAAAAATACACCTACGACGAGAATACTTACAGCAACCTCGGCATCTTCCAAACTCGTTGTATTGACAAAAAACAGTACAATTTTAACGCCACGACCCTGACGACCAGCCCAGCCTGGCAACCCGCCAGTGATAGCACTAACTGCGATTTGAATGTCGCTACCATGCACCTTAACGATGGACTCAACACCGGCGGCCTTACCTCGGAGCAGGCCGACAGTTTCATCCGTAAGATTCGCGGCCAGGGTATGTTGGAAGTAAACAATGTGTCGCTTGCCGCTAATAAAGACAAGAAATATCTAAAAGTTGACGCAACTATTACGCCTAAAGCCCAAGGCAAAGATCTCTATGCAGGTATGCAACTGCTTATGAATGCCTTCCAGGCCACTGGCCTCAACGCTGACAAGCACCCATACACCTACTTTGGAGCGGGCGGTGAAGGCGCTACCATTCAATATTACGTAGACCTCAGCACCCAGTTGCCAGTCTATGCGGTTATGTCATCTACTCCAGCCTTCGATAAATCTGGCAAACCACAGGTAAGCACCAGCTGGAGCCACCGCTACATCGAATACGCCTTCCCCGATAAACTGACAGAGCCAACGCTTGATACGCACGTTCCTGTCACATTTACTGCTTGGCCTGATCACTAGGCCATTAACCCTGGTAAAAAGCTAGGCGAGAGCAGGGTAATTTGCTACAATAACAGCGTTGCCTGTGCGGGCGAGTGGCGGAATTGGTATACGCGGCGGACTTAAAATCCGCTGGCCTTAACAGCCTTGAGGGTTCGAGTCCCTCCTCGCCCACCATCTAAAAAAGATCTGCTTTTTGCAGATCTTTTTTAGATTATGCCGAAGATAGGACGAGAACGAATATCCAAAGATTGCCAGTGGCAATCTGAAGCTCTGCTATTTCCGAGTCCCTCCTTTCATTAATTCTAATTCGGGACTATATTTATGCTATAATTATAATGTTTTGTCGAACTTTTCTGTTCGTCCAAGCACATTGAACAGACCGATAGAGAGGAAGACAGTGGGTCTTCTCGAACTGCTTGCGCTCGTCGCGGTGATCATCCTGATGTGGATCGCCTGGCAGAGGCGCTACACATTCGTACACCGATCGCCGCGAGGGTCTACCCGCACCAAGCTGTCACGTAGCTACGCGGTGCAGCGCGATTTCCTGGAACGGGTGGGTCAAGCCGAGCGCATGAAGCTCGTAGCCTTGGCATATGCTGCCTGCGGGTTCGATGCTCACCATCCCTTCGTCTACGCCACAGCGCGAGAGCTGAGCGAGTTGAAGGTGGTTGAGGTCAAGATCCAGATCCAGTTCGCCCGCGTCTTCAGGACACACCGCTTCTCGTTCGACATCGACGAAGCCCGCAACGTCGACGCTCACTACCAGCTGATGTGCAGCCGACTCTCCGCTGACGTGGAATTCTTGCGCATCTACCTCGAGCACAAGTTGTTCTTCGAGCAGCTGATTCACCGACTCACCTACAACGATCAGCACTTCGCCTACCGCAATCCCGATGTCGTTCCGAGCGAAGGCCTCTTGCAACTTCTGTGGAGCGAGTATCTCGAACGGCCGTAAAGGCCACAGGATTGATGCGCAGGCAGCTTGGCGAGAATGCTTCATTTGTGCCGTCGGGGCAACTCCTCGTCTATCTGTCTGTTCATCAACCCCAATATTGCGAAAGCAAAAGTATTGAATTTTTATTATGTTTATGGTATAATACATTTGTTACGTGAGCAATAATATGCTCCGAGCACCTTGCCAAACAGACATACAAGATGGAAACGAGCCTATGAATATCGTAGCCTTATTTCCATCTTGTGTAACAGATTACACACTCTCTCTGAGAGGCGCCCTGCAGATGTGTTTCCCCGACTCCTAAGGAGCTGCTCATGGTCCTTATCGCCGTTCTCGTCAGTACCGTTCTCGCCATCGCTGCCCTGATGCTTGTCATCAATGTACGTGATCGTAACCACCGGCGCATCAACGAAGGCTGTCCGACGATCTTCCAGGAGCTGAGGCATAAGGTCAGTAAAGACGCCACGCCCCTCCCGCGGAACCTCGATGACATCAAAGAGGTCCAGGCCAGGCAGTACGCACTCGAAATCATCACCTTCGTGGTGCGTTTCGTCTGCCGACATGATGCTCTGACCCGACTGGCTCACCCGGCCTACGGTACCGTCCGCGACCAGCTCAACGAGATCATCGAGGATGCTCTCCTGGCCGCCGAGGTCATCGACCCGGCTGACGCCACTCTTGCCCAGCAGACCACCGTATGCCGCCTGATCCAGCGCGACACCTCCGTCTGCGACGAGCTGCTGAGGTACTGCCTGAGTCACCCGGCAATCATCTGCGGTCTGCGTGCCTCGCTCATCGACCCCAGGGTCTTCAAGCGCAGCGTCATCCGCAACAACATGCTCCTCGTGCCCTCGGTGGCTGCCATGAACTGGCTGCGACTGACGCGTGAAGCACTGGCCAACGCCAGCTGACAACCTGCTCAACAAGCAACAGAGGCGAGAGCCAGCAGAGAGAGTGCAGCCGCACGAACAATCATGCCATTTTGGCACTTGTTCTTGTATCTGTATTTTGTCTGTTTGGCTTTCCCTCTACGAAGTAATAGTCGTACCGATGAGTCATACCGGTGACGAAAGGGAACCATAACCTTGATATTAGAGCCTATTTATGATATAATAAATAGGTTTCGTTGAGGTGTATTTGTACCTCCGAAGCACATTAACAAGCAAGCAACGACATGAGATGAGATATAGCTCCGTATAACAGATATGGATTTGTATCTCGTCTTGTGCCGTGTGTTACAGAATACACATCATTCTCTTACGAGAAACGGTCCATCAGACAAGCGAGAAGAAAGGTTTCCCCATGGATCCTTACCTCGAGACTTTCCACCCGCTTCCGTAAGTCCATCAACTACCCGAAAGGGGTGTCATGACTCCGCTCATCGCTGGCATCATCACCAGCACCGCTGCCTTCGCGCTGACCTTGTGGCTGCTTTTGGCCGCACGCAAGCGCCGCATCGCCCGCGAGCACCGCGTCGCGCAGGAAGCTGCCCGGATCGAAGCACACAACCAGCTGACCAACCGCCTGATGGCGACCAGTCTCGAAAGCCGCATGGCGGTGACGTTCGTCGCACTCGCGATGATCAACGCTGGTCCGTGCCACCTGATGAACGACAAAATGCGCAGCGAGGTCCCTTGGATCGAGCGCTTCCTGGCTGATCTCGTTCCGCTCGTCAGTTCGGTCAACGACATGTCGCTCGACCAGATCTACACCGGACCGTTCGAGGGCGAGGGCAACGTACTCGACATCCTGGCCAACAACCGGAAGTTCATGTACTTCGTCTTTTGTTCCTACAAGAACATCGACGAGTTCCTCTGCGCCTACTGGGCCTCTTTCGACCAGATCTACTCTGGTGAGACCCGTGACGCTGTTCGTCCGCAGATGGTCAATGTCGAATTTTTCGTGAACACGGAGCTCAAGGGCATCCTCGAGGAACTCAAGAGTCTCACGTCGGCGTAGGCCACTCTTGGGTAGAAATACCCGAGAGGGTACAAGTGAGTGGATGATGCAGGGAGACTTGTGTTTATTGGCTCACGCCAACCACCTCCCATTTTTCTGTATCATCCGCTTGCTTGTCACCCTCTGTGAAGTAATAGCCACACTGAAGAGTCGTACAGGCGACGAAAGGGCACATCCAGAATTGTAAAATATGCTGACATATTGTATGGTTAGTATGTTTTGCTGAACATTTAGTTCCGAAGCACCTTAACGTGCAAGCAGATAACATAGAGATGAGAGACGATTTCGTTCGTAAACGAGCTCGCCTCTCATCTTGTATGTCGTTTGTGTTACAGAATACACAAAATCCCGGAGTGGGACGACACCGAATTAGGTGAGAAGAGTAGGCTGATATGCGTCGTTTGATAGCACTTGCCCTCGGAGCCACCGCTGTCGCTGGCATCACGGTCGCCGTCAACAAGCGCCGCGACAAGCGTGATAAAGAGCAGATGCTGGACGCTCTTGCTCATCAGGTGGCCGCTAACGCTGCCAAGCAGGTCACAACCCTGGACGGCCGCATTGCGTTGGCCCGTGCTGCACTCAAGCTAAAAGGCAGTGGCATACTCACGAAGACCATCCTGGCTTTGATGCCTGCCGATGGTACGCTCACTGAGTCGTGCAACATCGATGCGCTGATGTGCTTCATGGGACAGCCGGTACTCATGGCTCGCGAGCTCGGGTACGAGAACGTCAACGACCTCACCGAGGCCGAACGGCAGTCCTTGTACATGGCCATCGCTGAAGACTCGAGGTTTCTCTCGAACTGTGTGCTCGTCGCCCCCACCCTCATCAACCTCCCGAATCCGCTCGACATCCCTGGTGACACGCTCGTCGCGCTCGACAAGCTGCTGATCCAGATCAGGACCAAGCGCACCTTCATGGTGTTCGGCAACGCCTGACATCCAAGCGGTGAGCGGTAGTGTGGGTATGGAGCCAGGAATCTAACGGGCTTTTCGCCTGTTACCCTGTATTCTGTACTCACACTGCTTGCTCGCTTTCCCATAACTGAGTTCAGTCACGAAGCATAAAAGCGTGCCTAGAAATCTGAACTTATATATGTCTTAAGGTGTAAAAATTGCAAAAACATGGTATTTTATAGTTGCTTGAGCAACAGCTCATTAGCGCCCCTACAAGCAAGCAGGAGGACGTAGTGGAGAATCCACTCCAGACTCTTTGGCGGCCTGTTCGATGGCTGCTTGTACGCGTCGACATCTTCATGAGAGGTGTCGCTGCCAGCGGTGGCCCCGTAGGTCTTATTCGCAACTTCCGTGACCCCGAGGTTCGCAGGCAGATCGCCAACGACCGTCACGCCGCCAAGCGCGACAAGGAAATGAGCAGGCGAATCTGCGAGACGACAAACCCTGCCGCCCGTGCAGTTCTCGTGAAGATGCTCATCGGCATGCGCAACGGCACGCTACTCCCGGAGCCATCATCGTATGCGCTTCGTGGTGCAACGGGCTTCGCCTCTGAGCAGATCAACGACACCCGCAACGACACCATCACCGCGGCCCAGGAGCGTAACCTCTACGAGCGCACGAGCCGACGCATGTCCTTCATGCGGATGTGCATCGGCAAGAGTACGGCGTACACCGAGTACATCGAGGAGCACCGCGAAGCAGTCGGAACATTCATCCGTTCTTACGGTGTCACTGTCGAGGAGCTGCTCGAGACAATCCGTGTCATCGGAAACGAGCTGAAGCCGGAGTACGATCACTAAACAGTAAGCTCCGCGCATCTCATCACCGCCGTTTGGAACAAGCCGGTAGCCCGTTTGCAGAAATGTTTTCGTGGCACCTGCCATGTATCCTTTTCTGTACCGTCTGCTTGCTTGTTCCACCACGACTATGACAAAACATATAAAAACGTAGTATACTAAGTATATGATCGTTTACGATAAATCTATGATAATGCCCTCGCGGGGCTACTATTTCTCTTGATTAAATTGTTGTAATTTCTAATAAACAGGTAGACTGTAACTATGAACTATTTTGTAACCACCTCTATTCCGTACATGAACGGCGAACCGCATATCGGCCACGCGCTCGAATTCGTACTCGCTGACGTGCTGGCACGCAACGCACGCAAAGAGGGCAAACCGACTATTTTCAGTACTGGAGCCGACGAACATGGCAGTAAGATTGCCGAAAAAGCAGTCAGCCTCAACCTGACACCTCAGCAGTTGGTTGACCAAATGAGTGCTAAATTCCAGACGCTTGCTCAAGACCTAAATATCAGCAACGACCGCTTTATCCGCACGACCGATAAGCCCCACGAACAGCGTGCCCAGCTTATTTGGAAAGCCCTCGAGCACGACATCTACAAATCCTCATATACCGGTTGGTACGATGTTAAAGAAGAGGAATTTGTACCCGAGGCCAAGGCCGATCCGGCACGTATGAACCCGGAGCATCCCCAGGCCTATCAAAAGTTAGAGGAAGAGAACTATTTCTTTAAATTAAGTAATTATACCGATCCGATTCTCGAAGCAATCGAGGCGGGCACGTTCAAAATCTTGCCAGAATCTCGCAAGAACGAAATTCTATCTGTGTTGCGTGAAGGTCTGGACGACATCAGTATTTCCCGCCCCAAGGACAAACTCGAGTGGGGCATTCCTGTGCCCGGCGACGCAAACCAGGTGATGTATGTCTGGTTTGAAGCACTGATGAACTATATTACGGTGCTTGGGTATCCGGAACACGAAGATTTCAAGAAGTACTGGCCTGCTAATACGCAAGTTATCGGCAAGGATATTCTGCGTTTTCACGCCGCAATTTGGCCGGCGATGCTGATGAGCCTCAACCTTCCATTGCCCGAAACGCTGTACGTACATGGTTTCGTAAACATTAACGGCGAAAAAATGAGCAAATCGCTCGGCAATGGTATCGCGCCAAGCGAAATTATCAATAAGTATGGAACCGATGCTTTTCGTTACTTTTTCTTGCGCCACGTACCAAGCTATAACGATGGTGACTTCTCTTGGGAGCTCTTTGATAACGCCTACAACAACGAACTTGCTAACGAACTTGGCAACGCCGTACAGCGCACGACAGCCATGATTACAAAGTACCAGAACGGTATTATTGGCCAGATCCCCGAAGCGTCACACGATAGCGCTCCAATTGCCACTGCAATCGAGCAATGTCGTTTCGACCGCGCATTGGACGAAATTTGGGATCAAGTTCGCGGGCTCAACCAATACATTGACGAAGCCAAGCCCTGGGCAATTGCCAAAGAAGGCGACGAAGACCACCTGCAAGAAGTTTTGGCCTACCAGACCAGCTGTTTGCTGGAAATTGCCGATTTGTTGGAGCCATTCTTGCCAGAAACTGCCGAAAAGATCAAAAATGTATTTATTGAGGGTGTCGTACGACCAATCGAGGGTACACTGTTTCCCAAGCAAGAAGTCTACGTTCCTGCAGAAAAATAAGAGTTATGTCGGTACAGCTATTTGATACACACTGCCACATTCAGGAGTCGGCGCCTCTAAAACCCGGCCAAGACGATAAGGACCACACCAATAAGCTGTGGTCCAAGCTCGGCTATCCGACACCAGCCGAACTGGTCCGAGAAGCGGCAAAACACCACGTAACAGGCATGATGGTTGTCGGGTGCGACTTGCGACGCAGCGAACAGGCAATTGTTGTGGCTTCAGAGGTAGATAGCACATATGCGAGTATTGGCATTCATCCTCACGAAGCGCAAATACACTTGGACGAACCGACATACCTGAAGCGATTTGCGGCTTTAGCGGCAGATTTGCACGTTAAAGCCATTGGCGAATGCGGCCTTGACTACTTTTACGAGCATTCCCCCAAAGAGGCGCAAGCGAAAATACTGCGTTTTCAGCTGGATCTTGCCCAAAAACACGATTTGCCGCTCATTTTCCATGTGCGAGACGCTTTTGACGACTTTTGGCCTATCTTTGATGAATATAGGGGTCTGCGAGGCGTTTTGCACAGTTTTACGGATTCCGCTGAGAATTTGAAAAAAGGGCTTGAAAGAGGCCTCTATGTGGGTATAAATGGTATCATGACATTCACAAAAGATGCTTCGCAGCTGGCAATGGTTAAAAGTATCCCAACAGATAGAATCGTGCTCGAAACAGATGCTCCCTACTTGACACCAGCCCCCTATCGTGGTACTATTTGTGAGCCAAAGCACGTGAGAGTTACAGCTGAATTTTTAGCTGAACTGCGTCGTGAATCGTTGCCTGAACTGGCGGCCTACACGACGCAAAACGCTTACGCGCTGTTTGACTTAAAGAGGTAGCATGAATCTATTCGCAAATAACACTGGTCGAGAGTCACTCAAGACGCAACAGACGCCGGAACCGGCTGCTGCTCGGCGAGCTGTACGCTATGCCGCGAGCGACAATGCTCATGCGGCGCTCCAGCGACAATTCCCGGGCATGAACTTCGGCGTGCCATTTGTGGGAACTCAAGCCGTATCTAACGCGGTTACAATGCAGAATGACACTACTGATACAGGAGCACAAGATGAATCTTATCAAACTGCTTAGTAGTATCACGCATCCAACAAGCCAAGACCAACAACGTCTTGACGAATACAGAAGCCTTATCCGCAAAGAAGCCAAAGTTGGCGGCCAATTGTTTGGTCCTGTAGCCAACGGCGGACGCCGCGAATTCTTTTGCCTGGACGAAACTACTTGGGTCTGGCACGAAGAGTGGGTTGACCAGCAAGGTCTTCGCCACACCGTGACTACCCGCTATGATGTCCGACCTAACGGCATCCTCAAAGCTCAAGACCGCCGTCCGTATCAGTACATTGGTTATGACGAAGCCCAGCGCTTCTACCAAGCCGTTTCGATGTACAACAAAGCGGTCGACGCTGAACTGTACGACCTTAGCGCTTAGCTAAAGCTTCATTCGTGTCCTTCTTCGGGCACTGGCGGGTCACGAAATGTGTTTGATATAACACATTTCGCACTTCCGAGGTGCCTCAGAAGAATCACAAATACACTTTAACCAAGCACTAAAAATCACATGCTATTATGAAAACGATGATTTACATGGATTACGCTGCTGCAACACCGATGGATGTATCGGTGTTTGAAGCTATGCAACCATATTTTGCCGAAAAGTTCTATAATCCGTCGGCGACATATTTGGTTGCTCAAGCGGTCAAAAAAGACCTGGATGCAGCTCGCGCCCGCGTTGCGCACTGGTTGGGTGCTCGCTCGAGCGAAATTGTCTTTACCGCAGGTGCTACCGAAGCCAATAACTTGGCAATTCATGGTGTTATGCAGCAGTTTCCGGATGCAAATATTGTGGTTAGCAACGTCGAACATGAATCAATTTTAGCGCCAGCTCATCAGTATCCTTGTCGGGAAGTGCCCGTTTTGCCCACGGGTCTTATTGATGTCGATGTCCTGCAGGCTACAAT
>Ga0075362_10000453_pt1 | contig 11886 bp, 13 predicted proteins | sample EndMetdeltDD1762_FD_71397 | JGI IMG/M metagenome (GOLD analysis project Ga0075362, IMG submission 71397) | Populus endosphere microbial communities from Tennessee, USA - Endosphere MetaG P. deltoides DD176-2 | ecosystem: Host-associated > Plants > Roots > Endosphere | place: USA: Tennessee...
GGCGATCCCGACCAATTCTCCGGTCAAGACCGTGCAGGAGTTCATCGCCTACGCGAAGTCGACGCCGGGCCGCACCTTCGGAACTCCGGGGCACGGCACCGGACCGCACCTCGCGGGCGAACTGTTCAAGCGCCTCGCCGGCATCGAGCTCACCCATGTACCCTATCGCGGCGCGGCGCCCGGGTTGAACGATCTCGTCGGCGGACGCATCGACTCCTTCTTCAACAATATCGCGCCGGTGGTGCCGCTGATGAATCAGGGTCAGGTGCGCGGGCTCGCGGTGACGACCGCCAAGCGCTCGGGCGCGGCGCTCGACGTCCCGACCATCGCGGAGTCCGGTCTGCCCGGCTTCGACGTGCCCGGCTGGTACGCGATCTTCGTTCCGGCGAAGACGCCGCCGGAGATCGTCGCGAAACTCAGTGCTGACGTGAATGCCGCGGTGGCTGACGCGAGCGTGAAGGGCCGTCTCGAAGCACTCGGCCTGTTCGTCGGCGGTTCGACGCCGGAGGCGCTCGGGGCTTACGTCAAATCCGAGACCGAGAAGTGGGCGCCGGTGATCAAGGCCGCGGGGATCGCGATTAAAGAGTAGCGCGCACGGTCCCGAAAAGTGCGGACCGGCTTTCGGATCAGACCATGCGCAAAGTATAGGGCGAGCCCATGCGCGCTCGGCGCAGAGGGCATTCGCAATTGCGCGGGCTCCGCACGCGAGGTGCGTGCTAGCAAAGTCCTCCGACATCGAAGTTCCCCGGAGGAGACGTGACCACCAGCGCCGTCGAGCCGCGCGAGACCGCGCCGCATGTGCGCGTGGAGAACATCCCGCTCGCGATCTTCTACATGGTCGGTTCGGGCGTGGTGTTCACCGCTTCGAGCGCCGCATCGAAATGGCTGGTCGCGATCTATCCAGTCGGCGAAGTGCTGTTCTCGCGCACGCTGGTTTCGCTCGCGCTGATGGCCGCGTTCATCTTGCCGACAGCCGGGTTTGCGGTGTTCCGCACGCAGCGCCTTCCCGCACACCTGATGCGAGCGACCTCGCAAGCCACATCTCAGTCGCTGCTGCTGATCGCCTTCATGCTGATGCCGCTCGCGGGCGCGACCGCGATCATGTTCTCCTCGCCGATCTTCGCGACGTTGGCCTCGGCCTATTTCCTGCACGAGAAGGTCGGGCCGACGCGATGGTTCGCGCTGCTGGTCGGCTTCCTCGGCGTGCTGGTGATCGCTTCGCCCGGCGCGGATTCGTTCCAGGTCGGCGCGCTGTTCGCGCTCGGCAACGCCATCTTGTTCGGCACCGTGGTCGCGGGCGTGCGCGGCATGACGGCGACCGAGTCCGCCGACACGCTGATCATGTATCAGCTCTCGCTGCTCACGGTCGCCTACGCGCTCACTTTGCCCTTCGCCTTCACGATGCCGACCGGCTTCGACGCGCTGATCATGATCATCAGCGGGCTCGGCAATGGCGGCGCGCAGTACTGGTGGACGCGCGCGATCCATCTCGCGCCGACCTCGGCGGTGGTACCGTTCCAGTACATTCAACTGGTCTGGGCGATGCTGATCGGGTTCGCGGTGTGGGGTGAAATGCCGACCGCCGCGCTGCTCATCGGCTCAGGGATCGTGATCGCGTCCGGCCTGTTCCTGTTCTGGCGCGAGACGCGCCGCATGCCCGCGGGCGAGCCGGACGCGTAGCGCATGGTCCCGAAAAGTGGGAACCGGTTTTCGGACAAGACCATGCGCCGAGAGAGTTATTTGAGCGAGGCATTGATCTCGCGCGCCAACGCCTCGGCTTCGGTCTTCGGCAGATTGAACACGATGCTGCCATTGTAGATGTCCTTCGCGGACGGCGCGAAGGCCGCGCAGCCGCGCACGATCTCGCGGAAGATCACGCAGTACGCCCGCTCGCGATCCGCGTCCGCCACCGCGCGGAATTTCAGCTTGCCGGCCGCGCTGTGCGCGATCTCGACATTGTAGGCACCCGGCGTGTTCGGGTTCTTCGCCGCGACGGCGGTTGCTTTCGCGAAGTCCTTGGCCGTCATGAACGGGAGTTCGTGGAAGAACTTGGTCTTGCCATCGGACAGGTCGAACGGCCGTCCCGTCTGTTTCTCGATCCGGTACTCAAGCCCCTGCGCATGCGCGCCGCCAGCCAACCCAATGGCCAGCACGCACGCGATCAAAACTCTCATGCATCGAGCTCCTTGAAGTAGCGGTAGATGCCCCACTGACTGAACGGAATGCGCCGCTCGGAGGCAAGGTAGGCCGCGATGCGTGGGCGCTTTGCCACACGATCATGCAGCGCCATCAAGTACGGGATCTTCTTCTCGAAGCGCTTCATGCGTTTGGGAAATGCATATCGCAGGCCCTCGACGATCTGGAATAGGCTCAGATCGATGTAGGACAGCTTGCGGCCGAGAATGAAATTGCCGCCGCTCTTGGCCAGAATGCGTTCAAAGTACCCAAGGAACTTCGGCACGCGGTAGCGCCAGAAGTCCGCGGTGCGGCGCTTGGCCGAGGGAATCTGCTCCTCGAAATAGAGCCAGCTCGTCACCGGATGGTGCGTGTCGTGGATCTCCTCCACGAGGTCGGTGATCGTGAGCTGCAGCTGATGCAGCCACAGCCGCTCCATCTCGGTCTTCGGCGCAAGCCCAAGCTTTGGCCCGAGATAGTGCAGAATATTGGCGGTGTGCGCGATGACGTGCTTTCCGGCTTTCAGCGCCGGACACGCGAACGGCGGATGCCTTTCACGCCTGTTGTCGATCAGTCGCCTGATCGCCTTGTCGCCGCGCTTGCGCGCGACATCGACGTAGTCAGCGCCCGCGTCTTCCAGCGCGAGGCGGACGAATTCGCCGCGCCCCTGAAGCGTCGGCCAGTAGTAGAGTTCGTAGCGCATGCCGCATCATAACGAACGGGCTGGCGCATGCGCCAGCCCGCAGGTCTCGGCGAACGCGACGTTTCAGTTCGCCGCGAAGCAGTAGAACAGGCCGTCGCCACCGGTGCTCTTCAGGTCATTCTGCGAGCAGCCGCCGTCCGGCCCGCGCGAGGGATGCGAGGAATTCCACGACAGCATCGGCGGCGACGTGTTCAGACCCTGCCGGTCGTGATGTCCGACCATCGCGGCGCCCGCGCCGCTCTTGGTCCAGTTGCCGCAGGTGCGATCGTCGCCAGCCGCGAACGCGGTGCCGTCGGATTGCGAGCCGGTGAGGATGTCGTGGCGGTTCGGCGTGTCGCCGCGGCCGTTGATCACCTCGCCCTTCTCGCTCAGCGCCGTGTCCTTGTTGAGATTGTTCGACGCACCATGCAGGTCGGTAATGTCCTTGGCGATCACTGCGCCCTTGGCGTTCTGCCACGGCCCGCGGCCGATACGATCCTTGGCGTTCGCCGCGCCGGCGCCCTGGGTCGAGAGATACGCGCGCCAGGTCTTGCCCGTCGAGCCGGCTGCCGTTGCGAGCGCATTGCAATGCCGGTCAGCCCCCTCCAGTCCGCCAAGGTCCGCGCCCTTCCCCGGCCCGGCGCTGGTGATGAAGAACGTCATTTGATTCTGCTGCGCGTGCGCGCTGCTTGCCAGTCCGCCGGCTGCGATCACGCATGCCGCCAAAGTCAAAACTGTCGTCGTCTTCATGATGGTCTCCCGGTTGTTGTCAGCCGCTCACCGGCTGTGCGTATTCTTCGTCCGTCACGTACTCCATCCACTCCACGTGCTTGCCGTCGAGCGCCTCCTGCATGGCAATGTGCACCATGCCGGTGTTCGGGCCCGCGCCATGCCAGTGTTTCTCGCCCGGCGGGATCCACACCGTGTCGCCCGCCTTGATCTCGCGCACAGGGCCGCCTTTCGCCTGCACGCGGCCGACGCCTGAGATAACGTGCAAGGTTTGTCCGAGCGGGTGCGTATGCCAGGCGGTGCGCGATCCCGGCTCGAAGCTCACGCGGCCCGAGCGGATGCGCGCGGGCGCCGGCGCTTCGATGATCGGGTCCTGCCACACCACGCCAGTAAATGACTCTATTGGCTGGCGGCGCGTCGGCACCGAACCGCTGGGGCGAATCTCCATCAGCATTCTCCACGTTTCTTGTGTGGCGATGATCGCAGCCGCCCGGCACCGCCACAAGGCGGGCCGGCCGACCCTCACCGGTTCTTGAAGAGCGCCCGCGAGCTGCGCGCGACCCGGCAAATCGCCATCCGTGTGACGTTCATCACATCACGGGAGGCGCCCTCTGGCTACTAATGAGCATGAGGCGCCGATGAACCTCTGGTCATCACGGCGCGACCAACCCTCTGCGAGCTGCGAATGCAGTGGGGTCGTTCAACCGGGCCGACCGCCCACAATGTTTAGGAGATTACCATGCGCATTCTCGCTCTGGCCGGCGCGTTCGGCCTCGCCCTCGTTGCCACGTCCCAGGTTGCCGTCACCAGCGCCGAAGCCTTCCCGGGCACGCGCTTCTGCGCGCAGTATCGCGGCGGCGGTGAAAACTGCGGCTTCTACTCGTTCAACCAGTGCCTCGCTGCGGTGAGCGGCGTCGGCGGCATGTGCATCGTCGCCCCGCTGCAGACGGTCGAGACGCGCATCCACACCCCGCGCGGCTCCTATCGCATCATCCGCGACGCGATCGACTAAGCCTCAACACAACGCATAAACAAAAAGCCCGGCCGCAAGGCCGGGCTTTCTGCATTGGTGTCGTTGCGATCAGGCCTGCTGGACCGCCGAGAGCTGCCAGCTTCCGCCCTGCGGGCGAACGAAGGTCCACACTTCGGTGGCCTGCTGCGGCGCGTCGTTGCCTTCGGCCACACGGCCGGTGGCACGCTCGACGTAGCGGTCGACCAGCGAGTAGCGCATCGCAACCGACGCGTACTCCTTGTCGCCCTCGCGCCAGGCTTCCGAGAGGTCACCCTGCAGCAGCTTGACGTCGCGGATCTCGTTCACGACGCCGCGGCTCGCGTTCTCCGAAAGCTCCTCGGAGAAGTAGGAGAGCATTTCCGGGGTCAGGCGCTGGCGCAGCGCGGCAAGGTCTTCCTTGCCGAACGACGTCTGGATTTCACCCAGCATGCGCTCGAACGTGTCGAAGTCCTCCGGCTTCACTTGCACCGGCTCGACCACCGGCTGGGCGCTGCCGCCGCCGAACGCGCCGAACCCGGCGCGCGGCTGATCGTCGGTCATCTGCCGCGGCATGCCGGCGTACGCTTCCTTCGGCTGATTGCGGCTCTGCCACCAGCGGAACAGCAGGAAGCCGATGCCGCCGATCAGCGCGACCTGAAGCAGCAGGCCGAGGATTGACGCAAAGCCCCCGAGGCCGCTGAGGAAGCCACCACCGGTCAGCATGCCGAACAGGCCGGCGCCGAGGAAGCCGAGGGCGAGGCCGCCAAAGATGCCGCGCATGCCGCCGAACATCCCGCCCGAGGGCTGGGCGACGGGCGGACGCGCCGCAGTCTGCGTCGCGGCACCCGGTGTGCCGGGGGTCATCGTGCGATTGATCGGAGCCGCGGCGTTGGGTGTGGTCGCGGTCGGCGGCGGCGCCGAGAACGTCTTCGAGCCGCGCGAACCTGCGCTCACGCGCGGACGCGCGTCGGCATCGGCGATCACCATGGTGAACACCGCGGCCACGGCCGCGAGTGCCATCAGCGAACGGAGGAATTTCATTCGTCTCTCCCAGAGCCCATAGGGGCGCACGGAATATCGTGATTGGCGCGTGCTTTGGGAAGCCCTTGCCCCTGCGGCCAGAAGGCGCGGAGGGGCCTGCAACCGCCTCGCCGTACGGGTAAAAACACGTTAATTTGGGCTGTCCGCGGCGATCGCAATGCGCGCGGGCGGCAAAAAGACGCGACTGTGACAGGGAGGACGACATGCGGCCCGTTCTGGCGATTCTCTGGCTCGCCCTTGCGACGGCAACGACGCAGCCTGCTGCGGCGCAACAAGCCGCGAAGGCCGATTCTCCACCAGCGTTCCAGCCCGAACCGTTCTGGCCAAAGCCGCTGCCCGAGAACTGGATTCTCGGACAAGTCGCCGGCATCGCGGTCGGGCCGGACGATCACATCTGGATCCTCCATCGCCCGGCGACCTTGCTCGACGACGAAAAGGGTGCGCAGGCCAATCCGCCGCAGACCAGGTGCTGCAAGGCGGCGCCTCCGGTCATGGAGTTCGACGCCCACGGCAATCTGCTGCGCCACTGGGGCGGCCCAGGTGCGGGCTATGAGTGGATCAAGAACGAGCACGGCCTGCATGTCGACAAGGACGGCAACGTCTGGGTCGGCGGCAACAATGACGGCGACCAGATCCTGCAGTTCACGCCGGATGGAAAATTCATCCGCCAGATCGGCAAGGACGACGGCACCAAGGGCCCGCGTTCGAACGACACCGCGCGGCTCAATCGCCCTGCGCACATGTTTACCGACGATGCCGCGAACGAGATCTACGTCGCGGACGGCTACGGCAACCGCCGCATCATCGTGTTCGATTCAAAGACCGGCGCCTACAAGCGCCACTGGGGTGGTACCGGCGCTGCGCCGAACGACGACAAGCAACCGCCCTATTCGCCCACCGCCGAGCTGCCGAAAGAGTTCTCCAACCCGGTTCACTGCGTGCGCATCTCCAACGACGGGCTCGTCTACGTCTGTGACCGCACCAACAACCGCATCCAGGTGTTCCGCAAGGACGGCACCTTCGTAAAGCAATTCCGCGTCGAGCCTTCGACCTTGCAGAACGGCGCGGTGTGGGACCTCGTGCTCTCGCAGGACAAGGAGCAGCGCTTCATCTTCGTCGCCGACGGCGCGAACGGGCAGATCCTCGCGCTTACACGCGAGACCGGCGAACTGCTCAATCAGTGGGGCCGCCACGGCCGTCAGCCCGGGCAGTTCAAGTGGGTGCACAACATGGCGATCGACTCCAAGGGCAATCTCTACACCGCCGAGGTCGGGTTCGGCCGCCGGGTGCAGAAATTCAAGCGCATGAATTGAGCGGAAAAATCCCGGCCGACAAGCGATACGCGGCCTTGACCCGCGTATCGCCGTGACGGCAATGTCGGAGTGTCTCAGCCTTGGGAGCTCGTCCGATGCGTATCAATCTGCTGCCCGCCGCGGCGCTGGCGCTCACGCTGTTCAGCGGGAGCGCGTATGCCATCAATGGCGAAACGTGGAGTGTGTTCGGCATCAACGGCAACGATACCGGCGGCATCATTCCGTGGTCGCCGCAGTTACGCGCCTTCGGCTATCGGGACGCCGCGCAGGCTCACTGCACCGGCTACAATAAGGTGGCGCGCATCACGAGCGTCACGGCGCGCTATGGCGACTACGTCGGTTTCGCGTGTGAATTTCCGCGCGGCTACGATCCCGTGAAGGCCGGCGCCTGGTGGTGGTCACCGCAATAGCGCACGCTGACCGCGATTGCGGCGACGCAAAGACCGAAGCGCGCCGCCCCGTAGGCTCTCCCGCTTGTCCACCAGGTGGGCGATTCCACACAAATACCCGGGCGAAGCCACAAACTCCGAAAACCGCCGCCACAAACCGTCCCTAGCGTTCAGGGGTCGGCGACGCGTATCTGTCACCGGCGGGACGGTTCCGATCGCTTCAGGTTGCCCCCTGGCTGTCGATCGGGCCGTCCTTACTGCTTTACAGGCACAAGGCTCCGGTCAAGTCCTAACGCGCATTTTGCGAACAGGTTTCCGGCCACCGTCCAAAAAAATTCCGCGCGACCGGCAACGCTACCGCGGCGGCGCTTCGATCGGCACGCAGTTCCGCCGGCCGGATGCCATGCACTCATCGGCCTTGCGCGCATCGACCATGGCGTTGGCCAACCAGATCCCCCCACCGACCAGCACAATGAAGCCGATCGCGAGCGCGATGTTGGTCGCCCTGCGATCAGCCTCGGTCTCCGGCTCGGGTTCGGTGGACATGCGCCCTTATCGCCGTCCCGCGGCAATTCTGCAAACTCACTTTGCGGCGAGCAAAGGCGCGCGGCCGCGGGCACCGATTGCCAACCGCGCCGAGCCTGTCCGATAACCGCGCCCATCGCCGACGGCGCGACGGACCGCGGCCGGCTTGAGGGGAGGATTTCATGAAGCTCTACATGCATCCCGTTTCGATGACGAGCCGCCCGGTACGGCTGTTCATGGCCGAGAAGGGCCTGAAAGCTGACGAAGTGGTCGTCGATCTGTTCACCGGCGCGCACTATCAGGAGCCCTACGCCTCGCTCAATCCGAACCGCATGGTGCCGATGATCGACGACGATGGCTTCAAGCTCACCGAGAGCTCCGCGATCCTGAAGTACCTCGCCGACAAGTTCGACCTGCCGGAGTATCCGAAGGACCTGAAGGCGCGCGCCAAGGTCAACGAGGTGATGGATTGGCTCAATACCAACTTCTATCGCGAGTGGGCTTACGGGATGTGCTACCCGCAGCTCTTCCCCCACATGAAGCGCCCCGACGACGCGGTGCAGAAAGCAACCATCGAGTGGGGCAAGGAGCAGTCGAAGAAGTGGCTGCAAGTGCTCAACGATCACTGGATTGGGCCGGACAATCAGTATCTCGCCGGCAACACGATCACCATCGCGGACTACTTCGGCTCTGCGCTCGTAACGCTCGGCGAACTCATCCGCTGCGACATGACCCCCTACCCCAATGTCGTGCGCTGGCTCGGCAACATGCGCAAGCTCAAGACCTGGCCGCAAGTAAACGAGGCGTTCGAGGGCCTGAAAGGCCACCTCAAGGATCAAGCGTTCGTCGCGCTGTAGTTCCGCCCGCAGGACGCGCGGAACGTTTGTTCCGCGTGAGCGTTCTCAGGGCGACAGATGCGCAAACGCATCGCTTCCCATGAGGGCTGCCATGCTTTCGACCGTCCTGCTGATCGTCCTGATCCTGCTTCTGGTCGGCGCCATTCCGAGCTGGCCCCACTCGCGCAGCTGGGGCTACGGCCCCTCCGGCCTGCTCGGTGTGGTTCTCGTTGTCGTGCTGATCCTGGCGCTGACCGGGCGCGTCTAGAATATGGCCCGGCCGCCTAAGCGGCCTTGCCCGACATCGTTTCCTTCACTTGGGCGACAAGCTGCTTGAGCGTGAAGGGCTTCGCGAGAAAATCGAACTGCGCGCCTTTGGGCAGGTTCTTCTCGAACGCATCCTCGGCGTAACCCGACACGAAGATGATCTTGAGGTCCGGATTGCGCTCGCGCAGATGCGCCGCCATCGTCGGACCGTCCATCTCGGGCATGACCACGTCGGACACCACGAGATCGACCGCGCCGCCCCGGCTCTCGATCACCTCGATCGCTTCCAGACCGTTGCCGGCTTCCAGCACCGTGTAGCCGCGCGATGTGAGCCCGCGGGCGTTCAGCCCGCGCAGGCCTTCCTCGTCTTCGACCAGAAGGATCGTGCCGTTGCCGGTGAGGTCCGCGAGCGGCTTTGCCTCTGCGGCCTTGGTGTCGACCGCGGCAACTTCCGTCACTTCGCCGGCGACCGGAATATGGCGTGGCAGGAAGATCCGGAATGTCGTGCCCTTGCCGATTACGCTGTCGACAAAGATATAGCCGTTGGTCTGCTTGACGATGCCGTACACCGTCGAGAGGCCGAGGCCCGTGCCCTTGCCGGTTTCCTTGGTGGTGAAGAACGGCTCGAAGATCTTCTCGATGATCTCCTTCGGGATGCCGGTGCCGCTGTCGGAGACCTCGACCGTCACGTAGTCGGCGGCGGGTAGCGGCTTGTAAGGCAGCGCCTTGCACTCCTCCGCCGAGATGTTCGCGGTGCGCACGGTCAGCTTGCCGCCGTCCGGCATCGCGTCGCGCGCATTCACAGCGAGATTCACAATCACCTGCTCGAGCTGCGACACGTCGGCCTTCACGGACCAAAGATCGCGCCCATACACCGGGTCGAGCGAGACCTTCTCGCCGAGCAGACGCTTGAGCAGGATGTTGAGATCGGAGAGCGTCTCGCCGAGGTCGAGCACTTGCGGCCGCAAGGTCTGGCGCCGCGAGAACGCCAGCAGATGCCGCACCAGGCTCGCGGCGCGGTTGGCGTTCTGCTTGATCTGCATGATGTCGCCGAACGACGGATCGGTCGGCTTGTGTGCGTTCAGCAGGAAGTCGGTCGCCATCATGATGGCGGAGAGCACGTTGTTGAAATCGTGCGCGATGCCGCCGGCGAGCTGGCCGACCATGTCCATCTTCTGCACCTGCGCGACCTGCTTTTCGAGGTCACGCAGCTCGGTCGTCTCGATCATGTAGACGATCGCGGATTCGGCGTCCTTGTCGTTCTCGTCCACCGCCGACACGTAGAAGCGCGCCGAACGGTTGCCCTCGCCGGTGAGCGCCACGTCCACCGGCGCGATGTCACCCTGCCCGTCCGCCGCCTTGCCGATGGCGCCTTCGAGTGCCGCGCGATCCGCGTCCGTCACCACCGCGAGGATCGAGCGCCCCTCGGCGGGCTGCGCCTCGCCTTTGACGACGCCGTGCTGGAGACGCACGAACGGCGCATTGGCGCGCGCGATCTTGCCGCTCTTGTCCACCGTGGCGATCGCCATCGGCGTGTTGTGGAAGAAGCGCACAAAGCGCACTTCGGCGGCGCGGAGCGGATCGGCGCCCTCTTCGCGCGCGCGGTTGAGCACCAGCGTGCGCGAAGCGCCCGGCGCGCCGTCCGCCGCGAACGCGACCTTGTGATAGAGCCGCGCCGGCACTGTGCGGCCGGCGCGCGTCTTCAGGTCGAGGTCATGCACGTCGGTCTTCACGTCGCCCGGCTCGCCCTGCATCGGCGCAAGCAGCGCGGTGCCGTCGCCTGCCACGATGTCGGCAAGCTTCAGTCCGCCGGAGCCCACCTGCGCGAGGTCGTAGTCGAGCCAGTTCGCGAGCGTCGCGTTGAGGTAGCTGACATTGCCTTCCGGATCGACCGAGAAGAACCCGGCCGGCGCGTGATCGAGGTAGTCGATCGCGTGCTGCAGCTCCTGGAAGATGTTTTCCTGCCGGTCGCGATCGCGCGTCACGTCGCCGACCGTCCATGCGGTCCAGCGCGCCTGCGGACCGCTCGGCGCCAGCGGACGCACGCGCAGCCGCAGCCAGCGCGCCGCGGCCGCCGCGGTGCTGGGGATGCGGACCTCTTCCTGCAGCCTGCGCCCCTCGCGGGCGGCCTTGGCCAGTCGGAAAATGGCCTCGGAGACCAGGGGGTCCCCGACGAACACACGCTCCACCGGGCGCACGTCGTCGGCATCCTCGGCTTCGACCAGCGTCAGATAGGCGGCGTTGGCGTAGACCACGCGCCCGGCCTCGTCGGTCACCACGATGCCGTCCGGCGCGCCGTTCGCGAGCGCGTCGAGGAAGGTATCGCGCGGCTCGCGCCCGGCGAGACGGAGAATCCCGGCCGCTCCGGCGAACAAACTGAACACCCCGATCACCGCCAGCGCGGACAGGAGCGTCAGAATATAGGGCTGCGCATTGGCGCGCCCGATGAACAGGAAGGCCACCACCGAGCCGATCAGCAGCAGCGCGACCGCCAGCACCATGCTGATGCTGCCCCCGCGCTCGCCCGAGCGGTCGACTGCCGCCGGCCTGCGATCCTCGCTCACGTCCTGCGCCGCCATGATGCCGTTCCGTCCAGCATTCGCGTCCCGCGAATCAGTTCGTCAGTGTGTCCCGGCGAGGGCCATACGCAAGGGGTAAAGCCCTGTGCGGCCGAATATATCACGACCTCAGCCCGTTCTTCAGCCGCATCACGTAGCCGATGACCTCGGCGACCGCCTTGTAGTGCTCGGGCGGCACCTCGTCGTCGATCTCCACGGTCGCATGCAGGGCGCGGGCGAGCGGCGGGTTCTCGATGATCGGGATGTCGTGCTTGCCGCCGATTTCGCGAATCTTGAGCGCGATGTTGTCGAGACCCTTGGCGACGCAGATCGGCGCGCTCATGCCGCGCTCGTACTTGAGCGCGACGGCGTAGTGAGTC
>Ga0075362_10000454_pt1 | contig 11862 bp, 5 predicted proteins | sample EndMetdeltDD1762_FD_71397 | JGI IMG/M metagenome (GOLD analysis project Ga0075362, IMG submission 71397) | Populus endosphere microbial communities from Tennessee, USA - Endosphere MetaG P. deltoides DD176-2 | ecosystem: Host-associated > Plants > Roots > Endosphere | place: USA: Tennessee...
AGTTGCCAGTTCGGCGTCGGTCGGCGACGTCAACCGCACGCTGACGCGTTCGTTGCGCCTGAGGCCGGGGGCGATTCTCACCTTCAGGTAGTTGTCGGTCACGACCAGCGTGCCGTCCTCGAGCGTGAGACCGGGACGCACCGTGCCCACCTGGGACGCGCGGAAGCGCGACGACAGCCCGGCTCCGATCCTGCGCAGTTCGGCGCCGCGATCGCGAATCACCGATCCGTGCACCTTGTCACGCATGCGCGTCGCGTCGGTGCCGGGACGATCCGAGTACGGGAAGACGTGCAGGTGCGTCAGCGGCGAGGACGGCAGAAACGCGAGGTTCGCCGCGAAGTCCTCGTCGGTCTCGCCGGGGAATCCCACGATCATGTCGGAGCCGATCGACGCGTGCGGCAGGCGCGCGTGGATGGCGTCCACCAGCCCGCGGTAATAGCCGAGCGTGTAGGGCCGGCGCATCGCGGCCAGCAGGCGATCGCTCGCGTGCTGCAGCGGCAGGTGGACGTGCGGCAGGAAGCGGCCGCTGCGCGCCACGAGATCGACGATCGCCGGCGTGCAGTCCATCGGCTCCAGCGAACTGACGCGGTAGGTGACGTCGGCGTCGATCGCGTCGAGCGCCAGGAGCAGATCGAGCAGCGACGAGGGCGGCGTGAGATCGCGCCCATACGATCCCAGGTGCACGCCCGCGATCGCGACTTCCTTGAAACCGGCCTCGGCGACGCGGCGCACCTCGTGCACCAGCGTCCCGATCGGCAGGCTGCGCGACGCGCCGCGCGTCTTCGGGATGATGCAGAAGGCGCACGCCTCCTCGCAGCCCGTCTGCGCGCGGATGGTGAACGCGGTGCGGCCGGCGACGCCGGGCTCGATCGTCGCGCCGCACGGGCCGGTGCCGAGCTCGCCGGAGCCGACGCTCCGGCCTGCGCCCACATCGCCGGAGCTGAAGCTCCGGCCTACGTCTGAAGAAATCGCCGCGATCGGATCCGTCGCAGGCCGGAGCGTCAGCTCCGGCACAGGCGTAGGCCGGAGCTTCAGCTCCGGCAGCAGATCGAGCAACTGCAGCTTCTCGTCGTTGCGAATCACCCGTACGACGTTCGGCAGCGCGGCGACCTCGTCCTCGCAGCGCGTCGCGTAGCAGCCGGTCGCGAAGATGCGCGCGTGAGGGTTCTCGCGCGCGATGCGGCGGATCGTCTGGCGTGCGCCCTGGTCGGCCGTCGCCGTCACCGAGCACGTGTTGACGACGACGAGATCCGCGGCGGACGCCGGCGACTCTTCCCCGCCACGCGCGCGCAGATCTTCCTCCAGGCGCAGCGAATCCGCCTGATTGACACGGCAGCCGAAGGTGACGATCGAGTACTTCACGGCTGACGGCTCAACGCTCCGGCACCAAGGCCACAAAGAACACGAAGACCACAAACCATATTAGTGATCTTTGTGCTCTTCGTATCCTTGGTGCCGGAGTGCTGAGCCGCCGTGCCGGAGCGTCAGGCCGTCTGCCCGTGCAGCTTGTTCGCCGCCGCTTCGACCTTGTCGGCGAGCTTCTTCTTGTAGTCCACCAGCTTCTTCGCCATCGCCGGATCGCCCACGCCGAGAATCTGCGCCGCGAGGACGCCGGCGTTGGTGGCGCCGGGCTTGCCGATCGACACCGTCGCGACGGGCACGCCGGGCGGCATCTGCACCGTCGACAGCAGCGCGTCCATGCCCTTCAGCGCCGACGAGTCGATCGGCACGCCGATCACCGGCAGAATCGTGTGCGCGGCGACGACGCCGCCGAGGTGCGCGGCGGCGCCCGCGCCGACGATGAAGAGCTTGACGCCGCGGCCCGGGGCCTCGTCGACCAGCCTCATCACGCGCGCCGGCGAGCGGTGCGCGCTCGCGACCGTCATCTCGCTCGAAATCCCGAACTCGTTCAGCGCGTCGACCGCCGCCTGCATCACCGGCGCGTCGGAATCGGAGCCCATCAGAATCAACACTTGTGGCATCGTTCACGGCCCAGGTTCGCAGCAGATCTCCTGCGATCTATTGCTCGAGGGCTTTCCTCCCAATATCGCGACGGTACTGCATTCCCTCGAACGAGATCAACGACACCGCGTCGTACGCGCGATCGATCGCGCGCCGGTAGTCGGGCGCGGTGGCGACGACGGTCAGGACGCGCCCGCCGGCGGTGACGATGCGGCCGTCGCGGAGGGCGGTGCCGGCGTGGAAGACGGCGACGTCGTCCAGACGCGACGCCTCGTCGAGCCCGGAGATCGGCGCGCCGCCGGTCACCGGACCGGGATAGCCCGCGGCCGCGAGCACGACGCCGACCGACACGCCGTCGCGGAGCGTGACGCGGTGTCCCGAGAGATCGCCGTCAGCCGACGCGGCGAGCAGCGGCAGCAGCTCGCCGCCGACGAGCGGCATCACGGCCTGCGCCTCGGGATCGCCGAAGCGCACGTTGTACTCGATGACCTTCGGCCCGGCACAGGTGAGCATCAAGCCGCAGTAGAGGAACCCGCGGTAGTCCGTGCCCTCGGCGCGCATGCCGCGCAGGACCGGATCGACGATCTCGCGCAGGACGCGGGCTTCCAGCGCCGCGTCGACGAGCGGGCTCGGCGAGAACGCGCCCATGCCGCCGGTGTTCGGCCCCTGGTCGCCGTCGAAGATGCGCTTGTGATCCTGCGCGGTCGCGATCGGCACCGCGCGCGTCCCGTCGCACAGCGCGAAGAACGACACCTCGGGCCCCTCGAGGCATTCCTCGATCACCATTCGCGCGCCGGCGGCGCCGAACTGCGCGTCTTCCATCGCCGCGCGGATCGCCGTCTCCGCCTCGGCGGCGGTCGTCGCGACGACGACGCCTTTGCCGGCCGCGAGGCCGTCGGCCTTGAGCACGACCGGGAGACCGAACTCACCCGACGCGATCACCGCGCGCGCGTCCGCCGCCGACTCGACGGCCCGGTAGCGCGCCGTCGGAATGCCGTGGCGCGCCATGAAGCCCTTCGCGAAGACCTTGCTGCACTCGAGCTGCGCGGCGGCGCGCGGCGGTCCGAAGATGCGGCGCCCCGCGTCGCGAAAGCGATCGACCGCGCCCCGATCCAGCGGCAGTTCGGGTCCGATGATCGTGAGATCGATCGACTCACGCGCGGCGAGCGCGAGCAGCGCCTCGGGATCCGCGGGATCGATCGCCGCCAGCCTGGCCGTGTGAGCGATGCCGGCGTTGCCGGGCGCGCAGACGAGCAGCGACACGCCGGGGTCGCGCGCGAGGCGCCAGGCCAGGGCGTGCTCGCGGCCGCCGCTGCCCGCGATCAGGATGCGCATGTGACCGCCAAATGACTCTGAATCAAGCACTTAATGATGGAACTTATTCCGCCCTGTTTACGTCGAGGATTGCCGGGCAGTTGTGATAGCCTAGCGTATTCCGACGGATCCAAAAGACCCGTGTGAAGGGGGTGTATTCGAGCTTGGCTGAAGTGAAAGTGCAGGATGGCGAGTCCATCGAGAGCGCGCTTCGCCGGTTCAAACGGAAGGTACAGCAGGAAGATATCATCAAGGATATCAAGAAGCACTCCTTCTATTTGAAGCCAGGCGATCGCCGCCGCGCCAAGCAGGCGCTGGCGCGTAAGCGAACGCGCAAAAAGCAGCGCCGCGAGTCGGATTAGGCATTCGGTTCGAGTGTGTCGTTCGGGGGCCGGAACCCGCAGACTGCCGGGTTCCGGCCTTCCCGCCAGGGTGGCGGGATACAGGGGCGAGTGAGAGAGGTAGTGATGGAGTTCCAGGACAAGACCCTGAACTGCGTGGACTGCGGGACCCCGTTTATCTGGACCGCCGGCGAGCAGCTCTTCTTCGCCGACAAGAACTTCAAGAACGAACCGAAGCGCTGCAAGGGCTGCAAGGCCAAGCGCGCCGCGCGCCCGTCGGGCGGCGGTGGCGGCGGCGGCATGGGCCGCGAGCGCGTGGAGACGACCACGAACTGCTCGGCCTGCGGCAAGGAAACGACGGTGCCGTTCCGTCCGACGCAAGGGCGCCCTGTATTCTGCCGCGAGTGCTTCCAGTCGCGGAAATTCGCCGGAGCCGGCGGGGTTTAACACCAGCCCCAGCCCGCACCCGGCGCATCTGGAGGCCACGCGTCCGCGTGGCCTTCTTCATTTGGGACTTTCGCGCACGCGCGGGAGTCTAATACCTTCGACATACTCTCTCTCTACATCCACTCATGCGCATCCATCACGTGTTGATCGTTACGGCTCTGCTGCTGGCCTCGGGGTGCAATCGCGAGGCGGCACCTGGCGCGGGCGCCGGCGGCCCCGGCCGCGGCGGCGGACCGGCGGGCGTCAAGATCCAGACGCTCGAGTCGCGTCCCCTCGAGGACGCGTCGGAGTTCATCTCGACCGTACGCTCGCTCCACTCGACCACGGTGCAGCCGCAGGTCGAAGGACGCATCACGAAGATCCACGTGAAGTCGGGAGACGTCGTGAAGGCGGGCGCCCTGCTGCTCCAGATCGATCCGGAGAAGCAGGCCGAGTCGGTGAAGAGCCTCCAGTCGCAGCGCACCGTGCGCGAGGGGGACGTCGCCTTCTGGACGTCGCAGGTGGCGAGGCTCGAATCGCTGCAGAAGGCCGGCGCCATCAGCCAGAACGAGCTCGACACGGCGAAGCACAGCCTCGACACCGCGCGCGCGAACCTCGCCGCGCTCGACGCGCAGGTCCGCGAAGGCGCGGTCCAGCTGCAGTACTACCGCCTCACCGCCCCGGCCCCGGGCGTCGTCGGCGACCTCGCCGTGCGCGAAGGCGATCGGGTCACGACGTCGACGGTCATCACGACGCTGGACGACAAGAGCGGGCTGGAAGCCTACATCCAGGTGCCGGTCGATCGCGCGCCGTCGGCGCGGCTCGGCCTGCCGGTCCAGATCCTCGACGCCGACGGCAAGGTGCTCGCGACCAACGCGGTCACCTTCGTCGCGCCGCGCGTCGATCCGTCCACGCAGACGGTGCTCGTGAAGAGCCTCCTGCGGGAGCTGCCGCCGTCGGTCCGCGTGCAGCAGTTCATCCGCACGCGCGTCATCTGGCGCTCGGTGCCGGGCCTGACGATCCCGATCGTGGCGGCGCTGCGCATCAACGGCCAGTACTTCGTGTATGTCGCCGAGCAGGGCCCGCAGGGCCTCGTCGCGCGCCAGAAGCCGGTGCAGCTCGGCGACGTCGAGGGCAACGACTACGTCGTCAAGGGCGGCCTCAAGGCGGGCGATCAGCTGATCGTCGCCGGGATCCAGAAGATCGCCGACGGCGCGCCGGTGAAGGCCGAGTAGATGTTCGTCAATACCTTCATCAGGCGGCCGATCCTCGCGTCGGTCTGCTCGCTCGTCATCATCATCGCCGGCGTCATCGCGATCCCGACGATGCCGATCGCGCAGTTTCCGCCGCTGGCGCCGCCCAACATCTCGGTCACCGCGATCTACACGGGCGCCAACGCGCAGGAAGTCGAGACGGCGGTGACGACGCCGCTCGAGCAGGCGATCAACGGCGCCGAGGGCATGCTCTACATGTCCTCGTCCAGCTCGAGCAGCGGCGTCGCGACGATCACCGCGACGTTCGACGTCACGCGCGACCAGGACCTCGCGCAGGTGGACGTGCAGAACCGCGTGTCGACCGCGCTCGGCCGCCTGCCCACCGAAGTGCGGCAGCTCGGCGTGACGGTCAGCAAGCAGACGACCGGCTTCGTGATGGCGGCCGGCGTCTACGCCGAGAAGGGGGAGTACGACTCGCTCTTCCTGAGCAACTACATCGACGTCTACGTCAAGGACGCGCTCAAGCGCGTGCCCGGCGTCAGCGACGTCACCATCTTCGGCGAGCGCAAGTACTCGATGCGGCTGTGGCTCGACCCGCAGCGGCTCGCGGCGAGGCAGATCACCGCCAACGACGTGACCAACGCGCTGCGGGAGCAGAACGTCCAGGTCGCCGCCGGCGCGCTCGGCCAGCAGCCCGCGCCCGCCGGACAGCTCTACCAGCTGTCGGTGCGCGTCGAAGGGCGCCTGGCCGAAGCGTCGGAATTCGACGACATGATCGTCAAGGCCGGCGCCGACGGATCGCTCGTGCGGCTGAAGGACGTGGGCCACGCCGAGCTCGGCGCGGAGACCTATTCCACGCGCCTCCGGTTCCAGGGACAGGACGCCGTCGGCTTCGGCGTCATCCAGCTGCCGACCGCCAACGCCCTCGACGTGGCGCGCGACGTCAAGGCCGAGCTGCTGCGCCTCTCCAGGAACTTCCCGCCCGGGCTCAAGGTGCAGATCGCGCTCGACACGACGGAGGTCGTGAGCGACTCGATCCGCGAAGTGCTCAAGACGCTCGCCGAAGCGATCGTCCTCGTCGTCATCGTCATCTTCGTGTTCCTGCAGTCCTGGCGCAGCACGCTGATCCCGGTGATCACGATCCCCGTGTCGCTCATCGGCGCGTTCGGGTTCATCAAGCTGCTCGACTACTCGATCAACACGCTGACGCTGTTCGGGCTGATCCTCGCCACCGGCATCGTCGTCGACGACGCGATCGTCGTGATCGAGAACATCGAGCGGCACATCCAGGAATACAAGGTCCCGGCGAAGAAGGCCGCCGTCGACGCGATGGGCGAGGTGCTCGGCGCGGTCATCGCGACGGCGCTGGTGCTCATCGCCGTCTTCGTCCCGATCGCCTTCTTCCCCGGGACGACCGGACGCATCTACGCGCAGTTCGCGATGACGATCGCGTTCGCGGTGGCGCTGTCGGCGTTCAACGCCATCACGCTGACGCCGGCGCTGTCGGCGCTGCTGCTCGACCGCGCGCACCATGGCACCAACCGCTTCTTCAGGCCGTTCGAGCGCGTCATCTCGGCCGGCACGAACTTCTACGTGCGGTTCCTGACGCGCGGCATGAAGGCGCGGTGGGTGCTCGTCGCGGTGTTCTTCGTGTTCCTCGGCCTGACCTACTGGGTCTACGGCCGCGTGCCGCAGTCGTTCGTGCCCGACGAAGACCAGGGCTACTTCCTCACGCAGGTGCAGGCGCCGGCGGGCGCGTCGCTTCAGTACACGGCCGGCATCGCGCAGCAGGCGGAACAGCTGTTCCTGAAGGACCCCGACGTGCTCGCGGTGTTCTCGGTCATGGGCTTCAGCTTCAGCGGGGCCGCGCCGAACCAGGGCATCGTGTTCGTCCGGCTCAAGAGCTTCGAGGATCGGAAGGGGCCCGAGCACTCGGCGCAGACCGTCATCGGGCGGCTGATGCCGAAGCTCTCGGCGATTCCCGGCGCGATCATCGTCAGCTTCTCGCCGCCGTCGATTCCCGGCCTGAGCCGGTTCGGCGGCTTCGAGTTCCAGGTGCTGGATCAGAGCGGCCAGGACATCGGCACGCTGGCGCGCGGCGCGTACGGAGTGATGGGAGCCGCGGCGCAGTCGCCGCTGGTGCGCAACGTCTTCACCGCGTTCACGGCGAACGACCCGCAGCTCGTGGTCACCGTCGATCGCGAGCGGGCGCTGGCTTCGGGGCTGTCGCTCGGCGAGATCACGAGCGCACTGCAGACCTATCTCGGCTCGTCGTACGTGAACGACTTCCAGTTCAACAACCGCGCCTACCGCGTGTACGTGCAGGCCGACGCCCAGTTCCGGGCCAAGCCGCAGGACCTCAAGCAGATCTACGCGCGGTCACGCAACGGACAGATGGTCCCGCTCGAGAGCGTCGTCACGGTGAAGGAAACGGTGGCGCCGCAGGTCATCGGGCACTTCAACCTGTTCCGGTCGGCGACGCTCAACGGCACGCCGGCGCCGGGCGTCAGCTCGGGCGCGGCGCTCGCGGAAATGGAGCGGCTCGCCAGCGCGTCGCTGCCGCAGGGCATGAGCTACGCGTGGTCGGGCATCTCGCTCGAGGAAACGAAGGCCGGGCGCCAGTCGATCGTCATCTTCGGCCTCGCGCTGCTGCTCGTCTACCTCACGCTGGCCGCCCAGTACGAGAGCCTCGTGCTGCCGTTCATCGTGCTGCTCGGCGTACCGCTCGCGGTGCTGGGCGCGCTGAGCGCGCAGTGGATGCGCGGCCTGTCGAACGACGTCTACTGCCAGGTCGGGCTCGTCATGCTGATCGGCCTCGCCGCGAAGAACGCGATCCTGATCGTCGAGTTCGCCGAACAGCTGCGCCACCGCGGCCTGTCGATCGTCGAAGCGGCGATCGAGGCGGGCCGCATCCGGCTGCGGCCGATCCTGATGACGTCGCTGGCCTTCATCCTCGGCGTGCTGCCGCTCGTGTTCGCGACCGGCGCGGGCCAGGAAGGCCGCCACTCGGTCGGCACCGCGGTGGCGGGCGGGATGATCCTGTCCACCTTCCTCAACATCGTCTTCATCCCGATCCTCTACGTCGTGATCGAGACGCTGCGCGAGCGCTTCACCGGCGCCCCGGCGCACGGCGAGACGCCGGAGAATGCCTGACGCGGCCGTCACGCACGGATAGACGAGAGAACGCAGAGCTCGCAAAGATCGCCAAGCCCTATAGGTCTGTTGCTTTGCGCCCTTGCGGCCTCTGCGATCTCCGTCTATCCGTGCGTGACTGTCGCTACAAGCTTGGTATCAGGGCGTGATCGTCACGCGCAGCGTGCGGGCAATCTGGAAGTTCACTGTCTGTGCGCTCCGCGCGAAGACGATGATGTCGTAGGCGCCGGCCGGCAGCGTGGCCCTGTTGAATGACAGGTGGAAGCCGGCGTTGCCGTACTGCTGGCCGTAGCGCGCCGCCACGTCGGGCCTGGCGTCGCCAAGCGTCGCGGCGCCGAGGTAGATCGCCGCGCCGCCGCTCACCGGCTGCGCGTAGACATGGACCGCGGAGATCCCCGAGCCCTGCGCGCCCTCGAGACCGGCCCAGCCGGTGACCATGTCCGGCCGCCGATCCGCGCCCGGCGCCGTGGCGCCGCCGGCGCCACCAGCGGTTCCCGCCCGCTCGATCGCCATCCGCGGCTGCGGCACCGCCGTCGCGACGAACACGCCGCCCGTGAACGCCGGCGGGTACGCGAGCTGCGCGCTCAGGACCGTCGTCGTGACGCCGTCGAACACGCGCATCTCCGGCGACCCGCCGGGACCCGCGCCGACGATGATCTCCGCCTTGCCGTCACCGGTGACGTCGCCCGCCGCGACGCGGACGCCGCCGGTGAACGCCGCCGCCAGGGCGAAGAAGCTGCGCACGACACCGCCGCTCACGCCGTCGAACACCTGCACGTGCGGTCCGCCGCCGGCGCCGGCACCGGTGATCACGTCGGCATAGCCGTCGCCGGTCACGTCGCCCGACGCCACGAACACACCGCCGGTGAACGGGCCGTACGGGGAGAACGTGCGCAGCACGGCGAGGTCGGCGCCGCTCAATACCGTCACCGCCGACGCCGTCCCTGGGCCGCTGCCGGCAACGAGATCGGCGAAGCCGTCGCCGTTGACGTCGCCCGCGGCCACCTGCACGCCGGCGAACGACGACGAGAACACGAACGTGTCGCGCAGTACGCCGCCGTCGCGGCCGCTGAACACCTTGATCTCGCTCGCGCGGCCGGCGCCCGATCCGGCGATCACGTCCGAGTAGCCGTCGCCGTTCACGTCGCCGGCCGCGACGAACACCCCGCCGGTGAACGACGTCTCGAACGCGAAGAAGCTGCGCAGCAGCGCGCCGGTCGCGCCGTCATAGACGTGAACCTCCGGCCCGGCGCCGGGCCCCGCGGCCGCGATCGGATCGGGCACGCCGTCGCCGTTGACGTCTCCTTCCGCCACCCGGACCCCGCCGGTGAACCCGTGGTTGAACGCGAAGAACGAATTGAGCGTCCCCGCGGCGGCGCCGTCGAGCGCGCCGAACCGGCGGACGTGCGGCCCCGCACCCGCGTCGGCGCCGGTCAGGATCGCGCGCCCGCCGCCCACGAGCAGCGTGTAGCTCGCCGACACCGCGCCGCAGCCGTTCGACGGCGTGGCCGTGACCTGGAAGGCGTAGCTGCCCGGCGACGTGGGCGTGCCGCTCAGCGTCGCACTCGACGCATTGAAGGCGAGGCCGGGAGGCGTGGTCCCCGTCATCGAGAACACGATCGGGCCGAGACCGCCGCTCTGCGTGAACGTCTGTGAGTACGCGGTGCCGGCCTGCGCGGCCGGAACGGCCGAGGGCGCGATCGTCATCGTTGGGCACGACACGAGCTGGCCGCCGGCGAGATTGCCGGTGCTCCCGGCAGCCACGCTGTTGCCGCTGTAGACCGCCGAAATCTGATGCTGGCCCGGCGTCAGCGAAGACGTCGAGAACGACGCGGCGCCGCCCGACAGCGACACGGGCGATCCGAGCGACGCCGAGCCGTCCTTGAACTGCACCGTGCCGCTCGCGCCCGCGAGCGCCGGCGTCACCGTCGCCGTGAACGTGACGGTCTGCCCCGGATTCGACGGCGAACCGGACGTGGCCACCGTCGTGGTCGACGTGAGCTGGTTGACGACGATGTCGGCCGTGACGGTGGCGCCGCCGAGTCCGGCGTCGGTCGACGTGCGCGACGCCTGGATCGTGACATGTCCGGTCGCCACCGAGCTCGGCGACGGCGAGAAGCGAAGGCCCGCCTGCGCCTGCGACATCGTGATGAACGAGCCGGGGCCGATCGGCGTCGTGCCGTCGTTCTGGAAGAGCGAGCCGCCGCTGATGGCGCTGATCTTCACGAAGCCGATCTCGGCGCCGTCGGCGGCGTTGCGCGTGACCACGAGGCCAGACGTCGTCTGCGTGTTCACTGTCGTCGTCGCATTCGTGATCGACGGCGTGTCGGCGACGGCGGTGACGGTGATGACGCCGCCCGCGAGTCCCGGGGTGCCGTTGAACGTGCCGGCGGCGTCGAGCACGCCAATCACCAGGAACGTGGTGCCCCCGAAATAGTTCGGATTCGGCGTGAAGCGGAGCCCCGCAGCCGCCTGCGCGGCCGTGATCACGCCGTTCACGGGGATGGCCGTCAAGCCGTCGTGCTGGAACAACGAGCCGTTGAAGACGTCGAGGATCTTGAAATGCGAGACCTCGGGGCCGTCGGCGGCATTGCGCGTGATCACCAGGCCGGTGGTGGACTGCGTGTCCTCGGGTGTCGTCGCCGGCGTCACCGTCGGCGTGTCGGGCACGGGATCGATGAGGACGTCGGCGGTCACCGGCGCACCGAGCGCGCCGGCGGCGGATCCGATTGACGCTTCCACCGTGAAGTGCCCGGTGGCGATCGAGTTCGGCGACGGCACGAAGATCAGGCCGCTGCTGCCCTGCGCGACCGTCAGGAAGTCGCCGTTGTTCACCTGCGGCAGACCGCTGGAGTTGCGCACGAGCGTCCCGCCCGTGATGTTCGTGATCCTGAAGTGCGTGACCTCGCTGCCGTCAGCGGGATTCCTGGTGATCCGGATCAGCTGCGACCCGCCGTCTTCCTCCGAGCGCAGGTTCGGCGTGACGCCGGGCGCGTCCGGCACGGCGGTCACGGTCACGGTGAATGTCTGCACCGCGGTGCTGTGGCCGTCACTCACCGTGACGGTGATCGTGGCCGTACCGCTCTTGTTCGCCACCGGCGTATAGCTCAACGACCCGGTCGCGTCCGGGCTCGTGTAGCTCACCGTCGGATTCGGAATCAGCGCGGTGTTGTCCGACACGGCGGTGACGCTCAGCGCCTGGACCTCGCCAGGACCCGCGCTGACGCCGCTGAAGTTCACCGTCTGCAGCGCGGAATCTTCGGGTATGGCGGCGGGATTCGGGATGGCGGCGAGCGCCGGTGGATCGTCGACCGCGTTCACCGTCAGCGTGAACGACGTGGTGGACGTCAGCGGGACGCCGCCGAACGTCTTCGTCGCCGTGACCGTGACCAGCGCCGAACCCGACTGGTTCGCCAGCGGCGTGAGCGTCAGCGTCCGCGTCGAGTCGCCGC
>Ga0075362_10000456_pt1 | contig 11858 bp, 12 predicted proteins | sample EndMetdeltDD1762_FD_71397 | JGI IMG/M metagenome (GOLD analysis project Ga0075362, IMG submission 71397) | Populus endosphere microbial communities from Tennessee, USA - Endosphere MetaG P. deltoides DD176-2 | ecosystem: Host-associated > Plants > Roots > Endosphere | place: USA: Tennessee...
GGTAGGCGTCGATGTCCGACTGGTTGTCGGATGCAAATGCGCAGCGCAGGAAGCCGAACTTCACGTCGTCATCGAGATCAGCGCCGTTGTCTTGCGCCACCTTGTCCAGACGCTCGCGCAACGCCACAACGGCTTCCGTGCCGTTGAGCAGTGCCGTCACGAACAGGTTGTGGCCTTCGTGCACGCCACGACCGAGGGTGGCAGGGTTGCCGGAGGTGATCCAGAGGGGAGGCATGGGGCCTTGCACGGGCCGTACCGCGATGGAGCTGGGCGGCAGCTTGAGGAACTTGCCATCGTATTCAACGATCTTCTGCGTCAGTCCCTTGGGGATGATGTCCAGGAACTCGTTGTAGATCGCGCCCGAGTCCTCGATCTTCACGCCAAAGCGCTCGAACTCGAACTCCTGGTAGCCCGAGCCGATGCCGAGCTCGAGACGGCCATTGGACACCGTGTCCACGAAGCCCACCTCGGCCAGGAAGCGCGCCGGGTGGTACAGCGGGAGAATGCACACGGCAGAGCCCAGTCGGATGCGCTGGGTCTTGGCCGCCATGTGCGCGATCATCATCAGCGGCGAGGGCGAGAGCGAGTAGTTGTTGAAGTGATGCTCTGCATACCAGGCCGTGTTGAAGCCGGCCTCTTCGGCCACAACGGTCTGCTCGATCGAGTTCTGGATGACTTGCTGCGAGCTCTGGTGATAGCCGCGCTGCTGCGCCAGGATGAATACGCCGAATTCCATGTTTTCTCCGCGTCGAATGGGTGATGTGCGATGCAGGGAATTCTCCCGTTGGACCCGGCGATAGGGAATACGGAAGGAGCGTGATTCAGTCCTGCAAGAAAGTGCGGGATCCCGCCCGATCGGGACACCCTTGTCGCTGCATGCGCCAAAAGAAACCGGGGCCTGTCGCCCCGGTCCCTGGTCTGCACGTGAAAGACGGGCACCCGGCCCGCCATCCACAACCCCCCGCCGTGCTCCCAAGCTTCGGCAATGAGGGCGCTCAATGCCCGTCGCTTACTTGTCCTTCAAGTCCGTCGTTTTCGCAAGCCCTTGCCAGATGGCGGCATCCTTCTTGATCGACGCCGCGAACTGCTTGGCGGAGCGGCCCACGGGCACGATCATGTTCTGCCCTTCGATCTTCTGCCGCACCTCGTCGGTCTTCTGCAAGCGGTTGATCTCCTCGTTGAGCCGGTCGATGATGGCCGTCGGCGTTCCTGCGGGAGCGAACACACCGTACCAGCCATCGGCTTCGAACTTGTATCCCTGTTCTGTCAGCGTGGGCAGGTCCTGCGTGGCCGGCCAGCGTTGCGAACCGGTCTGGCCGAGCCCCACCAAGCGGCCAGCTCGCATGTGCGGAATGGGGGATTGGATATCCGTGAAGCCTACGCTGATGTTGTTGGCGATCAGATCCGTCACTTCATTGACAAGCGTTTTGTACGGCGCATGGGGCATGTCGAGGCCGTAGTGCGCCTTGATGCCTTCCATGGCCAGGTGGCCGGACGAGCCAGTGCCCCACGAACCGTAGGCGAGTTTGCCCGGATGGGCCTTGGCATAGGCCACCATGTCCGCCAAGTTCTTGAAACCCATGCTCGGATTTGCAACCAGCAAGATGCCCGCCGCGCCCACCTGCGTGATGGGGACCAGATCTTTTTCTGCGTCGTAAGGAAGCTTGGGGTGGATCACTGGGTTGATGAGGATGGCGGACGACGGTGCAAACAGCAGCGTGTAGCCGTCGCCTGGCGCCTTGGCCACCGTGTCGCACGCAATCAGGCCATTGGCGCCCGCCTTGGGTTCCACCACCACCGGCTGCTTCAGCACCCTCGACAGGGGCTCGGCGATCAAGCGGGCGAAGGTGTCACCCCCTGCGCCTGCCGACCCGGCGACCACCAGGCGAATGGGGCGTGTAGGCCAGTTGCCCGTGTTGGCAAAGGCGTTGACGCCGGCGCCCAGCAGCATGCTGCCGAGCAATATGGTGCGTCGCTTGATGGTGTGGGTCATGTATGTCTCCTGTTTCGACTGCGCGAAAGTTAAGGGCTATAAAAAACGGGGGCGGATCGATCGAACTGGTGATCAAACAGCGGACTTCCACCTTCTACGCAGCGAGCGCCTGATCAGCTGGCTGGTTGCGTGCCAGCTCCTTGTTGATGGCGGGAATGATTCTTTCGCCCCAGAGCTCGATTTGCTTGAGCATCGTTTTCTGGTCGAAGTCGCCCAACTGGGTCTGCAACGCAATGTGCTTGGGACGCAGGATGCTGATCTCTTCCAGCATCCTGTCGATGACTTCGTTGACCGAGCCCACGGGCAGGTTCGCGCGCAACTGCTCGATCGTGGGGTCCGTCTCGGAAGCCACTTCCTTGATCATGTAGCCGTCGTCAGACTGCGAGCGGCGGAATTTCAGGCTCTCGGAAATGCGGCGCTGGAAGCGCGCGCAATCCAGGTAAGAGTCGATCTCCGCGCTGTTGTCGGAAGCGAAGGCGCAGCGCAAGAAGGCGAACTTGACCTCACGATCGAGATCCTTGCCGTTGTCGCTGGCGACTTTCACCAGGCGTTCACGCAGGCCCTGGATCCCCGCCTTGCCATTCAGCAATGCGGTCACGAACAGGTTGTGGTTTTCTCGCACGCCGCGGCCCAGCGAAACCGGGTTGCCCGAGGTGATCCAGATCGGTGGCATGGGATCTTGCACACAGCGCACCGCAATGGAGCTGGGGGGCATCTTCAGGAACTGGCCTTCGTAGTCGAAGGTCTTCTGGGTCAGTCCCTTGTTCAGGATGTCCAAGAACTCGTTGTAGATCGCGCCCGATTCGGCAATCTCCACGCCGAATCGGGCGAACTCGAATTCCTGGTAGCCCGAGCCCACCCCCAGGTCCAGCCGGCCATCGGAGACCGTGTCGGCAAAACCGACCTCGGCCAAAAAACGCGCGGGTTGGTAGAGTGGGAGGATGCAGACAGCCGTCCCCAAGCGAATACGCTGCGTCCTGGCCGCCATGTGAGCCACCATCATCAGCGGAGATGGGGAAAGCGAGTAATTGTTGAAGTGATGCTCCGCATACCAGGCATTGTGGAATCCGGCCTGCTCCGCTGCGACGGTCTGCTGAATCGAGTTATTGATGACCTGCTGCGAAGTCTGGTGATAGCCCCGTTGCTGGGCGAGAATAAATACACCGAATTCCATGTATCGTCTCCGGAAAAATGGCGCCCTTTGGGGCTACCAAATTCTAGACAGACAGGCTGAATCGGCTATGGCAGATACTGAAGATCTGAACTGCAAAAACTGGAGGATTCATGGATAGGTTGCGTGCCATGGAGCTCTTCCTGTCGATCTCCCAGACCCGGAATTTCTCGGAGACGGCGCGCCGCTTCGGCATCTCGGCCACGGGGGTGTCGCGCATGATCACCGACATCGAAGAGGAGTTGAAGGTCAAGCTCCTGCTGCGCTCCACCCGCCAGGTCGCACTGACCGAGTCGGGGCAGGAGTACGCGCGTCAACTGGAGGGCATCTTGTGGCGCATCAACGAACTCCAGGCCAACATCACCGCCATCAGCACCGCGCCCCAGGGTTTGCTCAATGTGCATTCGCGCGTCATGTTCGGGCTGGGCGTGTTGCCACCCCTGATCGCGGCATTTCGCAAGCTCTACCCCGAGATCCACATCGAGCTCACGCTGACCGAGGCGCCCGTAGACCTGCGGCGCAACCAGTTCGATATCGACTTTCGCATCTCGCCACCCGTGGAGGCCGGCGTGAAGCGCCGCATGCTCTTCCAGAGCGAGCGCCATCTCGTGGCGGCCCCCGCCTACCTGGCCGGCAAACCCGAGTTGCAGGCGCCCGAAAGCATCCTGCAGCATGACTGCCTGGCCTACCGGTTGCCTGGCGAGGAACACACCTGGCTGTTCAAGCAGCAGGAGCAGCTCAGCGAAATCGCCTTCAAGCCCCGCCATGTCAGCAACAACGGCATTGCCTTGCTGGAGCTGGCCCGTCTGGGTGAAGGCTTGGCGCTGCTGGATGATTACACCGTGCACAACGACATCCGCCAGGGCCGCCTTGTCAGGGTGTTGAGCGACTATCGCATCAGCAACAAGGGCTTTGATGACGGCATGTACGCCACCATCCTGGATACCGCCATCATCCCCGCCAAGATCCGCTTGTTTCTGGATTTCGTGACTCAACACGTGGCCGGACCCGAGCTGCGGTTTGCGGCGCATGGCAAGGCCGCAGGTCTCGATCCACCGCCCGCGGCGTAACCCGCTGCGGAGCCGACCCTGCATGTCGAAGCGATGCAGCGCCGTCGTCGCCGTTGAACCCAAACGCGCCGAGGGGTGGCGGCGCTTCGTGGCGCGCCGTCACCTCCCCGGTGTCCGTGTCCAGCGCATAGATCACGCCTTCGCGGCAGTCCACCAGCCACAGTTGCTGCCCATGCCAAACCGGGCACTCGCCCAATGCCGCTGTCAAATCGGCACCGAATTTCCATTCTTCAATACGCTGCAAATTCAATTCAATGATTGGAATGAACTCCAAAATCAATTCCGAGTTGAAAAATAGTTTCGACTCCCGCGAGCGGCGCCCTGAATCGTGCACGGACGCACGATAGCAAACCCATAGACAACCGCCAGCCGGCGAATGCTGCATTTTTTGCAGAACACTATCTCAGATTGGGTGGCAATCAATTTGAGCGCAATTTCTATAATCGATCAAGAATATCGGCACTGAGTCAAACCAGCGGAAGTCCGCTCAACCATCCCCGGTTTTAAAACGGAACTTCCGTGCGGCAGAGCGGGGCTGTTCGTCCAGCAAGTGCTTTTGATTCTGATTTGTGCGGCGGCAGGCTTGCTTCTTATAGAGGTGGTGTATGAGTGATGAATGGGTTCGTTTGGAAGTCTCCGACGGAGTGGGTTTGGTCACCATGGACCGCAAGCCGGTCAATGCCCTGAACCGGGACATGCGCCGCCAGCTGGTGGCCACGTTCGACGCCATCTCCGAGCGCGAGGACATCCGCTGCGCCGTACTGACCGGTTCCGGCAGCGTGTTCTGTGCCGGCGCTGACCTGAAGGACCGCCCCAGCGCCGAGATCGCCGGCGACTTCCTCGAACACAACCGCATCACCCGAGAAACCGGCAACGCCATTCGCGAGTGCGCCAAGCCCGTGATTGCCGCCATCAATGGCCCCGCGCTGGGCGCCGGTTTCGGCTTGGCCGCGGCCTGCGACATCCTGTATGCCTCGGAGAACGCCACCGTGGGCATGCCCGAGATCAACGTGGGCCTGGCGGGCGGCGCCTCCATGCTCAAGACCTTGTTCGGCCGCTCCACCTTGCGCCGCATGTTCTTCACGGGCCAGCGCCTGAGTGCGCACGACCTGCTCAAGCGCAATGTGATCGAGGATGTGCTGCCTGAGAAAGATCTGCTGCCCGTGACGATGGCGCTGGCCCGCGAGATCGCCTCCAAGGCACCGTTGGCCATCGCCTACGCCAAGCGTGCCGCCAACATGGTGGATGTGATGCCGCAGCGCGATGCCTATCGCTTCGAGCAGGAGTTCACCGTCGCCCTGTCGAAGACCGAAGACGCCCGCGAAGCCCGCACGGCCTTCCTCGAAAAGCGCGCGCCGGTTTTCAAAGGGCGTTGAGCACATGCCGACCCAGGTTCAAGTAGCCCCGGGCTCCGGGCTGGATGCCTTCTTGGTTCCGACCCCCTGCAACACCCCTGCACATTGAAGCCTCACATGCACATGGAAAAGAACCCGGCCATTCCGGACGCTGCAGCAGGTCCGGCCGTCTACCGTCGGTACGCACGCCAGTGGCTGCGCGCCAACCTACCCGAGCACATGCGCGCGGACAACGTCAACTACCGCACGCCCACGCTGGACGAGTGCCGCGACTGGGAGGCGTCCATGTACGACGCGGGCCTGGCGGGCATGACATGGCCCAAGGCCTACGGCGGGCTGGGCCTGACCCTGCGCGAGCATCTGGTCGTCAACAAGGAAGTGGGCGCGCTGGCCATGCCCGAGAGCGTGAGCTCGATCGGCAAGGAACTGGCGGGTCCGATCATCCAGACCGTGGGCACGGAAGAACAGAAGCTGTTCTTCCTGCCGCGCATCCTCGCCATGCGCAACTACTGGTGCCAGGGCTTTTCCGAGCCGGACGCAGGCTCGGACCTGGCACGCCTGCGTACCAAGGCCGTGCAAGAGGGTGACACCTGGCGCATCAACGGCCAGAAGATCTGGACCAGCGGTGCGGCAAAGGCCCACTACTGCCTGCTGCTGACGCGCACCGGCACGGTGGCCGACAAGCACCGTGGCCTGTTGATGTTTGCAGTGCCCATGGACACACCCGGCATCCGGGTGGTGCCCATCAAGTCGATCGACGGCAAGGAGTCCTTTGCCGAAGTCTTCTTCGACAACGTCGTGGTCCCCGACAGTGCGCGCCTCGGCGCGCCGGACGAGGGCTGGAATGCCGCCATCCGCGTGCTGTCCATCGAGCGCGCGACCAACCGCATGTACCGTGCATGGCGCTTCGAATGCGAACTGCGCCTGTTGATCGCCGCATGCAAGTCCGACCCGCAACTCTCGAAGTTGCTGGACGACGGCTACTACCAACGCCGCATCGGCGACGTGGTGGGTGAGATCGATGCGCTCAAGGGCCTGGTCGAGCGCACGGTGGACCAGATGATGGCGGGCGACAAGATCGGTGCCCGGGGCTCGCTCACCAAGCTCTTCTGGTCCGAGTGCCATCAGGCCTTCATGGGCCTGGCGCTGTCGGTCGTGTCGCATGTGAACCCGCGCTCCAGCGCGCTGGCGCAACGCGCCCGCAAGGCCTTCACCACGGGCTACCTGTACGCCCGCGCTGAAACCATCTACGCCGGCACCACCGAAGTACAGCTGGACATCATTGCGCAACGCATCATGGATTTGCCGAAGGACCTCTGAGATGACCACGCCAGACAACGATCTCAAGCCCGAAGAGTTCGCGCAGGCTGCCGCCGATGCGATCAGCGATGCGCAGACCCGCGGCTTTCGCGACGCCGCCCAGGTGCTGGCCGCCGCCGGGCTGTGTGGTGTGTGCGCGTCCGAAGACGCCGGCGGGCTGGCGCTGGGCATCGAGTTCGCCCTGCCCATCGTGGCCGAAGCGGGCAAGTTGCGCCTGCAATGGCCGCTGCTCGAAACCGTCCTGATCGCCAAGGCGCTCGGTGATTCCGCGCTGGCTGCAGAACTGGCCAGCGGCGCACGCGTCGCCACATGGGCGCTGCAAGGCAATCTTCAGGAGTGCATGGCGGGGCAAGCTCGCTACGCCAAGGACAGCGACTGGGTGCTCGTGGCCGACGGCCAGGGTGGTGGCTCCCTGCTCGACCTGGGCTCCGTCGAGATCCAGGACGACGACGCGCTGGACCCGGAGAACCCCCAGTCATGGCTGACGCTGGACAGTGCCAAGGTGCTGGCCAAGCTGGATGCCGCTACTTTTGCAGCACTGCAGCGCGACGGCCAGATCCTGATTGCCGGCTTTGTCAACGGCGCCGCCGAAGGTGCCCTGAACACCACGGCCGCGTACATGGCGACCCGCGTGCAATTCGGACGGCCCCTGTCGGCCAAGCAAGCCGTGCGGCACCTGCTGGCCCGGATGCGCCTGTTGCAGGAAGCCTCCAACTCGGGCGTCCAGCGCGTGCTCAGCACCGATGAATACGGCAGCGTGCGCAGGACCCAGCCGGTGCTGGCCAACGCCCTGGCCAGCGCGGCGTTCGTGCTGGAGAAATCCCTTCATTTGCATGGCGGAATGGGCTTTACCTGGGAGTTGCCCCTGCACTACGCCCTGCGCGAAGTGCGCAAGTTCGACGCGGCATTCGGCTCGGGCGTGCTCGCCCAGCAGGTCGGCCGGGACTTCATCCAGTCTGTGTGAACCAAGGAATACAAATGAACCAGGATCTACTGGGCCGCGTGGCCCTCATCACCGGCGCAGGCGCCGGGATCGGCCGCGAAACCGCATTTCAGATGGCCGCCCGCGGCGCCGTCGTCTGCGTGAACGACCTCAAGGAAGAACTGGTCACGCCCGTGGTGGAGGACATCAAGTCCCGGGGAGGACAGGCCTTCGGCATCGCGCTGAACATTGCCAGCCGCGAGGGCATTCGCGAGGCCATCCAGCGCTCGTTCGAGCATGGCAAGCGCTTCGACATTCTGGTCAACAACGCGGCCTGGGTGCGCTACCAGGCCATTCCCGAAATCATGCCCGAGACCATGGATCGCATGCTGGATGTGGGCTTCAAGTCCGTCATCTGGAGCCTGCAGGAGGCCGTGGCCGTGATGGACCCGCAGCGCGGGGGTTCGATCGTGAACGTGGCATCGGTAGCGGCCGTGCGCTCGGCTGCCAACTCGGTGGTCTATTCCGGCATCAAGTCGGGCATCCTGGGCATTTCCCGCGCGGCGGCCGCAGAGCTGGGCGCGCGCAACATCCGCGTCAACGCCGTGTGTCCGTCCGCCGTGCTCACCGAAGGTACACAGCGCAACCGCAATGCCGAGCGCGATGCCAACCGCATTGCCCGCACGCCGCTGGGGCGCCTGGGCACCGTGGAAGACATCGCGCGCAGCATCTGCTTCCTGGCCAGCGATGATGCGGGCTTCATCACGGCGCAGGCCTTGACGGTGGATGGCGGCATCACGCTGACCAACATCTGACTCTTGCAGGACCGCAGATGCAGACGGTTTTGATCACCGGTGCCGCCTCCGGCATCGGGCGCGACACCGCACGACTGTTTGCCAGCGCGGGCTGGCAATGCGTGCTGGTCGACAACAACCAGCAGGCCTTGCACCAGTTGGGACAAAGCCTGCCCTCCCCTGCTTCGGCCGCGCATGTGCTGCGCACCATCGACCTGACCGACCCGAAGCAGATCGCATCCCTGGGCGATGGCACACCTGCACTGGACGCCCTCCTCAACAACGCCGGCATGTCCGATTCGTCCAATACGCCACTGGCTGAGCAAGGCCCGGCGCAGATGGGTCGTCTGCTCGCGCTCAACCTGGCAGCGCCAGCGGCCGTGGTCGATGCGTGTACGCACCTGCTCAAGCCCGGCGCACGCATCGTGAACGTGGCGTCCGGCGCCGGCCTGCATGCCATTCCGTGGCGCGGGGCCTACAGTCCGAGCAAGGCGGGACTGATCGCCCAGAGCCGGGCCTTGGCGCAAGCGCGACCCGAGTGGTGCGTGACCGTGCTTGCCCCGGGGTTCGTACGAACCGAACTGGTAGACAAACTGATTCAGGCAGGTCGACTCAAGCCCGAGAGCGCACTGGCGAAGATCCCGCTCGGCCGCATGGCAGCGCCCGCAGAAATGGCGCAGGCGCTGTACTTCCTCGCCAGACCCGGCGCGCAACCGTTGAGTGGGCAGGTGCTGGCAGTGAATGGCGGCTCTTCCGTCTATGGCGGCAGTCAGCCGTTCGCGCCAGCCACGCTGGATCCACTGCCTCTGGATCTGCCGGTGCAACTGGAAGTGTGCGGCGGGGATGGCGCCCCGTGGCAGGCAGTAGCACAACCGCCCGCGGCGCCGCCGGCCTATGCAGCCTGCCTCGACCTGTCGCCGCTGCACGCTGAGCCGGCAGGTCTTCTGCGGGCGGTGCATGCTGCCGCCGCGCGTTTTGCAGCCCGCCACGCTCAGCAGGCCAGCCTGACCGTGCTGCTGCCCCCCGAGAAGGCCGGCCGCTGGCAAGACGCAGGCGATGCTGCCGCGGCACGCATGCTGGTCTCGACCCTTGCCTGTGAGTGGGGCAGCCGTGCCTTGCGCATCAATGCGCTGGAAGTCCCGAAGAACCTGGATCCCCAGTCGTTGCACCCGTTGCTGCGTTTCGTCTGCGGATCTGCCGCCCAGTACCTGACGGGGCAAACCCTCGCTTGCCGAGGCGCCACTCCACAGGGGCCGCTATGACCACACAAGACGGTGGAGTCACCTTGAAGCATATTGTCCGGGCCCTCTGGGTCACTGCCGCTGTCCTTGCAGCACCTTGCCTGCAAGCGCAGGAGCTGTTCCCGCAGCGCGGCGTCACCATCGTGGTGCCCTATTCTGCGGGTGGCGTGACCGACTATTTCGCGCGTCAGATCGGCCTGCGCTTGTCCAGGATGTGGGGGCAAGCCGTGATCGTGGACAACCGGGCCGGCGGGGGAACCATCATCGGCACGCAACTGGTGAGCAAGGCACCAGCCGATGGCTATACCCTGCTCTTCACCAGCTACGGGTTCACTGCGAATCAGGTCTTGCGCAGGAACCTGCCCTATTCGACTGCGGCCTTTCGCCCGGTCGCCTTACTGGGTTCCAGCCACAACGTGCTTCTGGTGACCAACCGGCTGAAAGGAAAATCGCTCAACGATCTGCTCGCCGAGGCCAAAGCAAATCCCGGCAGCTTGAAATTGGCCTCGTCGGGTCTGGGCTCCAGTCCGCATATCGGCGCAGAGTTCTTTGCCAAGAAAACTGGAATTGACTTCACCCATGTCCCTTACAAAGGCCAGGGACCCGCGATGACCGATCTGATTGCCGGGATCGCGGACGGGATGTTCGACGGCATGTCTTCCTACTCGCAGGTCAAGGCCGGTCGTGTGGGCGCGGTGGCCATCGCCGCCCCTCAGCGCCATCCTGCCGCGCCCGAGATCCCCACCTTCAAGGAACTGGGTGTCGACCTGGTCTCTGGCACGTGGTTCGGCATCCTGGCCCCGGCGGCGACTCCGGACGCTGTCGTGGCCAAGATCAATGCCGACATGCGGCACGTCTTGCAGGACGAAGAACTGAAGGTGCAAATCGCCAAAACAGGGTTGAGCATCTCGACCTCATCCCCTGAGGCCTTTGGCCAGTTCCTGAGCCAAGAGACAGGCAAGTTGCAGAACCTGGTCCAGCAGGGTGTCAAGATCGACCTGGAGTAGGCAGCATGCTCTTTACTCGAACGGGAAAGCGTTGACGCCGCCGTTCGAACGCCATCGACCAAGGAACCCGGACACGCCTGTTCTCTACGAGTTGCGGGATGGCGTTGCCATCGTCACGCTGAGTCGCCCCGAGGCGATGAATTCCATCGATCCTGAAACGCGCGCCGATCTGCGCGGCGTGTGGCGCCAAGTCTCGGAAAACGATGACATTCGCTGCGTGATTCTCACGGGCGCGGGCGACAAGGCCTTGTGCACGGGCTCCGATCTCAAGAAGACCATGCCGCCTGTGGAGAGCTTTGCGCAACTGTCCTTCACCGGCAATGGCCAGGCACCGATGACGGCAGACATCGACATGGACAAGCCCATCATCTGTGCCGTCAACGGCCATGCCTTCGGCGGTGGCATGGAGCTCGCGCTTGCATGCGACATCCGGCTGGCATCGAAAAACGCCCAGTTCGGCCTGACGGAAGTCCGGCTCGGTACCATCCCGGCCGCCGGCGGCACTCAGCGCCTGCCGCGATTGGTCGGCCAATCCGACGCCCTGAAGATCCTGCTGACCGGGGATCGCTTCGACGCTGCCGAGGCACTTCGCATGGGCCTTGTCAGTGACGTCTGGAACCAGCGGATCTGATGCCTGCGGCACTCGCCATCGCCAGGCGCATTGCGCAGAACGCCCCGCTGTCCGTCCGTGCCATCAAGCGCCTTGTGCGCACAGGTCTGGACATGCCTTTGGACAAGGACCTGGAGACCGAGTACTACGTCTTCGGCTTACCACGCGACACCGAAGACCGCATCGAGGGTCGACGCGCCTCTCAGGAAAAGCGCACGGCGGTCTATCGGGGTCGCTGATTGCGGCCGAAGGCTTGAGCAGCGACATCTGTACATGCCGCATGGCGACTTCTTGCTGTGGAGCGCCCCCAGCCTGCTCCGTTCACCTCATAACCCACATGGCGACCAGCGCCACCACGATCCCCAGCGCCACGAA